>LNAP01002244.1_pt1 | contig 19586 bp, 18 predicted proteins | sample 602601 | NCBI WGS metagenome assembly LNAP01 (sample SAMN02440304, study PRJNA202911) | soil metagenome | biome: Subtropical and temperate rainforests or woodlands; isolation source: soil samples (1 kg each in a 20% v/v slurry with milli Q water) were... ...
CTTCAAGGCAGGGGCGTCGTTGGTACCGTCTCCGGTCACCGCCACGACGTCACCTCCCTCAGGACGGGTCTCCTCCCACTCTTCCCGATAGCCGGGCAGGATCAGGTCGCGGTGCTTCTCCCAGGTGATGCCATCAGCTTCGATACGGGCCTTCATTTTGACTTCCCACTCCGCCTTGTCGTTGGGGATACCGTAGCCGTTCAAGCGGGTCACGAGGAGAAATTTGTCGTCGGGAGAGGAGCGCGCCATGACCTGCAGATTAGGCAGAATGGCATCCACCTCGGCGGGAGTCATTTTGCGGAAATCAGGACCCTCAACAGCCGTGCCGCCCTCGGTGAGGATGCCGCACTGTCTGGCGATGGCCTTGGCGGTGGCGATGTTGTCACCAGTCACCATGCGCACAGTCACACCGGCGGCTTGGGCAATGCGCACAGCTTCCTTCACGTCCGAGCGGAGCGGGTCGATGATGCCGACGATGCAGTCCAGGACGAGGTTGTCATGGTCAGGGGGGTTCTCTTGCCAGTCAGCGGGCAGCGCAGCAGCATTGGGATAATCTTTGTGCGCCAAACAAAGCGTGCGCAGAGCCTTGTCCGCCATTGAGGTGATAATTTCCTCCACACTGCGAATCTTGGCAGCATTCATCGCAGCGCTGGCACCCGTGTTGGTGAGATACTGCGAGCAGTCCTTAATAATCCACTCGGAGGCTCCCTTGCAGTACAGGCGAACGGAACCGTCCGCGCGGTGCACAATGGCGGTAGAGCGCTTCTTGGCGGAGTTGAAAGAGAAAATCTTGTCGGTCGCTTCGTTAAAATTCTTGGTCTTGAAGTCCTCGTGATCGAATCCCCACTGGTTCGTCATCATGATCAAAGCGCCTTCTGTTTTGTTCCCGATAATGGCGGGGCGGTCCAGGGTGCGGCCCTCTTGGTCCTTGTGCACCAAATAAGCAGAGCGGTTGATGCTGCACTGCTCTACGATCACGTTCATGACGGGGGCAGGAATCTTCTTGGCAGCGAATTCGTCCTGGTTGTACGACACATCACCGAAGTAACCTTCCACCACAGTCATGCGGTTCTCGGTCAGGGTGCCAGTCTTGTCGGAGCAGATGTTGGTAGCGTTACCCATGGTCTCACAAGCAGCCAGCACGCGGATGAAACACTGGTCTTGGTACATCTTCTTGGTGGAGTAAGCGAGGGAGATGGTCACGGCAAGAGGCAGACCTTCGGGGATGGCCACCACCACGATGGTGACGCACACGATAAAAGCATTGACGACGCCGGTGAGTGGATCTTCGCCTCCGTCACGCGCCCAAATGCTGACAACAAGTGCGATGAATGTGCCAGCCGCCACAAACATGCCGATGTAGCCCACTTGTTTGGTCATCTCCTCCAGCTTGTCCTGCAGCGGCGTGTTGACGGCCTGAGACACTAAGTTGGCCTTGATCTTGCCCCACTGGGAATGCATTCCAATGCCGATCACCAGAGCGCGGCACTCCTCGCCCTCAGTGACCAGGCACGAGGACAGAAGAAAGCAATCTTTGGCGTGATTCTTTTTCAGGTCGTCCGGCTCTCCGGTGAGGGAAGATTCATTGGCCAAGACAAAATCCTTTGTGAAGAGAATGGAGTCCGCAGGAATGGCATCACCAGCCTATTATTATGAATAAGGTAAACCATTTATTGGTGAAGGTTGTAACAACGAAGTGCGAAATTATTACCTGGAGCACAAGAATATCGCCGACGACCAGATCTATCGGGTTGACACGCTCGATCACTCCTTCGCGTAACACTGAAGTGCGTTCATCCTTAGCAGACGAATGTTCCAGGGCTTTAAACTGCAACTGCTTCGAATAATCGTTACCCGCGGAAATATTCGACACGAGAAAAACCGCGATAAAAATGGCCGTTCCCTCAATCCAACCGTTTTCCGGCTCTGTCACGATTCCAATCACCAAACTCACCGCTGCGGCAGCCGTTAGAATCAGAAGGGTTGTGTCGCTTAATGCCGCAATAAGAAGTTCTAAATATGAGTCCATCGGAGATTCAGGGAAGCAGTTATCACCAAACTGCTCTCGTTGATTGGCAACTTGCGCCTTGGTCAGTCCTGTGACTGGGTTAACACCGATCATTTTAATGAGCTTCTCAACCCCACCCAACGCGTCTAAATTTGCTTTGTTGTCATCTCGAGCTTGCTCAACGTTTAAACTATCGAGGACAGCTTGAGTAAGTTGCGGGCCGCCGCCCATCATTGGAGAAATCTGCATGGAAAAAGAAATGAGTAATGATGGATCAGGAAAGCACTACGCGACAGAAAAAAAATACCTGTTCCGATAACATCTTCGAATATCGGATGCTCCTGCAGTCCAAGTGTGAATAATACCAATAATGTAAGTTAAAGTAACGCAACGGTCAGAGTTTGCGCCAGCTGGCCTTGCTGGTGTTCTGATTTGCAAACTTGCGAGTGGTTAATTTGCGTTAATTATATTCATGTGAGTGAAAAGAACGCACATTGATTCTTCAAATTTGTATCCTACTGATGTTGAGTGAAGGGTGTACTTCAACAGTCAGGTATTTTCCTTTAAAAAACTTACAAAGCATCCTTCACTTTACCGATAGTGCTTCATTTTACCGGAAAATATGGCCATGGACAAGTATAAAGTTTGCAGAATTCCATACTGAGAGGTATGGTCGGCTAACATAAACATATTTACTACAATTTACGATGTCACTTGTTAACTTAAGCGTCTTCTTCGCCCTCTGCGGCGGTACGAGTGAGCGCCACGATAGTGAACTTGACTTCCTCGGGGTCTCTGTCCATGAAGGCGCGCACCACCCTGCAGGCGTCCTCCAGGAAGGTAGCAGCAGAGCTTGGACCATGGTTAATGGGGAAGGCCTTGCGTCCGTCTGTTTTATGAAAACAATGTTGTCGAAAGATGTGAAATTATTGTGATGATCTATTCCAAATAATAATTCTAAGCTCCACCAAACAATGGAATAATTTACAGGTTCGTAAGTATTTTATTGACTTACCAAGTTCGTACAGGTGTCCGTCGACGTGGCTGTAAATAGTGTAAACGATTCCGATAGTGTTTAAATGGTTTAGAATGTGCCATCGTTGCCTGCATTATTATATCATCGTCAGAGTATTAATAGAGTGTGTACCTGAAACAGACAAAGTGGGTATCAACTTCTCCTTCTTGTTGTTCACTTTGGCCTTCATCCGCAGCGCACGTGTGGACTTCTTCAATTTCAGTGTCGGTTTCGAGATCCGTTGCGATGGCTTCTGGAGTCATAGCACTTGTACGCTGATATAAACGATCCAGGTATGAATCCGGCTTAATACCCAAGTGTGAACGTGCGTTACCAATCGCATGCAGTATACCAACAGTACCGCATGCATTACCAACGGTCTGCTTCATGAAGTATACATTCGTAGATACTATTTGGCCGTTCTTATCAATGTTCTCTTTCTCGGCTCTCGCAAACTCTTCGCTCTCAGGTTTAATAGGAAACAGCATGACCACACCTACAACGGGTTGAGGAACCATCGAAAGGGCCCAATCCTCGGTGGAGAAAACATCGCAAAAACTGTAAGTGGAAGTGTCAAGGCCCATCTTCTCAACGTATGCATTCATAACGGTGGGGTTGCTCTCCAAAGGAAACCAACGCTTTGACATGATCGCACGAACAAGTAAGAGGAAGAGGAAGAGAAGTGTTGTAATATTGTGGGTATCTTGCGCTGGAATTTGCAGCAGGTTTCGAGGAAACTTTGGAACAGGAAGATGGCAAAGGGTCTGAACGCAGAAAATCTAATAATAAAGCGTGCGATCTCCGGGAAATTATCCCTGATTTGATGGCTCGGGTGACGCATTCGCAGAAAACAACACCTACTCTTGATTTTAAGAGTGCTTTGGCGTATTCGCAAACGGCGTTATCATGTTACGAAATGGTGCAAAGTTTGTTCAGAGGAGGCTGTATAGTTATATCAACACTTGGGCGGGATTTTCAGTTTTCCTGATTCTGTGCTACCTTTTGATTGCTGCCCTCATCGATTCGCTTTCAAACTCGTGCAGGTAGACACTAGTATGTTCTTTATGACTACATAGAATAAAATACTTACTCATTTCAATATTTCAGCTTGCGAGGACTTCATTCACACTGTTCGTTGCGGCATGCAGCAGACAACATCGCTTTCCGTGACTTAGAAGGGGAACTGACCTACCAACCGTTCGATGTTGTATACACGTGGGTAAATGGATCCGATCCTAGATGGAAAGCAAAGAAAGAGAAGTACTCCAATCCCAAAGCAGACAAGATACATGAAAACTCTGCCTTCGTTTCAAACAACAACCACACCTCCGAAGATTTCAGCAACACTACCGTGCCTGCCTTCAACGAAAGTTCCATTGATGCTGATGATACCATGTCACTCAACAGGTATCGAGACAGTGAAGAGTTGCGCTTCTCGTTGCGCTCGCTTGTGAAGAATGCGCCCTGGATCCGTCATATTTACATCGTCACCGACAATCAGGTAAAATTCATCTGCTGGGTCCGCTTGACCGAGTCTGCTGTGTATCAAGTATAAATTATTCACAATCTATCACTTCTATTGTTCAGGTTCCTTACTGGTTAAATCTGGAGTCCACGCGACTGACAGTAGTATCGCACGAAGACATTTTCCCCAACAAATCTCACTTGCCCGTGTTCAGCTCGCCGGCCATCGAAGCGAACCTGCACCGTATTCCGGGCCTGTCGAAGAAGTTCATCTACTTCAACGACGATGTTTTTCTGGGCGCGAAGGTGTTGCCCGAAGACTTCATCTCGATGCGTGGGGCCCAGCGGCTGGTGATGTCCTGGGACGTGCCCAAGTGTGCTCCGGGCTGCAGCGACTCCTGGATCGGCGACGGATTCTGCGACAAGGCCTGCAACGTCAGTGCCTGCAATTTTGACTTCCCCGACTGCATTAACGGCACCAACTCCAATTCTCACACGAGTCACGACTCCCGTCCTTCCAGCAGCCTCGCCATGTGCAACAAAGGTATTTTTTGTGCTCATTGCTGTGCATGTAATTTGTCTTTTTCTGGTAATAACTTTCTTTTATTTTCTGCAGGCTGTCCCGATAACTGGCTGGCGGACAAGATCTGCGACCAGCGCTGCAAGAACGCGGAGTGTGGCTGGGACGTCGGGGACTGCGGTCTGGACCTGGTCTACACCAACTACCCCGGAGTCACCATTGACACCTCGAATGCCCGCATCCAGTCCATGTCAGGTATTTACACGCCGGGAATGGAGTACGGCCCTACCTTCGGCTCGTACAGCTACGGCGGGGATCCTAGCCATGCCTTCTTGGAAGATCCGCTTTCCTTGGACCAGATTTCTGAGGCTTTTGAGTTGGAAACTTCCAACAACGGAACCGAATCTGCTGCCGCAACCAACAGCACCAGCGTTGTTAGTCATAATGATTCTGTGTTGAACTCCACCGTCAGTAATAACAACGCAAGTGAATCGGTTAGTGTTGGTACTGTAAAGAATGTCCGCACCTCTTCTGCGGCTGCCCTATTGTATCCAGCTCTGACGGTGGAGTACAGTACGTACGCTGTGTACTTTGACCTCGCCCACCTGGGCTGCATGTACAGTCTGAACGTCACCTGTGTGCCCGAGCAATTGAAAGACATCACCTATGACAAGGCAGAGCACGACGACGAGGAAGGGCTATTGGTGCACTCCATCACTGTGCTGACACGTAAGTTGACTTATTTTGGCAATTGGGTATAGTTATCAACTCACATTTATTATTATTATCCACATATAATATCGTAATCAGGTCATCACGTGCTGGTGGTGCTGCTCTATCACGGCCAGGACGGTGCCCTGCCCTTCCTGAAGCCTTCCTTGGACGTGAAGTTCACCCTCACGGTGTCCAGCAGTCTGAGTAGTGACTCTACCAGTGCAGTGTTCACCTTGCGAGTGATGGCTCCGGGTGCGATGACCTCCGTCTACCCCATCGAGCTGGTGCCTCCCGGCATGATGCTACTTAGCAACCAGTCCTATGTGAAGGAAACCACCGAAGTGGCAGAAGTTAATGAAGGACCGACCTTGATATTGCGTGATTTGAAGATCCTGGCTCATCCTTATTCGGTGTCACCTGCCAGTAATGCAGAGTCAAACCTTCCTCCTCCTCCTCTTCATCATCTCCACCAGAATCAGCAGCAGCTACCCGAGCAGCAGGGAGCAATCGTCAGTGCTGCGTGGGAAATAGACCGCAGCTCAATAGCCCTCAATGAAGTCCTTGTGAATCAAATTCTGGTGCGGTACACACTGACGGAGGTGTCGGGTGTCACGCACAGTGTAACACTGAGCCTCGTCGACGCGATATTGCTGTTCACTCAGGCTGGGCCAGTTAGTGCGTTCGGCCCAATGGTGGTTCCGGGAATTTATTTGCCACCGGTATTGACGGCAGTAGAGCACAGTAGTGAAGCATTTGCTCGATATGTGGCCAGTCAGCTCCCACCCCGCGCTGCTCGCTTTCTGCCAAAAGAGAAGACTAGTCTGGATGAAGAAGAGCCTATTGCTGTTGTTAATGCCACCGGCACTGACATCTCGCGGACAGACGGTAATGGTACTGCTACGACAACTGCTACAGCTGTCAGTCTCTCTAGCACCACCTCCACCACCTCCAAGGCAGCAAAGACTGTAAATGTGCATTTAAAGATCCCTTTCCCCCACCAGTGGCAGGCCCAGGGCTCCAGCAAGTGGTATCACATTCACGCTGACATCCTGTTTGTAACGCATGATCAGGCCGAAAGAATCCCTGTTTGCGCACACCTCTGGACGGGAAACAACGAGTGTATGTATAACGCCACGCGATTAGGAGGATTCACTGCTGCTGTGAAGTGGGGCGCAGAAAAGACAGTCAGCAATGAATCTGCTGTTGCTTCTCCATTGACGAACAGCACTACCGATGTAGAGACAAGTGCTCACAATAGCACAACTGACTTTGTTAGTAGTAACATCGAAGTTGGCGTGAATATCAGTGTCAATAGTACAGACTACGTGCACATGGAAGTGCTGAACCAAACACACAGTCCAGCATTGGATTCTCAGCGCAGGCTCACCGCACGAAACCCGCATACAGAATACTCTCTGTTGCACACTGTTAGTAGCCAAATATCGATGTTTTTGAGCTCGTTTGCCAGCTCCGTCGTGTCTGTCTTTGACAATGTTAGAGGGAAGGTCCAAGAAGAACACATTCGTGATAAAAAGAGACGAAGAAGAAGATTGGAAGACACCTACGGTCAGTCTCTCGTCCACGTGAACCGTCTGTACACCAAGACCTTCGGCACAGAGGGACGCAAGGTGCCTGCACATGTACCACACATGATCGACAAAGACTACATGAACGAAATGCAGGAGCGCTGGCCCGAGCAGTGGAACGCCACCTCCGCGCACCGCTTCCGCTCCCCGACTGACATGCAGTACTCTTTCTCGTACTATTACTATCTGTCGAATCGGATCAAAGTCAAGCCGCACGACCTCACAAAACACGTGCAGAATGTGCTCGACACAGACAAAGACGGATACTTGAACGAAAACGAGTTCCGCTCCCTGGCAGCGATGGTCAAAGGCTCACAGTCCCCGACGGTGGATTATATGAATGGGCTGCTGGACTGCATTGCCAACAACAGTGCCACCTTCCACCGGCAGCACACCGAGGCTGTGCACCATTCCACCTCGCGCGGCAAAGTGGTCAAGTCCTTTCTGATCCAGCCCAACCCCAGCATCGCAGAGGCGCTGAATTGCTCGGACATCGAGAACGGCTTGCTGCAGAATGTGCCCTGGAGCACCCTGTACCCCAGCCATGTGCACGAGTCAGACAAGGATATCGTCGCCTTTGAGATGATCGGGGATGACTATAACAGTTCACTGGGCCAGTTGGACTCGGTGCGCCAACGGCAGTCCAAGTTCGTGTGCATCAACGACAACATGAAGAACCCCTCGAAGGAGTTAGAACAAGCCTTGCGAAGCTTTTATTTGTCTTTCTTCCCGGAGCCTTGCGTGTTCGAGCTGCCTCCTGGTACCCGCAACCCCACATTGTATTTAGACGAATATCGAAACATGATGCGACACAAGAGTCAACTGCTTTATCGTGCTGCATCCTCCCTAGCCGTACTTCCTTCGGGAGTTGCAAGAGGTTTGTGGCGGACAGCACGCATTGTGTTATTGCCTGTGGTGCAGATCGCAGCGGATGCTCTCTCGGAGGAAGACACTGTCATAACAAAGGCACAAGTGAGTGATCTGTATGTGAATGGCTTGCGTCAGGACATTGCACGGCACCCCCACTATTCTCACAATGAAAAGAACAATGAGTGGGATGCTTATAGTCGAAATGTACTTTTGTTAAGCGTCGTGGGTGTAGTGGGCTTCGCTCTGCTGCGGCTCGTGATTGGAAAGAATCGCCCAACAAACGCCTTTTGATTTTAATTTAAAAGAAAATTCAAGTTTATATTCGTTAACAGCATGCCGGTTTCTTCTGTCATTTTTACACCCACGCACTCCAATTTTGGGTCATTTCAAGAATAAATTAAGATTGAAGTTCAAACACACACAATCTCTATATCTATAACGAAGGGTATCATAGCTCTGGTTGCTCAATCAGCCGTTCGCTCAACGTCCACAACTCCTTCGCTTTTTCTTTATCCTGCGCTTCCGACGAGGGGTCCTGAAAAACTAACTCGTTCGTTCCTTTCTTCCGGGCTAAATAAGCCCCACTGATGTTCGCCACCTCTGCGCTGTCAATTAAGTACACCAAGCGACGGCCTCCTTCTTCCTCCGTCACGGCTATGTTCATAACATAACGCATGAAAAAGTTAAATATTCCCACCATGTACGGGTTGTACTCTCGAAATAACCCTGTGGTGGGAATTAAACCCGGCGACAGACAGTTGCAGGTGACTGCTGAGTTCTTCGCTTTCAGCCGGCGGGCCAGCTCCAGCGTGGTCATGATATTGCACAGTTTGCTGTCTCTGTAAGCTTTGTCGGCGTCAAAAGGGGAGTTATCGATCATGGAGACTGGCTCTTTAAAGCCTGCTTTCATTCCCTCCATAGCGCCAAGCAAAGACCTTCCGTCGGTCTGATTATGAACTAACAATATACAATTCAATGAAAATGTTAGTACTACGCATGACGTGCCGAATTAGCAACAAAATACATACCACTTGATCCAACAACAACTATTCTCCCTTTCGTTTTCTCCACGTTCGGAAGCAGCAACTTCATCAACTTAAAGTGTCCCAAATGATTTGTTGCCACTGTTGTTTCATATCCTTGAGTACTTCTTAATGGAGCGTGTCGCCTACCAGTATGAATCCCTGCATTCAGAGCTAGACAGTCGAGTCTTCGATTTCCCCAGCGGACAGCGAAGTCTTTCACACTGTTCAAGTCCGATAGGTCAAGGTGGCACACCTCCACATTCTCGGCAGATTTGCCCAAACTCTGACGAGCAGCGTGAGCCTTTTCCTCCGATCTGCAAGCAATAACCACCTCCCATTTGTCTGTTTCGGAAAGAATTTTTGCTGCAGCAAGTCCGATCCCGCGATTGCCACCTGTAATGACAACGGTTTTCTTACCATTCCACGCAGGAGCAGGCTTTGGTGGTGGGAATGCAAACAAAGCCATATATACGCTGCTCATTATGACTGTCAGAGGTTGTTTTCTGTCCTAAACCAATGTCCCAAATGTGCGATTGAACCAGGGTGAAGTGCCCACGTGGTGTTAGTATTGGTTTAACAATGGGTGTAGTACGATTTGAAACTGTTTCGTAACAGCACACACTTTGAAAGTTTAATCTTCTCGTTCTACAAGCGACAGCAATGAGTTCGGAAGGTGGGGAAACACCTGGTGGCACAAAGCCTCCATTGAGTTTATCGTCTGTCAGTAAGAAGGGCACCGCCGATCCAGCCAAAATTAAGGAGACACTGAGCAGGTAAAGTTTGTCATTGTCGTCATTTTCAGTCGTAAGACAGAGATAATGTTGTTGCATTTCTTCAGACTGAGAGCGAAGAGAGAAGAATCTGGTGGTTTAGTCTATGGTGGGCCATCCGTTCCCTCAACTCCGACGCCATTGGATAGTAGCTCCGCTCGGAAGCAACTTCAAAGCTGGCGAGCCAAATGTAAGGTTTTAGTCGACGAGTACCATAGTTTTTCCCAATTGTAACCTTCAACCATTTGTATGACAGCACGTGAGAACAGCATGAGTGCCAGTGCCGGCGAAGAGGGTCTGCGAAGGTCATTGGGAAGACAGGGTCCGCGGTCGCCTCTGAAATCAGCTTCACGCTTACGAGGCCAAAGCTTTGGCGGTTTTAATGATGACGATGGAGACGATGATGCAGAGGACGACGATGGAAATATAAAAGAGGAAGATGAAGAAGACGATGAGACCTATGTTCCAATCATGAAAATACACCCAGCCGACCACGTCTTTCCGTTGAGTTTTGTTCCGAAAAGTCGGACGTCTGAAAACGAGCTGCAACATGTGGTGCTGGTGCCTGCCCCGCTGGAACTGCATAAAGACTTGAAAAATATCTGTGTGAAGGGCGTACACACGATGTGTGCGTGTGTGTCATGTGGCAGGCATGAAGGGATGCTGGGAACCAGGGAATTTCTTGGTGAAGTCGTGCACCACGAACGAGACTTTTTGAGGTAAATTTTCGCATAAAGTTTAAATATACTATATTTGGTGAATATGTAAACCATCACACTGTTTAACATGTTGCCTTTCTCTATTCTTCAGTACGGCGGATAACTACAAGTTGTTCCAGTGGGTGGACTCGCAGAAGGTCACTGCACCTGAGTTAATCGAGTACCATGAGCAACTGACCGCCTGGGAAAATACTGTCAACGGTGTCAACAGCAGTGAGAAATGTCATAATGTTTATATTTCCCACTCTGTAAGTGCTAACCTCGCATTTTTCTCTGTATTAGACGCCGCTCATGGAGGCCACCCCGGTGTCGCCCAGCGCAGCGGTAGTGCGACTCAATACAACAACAGACACAGCAGCACCGGCGACAACTACGAAGATTGCGACGAACTAGATCCGTTCTTTGACCCGGCGGCCGCACGTCTGGACGGACTGTTCAACGGCAATCCCCCAGTGCTCGCGCACACTTTGTTGGAAGCAGAGCAGGTGCCCAGTGCGATCGCCAAGCTATCGGCGAGTCACCTACAGCTGTCGCGCGCCACACAGCGTCTGCTCAGAGAAGTCGTGGGAAGCATGGAGAACATCAAACTGCGTCAGAAGTGGCAGCAAATGAATCGCAGCAGCAATAGCAGTGGCGCACAGGCCGGAGTGGAAGAGAAAAGTGCGTACAGCTCTGGTAAGGAAGAATGTGTACTGCGTTTTTAAAGTGTTTCGAATTTTTTCTTCGACTACGTAGTATTTGCTTCCTCTGTGTCGCTCCTAAATCTGTCGACTTACTTTGCTTTCGCAGATCCGGCTTTGGTTCGTCCAGAAGTGCCTCCTGAGGTGCACTTGTTGACCCAGCTGAACACCGCGCCGGTGCTGCACATCATCGAAAACCCTGTGGCAGGCGGGGGAACTCAGCCATTGGTGCCGAAGACAGCATTGGCTTATGGAGGGCAGATTCCCCAGTACGGCAGCGAAGGCAGCGTCTCCGACCGCGTGGGCGCACTACCCAAGGGGTGGACCGGCCGCAGAGGAGGTGCCAGGGCCAAGTTCAAGTTGCACTTGTACCAGCTGTGCTTTACCGAGCACCCGTTACTCAGTGCCGAAGAGAGAGCCTTGGTGAATCTTAAGGCATTGTACATGCAGTACCGCGGTCTGTTCGAGCAGAAGATTTTGGAGTATTTGACCCAGCGGTTGCTGTCCCTGACCACCATTCTCCACACTATGCTCAGCCGTGGAGACTCACCCCGAAGTGCGGATAAGGCTGAGAAGATCTACTCCGATGAAGACTTGTTGCTGCTGAAAGGCGTGTACAGAGATCTGATCGAGACCCTTCCTGCGCTGAACAAGCTGAACGACGCGGTCGATGCGCTCAGCAGCAGTGTCTACGAAGGCTGGAGGGAGATCCAGGATTATCGCTTGCGCACAGGGATTACCCACACCACAGCGGAGCTCACAGTGCGCAGGGTTAGTTCGAACCTAGTGGCCCCACATTCAAACAACAACAGTAGTAGTGGTGGCGGTCAGAGTCGGTTCGGCCGCAGACATCCAGGCGGCGCTGCGGAGGAGACGGAGGGTGCGGGAAGTGGTGCTGAAGAAGGAGAAGGGGCTGGTAAGTTATCTGTAAACTTTACGCAATTTTGGTAGATCAAATATTAAAAGCTTACAATTTTAATATACTTATCAATGTCAGGAGCGTTCTGGAATGCTTTGAAAGCGAATCTGGAGCGAACACCCGCTTTGTTGAAGAAAGCCCAGAGCGTTCTCTTCCAGTCCGAAGCGCCTGCTCATCAGGTAAAATGTCGCTCACTCCTTTTCTTACACTCGGAACTCATCGTAATTAAAATACTTCAACGATAATTTTTGATTGCTAAATTCACAACGCTTCTTCTTTGTCCGGACAGGAGGTTGATTTGATGAATGCGCTGCCCGCAGAGTCTCACGGTAGCGGCAGTCCTCACGGTGCAGATTCGCCAGGAGCGATGCAACTGAATGAGGAACACAGAGCCAAGTACGTGCCTGATTGAGATGATTCTATTGTTTCCCTTTTTCTTTTTGAAGCACAATGTTTGTTTCACTCGCAGAGTTTACACTACAAGTATTTATTGTCGCATTTTTGTCCTTTTTATTCCGCAGACAAGCTGGGTACGACCGCGTGATTCAAGTTGTGAGTCGTGCGGTGGAGCAACTTATCCAAAACAACGGCTTGCTTCCCCGCTACGCTCTGCGCCTCACGGAGTCCGGCCACATCACTCAAGACAACATGTTGCCGCCCGCAGAGCTGAAGCGACGCGCCGTGCTGAAGGCCATGTGCGTAAAAGCCGTCGTTAAGTTCAATGGCCGAGTGGTGACGAGCACGGATTACCACCCGCTGCGCGTGGGTTCGATGTCCGTGGACTTCAATAAATACTTTGAGTTCCGCGTGTTGCACCAGCCCAGTGACGTAACCGTTGACATGTACACCAAAAAGGTATTTTCATTTTTATACGCTTCGTTTCATTTTTTGCGTATTTGCAACAGTGCTTGTTCGACTCTGTACCTCTTCTCATCCGTAAAAACCACTTTCTTGACCCTTTATATGGATATTCATTCATGCAGGTGAATTCGTGGGACCCCACAGAGACATTTTTGGCCACCATTAGTGTGCCTTTTCCAGCCCAGAGCACGAGCCTCGTCAGTGGTCGATCGGGCGGCAGTGGAGGAGGTGGTGGCAGCGGGGCAGGCGCAGCGGGAGCCGGCAAGGTAAGAATTGGTTTCATTTCGTGTTTTCTTTTTCGGTTTTGCTTGAAAGAGTAACTTTATTTTCGATGTGTGACTCTTCTTTGGCCATTTAACGTTTGAAAACAAACTTCAAACTTCTATTTTTTATCAGGATGTGAACCGCCACCAGCACGCTGCGCACTCGTATGTGCCCACCAGCGGGTGGTACAGCTTTGCCTGTTTGATGAGCGACACCGCCAACGGCCTGCACCGTCGCACCGAGGTACATTCTTGTTACTTTACCTGTTTGTGTGTTATTTTGCGGGGGCTAAAATTCATTTAAGACAAAAATCAAAGACTTGCCCAACCTAAATTGTTTCTCTCTTTTTCTCTTTTTTCTCACGATCCTTATCGCGCAGGGTTCCGTGCTGTGTACAGCGGAGTACGACGTGTCCTCTGTGGACTCTACGCACAGCAATCAGAACCACACTACTGAAGGGGTGCGCACCGAGGACCTCGCTCTGATCCCCGACGCCAAGCCCAGTCTACGCAGCGCCACGCACGCTAGAGACGGAAAGGTGAGCTCTTTTTTATCCCCTTTTGCGTCTTCATGGTCCAACGTTTGTTGAAAAATTCGTTTTATGCTTAACTTCATTTTAATTGCTCTTGCCGCATTTATTGTTGAACTTCTTCCAGACGCAAGACTTCAGCCGTGAAGCGGATTTCCAGCAATTGTTGCCTGACTTGGAGGACATCGACGTGAATGACCCGGACAACGACCACCTGCTGTATCTGAAAGGCAAGCGCCCTGTGACCGACGACAGCGCTGCCTTCCGCCTGTATGGTGACACGTTCGGAGCAGTCTTCCACGCGGAGGATGGGCACATGCTGAACAACTTCGTGCGGTTCAAAGAAACACCACGGATGAAGCTGCTGCAGCTGCGCTGTGTCAAGCCGTACCTGTTCAATGCGCCGATTCCATTGAACGAGGCCGTCATCAAGCACAGCGAGCTGTACAAGACCATTTTCGCCCAGGAGCTGCACGAGACAATGGCGCGTGTCGGGACGGGACCGGAAGGCCCTTATTCGGCCAACGACGATGCCCTCACAGACAACAAAGTGTCCGTCCACAAGAGCAAGGTGGGTGCTGATTAGGATTAGTGCATTCTTTTTTTTCGTGTTGCTTTGCTTGGACACCTTTCTATTTTGGACAGCGCTTTGCATCTCCACATCAATTTCACATTTTTCACGTTTTCCTACTGCTCCTTATTCCAGGTGAGCAATTTTTTGCAACGTGTGCGCAGCAGCCAGACGGCGATGAGTCGTAAGAAAAAAAGGAAGAATTACGTCACCAGCAGCGTCGTAGTCGAGACCGACTACATCAGCGTCGAAGAGCTGGAGCTGGTAAGTTAATGTGATGTGATGAGGCGCACGTCTGCTGGGGATTGTCAATCATTTTTTAGAAACTTGGATGTCGGTGTCGATGTACTATGGGCTCGGCTTAGATGGTTCGCTCGTAATTTTCCTAACCTTTCCTTTTCCTTTCGCAAACAGCTGGATTTGTTCGAGCGTCGTCGTTCCCTGCACCCCAAGGTGAAGGTGCGCACTCCCGTAAGTGTGCAATTGGACAAATGCGAATTGTTGGTGCAAGTCGTGGGTGCGAAGAACATTCCATTGCGAACGGAGCACGACCCGCTAGCAGGTATGTTTCTCTTTCCCTGCATTTAAATTATTTGACAATGCACCACATGCGAGAGGATCACCTTAATTTGAATGTTTTGACCAATATATTTTGCTCGCAACAGGCATGGGCGCATCGATGGGTGCTGGCGCTGGAGCCCAGGGAGCTAATATCGCCTCCACCACCAGCAGCAACAACCTCAACAGCTCCATGAACAGGTAGAATTGTGTTCTTCTTTTATTCCTAGTTGCTTGCCCTAGCATCTTGTGCAAAGATTTATATTTTGACATCCATGTCTCATTCTTCCGCTCTCTCTTTTTCTATTTCTTCTTCTTTTGTTCAGGCGGAGTCGTGCTCGCAGTACGAGTGGCGCAGCGATGATGAACGATGAAGATGCGCCCATTGTGTCGGAGCACATGCTAGATGAGCGCAAAATGAAGGAAAAAAGAAGAGCCCGCACCTTCGTGGAAGTCAGATTCCAGGTAAGAACGCACTTTATTTTTTTTCTTACTTTTCTCTTGGACCGTTTTATCATTGCGATGTGCTTCTTGGTGGGGAAAATTGATTCCTGAACGGCTTCAATTGTCTGCTGATCAATTTTCTCCTTGCTTATTCCACCAACTATGTTCATGTTTTCCGCACACAAACAGGAGAACGCAGTGTGCACGAGTGCCATGGACGGCGGCACCCCGATGTGGCGCGAGAGTTTATCCCTGCCTTTCCGGGCCCCCCAGGACGACTTCTCTCCGGCCAGCCTGGAGCAAGTGCGCGAAGATGTGTATTTTACGCTCTTCGATGAAGTGATTGAGGATGACTCGAACAGAGGAGGTGCGTATTTTGATTGCTTTGCAAATAAATTGTTACGTTTTTGTGGCGATTTTAGTTTTCACTTTCATTGATTCTGTGGTTAATTTTCTTCTTTGCAAATTGCTTTGCAGGTCTGTTGGAGGGAGAGAGTCCCTTCCGAGTGGAGCGTCGCTACCTGGGCAGCTTCAGCGTTCCCTTTGAGACAATTTACACCGAGGGCAGAGTCGAGGGCGTGTTCCGCCTGGACACTCCTGCGATCAATTTTGGCTACGACCATGCGGCCAGCGGCATCACGAGGAGGGAGAAACAGCAAAGCAACATGTTCGAAGGTAATATTAATAATGTTGTTGCATTTCTGTTTGAGCATGTGATGCTAACTTACTTCGGTGGTAGATTTGGAGTATCCACCGCAGGAAGTTTAAATTTTTGTTACATTGTTGTTTGTTTTGTTCTTAATTTTTTTATTTTCTTTTCTTATCCAGGCACGGAGGAGGCGGAGGCAGAAGCCAATCGCATCGCCGAGGAGGACCGTCTGGGCACCACCGGCAGCATCTGGAGCACTTTTATGCGCCTCATGGAGTGCCTCAGCCAGACCAACAGCGCCATGAGTCTGAAACACCCCGACGACAACCTTTACTACCGCGGCTCCCACATCCACCAAGACACACAGGTACAGTCAGCTTTTCTGCTTTCGGGAATTTTTAACTTCTCCTCCGCACGACCTTCGGTGCTTATCAAAAAGTCAAATGATTCAAATGATTTTCTTCAAACTCTCTGACTTAATCTTTCTTTTTTTTTCGCGGAATTTGTTTTCATTCTCGCCACAGTCGGAATTTTCATACTTCGCTTCGGATGATGTCGCCACCTACGTTAAGGTACAACTTCTATTGTTTTTCCTTGTCAGCCTGGCATCGGCATACCCATTCTTTGCGCCTTGTTGCTGACAATATTGTTGTTTTTGGCTCCTCACCAATTTAGGTGCTGATCACGCTGGACCCGGTGCTGACGGTGACGCCCACGGTGCTCGAGGACATCGTTCTCTCGAACATGATCCAGGACGACCGCGGCATCGGTGAGTTTTTTTTAATACTTTTCTTGCTGTTGTTTGTTTTTGTGTGTGTGTTTTGTTTTTAATTTTGCGGATGATGTTGCTTTGTGTGCTGCTCTGCCTTTGAAAGATGTCCTCGTTGAGCGAGACTCATCTTCCTTTTTTTGTAGAATAATTTGTTTCTCTTTTTCTCCTCTGTTTTTCTCTCAGGTGCATACGCTCGTGGCTGGCTGAAGGCCATCAAGTCCATCGGCCCGCACACAAATGACCGCAACTACAAGCTTTTCGGCACCAACAGCGCCGGCATGAGTGTGTTTATCAGCCGCTTTCTGACCGCGCAGAGTCCACCAAAAGGTTACGATTCACGCCGAAGCTGTGTGCATTTAATCAGCAATATCCCCTTCATGAACGACGTACAGAGCTTCATTGGTGAGTCGTGAATTCGTTTTTGTTCAATTTTTTGCGAGCTCTTGTGAAAGGCTACGAAGTCGAAAGTACGTTCGTCAGGCCGTCCCCATGGCAGCGCTTTTAAATCTTACTCTTTATTCAATCTCTCTTTTTTTCTGTCTCAGGTGAGCTGGACTTGTGGTGCACTTCCAGTCAGTTCTGGGAGATTGGAGCCGGGGACGAAGAGGAGCACGCGGTCACTTTGTTCAATTATCTCTATTACCTCGCCCTCAAGCGCGGCACCGTCACCTCCGCCATCGCCCCTGCGGCAGGCAACACTGCTGCGGCTGCTGCATCATCATCGTCTGCTATTGTGAGTGATCCCCTGAAGGAGAGTGTGTTCCTCGTGATGGGCCGCGCCGTGCCTGAAGGCGACAGCGTGTATGTTATGATACGAGACTTCAAGCGGTCCGCCCACGGCGCTGGGCCCGAGAACTTCCTCATCATCAACCCCTGGACGGGGTACATTTACTCTGCGAACGATCCGAATTGCCCCTTGCGCGACGTGTACCTTCTGGCCACGCCGAACAATGTCTGGGCGAACATCCAAGTCAGCGCCAGGCCTGCGGAGCTTTCCTTCGATCTGTTGAATGTGTCACAGTGGCGGCCGTTCTTCGGCTCCCGGTACCCAATGCCGGCGGGTAAGTTTTCCTTTTGATTGATATTTGTGTTCTCTCTGAACGCGAGGCTGCCAGTTTTTATCTTGAAGTTTCCTTAATCGATCATCTTAATTTTATTGTCTCTGCAGGTGGTTTGAACACAGTGCAGACGGACATTGAATACGTAGAGACGAGTCCCGGATATGCGTTGGAGATCGAGAAGGCTGTGTTCCAGTCCATCCGCAACAGAATCCGCAAATGGAGATCCAAGCGACAGAGGTTGGTTCTTTTATTCTCGTGTTTTGCTTCTAATTATTAGGTGTTGCTGCTAGGGGCGATCTCATTAGCACCAGCACAAATGTTGTTTACGTTTTTGCCTGCAAGCTATAATGCTGATTTTTGTTTCGTTTTACCGAACCATTTATTTTTTTTTCAGATCTACGACCACTTTTCATCCGGATGCCTGCTCGGTGATGCACGATCTCCTGCCCAAACTCGAAAATTGGAAACGATCAGGTAGGATGCACCAACTTTGCGTGTTTACTCGCTGCGCACACAACGCCTGCACAATCGAATGGATTCGTTTTGTTCGTGATATATTCAGTAAATCGTTGTCACCTGCACTAATTACTTCCAATTTGTTGCTTTCCCCTTCTATAAGGCAATCCGGAGGCTTTCGAGAACGGCGGCAACGACAATGTGCCTGTGGACCAGTCAGGTGCACTCACTGAGCTGCAAAGACTGGCGCAGGACAAGATGAAATCCCTGCTGCGGACGCGCACATTGAGAGGATTTCCTTTAAACGTGCCGTTCACCGATGTGGAGGAGCTGCTGACCAAGGTGAGGAGTAGTTGTGTTTTGGGGGGCTGAGCTGTTCTTGTGTTGTGTTTTGTGACAATTCATGCGTGTGCCAACAGGTGCCAAAGTTAGGCAAACATCATGCGGACTAACAATTTTTGAACTCCTTTTCCTTTTCTTTCTCTCTGTAGATCAAGACGATGGGCATTCACGAGTCGAAGCACCCGGAAGTGCAGTTCGTGATGGCTGTGCGCGCTTTCCCTTTGTACAACAACATTCTCTCCTTGTGGGTGTTTTTAGGCACCCTCGAGCCCATCCCGGGACATTAAATAGAGATTAATTGGAGAACACGTGTGTGATGTTGATGTGCAGCAACTTTGTCTATAAAACATTTAGCTGTTGATTTATTATCTCTGAGCTTGTATTTTTAACGCAAAAATTTGCAAAGTTCAAATAACTTTTTAAAGATGCGCAGTCGGTCTGCACAGCGGAAAAAATAAATACATCTTCACCAACTTCTAACTTTTTACAGGCAACAATCGATAGAAGGACAATCCTGTCCGCAAAAAAAATACATTTTTGACCGTGCAACAAGGAACAGCATGAAAGATAATAAACAGCAATTCACAATCGTCGCACTCAACGAGTTGAGGCATAACTCTATTCACTGCGAAACGCTTGGGCCCGCACTCTAAACGCTCTCACCCAGGGCTTCTGCGAGCCATTCCCCCTTTCCTGTATGCAGCGCGTGCTCCCGGAAAGTGCGACCGTGCTCATCCCGACTGCCTTGGTCCACTCTGTTGTCATTAATGAGCACAGACAACGTGCTGG
>LNAP01002245.1_pt1 | contig 19577 bp, 21 predicted proteins | sample 602601 | NCBI WGS metagenome assembly LNAP01 (sample SAMN02440304, study PRJNA202911) | soil metagenome | biome: Subtropical and temperate rainforests or woodlands; isolation source: soil samples (1 kg each in a 20% v/v slurry with milli Q water) were... ...
GCCTCCTCGCGGGCGTAGAGCGCAAGCCCCTGCGAAACGGTGTCGCGCACGGCCTCGCGTAGCGCGTCGAGCGCGGCGCGCAGACGCTCCGCCAGTGCCGGGTTGGTCGCGGTCAGCGCGTCGAGATCGTCGCGCAGGCGCTGGAGACCCATGGCATCGAGGATGCGGCTGGAAAAGATGCCGCGCTGGGTGGAATAGCGGATATCTGACAAAGAGGCCGCGCCGGAGCCGCTGGCGATGGCGGCAGCGATCGCGTTGCGGTCCTGCGACAGCAGCATTTGCGCGAGCGGACCCAAGCTCTCGGGAGGCTGGCTTTCGTCCGCTTCGCTGGCTGTGCCGGAGGAGGGCGACCGACCCGGATCCTGCGAGGCGTTCTCCTCGCTGTTGGCTTCGGTCTGATCCTGCCGCGGCTCCGGCTGGCTGAAGAACAGGTCGAAGCAGTCGCCGAGCGCGAGCTTCTCGTCCTGCGATTTGGCAAGGGTCAGGAGCAGTGCATCGCGCAGGACGGCGCGGTCGGAGATGCCGATCTGCGCGACCGCGCGCATCGCATCGATGCTTTCGGCGGGCGAAACGTGGACGCCGACGCCGCGAGCCGCCCGAAAGAAACGATGGAGGTTCTCGCGCATCGGCGTCAACCGAAGACGTTCGACCGGGCCGCCTTGGCAATGAAGGTCGTCACCTGCGGCGATGCAGCCTCGATGTCGGCTTCGTATTTCAGGAGCACGTTGAGCGTGTCCTTGACCATCTCGGTGTCCAGCTCCGTGGCCTGGAGCAGCACCAGCACGCGCGCCCAGTCGATGGTCTCGCTGACCGAAGGCAGCTTCTTCAGATCCAGCGAGCGGATTTCGTGGATAAAGCCTACCATCTGCCGGCGTAGCGCCTGCGAGATGCCGGGCACCCGGCTCTCGACGATGCGCTCCTCGAGCCGCTGCTCGGGGAAGCCGATATGCAGATGCAGGCAGCGCCGCTTCAGGGCATCGCCGAGATCGCGCTCGCTGTTGGAGGTGAGGATCACCGTCGGCGGCGTGATTGCGGAGACGGTGCCGAGCTCGGGGATCGTGACCTGGAAATCAGACAGGATCTCCAGCAGCAGCGATTCGAATTCGGCGTCCGACTTATCGATCTCGTCGATCAGCAGCACGCAGCCGCCCGGCTGCTCCAGCGCCTGGAGCAGGGGGCGCGGCTCGACGAATTCCTTGGAGAAGAACACGTCGCCGAAATCGTGGAGCTGGTCGAGCGCGGCATCCAGCGTCTGCGCGCCGCCCAGGACTTCGCCGAGCTTGTCCTTGAGGATCTGCGTATAGAGAAGCTGCTTGGCGTATTTCCACTCATAGAGCGCCTTGGCCTCGTCGAGGCCCTCGTAGCATTGCAGGCGGATCATCTTCATGCCGCGCCAGGCAGCGATCGCCTTGGCAAGCTCGGTCTTGCCGACGCCCGCGGGGCCCTCGACCAGGATCGGCTTCTCGATCTGTTGCGACAAGTAAACGGCGGTCGCGATCTGCCGGCTCGCGATATAGCCCTGCGCGGCGAGGCCGCTCTGCACTGCCTCGATCGAGGTCGAGGCCTTCTGATCAGCCACGAAAGGGCGCTCCCAAAGGTCTTGCTTGAGGCTTGTTCTGCCTGCGTTCCCGGCAAAGAACAAGCCTCGTTTGGGAGGCATCAGACCCGCACGGACGCAGCTTTTTCCGTTCGACGCAAATACGTCCCGGAGCGGATATTTGCGCGGTTCGCCGTTCGCGGGATCAGTGCCGCAGCAGCTCCGGCTTGCGGATCGTCTGTCTGACCTCGGCGCCGCAATCGGCGCATTCATAGACGAAGTCGATCTTGGCGAGGCTCCAATGCGGTTCGACCTCGCGCACATACATCGGCAGGAACCCCATGCATGTCGGGCAATTCACAGGCGCGATCTCGATGTCCAGATGATGCTGTACATAAGCTGGCATCTCGGCTCTCCCTCGCAGGCGACAACCAAACCCCGCGCGGAAGCTACTGCCGGTCGCTCCAGGCGTGTCATCAACTCTTTCGAACGGAGATGGAACGGGAGACGTTTGTCGCGCGCTGTGACATTCTTGTTACGTGCCTGTACTGTAACGGGCGGACCGAATGCCTATTTCTGCGGCCAATCCGGTCTTTCGGATCCTCAACCAACGATAAGGGAGCAACGCCCATGACGCATGCCATTCGTTTTCACAAGACCGGCGGTCCGGAAGTCCTGGTCTGGGAGGAGGTCAGCGTCGGCAAGCCCGGACCGGGCGAGGCACGCATCCGCCACACCGCCGTCGGTCTCAACTTCGTCGACATCTACAACCGCTCCGGCCTGTATCCGGCGCAACTGCCGAGCGGGCTCGGCAGCGAGGCGGCCGGGATTGTCGAGGAAATCGGGCCCGGTGTCTCCGATCTGAAGCCGGGCGATCGTGTCGCTTATGGCGCCTCGCCCCTCGGTGCCTATTCCGAGGCGCGCGTGATCCCTGCGGACCGCCTGCTGAAGCTGCCTGACGGCGTCGACGACAGGACCGCGGCGGCGATGATGCTGAAGGGTCTCACCACGCAATATCTGATCCGGCAGACCTATCGGGTGAAGGCCGGCGATACCATCCTGCTGCATGCGGCGGCGGGCGGGGTCGGTCTGATCCTGAGCCAGTGGGCCAAGCACCTCGGTGCGACCGTGATCGGCACCGTCAGTAACGACGAGAAGGCCAAGCTCGCCAAGGCGCACGGCTGCGACCATGTCATCATCTACACCCGCGAGGATTTCGTGAAGCGGGTCGACGAGATCACCGGTGGCAAGAAGGTCCCCGTGGTCTACGATTCCGTCGGCAAGGACACGTTCCTGAAATCGCTGGATTGCCTCGCTCCGCTCGGCGTTGCCGCGCTGTTCGGCCAATCCTCCGGCGCGGTCGAGCCGCTGAATCTCGGCCTGCTGGCCCAGAAAGGCTCGCTCTACGTCACCCGGCCGACGCTGTTCACCTACGCCGCCAAGCGCGAAAATCTGGTCGCGATGGCGAACGAGTTGTTCGACGTCGTCAAGTCCGGCGCGGTCAAGATCGAGGTGCACCAGACCTATCCGTTGAAGGACGCTGCCAAGGCGCACGCCGATCTCGCCGCCCGCAAGACCACGGGATCGACCGTCCTTCTGGTGTGATGTCGGTCCCGACGGTGACGCAGGCCCCCTACGGGGCTGCGTCACGTCCGTTCGTGTTTGCGCAGATCGCGGGCGTGATCGAGGTGAATTGCCTGCAGGTCGATATCCTCGGGCGGGATCTGGGGCAGGGCGGCCTCGGTCAGGATGGCCTCGGTGACGTCCTCGACCGAACTACCGGCGATCTCGTGGATGAACGAGACATTCCGGTATTCGCCCGAGGCGATGCGGGAGATGACCTCGCGCCTCGTGATTTCAGGGTCGACGACCGCCTCGCGGCCCCGCCGTCCATAGTCGATCATCACGACGAAATACTGCATCAAAACGACTCTGCCGCGCCCCCGTTGCGGGCACGCGGCAGATTATTTCCGAAAAACGGAAGCAAGTCAAGGGCGATTTCTAAAAAATCGAAGTCGCTGGCCGTGCGAAGCCTTACTTGCCCTTCTTGCGGGGGCGCGCCGACTTGGCGCGCATCCGCTCGAGCTGGCCTTTGGGCATGGACAGGCAGATCTCACCGACCCACTCGAGCTTGACGCCGACGATCGGCTTGGCATTGAAGCTGGTGAGATTGACGACGGAGGGGCTTTTTCCCCGCTCGATCGTCTTCAAATAGCGCTCGCCGGTCTTGAGCCGGACCACGGCCTCTTCGCCGTAGAAGGAGGACAGCGGATGGCGCTGGTCCTTATAGGCCACGATCACGTCGCCGCTCTCGTATTTAGGCAGCATCGAATCGCCCACGATCTCGAAAGCGACGGTCTCTTCCATGATCGGGAAGGGCAGCGCGACATCGCCGAGACCCTCCGGGGGGACCTGTTCGTAATCCGGCTCGATCACGGCGCCGGCGCCGACGCGGCCCATGATCGGCGCGAGATTGAGCTCGAGATATTCCATGATCGGAACGATCTCCGAGGCCTTCACCAGGCGTTCGCCGCCCAGGATCTCCGAGACCGCGCCGGGCCGCACGCCCATGGCCGCCGCGAGGCCGCCCTTGCTCTTGCCCGTCTTCTCCAGGCCCCGCTCGATCATTGCAACGTCCAACATGGTGATTCCCTCGATTACCCATCGTCCCGCTCTTGTAATCCGAAATTCGGAATTATTGCAATTATGAATATCAGAATTATCGCTTGACTTTGGCTTCGGAATACCGGAATGTCTGTTTCGCCCCCCCCGGTCGTGCGATCGGAGGGGCGCATCACAGGGCAGCAGCATGGAACCGGGCCATTGGCCGTCGGAGCACTCCGACGCGCTTCGCGACTATTTCCTCAAGGGCATGTCTTATGCGGAGGTGGGAAGGCAGATTAACGCAAGGTTTGGAACGGCTTACACGCGCAATGCGGTGATCGGCCGCGCCAAGCGGCTCGGGCTCGTCATTCCGGAATGGATCGTGAGCCCATCGGTGGCGCCATATTTGCCGGGTGAGGCTCCGGTTTCACCACGCCGCGCGGTGCTACCGAACCTGAACGTGCCGCCGAAGTCCGCAATGAAGCCCGCGGCGCGGCTGAAGCTGCGCTGCGTCGGCGTCCAGCCGCGCTTGATCCAGCTGGTCGAACTCGAGCCGGCCGACTGCCGCTATCCCTATGGCGGCGACAAGGAGGGGGAGGAGATCGCCTTCTGCGGCCATCCGCGCCAGCCGGGCTCCAGCTATTGCGCGCCGCATGCGGGCCTGACGCGTCGCTCCGGGGCTGCGTCCGCCCGTGTCCCCGGTCCCGTCGTGCTGAAGCTGGTCGTCGCGGCCTGAGCTCTCAGTCTTTCCATGTTCAATCTCGCAAGGAGTATCCAGGTGGCTCGCGTCCGACGCAACAAGTCCTACAAATTGGCGCAGATCTACGACCGGCGGTCCCGCGACGTGCCGTTCAATGCCGAAGTGGCGGAGGTCGAGGTCGACAATCCGCTGGCGCTCGATGCCGGCGAGAAGATCGTGGCGATCCGGTCGATCCGTGGCGATCCGCTGGGACGGCTGCACGCACACCACCAAATCGACGAGGCGCAATACCTCGGCGGGCGCGCTTTCCAGAACGATTGGGAGAGAGCGGAGCGGGGCCCCCAGGCGATGGACCCGACCCGCGAATATGTCGATGGCGCGCGCACGCGCGAGCCGGTCACCGAGAGCCAGCGCCAGGCGGTGCTGCGGCTGAACCAGATCGAGCGCGAACTCGGGACCGACGGCGCGGCGCTGGTGCACGACGTGCTGGTGCTGGGCCTGACCATGGATCAGATCGGGCAGCGTCGTGCCGTCCGTACGCAGCGCTGGAACGACTATTTCGCGCGACGCTTTCGCGAGTGCCTGGACCGGCTGGCGCTGATCTACGGCTTTGCGACGGAAACGGGGGCACGGCACGCAGGGCGGCGCAGATGACAACGGCACGCCTGCGGTCTGTGCCGCGGGCGTGCCAGTCTGCCGCTCACGGATGCGGCACAATCTGATAAGGCGTCGTATAGGGCTCGACGCGGAGCGAGGCGTTGGCCAAAAGCCCGATCCTGGCTGTCGGCGCCTGCTGCAACTCACCGTTCGGGCCGCGATGCACGTTATATTGCCAGACCGTGAGATCGCCCTTCTGCGCCAGCGCGTGCGCTACCGCGCTCGCATCATTGCCGCCGAGCGCCTGAAGCTCCTCCGCCGACAACCCGACGACGATTTCGTCCTTGATGGTGACGATCTTGAACAGGTTCATCCTGGTCTCCTGCGCCCATGCGCCTTGTATCGAGAGGGTAAAAAGCGCGACCGCGGCGCCCTTGACGAGATCGCAGCGAGAAAGCATGCCGTCGTCCTTTGGTGCTGAGGCGCGCCCGAATCGAAGAGTTTTCAGCCAAGGCGCCCGTTGTCTGCGTGGCCGTGTCGCAACGCCTTGGTCGTTCCGTCACGGACAACGGTTCACGGGTGGAGGCATATCCAACCCGGATGAATTCCCGAGGCGGCAGCCGCGCCGGGGTCAGGACGTCGGAGATCGGCTGCCGGATCGACCTTCGTTTCGTGCTGGTACAACCGCCAAGGCGAGACTCAACAATTACGTGTATGCGCTGGAGAAGCGCCAATTCGTCGCCAATGTCCGTTCATGTCGGAAACAAGCAGAAACGTTTGTCCCGATTGACAGCGATCCGGGACGTGAGCGTGATTGATGCCGCTTCTTGACGCAGGTGGGTGACGGCGGTCGATATACCTGTTATCCGGAATTGCCGTGGTGCGATGCAGACGAAGCATCGCTACAGCCATTGTCGGGCTTGCCGGAGGGGTTGTTCCTTGGCATAATTGCAACCCTCTGGTTGAGCCGTCCGTTTGGACATGTCGTTCGGCGTGCCAACCCGCCGGGCCACCCGGCCGGGAGTTCGTCGCCAGGGGTCGCGCGTTATGGCGTGTCCTGTTATGGCGTTCGGTTCTCGAGTGGCTCACGAAGCCGGTGCTTGTGAATAGGTGCGAGATGAAAAACCTCAATTTCGCGGCTGAACTGCACCTCAAGGTCGGTGCGCCCGCGAGCGGCACCGTCGAAAGCCTGCGCTTGCTCCGCGCGTTTCTGAAGCTCGCGCCGCGACAGCGTTTCGAGGTCATCAAGCTGGTCGAAGACCTCGCCACCGAAGAGGCTCTTTCCGAGCACCCCTTGTCCTGAGCCGGCCGCGCGCCGGCTTTCCGCCTCCACTTTCATTTTCCCGTTCGTTTCCGCGCCGGAGCCGGACCGCCGGCGACGTCCCCAAACCTGGTGTCCCCGAGCCCGGCCGCTGGAAGGCGATCCGGCAAGTGTGGTATTCAATTGGGAAAACGAAGGGAGTGCGACCATGATCGAACCGAAGCTCGAAGTTCCGGCCGAACTGCGCGACCTGGCCGAGAAGACAATTGATCAGGCGGAAAAAGCATTCGGCATGTTTTTCGAAGCCGCTACCAAATCGATGTCATCCGTTCCAGGAGCGGGGACGGAGGTGTCGAAGCAGGCGCTGGTTTTCACCGAGCAGAACATGAAGTCGGCCTTCGAGCATGCGCGCAAGCTGGTTCATGCCACCGACCTCCAGGAAGCGATGCGAATCCAGTCCGACTTCCTGCGCAGCCAGTTCACCAGCGCCGGAGATCACATGCGCCAGATGACCGGCAGTCTCATGCAGCCGGGCAAGGGGAAGTCCTGATTCTCTGCGTGCGCACCCAGGGCCGATGACGGGCCACCGAACGGCCTCGTTCGCCGTCCGTCATCCGTTCTGCCGATCCCTGTCGGACCGCCGGCAGGGATTTGCATTTGTGGCAAGCGTCGTGTTCTGCGCGTAACGAGATGAGCCCCGATTGCCGCAATGACGGTGGTGCGCTCCCTCTCCCGCGAGCGGTGAACGAGCCGCAGGGATCGATTCAACCCCAGGAAGTCTCGCCTTAGCGCAGCGATGCGATGTAGGCCGCGATGTCGCCAGCTTCGGTTCGGCTTAGGGGGAAATTCGGCATCTTCGGGTGCGGATCGAGCAGGAAGAAGGCGAGCCTCTCCGGACTGAAGTCCGGTCTGCGCGCAATGGAGGCAAAGGAGGGGACGTCGGCGCTCGCCTGGGTCTGGCCGTTTGCGACGACATGGCAGCTTGCGCACCAGCGCTTGGCGAGGTCGGCACCGTGATCGGCATCGGCTGCGAGAGCGGACGACGTGCCGAAGCTCGAGGTTACGGCTAGCAGCAGGTAAATTCGTCTCAAATGCTGACGCATAGAGCAACCTTCATGAATTCGTTGGCGACCGCCATGCTATCCGCAGCACGATCCCGGAAATTGCGAGAGATCAATGCGGGCGATGATCGACCGCAGCAGCTTGCGGACGGAACGATAGAGATGCCTTGCGAAGGCCGGCATTCTCGCCGCGGGCAGGCCAAGGCTCTTCGTAACGAGACTTCTCGTATCGAGACCTTTCGCTTCAAGACTTTCGATATAGTTCGACACGTGTCTCTCCGAGGCCATATCGCCTTTTTATCCTGGCGCCTCGGAGCCGCTTTGATCTGCCGCAAAGCGGTTCTGGCTAATAGTCGCCCGGATTCATGATCATCGGGCTTTTCGTATCAGCCGGCGCGAGTGCGCTGCTGGCGCTGTCACGCAGGAAGCGGTCGAGCGTCTCCTGGATCTTCTCCTTGACCGAGTTCGGTCCACGATCGCTCATTTCCGTGTGCTGCGCGCCGGTATGGACGATGTCGATACCGCGCGCCTTGGCCTCTTCCGGTGTCGGCAGCACGCCGGGATCGGTCACGAAATGCGGGTCCTTCGACCGGAAGGACAGGATCTTCAGGCCGTCGCTGAGCACGAAAGGCACCCGCAGATTGTCGAGCGTGATCACCTTCGACACCAGCTCCGGGTGTTGATGGGCCACATACATGGAGACATCGCCGCCGTTGGAATGGCCGACGAGGGTGATGTGGTCGTAGTCGACGTTCTCCTGCTGCCTCCTCAGCTTGTCCAGCACGAAAAGAATGTTGGCTTCGCAGCGGATATAGACCTCGCGCCGGCCGACATATGGCTGACCGACATGGGTCATCAACGGCGGATCGCTCGGCAGGTCCTGCTGAATGCTGGCAACCATATAGCCGCGCGCGGCGAGCACGTTGGCGAGGAAGGAATATTCGGTGGCCTTGACGGTGTTGCCGTTGCTGATGATGGCGAGCGGGAGTTTCCAGAGGCCGAGATTGGCCTTGGTCTCGTAATCGCGCCGCACCGCCACCTCGACTGAGATCGGCCGCTGCCGCGCCGCGTCATACAGGGCCAAAGTTTCGTGGCGGATCGCGAACCGGCTGACGACGAAATATTCCCCGACGCCGAGGACGCAGAGAAACGCCAGGACTGCAAAAACTCGCTTCATTCGTCTCGTCTCAAATCACGTTCCGCTGAACATGGCCATTGGTAACTCCCGGATCGAGCGACCGTGAGCAGGTTACCGGATTAAATTTAGGCAAGTCTGTGAGCAAGGCCGCAAAAGGGCCGCATGTCGCGCCCGCCCGCGCGAACCACAGGCCAACTAGAGACAGCCGGACTTGCCGCGTTCGGGGCAGAGCCGGAATGCGCTCGACAGGGTGAGCAGGAAGCGCGGGCTGCGGCGCTGGTTGTCCGGCGCCCGGTAGCTCAGGGGCACGGCCACGCCGAGATCGGCCTGGAGATCGTCAGGCATGAAGAAGCGCACACCGGCTCCGGCCGACGTCAGCGACAGGCCGTCGCTCAGGCGGTAACCGTCGTTCCAGACTGCGCCAGCGTCGCCAAAGGCGTAGAGCTGATAGCCGGTCCAGTAGCGGAAATTGAGTTTCTGGTCGAAGCGCAGTTCGAGCGAGCCGGCAAGGCCGTTGTCGCCGCTGATCTCGGCCGCGCCATAGCCCCGGCCGAAGGCCGCGCCGCCGAGATAGAATTGCTGCGAGGTGAACAACGGCCGCGATGCCGTCTGGCTCGCCGCGGAGAGCTTGAGCGACCAGGCATCGCTGAGCGTCTGGTAGCGCGTGAACCAGAGGTTCAGCACCGAGAAGTTCGAGGAGGCGCCGGCGCGCGACAACAGGTCGTCGTCGAAATGCGAGGCGCCGAAGATGTCGAGGCCGTGGCGGTAGGTCAGCGTCGCAAGATTGGTGCCGCCGAAGCGATCCTGCAGCCGGTAATCGGCGGTCAGGCTCGCGGTCCTGATGTGGTCGTTGTACCAGGGACCGTAACGGTCGTGCTCGGACACGTTGCTGAAGGTCGTCGCCGCAGTCAACGTGAGCGTGGAGGATTGCGACTGGAGCGGGACGATGCCGGCCCGCAGCTCGAACGCCTCGGTCGTGGTGATGTCGCTGTCGAGGCGGCGGGCATCGCCCGGCCTGACCGCGCTGTACAGCACCGACCCGCCGAGGCGCAGGCCGTCGATGCCGACCGGCGCGTCGTAGGACAAACGGGTGAAGCCGAGCTGGCGCGGGTCGTTGGCAATCGTCGACAGGTTGACTGCCAGCGTGTCTCCAGGCGTGAGGTAGGAGTTGAAGGCGCCGGTCGCGTAGGTCTGCCACGGGCCGACCGATGACGATCCGAGATTGTCCAAGCCGAACGAGGAGAAGACGTGCCAGGTCTTCAAGAAGACGATGAGGCGGAAGCGGCCGGTCGCACCACCGATCTCTTCCAGCGCGGTATCGGTGATCCGGACGCCCGGCCTGCCGTTGATGAGGAAGAGCTGACGTTCGAGTGTCGGCAGGCGCGACGGCTGCTCGGCTAGAATCGGCCCAAGCATCGGCCTTACGCCGAACTGCTCGGCGCCGTCGCCTTTCAGCTCGGCCTGCACGATGGCACCTTCGATCACCTGGATCCGGACGCGGCCATCGGCAATGTCCTGCGGCGGCACGATGGCCCGGCTCAGATGGAAGCCGTCGGCGCGGTAGAGCTCGCTGATTGCGCCGGCGATCGCAGCGAGATCCGCCTGCGAAACCTGCTTGCCGAGATAGGGCTGATAGACCGTGGCGATACGATCCTGGGAGACAGCGTGGGCGCCGCTGACGGCGACGCCGCGCAGCACGAATTGCGGCTTGGTATCCCCGCCGGTGTTCGGCTGCCCGACGCTGGGAAGCTGAACCGGAGGCCGGCTCAGCGATTCCCGCTCGGTTTGGTTATCGAAATATTTCTCGGGCTGGCGCGGATCGAAGCCCGGCTGGTTCGCCTGTTGGGCGAAGGCCTGCGGAATACCCGCAAAAATTGGTGCCATCAACACCAACGTGGTAAGGAGATGCCGCTTCTCAGCCCGTGCAGCGAACCTGTCCCCGTAGTTCGACGGAGATCCTCTGATGGAACGGTAAGGCTTCGTTAGCTGCATGATTTTTCATAGTTTTTTATGGTCAATGATTGGTTAATGCACCCTCTTGGCTGGCCGCTTCCCGCTAATGCTCTCTTGAGTGATTTCGGATACTCCTCAGATCCGGCTGTAACGCGGACTGAGGATCGTCATGCTTGGCAAAATTGGAATGCGGTGGGCCTTCGTGGTGGCGCTGACCCTGGGAACGGCTTCCGGTGCATTCGCCGCGGAGGATGGCGTCTGGTCGGTCAGCAAGGCCACCGGTGAGGTATGGGTCGCGACCGACGGCGCGCAACAGGTGTCGCTGAGCCAGGAAGCGACGCTCAAGCCCGGCAATACCATCCGCACCGGACGCAATGGCCGGGTGCTGCTCGTCCGCGGCGAGGAAACCATTCTGATCTCTCCAAACACCGTGGTCGGCTTGCCGGCCGAGAAGAAGGATGGGCTTTCGACCACCATCATCCAGCAGGCGGGATCGATCCTGCTCGAGGTCGAGAAGCGCAACGTCAAGCATTTCGAGGTCGAGACGCCCTATCTCGCCGCCGTGGTGAAGGGAACGCAGTTCAGCGTCACGGTGGGAGCTGGCAGCACCAAGGTCGGCGTGCTTCGCGGCCAGGTCGAAGTCTCCGACTTCAAGACGGGACAGATCGCCCAGGTCATGCCGGGGCAAGCGGCCACGGTCTTTGAGCGCGGCAAGCCCGGTCTCAGCCTGAGCGGTGCAGGCACGTTCAATCCGATCGAGCACGGCAAGCCGCGCGCCTCGACGATCGAGCGTGTCCCCGTGCCGAAATCGGGCCTGTCAGCGCCGCGCAATGCCGCGAGCGGCCATGTGATCCATGCGCTCGGTCCGATCGACAAGGGGACCAAGGCGGCAGGCGTGCCGAAGGCATCGCATCAGGCGGCCGGAGGTCATGTTTCCAAGGCCGGCGTCGTGCGCATCTCGAGCTCGCTCGGCGAGATCAAGCTGAATGTCCACAAGGTCACCAATGGGCTCGCCCGCGGCGCGGTTGCTCCCGGACAGGTGCGCAACGTGAACGCCAACACCGGTTCTGAGACGGTCTGGAGCGACGGCAAATCGAATGCCCCGGCATCCAACAGCTCCGTCCAGACTGCGGCAACGACGAGCGGTGCGGCAACTGCTGGCAGCAGCGCATCGGCTGCGAGTGCGGCGATCGCGGCAGCGGCAGCAGGTGCATCCAGCGACAGCCCCGGAAACTCCGGCGGCAACAACGGCAACGGCAATAGCGGTAACGGCAACAACGGTAACGGGAATGGCAATAACGGTGCCACCGGCAACGGCAGGGGCAACAACGGCAACGGCAATGGGAACGGCGGCGGTAACGGCAGCAACGGCCATGGCCACGCCTATGGCAGGCGCTGAGGCGGTTTACTAGGGGATGAGGGACGCACCTGCAGAAGCGGGTGCGCGGGAGGATCGGGTGAAACGCTATCGGCCGCATATTCTCGTCGCGATCGCGCTTGCGATCGTGCTGTCTACGGGATGGCATGGTGCGCTTCGCAACGCGCTCACCGACCTACGGTTCAGCTGGCAATCGCGTGCGGCCAGCGGCAATGTCGTCGTGGTGGCAATCGACGCGCCGTCCATCGATCGGATCGGGGTTTGGCCCTGGCCGCGCCGGCTCCACGCGGAGCTGTTGCACAGGCTCGAGGCGGCGGGAGCGGCGGATATCGCCTTCGACGTCGATTTCAGCACACCCTCGGATCCGGCTTCGGACGAGGCCTTCGTCCAGGCCCTTCGCGAAGCCGGCGGCTCGACGATCCTGGCGTCCTTCAAGCAGCCGACGCCGAATGGCGGTGCGGCCCACATCAACCGTCCCCTGAAATCGTTCAGCAACCAGTCGTGGCCGGCGGTCGTCAACGTCGCAGTCGAATCCGACGGACTCGTTCGCCGTTATCCGTTCGGCGAGAAGCTTGGCGATGCCGTGATGCCGTCGATGGCCGTCGTGCTGGCCGGGCAGGACGCCAACCGGCGGCCGCCCTTCCTGATCGATTTCAGCATTCGTGCAGCCTCCATTCCCAGCGTCTCCTATGTCGACGTGCTGCGCGGCGATACCGCTGCTCTCGACAGGCTGAGAGGCAAGAAGATCATCGTCGGCGCCACTGCGCTCGAGCTCGGCGACCGCTTCAGCGTTCCCAACGGCAAGATCGTCTCGGGGCCGGTCCTCCAGGCGCTGGCCGCAGAATCGATCCTCCAGAACCGGATGCTGCGCTGGACGTCCGATATCGGCATGATCCTGGGTCTGGGCGTGATCTGCCTGCTGATGATGTATTCGTGGCGCCGCCTCGCGCCGGGAATTCGCGTCGCGGTCCTGGTCGCCGCCGGGGCGGTCGTCGAGATCGTCGCAGCCCTCGTGCAGGCAACATGGTCCCTCGTCATTGACACATCGCTGTTCCACATCGCGATCGTCGCTTATCTGACCGCGATTGCGCTGGACGAAATCGATTTCCGTGGTCTCCTGGGACGCATCGCCGAGAGCCGCTTTCACCGCATCGCGATGTCGCTTGCTGACGGTCTCGTCTGCACCGACGAGGATCACCGGATCACGGTCTGGAATCCCGGCGCGAGCGCGATCTTCGGCTACGCGCCGGCGGAGATGATCGGCCGTCCGTTCGAAACGCTGTGCGCCGTGCCGGCGGACGGTGATGCAAGGCCGACCATGCATGACGCCGCGCGCCAGGCGCTCCTGGTTCCGGGCGGCGCGGTCGTCGTCGAGTTCGAGGGCCGGCGCAAGAATGGCGAAACCTTCCCCGTCGAGGCGAGCTTCTCGGGCTGGCAGGGAACGGAGGGCTTTCAGTACGGCGCGATCCTGCGCGACATCTCGGTCCGCAAGCGCGAAGCCGAACGCGTCAAATATCTTGCCGAATATGACGCGCTGACCGGCCTTGCCAATCGCAACACGCTGCATGCCGGCCTGGTCGGCATGATAGCGAATGCGGAGCGAAAGCCTCGCGAGGTCGCGTTGCTCGTCATCGGGCTCGACGGCTTCCAGAGCATCAACGACATGCTGGGGCATTCGGCGGGAGACCTCGTGCTGCAGGCGGTCGCCATTCGCCTGGAGGGTCAGGCCGGAGATGGGGCGATCGTCGCGCGGCTCGGCGGAGATGAATTCGCCATTGCGCGCGAAGCAGCAGACGGCAGTGAGCCGATCGTGAAATTCGCCGAGCGGATCGCGCGTGCATTCGAAACGCCGCTCGCGACGGGCACGCGCCAGCATCGCGTCAGGATCAGCATCGGCGTCGCGGTCTATGGCGAAGGCGGACAGGGCGCCGACGAACTTCTCAGCAATGGTCATCTGGCGCTGAGCAAGGCAAAGATGACGCGGCGCGGCAGCCATGTGATCTTCGAGGCTGCGATCAGGCAGGAGCTGGAGAGCCGGCTGACGCTGGAGAGCGAGTTGGCGCTCGCCGCGGATCGCGGCGAGTTCGAGCTGTTCTACCAGCCCCAGGTTCGTCTGATCGACGGCAGCCTCGTCGGCGCCGAAGCGCTCATCCGTTGGCGGCACCCCGTGCGCGGCTACGTCTCGCCCGGAGAGTTCATGCCGGTGGTCAACACCTCGGCACTGTCGGAGCGGATCGCGAACTGGGTGATGGAGACCGCCTGCCGTCAGGCGCGCGGCTGGGAGCTGTCCGGAAGCGGCGTGCGCGTCGCGATCAACCTGTCGCCGTCGCAGCTCCACTCCGGCGATCTCGCGCATTCGGTTGCGACATTGCTGGAATCGACGGGGCTGACACCGTCGCTGCTCGAAATCGAGGTGACCGAAGACATCCTGCTCAATGACGAAGGCCGCGTGCTCGACATGTTCAAGCGCATTCAGCAACTCGGCGTTCGCATCCTGTTCGACGATTTCGGTACTGGTTACGCAAGCCTGAGCTATCTGAAGAAGTTTCCGCTCGACGGGCTCAAGATCGACCGGTCGTTCGTGTCCGGTCTGCTGTCGAATTCCGACGACGCGGCGATCGTCGGCTCGACCATCGGCCTCAGCAAGCAGCTCAGTCTCACCGTGGTGGCGGAGGGCATCGAGGATCGTGCAACCGCCGACTTCCTGGTCAGCCTCGGATGTGAAGAAGGTCAGGGATATTTCTTCGGCCGCCCGATGCCTGCGCAGGCATTTGAGCAACAATTCCTGGCGCCGGAACTCGACGCGGTCAGTGCCGCCTGAGCCAGGTGGCCTCGCTGTCTATCGCCGCCGGGCGACCGCGACCCCGAAGAGGAAAGCGACGAACAGGCTGGCAAGCGGCGCTTCGCGCGTGATGGCTGCGACTGTCGCGAGAGTCCCACCAGGTTTCCGCGATGCCTCGACGGCAGAAGTCAGGCGGTGGACTGCTGAATGCAGGCCTCCGGCCACTTCACCAATCGTGCGGGAGACGTCGGCTGCTGTATCGATGGCGCGCTCGGCCATGCCGGGTTGGTGATCTGACTGCGGTATCTCGGTGCTCAAGCGCGATCTCCAAGCGTGAGAATGGAGGCCGACACCTTTGGCTATCCGCGCGAGCGCTCGTTTTGAACAGCGGGTCTGACGACCTTTGGCTATCCGCGAGAGGCGCCGTAGTCCACGGCGGGTGCCGGCCTTGGATGAGCAATTCAGCGCGCGGGATTTTGTTCCGGCCAGGGCCAAGCGCACCCGTGAAACGACGGGCGCGAATCTCTGTTAGGCTGGCTCGACCTTGTTGACGTCAGGAGACAGCCGTGACCGATCAGGCCATGACGGATCGAGCCCGGCGCATCGCCTTGCTTGGCGCTCCCATCGACATGGGGGCATCGCAGCGCGGCACTTTGATGGGGCCGGCGGCACTACGCACTGCGGGCCTTGCGACATTGCTCGAAAGCCTGGATTTCGAGGTCGTCGACTATGGCGATCTTTCTGCGGCCGAAGTCGGTGACCTCACCGACAGGCCGCCGGAAAGGGCCAATCACTACCGCGAGATCCAGCGCTGGACGCGCGTTCTGAGCCAGCGAGGCCATGAGATCGCGCAAACCGGCGCGCTGCCGATCTTCCTCGGCGGCGATCACACGCTCTCGATGGGATCGGTGAACGCCATGGCGCGCCATTGGCAGGACCGGGGACGCGAGCTGTTCGTGCTTTGGCTCGATGCCCACGCCGACTACAACACGCCGGAGACGACGATTACCGCGAACATGCATGGCATGTCGGCGGCGTTTCTGTGCGGCGAGCCCGGCCTCGACGGCCTGCTCGGCGACGATCCGCGCGCTTCGATCGACCCTGACAGGCTCGATCTATTCGGCGCGCGTTCGATCGACAAGCTCGAAAAAGAGCTGATGCGCGCACGCCGGATCAGGGTCGTCGACATGCGCCAGATCGACGAGTTTGGCGTCGCCGTGTTGATCCGGCGGGTCATCGAACGGGTCAAGGCCGGCAACGGCGTGCTGCATGTCAGCTTCGACGTCGATTTCCTCGATCCGTGCGTGGCGCCGGGAGTCGGCACCACGGTACCGGGTGGCGCGACCTATCGCGAGGCGCACCTGATCATGGAGCTGTTGCACGATTCCGGCGTGGTGGGATCGGTCGACATCGTCGAGCTCAATCCCTTCCTGGACGAACGTGGCCGGACGGCGCGCACCGCGGTCGAGCTGATCGGCAGCCTGTTCGGCCAGCAGATCGCCGACCGGCCGACACCGAGCAACGCGATCGCCCCGGGCGAGTGAATCCGAGGACGGCGTCCGTGTACCGCAAGAGAACGCGCGCCGCGTTGGAACTTGCTGGAGGAAGCGTGGAACCGGGAGGGGCGCCATGAATTAACCTGCGTGAGGACAACAGCGGATGCTTCGATGACAAATCCTCGTTTCGCGGGCTCCTTCTCTGCCGCGCTCCGCCATCCCGGCGTGATCGCGCTCATCGTGGCCGGCGTGACGATTGCAGCCATGCTGATCGTCGACCACGGCCCCTGGAATCGTGCCAAGACTCAGCCGGCCCATGTTGCGATGTTTGCAACCACGGGCGAAGCGGCGCGGGCGGTCGGAGCCAAGGTGCTCCCGACGAGTCCGAAGTCGCCGATCGAGCCGGCGCGGCCGGGACCAAAGACGTCGCCGACCGTCAACCCCGTGACGCCGTAGTTTCGTCAACTCCTGCGGCCGTGGTCGAGAAGCCCGTGGAAACCCGGTGGGGACCGCCATGATCTTTCCGGGGATCGTCGCGGAATCGAGCCAGGTTCTGACGCTTTTGGCCACAATCGGCTACGACCTTCCGGTCATGAAGTTTCTGGCCATGATTTCGATTCTGGCGCTGCTCACGATCAGTGGAGCTGCGGTTTCCGATCGGATTCTGACGGCCGATCAGCACGTTGCGCAGGGGGTAGAATAGCGCGGCGGGCGAGGGTGCTCCTCATCGCCTCGCAGATCTCGGCGGCGCTATCGCCGGTCTAGCATCACGCAATCACCGACGAGCCGAGCAGAGCGAGCACGGCCAGCGCCATCAGCGCGGTGCCGAGCCAACCCAGCGCGATCAGCCATGAGCGGGCCCTGAAGCGGCCCATGATCGCGCGGCTCGAGACGATCAGCATCATCATCGCCATGATGGGCACGGCGACGATGCCGTTGAGCACCGCGCTCCACACCAGCATGTGGATGGAGTCGATCCCGGTGAAGCCGAGGCCGAAGCCGATGATGGTTGCCGCGGCGATGATGGTGTAGAAGCCGACCGCTTCGTCGGGCTTGGCCTCCAGCGTCGCCCGCCAGCCGAAGATCTCCGCGACGCCATAGGCCGCCGATCCCGCCAGCACCGGGATCGCGAGCAGGCCGGTGCCGATGATGCCGAGCGCGAACAGCGCGAAGGTGAAATCGCCCGCCAGCGGCCGCAGCGCTTCGGCTGCTTCCGTCGCCGAATTGATCTTTGTCACGCCATGCGCATTGAGCACGGAAGCCGTGGTCAGGATGATGAAGAAGGCGATGCCGTTGGAGAGCAGCATGCCGGCGAGGGTGTCGGTCTTGATGCGGTCGAGTTCGTGGTTGCCGCCGCGCTTGAGCTCGCGGAGCGGCTTGTCGCGCCGGCCTTGGTTCATCTCCTCGACCTCCTGCGAGGCCTGCCAGAAGAACAGATACGGGCTGATCGTGGTGCCGAGCACGGCGACCACCATCATGAAATACTCGGTGCTGATATTGGCCTTCGGCCATACCGCTGCGAGCAGTGCCGTGCTCCACGGAATCTTGACGGTGAAGGCGGTCGCGACATAGGCGAACAGTGCCAAGGTGAGGAATTTCAGCACCGGCGAATAACGGCGATAGGGCAGAAAGACCTGCAGCAGGGTGGAGCCCGCCGCGAAGATCAGCGCGTGCTCGTGGTTGAGCCCGCCGATGACGAGCGAGAGCGCCTCGGCCATCGCGGCGATGTCGGCGGCGATGTTGAAGGTGTTCGCGGCGACCAGCATGGCGACGAGGCCCAGCACCGCCCAGCGCGGCGCGAGCTGCATGGTATTGGCGGCGAGCCCCTTGCCGGTGACGCGGCCGATCTGCGCGCTGACGAGCTGAATGGCGATCATGAACGGTGTGGTGAGGAACACCGTCCACAGCAGCCCGTAGCCGAATTGCGCGCCGGCCTGCGAATAGGTGGCGATGCCCGACGGATCGTCGTCGGCAGCTCCCGTGATCAGTCCCGGCCCCAGCCTTTGCAACAGCGTCGGCGCGGATTTCGTCGGCTTGAGGGCGCTGTCGCTCATGGGAAGGAGACCTCGATCGGGACGGCATGTCATAGCCAATGCCAATGACGGAACAAAAGTTCCAGCCGACGAGAGATGCGCAATTTCTGATAAAGCTAATTCAACTTGACCGCCGGGCAAAACAGGTGTAGGGTGTCATCATCGCAGGACATCTCGAACACAGGTGCCGCCGGGCTTCGCGCCCCGGCGCCTCCTGGGTGCGCCGCCGCGCTACCTGATGCTGACGAACATGCCCCAGGCTGCGGCCAGCGCGGCGCCGCCAAAGACGATCAACGGGTTATCGCAGAATGCGCCGCCATAGCTGCACATGGTGACGCCGAACGAGCCGATCTCGTGATGGCTCGCCGAGTAGAACAGTCCCGACAGCACCAGCAATGCAGCAGCGACGTAGTACATGGGCGATCTCTCCAACGCTCCCGATTGCATTCGCGCAAGCACATGTCCCAGCATGGCGCGAAGAGATTGCATTTCGCCAAATCCGCTTTGCTGCATTTGAGATAAAGTTTGATCCGTCGGGTAAAGCATCGGACCGATGAGAGCATCGGGACGATTTGGCACTCGGCTGACGGTGCATTCGCCCATGAGAAAGGGCCCCGCACCGCGGGGCCCTGGTCGTGCTGTCCGAGAACGCTTAGCGACGCGCGCTCGTGCCGTAGAGCTGACGCTCGCGGCCGATATCTTCCGGCGAAAGCGGCGGGCTCGCGGCATCGAAGTCGTTCCAGCCGGACTTCTGCCAGGCCGCGCTGCGCTCCTGCAGGTTCACGGCGCGCTCGTGCAACAGAGCATCGAGACGGGCGCGATCCTGGTCGGGCACCCGCGCGGTCACCAGCGTGCCGCCGCGGCGAACGCCCTCGGCGTAACGCGAGGCTTCTTCCTTGGAGACGCCGGCTTCCGTCAGGGCACCGACAATGCCGCCCGTGGCCGCACCGGCAGCTGCGCCGACTGCGGTCGCGGCGAGCCAACCCGCTGCGACGACCGGTCCGAGACCGGGGATCGCCAGCAGGCCGAGGCCCGCG
>LNAP01004038.1_pt1 | contig 19574 bp, 17 predicted proteins | sample 602601 | NCBI WGS metagenome assembly LNAP01 (sample SAMN02440304, study PRJNA202911) | soil metagenome | biome: Subtropical and temperate rainforests or woodlands; isolation source: soil samples (1 kg each in a 20% v/v slurry with milli Q water) were... ...
AACCAGGACAAAGTGAGCATGGGCACCATCGCCGCCCGCGATGCGATCCGTGTGCTGGAGCTGACCGAACAGGTCGCCGCCGCCACCCTGCTCGCCGCCAACCAGGGCGTGTGGCTGCGCGCCCAGGCCGCCGAGGCGCGCCCGTTGCCGCCGGCGTTGGCAGCGATGCACAGCGAACTGGCCAAGGACTTCCCGCCGGTGATCGAAGACCGCGCCCTCGAAGGCGAGCTGCGCCTGTGCCTGCAACGCATCGCCGAGCAACACTGGAGGCTGCATGCGTAGCCCGGGCGTGTTGCATTGCGACACTGAAATCCTCGTGCCGTTTTTCGACATCGACACCATGAACGTGGTCTGGCACGGGCACTACGTGAAGTACCTGGAAATCGCCCGCTGCGCCCTGCTCGACAAGATCGGCCATAACTACGCAGCGATGCTCGAGTCGGGCTACGCCTGGCCGGTGATCGACATGCAACTGCGCTATGTGCGCGGCGCCACCTTCGGCCAGACGCTCAACGTGCGCGCCAGCCTGGTGGAGTGGGAGAACCGTTTGAAGGTCAACTACCTGATCACCGACCGCACCAGCGGCGAACGCCTGACCCGTGCCAGCACGGTACAAGTAGCGGTACAAATCGCCAGCCGCGAGATGCAACTGGCGTCCCCTACCGTCTTCATCGACGCGGTCGAAAGGGCCCTGAAATGCTGACCCCTGTAGGAGCGAGCTTGCTCGCGAAGATCGTCAACGATAACGCTGGCCACCTGACACCCCGCGGCGCCCTCAGGTTTTTCGCGAGCAAGCTCGCTCCTACAGTGTTCGCGTTGTTTGGTTTTTCGGCGGCGGCCCATGGGTTCGACTTACAGCAACTGAGCGATCAGTTGGCCAAACCCAGCGTGATCCACGGCAGCTTCATCCAGGAAAAACACCTGCGCGCCCTGCCGCAGCCCTTGGTCAGCAAAGGCACCTTCGTCCTGGCCAAAGACCACGGCCTGCTGTGGCTGCTCAAAACCCCGCTGCAACAGGATTACCGCATCAGTACCCAAGGCATTGCGCGGCGTGACGCCAACGGCTGGCAGACGCTGCCGAACAAGAGCGCCGGGGCCGAGCAGAACCGCCTGTTCCTCGCCGTGCTGCAGGGCGACAGCAGCGGCTTGCAGCGTGACTTCGACCTGCAACTGCAGGGTGAAGCCGAGCAGTGGCAGTTGACGCTGACCCCGCGCTCGCTGCTGCTCAAGCAAGTGTTCAAGCAGATCAATATCGACGGCGGCACGCTGGTCCACAGCATCGAACTGCTGGAAACCCAGGGCGACAGCACCGTGCTGCGCATGCAGGACAGCAGCGCCGACCTTCCCCTGAGCGATGCGGAGCAACACGACTTTGCCCAGTGAGCGTTTATTGCCGCGCCTGTTCCTGACCCTGCTGGTGGCCGTGCTGGCCCTGGCCGGCTGGCAATGGCGCCATGGCGCGCCGTTGTCGGCCAACCTGATGGAACTGGTGCCGGGCAACACGCCGGACGCCCTCGAACTGCAAGCCGAACAGCGCATGCAGGAACCGTTGAACCGCGAAATCCTGGTCCTCGTGGGGCACGCCGACCGCCAGCAGGCGGTCAACGTGGCCGAGCAACTGGGCGCGCGCTGGCAAGCCAGCGGCCTGTTTGAAAAGGTCCAATGGAACCTGCAAGCCGACCTGCCGGCACTGCGCGCGCAATTGTTGCGCGGGCGTTTGTCGATGCTCGCGGCCAAGGACCGCGAGCAACTGATCGACCACCCCGACGCCTTCATCCAGCAGCGCGTGCAAGCGCTGTTCGACCCGTTCACCGGGTTCAGCCTGGTGCCGAGCCAGGACGACTGGCTGGGCCTGACCGGACGCATTCAGAACAGCCAGCCGCAGAGCGGCGCGGTGCAATTGGATATCGGCAGCGGCGCATTGATCGCCGATGCCGACGGCAAGAGCTGGGTGCTGTTGCGTGCGCGCACCACCGGCAATGCCTTCGATATGAAACTGCCGCTGCAGGTCGCGGACCTGCTCCAGGCCAGTCGCGCCCAGGCCACCGAGCACGGCGCGCAACTGCTCGCGGCCAGCGGTTTACTCTACGCTGCCAGCGGGCAACAGCAAGCCAGCCGCGAAATCACCTGGGTCGGCGGCGGCGCCACCCTCGGCATTCTGCTGCTGTTGCTCCTGGCGTTCCGCCGCTGGCGCGTGCTGCTGGCCTTCGTGCCGGTGCTGGTGGGCATGCTGTTCGGCGCGGTGGCCTGTGTGGCGCTGTTCGGGCATATGCATGTGATGACGCTGGTGCTCGGCTCCAGCCTGATCGGCGTGGCAGTGGACTACCCGCTGCACTATTTGTCGAAAAGCTGGAGCCTGCAGCCGTGGCGCAGTTGGCCGGCGTTGCGCCTGACCCTGCCGGGCCTGAGCCTGAGCCTGGCGACCAGTTGCATCGGTTACCTGGCGCTGGCCTGGACGCCGTTCCCGGCGCTGACCCAGATCGCCGTATTCTCCGCTGCCGGCCTGGTCGGTGCGTACCTGTCGGCCGTGTGCCTGTTGCCGGCGCTGCTCCAGGGTGTCGACCTGCGCCCGGCGCAATGGCCGTTGCACATCGCCGAGCGCCTGTGGCTGATGCGTTCCGGGTTGATCAAGCGCGTGCCGAGCGCGGTGCTGCTGGTGTGGGTGCTGCTGTTTTGCGCCGGCGGCTTGTGGCAGTTGAACAGTAAAAACGATCTGCGCCAGTGGATCGGCGCCCCGCCGCAATTGCTGCAGGAAGCCCAGGCCGTGGCGCGGATCACCGGGTTCCAACCCACCAGCCAGTTCTTCCTGGTGCGCGCCGACAATCAGCAGCAGTTGCTGGAACGCCAGGCCGCCCTGGGCCAGCGCCTGGAACAGTTGGTGAATATGGACAAGCTCCAGGGTTATCTGGCGCTGAACCAGCTGGTCAACCTGCCCGCCGAGCAACAACAACTGCGCGAGGCGCTGAATGCACTTCCCGCGCACTGGCAACCGCTGCTGGACCTCGGCGTGCCCGTCGGCGCGCTGCAAGCCGAAGTCGCTCAACTGCAAGCGCTGCCTACCCAAGACATCGACGCTGCACTGCTCGGGCCACTGGCCGAACCCTGGCGCACGCTGTGGCTGGGCCCGGTCGACGGCGGTGTGGCAGCCATGATCAGCCTGCAAGGCTTGAGCGACCCGGCGCTGCTGCAGGTGCAGGCCGCGGATTTGCCGGGGGTGCAACTGGTGGATCGCCTGGGGGAGTTGAACCGGGTGTTCGCCGCCACGCAGATCAGCGCGGCTGAATTGAAGTTGATGTCGTGCGGGCTGATCGTGCTGTTGCTGATCGTGCCCTTCGGCTTTGGCGGCGCGCTGCGCATCGTCGCCCTGCCGTTGCTGGCCGCGCTGTGCAGCCTGGCCAGCCTCGGTTGGCTGGGCCAGCCGCTGACGCTGTTCAGCCTGTTCGGCCTGCTGCTGGTCACCGCCATCAGCGTCGACTACGCGATCCTGATGCGTGAACAGATCGGCGGGCCTGCGGTCAGCTTATTAGGAACACTGCTGGCGGCACTGACGACCTGGTTGTCGTTCGGCCTGCTGGCGCTGTCGAGTACACCCGCGGTGAGTAATTTCGGCCTGTCGGTCAGCCTGGGCCTGGCCTTCAGCTTTATGCTGGCGCCCTGGGCCGGCCGACAGAAGCACGCCTCATGAATGTGATTATCGCCAAAGCGGCAAGGAGCCCTCGTGCCCATAGTTGAAATGGAACGTCGCCAGGTGGTGGTGATCGGTGCCGGCCCGTCCGGTGCCATCGCTGCCGCGCTGTTAAAGCGTAAAGGGCATGATGTATTGATTATCGAGCGCCAGCATTTCCCACGCTTTTCGATCGGTGAAAGCCTGCTGTCGCACTGCATCGACTTTATCGAAGAGGCCGGCATGCTCGACGCCGTGCAGGCGGCGGGTTTCCAGGTGAAAACCGGTGCCGCATTCGCCTGGGGCGAGCGCTACAGTGCGTTTGATTTCGGCGATACGTTCAGCCACGGCAAACCGACCACCTTCCAGGTGCAGCGCGGCGAGTTCGACAAGTTGCTGGCCGATCAGGCGGCGCTGCAAGGCGTCGACATCCGTTACGGCGAAACCATCGTCGGCGTGGATTTCAGCGGTGAAACCCACTACCTGCATGTGCGCCGGGAGAACGGCAGCGAGTACCACATCAAAGCCAAGTTCGTGCTCGACGCCAGCGGCTACGGCCGCGTCCTGCCGCGCCTGCTGGACCTGGAAGCGCCGTCGGATTTCCCGTTGCGCCAGGCGGTGTTCAGCCATGTCGAGGACCGCATCGAACACCCAGGCTTCGACCGCACCAAGATCCTCGTGACGACCCACCCGACCCAGCGCGACATCTGGTTCTGGACCATCCCGTTCAGCAACGGCCGTTGCTCCGTGGGCGTAGTGGCGGCCAAGGAACATTTTGCCGGCCGCGACAACGACCTGGATGCGTGCCTGCGCGGGTTCATCGACGAAACCCCAAGCCTCAGCAGCGTGCTGCAGAACGCCGTATGGGACACCCCCGCGCGTACCATCGGCGGCTACTCGGCCAACGTCAAAACCTTGCACGGCCCGGGCTTTGCGCTGCTGGGCAACGCGGCAGAATTCCTCGACCCAGTGTTTTCCTCGGGCGTGACCATCGCCATGCGTTCGGCGAGCATGGCCGCGGGCGTGCTGCATCGTCAGCTCAACGGCGAAACCGTGGACTGGCAGCGCGAGTTTGCCGAGCCGTTGAAGCGCGGCGTCGACACCTTCCGCTGCTACGTCGAAGGCTGGTACGCCGGGACGTTCCAGGATGTTATTTTTCACGCCGGCAGCTCGCCGGAGATTCGCCGGATGATCAGTTCGATCCTCGCCGGCTACGCCTGGGACGAGCGCAACCCGTTTGTCAGCGAGCCCAAGCGGCGGTTGCGGATGTTGTCGGAAATTTGTGCAGGGGATGCCGTGTGAGCAGTCAGTACTTGAGTAAGAACTACGTCGAAGAAACCAAGTTCGGCTTCTGGTTCCTGCGCAGCCACACCTGGCAGCACCATGTGTTGCGCGTGGCGATCAACGACCTGCGCAGCCTGTTCAGCGAACCGCTGCCGGTGGCGCCGGTACTGCTGGACGCCGGCTGCGGCCAGGGCAAATCCTTCAAGCTGTTGCAGCAAGTGTTTGCGCCGTCCCGCCTGATCGGGCTGGACGCCGACCCGCACAGCCTTGAGCTGAGCAAGGCGGAAGCCGCGCACCAAGGGCTGGACGTCGAGCTGATCGGCAGCGACTGCGCCACCCTCGACGTCGCCGACGCCAGCGTCGATATCCTGTTCTGCCACCAGACCTTCCATCATCTGGTTGAGCAGCACCGTGCATTGAAAGAGTTCTACCGGGTACTCAAGCCCGGCGGCTATCTGCTGTTTGCCGAGTCCACCGAAGCCTATATCGACACCTGGGTGATTCGCTGGCTGTTCCGCCACCCCATGCAGGTGCAGAAAAGCGCCGAAGAGTACCTGCAGATGCTGCACGAGCAGGGCTTTGAATTCGGCGCGCAGAACGTCTCCTACCCATACCTGTGGTGGAGCCGGGCCAGCGATTTCGGCCTGCTGGAACGCTGGGGCCTGCGCAAGGCACCGCCGGTGGGCCAGCGCGAAGAAACCCTGGTCAACTGCGTGGCACGCAAACCCCTGGCGAGCGCGGCACCATGATGCGTGCGCTGCTGATCGGCTGCCTGTTGCTGCTGAGCGCCTGCGCCAGCCAACCGCCCTTGCCGGCAAAAAACCCGGCCCTGGCCTTGCCGATGCAACTGCATGTGCAGCGTCTGGCGGACGGCCAGAGCCAGGACTGGTTGCTGGTGATCCAGCACGAAGGCAACGCGATCCGCTGGTCGATGATGGACCCGCTGGGCATCCCCCAGGCCCGGCAGAAGCTGATCGACGGCCAGTGGCAGGCCGACGGGTTGCTGCCGCCCAATCCCCAGGCGCGCGAGCTGTTCGCCGCGTTGCTGTTTGCACTGACTTCGGCGGATGACCTCCGCGCGCTGTACCCGAACGCCCAAGCGATGGACCTGACACGCACCCTGCCGGGCCATTGGCAAATCGTCTATCAGTCATCCGAGGTGTTCAGCGTGAACATGCGCGGGCAACCGCTGAGCTATCGCATCACCCCGCTGGGAATGGCGCGATGACCGCGTATCTGAATGCCCTCGGCGTGATCTGCGCTCTCGGGCGCGGCCAGGCCGACGTCAGCCGCAGCCTGTTTGCCGGCGACTGCTCCGGCATGCGCGCCGAAAGCGGCTGGGTGCCGGAGCGGGTGTTGCCGGTTGCCGGCGTACCGGGCGCACTGGCGACCATCCCGCCCGAGCTGGGCCAGCAAAGCAGCCGCAATAACCAGTTGCTGCTCGAAGCCGCGTTGCAGATCGACGGCGAGATCCGCCAGGCGATCCAACGCTACGGCGCGGCGCGGGTCGGCATTGTGCTCGGCACCAGCACCTCGGGCATCGACGAAGCCAGTCGCGGCATTGCCCGTTACCTGAGCGATCATCGGTTCCCCGACGACTACGACTACCAGCAACAGGAACTCAGCGCCCCGGCGAACTTCCTCGCCGACTGGCTGCAACTGAGCGGCCCGGCCTATGTGATTTCCACCGCCTGCACCTCCAGTGCCCGCGCGCTGATGAGTGCCCGGCGCCTGCTGGAGCTGGGCCTGTGCGATGCGGTGATCTGCGGCGGCGTCGACAGCCTGTGCAAGCTGACGCTTAACGGCTTTACCGCGCTGGAAGCGGTCTCGAGCGAGCGTTGCAACCCGTTTTCGGTGAACCGCAACGGCATCAACATCGGCGAAGCGGCGGTGTTGTTTTTGATGACTCGCGAGCCCGCCCCCATCGCGCTGCTGGGCAGTGGCGCGAGTTGCGATGCACACCATATTTCCGCGCCGGAGCCCACTGGCAAAGGCGCGTTGCTGGCGATGCGCAAGGCCCTGGCCAGCGCGCGCTTGAAGCCGGAGCAGATCGGCTACCTGAACCTGCACGGCACCGCCACCCAACACAACGACGCCATGGAAAGCCTGGCCGTCGCCAACCTGTTCCCCGACGGCGTGGCCTGTTCATCGACCAAACCGATGAGCGGCCACACCCTGGGCGCGGCCGGCGCACTGGAAGCAGCGTTCTGCTGGCTGAGCCTGGCCCACGGCCGGCTGCCGCCCCACGTATGGGACGGCCAGGCCGACCCGGCGCTGCCCGCCTTGCAGTGGGCACGCCGAGGTGACACCTTGAAAAAACGCTGCCTGATGAGCAACTCGTTTGCCTTCGGCGGCAATAATGTCAGCCTGATTATCGCAGAGGCCCCATGATCGATTGGCCACTCGCCGCACTGCTGCCCCACGCGGGCGACATGATCCTGATCGACCAGGTGCTGTCGTTCGACGAAGAGCAGATTCACACCCGCCTCACCGTCAAGCCCGGTGGCTTGTTCAACCGCCCCGACGGCAGCCTGCCGGCCTGGGTCGGCATCGAGCTGATGGCGCAAAGCGTTGCCGCCTATGCCGGTTGCCGCGCGCGCCAGAACGGCCAGGCGGTGGAGCTGGGCTTCCTGTTGGGCACGCGTAAGTTCGAGTGCAACGTGGAGCACTTCCCGGCCGGTGCCGAGTTGACCATCCACGGCCTGCGCTCCCTGGAAGACGACAACGGCATGGGTGTGTTCGAATGCCACCTGACCGGCGACGGTATCCACGCCAGCGCCCGCTTGAACGTATTTCGACCGCCCCAGGCGGCCACCTATTTAGATGAATCGAAGGACGAAACGCCATGACTGAATCCGTACTGGTCACCGGCTCCAGCCGTGGCATCGGCCGCGCCATTGCCCTGCGCCTGGCGCAGGCCGGGCACGACATCGTGTTGCATTGCCGCAGCGGTCGAGCAGAAGCCGACGCGGTGCAGGTCGAGATCGAAGCCCTGGGCCGCAAGGCGCGGGTGCTGCAATTCGACGTTTCCGAGCGGGCCGAGTGCAAGGCAATCCTCGAAGCCGACGTGGAACGACACGGCGCGTATTACGGCGTGGTGCTCAACGCCGGCCTGACCCGCGACGGCGCGTTCCCGGCCTTGTCGGAAGACGACTGGGACGTGGTGATGCGTACCAACCTCGACGGTTTCTACAACGTGCTGCACCCGGTGATGATGCCGATGATCCGTCGTCGCGCGGCCGGGCGTATCGTGTGCATCACCTCGGTGTCCGGGCTGATCGGCAATCGCGGCCAGGTCAACTACAGCGCCTCCAAGGCCGGCCTGATCGGCGCGGCCAAGGCCCTGGCCATCGAGCTGGGCAAGCGCAAGATCACCGTCAACTGCGTCGCACCGGGCCTGATCGACACCGCGATGCTCGATGAAAACGTGCCGGTCGAAGAGCTGATGAAAATGATCCCGGCGCAGCGCATGGGCACGCCGGAAGAAGTGGCCGGCGCGGTGAATTTCCTGATGTCGGCCGAAGCCGGCTATATCACCCGCCAGGTCTTGGCCGTGAACGGAGGTCTGTGTTGATGAAGCGCGTGGTCGTAACCGGCATGGCCGGCATCACCTCCCTGGGCAGCGACTGGAACACCATCGCCGCCAACTTTCGCGCCAACCGCAGCGGCATCCGGCGCATGGACGAGTGGGACCGTTTCAGCGAATTGAACACGCGCCTGGCCGGGCCGATCGACGACTTCGTCGTGCCCGCGCACTGGACCCGCAAGCAACTGCGCAGCATGGGCCGCGTATCGCGCCTGGCGGTGTGGGCGGCGGAGCAGGCGCTGAAAGACGCCGGCTTGCTCGGTGACGAGTCGATCAAGGACGGGCGCATGGGCGTGGCCTGCGGCTCGTCCACCGGCAGCACCGACGAGATCAAGGCGTTCGGCAACATGCTGCTCAACTCGGTGGCCGAGGGGCTGAACGCCAACTCCTATGTCCGCATGATGCCCCACACCACGGCGGCGAATATCAGCATCTTCTTTGGCCTCACCGGGCGCTTGATTCCCACGTCCAGCGCTTGCACCAGCGGCAGCCAGGGCATCGGCTATGCCTATGAGGCGATCAAGTTCGGACGCCTGCCGCTGATGCTCGCCGGCGGCGCCGAAGAGCTGTGCCCCACCGAAGCCATGGTGTTTGACGCGCTCTACGCCACCAGCCTGAAGAACGATGCGCCACAGACCAGCCCGCGCCCCTACGACAGCGGCCGCGACGGCCTGGTGATCGGCGAAGGCGGCGGCATGCTGGTACTCGAAGAACTGGAACACGCCCTGGCCCGTGGCGCGCATATCCACGCCGAAATTGTCGGTTTCGGCAGCAACGCCGACGGCCAGCACACCACGCGCCCGGAACAGAAAACCATGCGCCGCGCCATGGAGCTGGCCCTGGAAGACGCCGGGCTCGAGCCCTCGGTCATCGGCTACGTGAACGGCCATGGCACCGCCACCGACCAGGGCGACATCGCCGAAACCCTGGCCACCAACAGCCTGTTCGGCAGCCGCATGCCCATCAGCTCGCAGAAGAGCTTCCTCGGCCACACCCTGGGCGCGTGCGGGGCGCTGGAGTCGTGGTTCAGCATCGAGATGATGAACCGCGACCAGTACGTACACACCTTCAACCTGGATTCCGTCGACCCGCAGTGCGGCGAGCTGGATTACCTGCAAGGTGAGTTTCGCGAGATGCACCACGACTACGTGATGAACAACAATTTTGCCTTCGGCGGCGTCAACACCTCGTTGATCTTCCGCCGCTGGTCCTGACTTTTTACATCGATTGGAGAAAACGGAATGTCTTCCTTGCTACGCGCCACCCTGATCACCCTGGCCCTGCTGACCGGCGCCGGTTGCACCAGCAAACCGGTGCTCAACACCCAGCACGACTTGCCGGCGGGTGCCCAGGTCAGCGAAGAACAAGTCAAACAGGTGATCGTCACCGCCCTGCAAAAACGCGAATGGACCGTGCAACGCCTGAGCCCGCAACTGGTGCAGGCTGAGATCACCGTGCGCAATCAGTTCTACGCCGCCATCGACATCCGCTACACCCGCAACAGCTACGCCATCACCTACCGCGACAGCCGCGACCTGGGCTACAAGGACGGCAAGATCCATCGCAACTACAACCGTTGGGTGAGCATGCTGGATCGGGACATCATGGCGGGGTTGCGTTCGGCGGGGATGCAGTAACCCCGGAAACGACAAAGGGCGCCGTTCGGCGCCCTCTTCACAAACCGGTGGGCTTGTCATCGCCGCGTCCTGCCTGGCTCTGCAAGCGCTGGCAAAACACAGCTGAACTCACCGCCCCCCAAGCGCGCTGCGAACCGCCGCCTTACGCGTCAACAACTCCACGAACGCCTGCGCCATCGGCGTTTGCGCGCCCTTGCGCTGCACCAGCCACACCGCCGTCACCGCCTCCTGGTCGAGCAGGGTGCGATAGACCACGCCATCGATGCGGATGCGCTGGTAGGACGCCGGCAGCACCGACACGCCCAACCCCGCCGCGACCAACCCGATGATCGTCATCGCCTCCCCGGCTTCCTGGGCAAAGCGCGGGCTGAAGCCGGCGTCGCGGGCCAGGTTGAGCAGTTGCGCGTAGAGACCGCTGCCGTAGCTGCGCGGGAAAAACACGAACGGCTCCTCGGCCAACTGCGCCAGGTGCAAGCCCCGCTCGCTGCCTTGCACCAAGGGATGATCGGCGTTGAGCACCGCCACCAAAGGTTCGCGCATCAACTCCACCACACTCAGCGAGTCCGGCAACGGCAACGGGCGCATCAAGCCGACCTGGATCGACTCATCCACCAGCGACTCGGCCACCTCGGTGCTGCTCATTTCCTGCAAACTCAGGTGGACCGCCGGGAACGCCTGGCGAAACGCAAAGATCGCCTGGGGGATGCTCGAATTGAACGGCGCCGACGACGTGAAGCCGATCTTCAGTTCGCCCAGCTCACCCAACTGCGCCCGGCGTGCCACATCCGCGGCCTTATCGACTTGCGCCAGCACCAGTCGCGCCTCGTGCAGGAACAAGCGCCCGGCTTCGCTCAGTTCGACCCGACGGTTGGTCCGCTCGAACAAACGCGCGCCCACCTCGTGCTCCAGCGCCTGGATCTGCTGGCTCAGAGGCGGTTGCGAGATGCCCAGCACCTGCGCGGCCCGGCCAAAATGCAGCTCTTCGGCGACGGCGATGAAGTACCGCAGGTGACGTAATTCCATAGCAGCCTCATTAGGTCGTTAAAGCTATCAAACAGGTCGAATAATATATTGGAAAGAATCATTAGGCAGCTATATTCTTTTTTGCATTGCCGGTCCTGGCAGGCTTTTCCTCCCCGAGGTCCCCGTGAAATCTGCTGTCGCTCCATTCGCTCAAGAAGTCCCGCCGACCGCCCTGGATAAGAGGGTGGAGCAGCTCACTGACACGTACATCGAAAAAGGTACACCGATGTTCATGCGGACCGTGCTGGCGCTGTTCTGCGGCGGCTTCGCGACGTTTGCCCTGCTGTATTGCGTGCAGCCGATGATGCCGGCGTTGTCCCACGAATTTTCCATCAACGCGGCGCAAAGCAGCCTGGTGCTGTCGGTGTCCACGGCGATGCTCGCCCTGGGCCTGCTGATCACCGGGCCGATTTCCGACACCCTGGGGCGCAAGCCGGTGATGGTCGCCGCGTTGTTCTGTGCCGCCCTGTCCACCATCGCCAGCGGCCTGATGCCGAGCTGGGAAGGGATTCTGCTGATGCGCGCGCTGCTGGGGCTGTCGCTGAGTGGCCTGGCCGCCGTGGCGATGACCTACCTGAGCGAAGAGATCCACCCGCAGCACATCGGCCTGGCCATGGGCCTGTACATCGGCGGTAACGCCATCGGCGGCATGAGCGGGCGCCTGATCATCGGCGTATTGATCGACTTCGTCAGCTGGCACACCGCCGTGCTGATCATCGGCGCCCTGGCCCTGATCGCCGCGACGGTGTTCTGGAAAATCCTCCCCGAATCGCGCAACTTCCGCGCCAGCAGCCTCAAGCCGCGCAGCCTGGTGGACGGCTTCGTCATGCACTTCAAGGACGCGGGCCTGCCGTGGTTGTTCCTCGAAGCCTTCCTGCTGATGGGCGCGTTTGTGACGATGTTCAACTACATCGGCTATCGCCTGCTGGCCGACCCGTATGACCTGAGCCAGGCCGTGGTCGGCCTGCTGTCGCTGGTGTACCTCTCGGGCATCTACAGCTCGGCGAAAATCGGCGCGCTGGCCGACCGCCTCGGCCGCCGCCGTGTGCTGTGGGCCACCATCGTGTCGATGCTTGGCGGCATCGGCCTGACCCTGTTCACTCCGCTGTGGCTGGTGATACCCGGCATGCTGGTGTTCACCTTCGGCTTCTTCGGCGCGCACTCGGTGGCCAGCAGCTGGATCGGCCGTCGCGCGGTGAAAGCCAAGGGGCAAGCGTCGTCGCTGTACCTGTTCTGCTACTACGCGGGGTCAAGCGTCGCCGGCACCACGGGGGGGTTCTTCTGGCATTTGGCCGGGTGGAACGGGATTGGCGGGTTTATCGTCGCGCTGTTGCTCGGCGCGTTGCTGGTGGCGTTGAAGTTGGCGAAATTGCCGCCGCTGGCCTCGGCTTGAGGCGCAGCGCCCTAGAACGACATCCGCACCATCACCCGCTTGCCCCGGCGCTCGTGCATAACCACGGCGCCGATGTGCATCACCAGCATCAGCAACAAGGCCACGCAGGACAGCACATGCACGCGGGAGTACCAGACGATGCTGGCCGGGTCACTGTGAAACGGTGCGAAGGAGACCAGGTTAAAGAGGTTGATCGGGCGATCCATCATCAGTACCCCTGTTGCCAGCACCATTGCCAACACCACATACATGGCCTTATGCACCCATAGCGCCAGGTATTCCCGTGGTGAACGCCTGACGGAAAAATCCAGGCCGTGGGTAAAGGAGCAATAAACCCGCACGACAAACACCGGGATGTACAGGGTGGTCAATGACACATTGAAAAAAAACACCCACGCTTTGACCGAGGCCGGCACGGCGAATATCGCCACGACAGAACCTGACAATAGCGCCCACACGATGATGACGGCCGAAACCCAATGCAGCAGTTTCTGGCACGTTGAATAGTCAGCGGTATTCATCCAGCGATCACCTGACAACGGACGCCAATCACTGGCGAGTGGAAAAGTTGGGCAGGATTTTTTCTTGGGCGGACAACGGCAGCCGTAGGAGAAGTCCTAAAGACCACAGACTACCAAGGCAGGACTTAACAAGAGCTGAAGCGCAACGAGCCCCCGCCTGCCGGGCAGACGGGGGCTCGATTCAGGCGGGGACGCTGTTACTCGTGATACTGCGCCGACAACTCATGCACCGCGCGCAAGAACGCGCCGGCATGTTCCGGGTTCACTTCCGGCGTAATGCCGTGACCCAGGTTGAACACATGCCCGCTGCCCTTGCCGTAGCTGGCCAGGATGCGCCCGACTTCAGTGCAGATGGCTTCTGGCTTGGCGTACAGCACCGTCGGGTCCATGTTGCCTTGCAGCGCAACCTGGTTGCCGACGCGACGGCGGGCGTCGCCGATGTCGCAGGTCCAGTCCAGGCCCAGGGCATCCGCGCCGGCATCGGCGATGCTTTCCAGCCACAGGCCGCCGCCCTTGGTGAACAGGATCACCGGCACTTTACGGCCTTCGTGTTCGCGGATCAGGCCGCTGACGATCTTGCGCATGTAGGCCAGGGAGAACTCCTGGTACGCCGCCGCCGACAGGTTGCCGCCCCAGGTGTCGAAGATCTGCACCGCTTGCGCGCCGGCCATGATCGGTACGAGGTGACCGACTGCGCCAGCTTGTCCAGCAGCAGGTGCATGGCCTGCGGGTTGTCGTAGAGCATGGCCTTGGTCTTGCGGAAGTCTTTCGACGAGCCGCCTTCGACCATGTAGGTGGCCAGGGTCCAGGGGCTGCCGGAGAAGCCGATCAGCGGCACGCGGCCATTGAGCTCGCGGCGGATGGTGCTGACGGCGTCCATCACGTAACCGAGGTCTTTGTGCGGGTCCGGGATCGGCAGCGCTTCGATGTCGGCCAGGGTGCTGATGACTTTCTTGAAACGCGGGCCTTCGCCGGTCTCGAAGTACAGGCCTTGGCCCATGGCGTCAGGAATGGTGAGGATATCGGAGAAGAGGATGGCCGCATCCAGCTCCGGGTAGCGGTCCAACGGCTGCAGGGTGACTTCGCAGGCGAACTCCGGGTTCATGCACAGGCTCATGAAGTCGCCGGCCTGGGCGCGGCTGGCGCGGTATTCCGGCAGGTAGCGACCGGCTTGACGCATCATCCACACAGGGGTGACGTCTACGGGCTGCTTGAGCAGGGCACGAAGGAAACGGTCGTTCTTGAGGGCAGTCATGTCGGCATCCGCAAAAAAAGTACGGGCATTTTCTCAGAGCGCGACGCAAAAGGCACGGGATGAGCCGTGCCTTTTATCTATCGGGTTGATTTACGACAATCTCTTGGGCATATCAAAACCAAATGTGGGAGGGGGCTTGCCCCCGATTGCAGTGTGTCAGTCTCAGTATCTTTAACTGGACTACCGCTATCGGGGGCAAGCCCCCTCCCACATGTTGATCCCATTTCAACCCGGGATCGGGGTCAGACCTGCAGGTAGTCCAGGATACCTTCGGCGGCGTTGCGGCCTTCGAAGATCGCCGTCACTACCAGGTCAGAGCCGCGCACCATGTCGCCACCGGCGAAGATCTTCGGGTTGCTGGTCTGGTGCTTGTACTGGCCTTGTTCCGGGGCGACGACGCGGCCCTGGCTGTCGGTCTGGATCTGGAACTGCTCGAACCACGGCGCCGGGCTTGGGCGGAAGCCGAAGGCGATGACCACGGCGTCGGCCGGGATGATCTCTTCGGAACCCGGGATCGGCTCGGGGCTGCGACGGCCACGGGCGTCCGGTTCGCCGAGACGGGTCTCGACCACCTTCACGCCTTCGTTCACCGACAATCGCGATCGGCTGGCGGTTATAGAGGAATTTCACGCCTTCTTCCTTGGCGTTCTTCACCTCTTTGCGCGAGCCCGGCATGTTCGCTTCGTCACGACGATACGCACAGGTCACCGACTTGGCGCCCTGGCGGATCGAGGTGCGGTTGCAGTCCATCGCGGTGTCGCCACCGCCCAGCACCACGACCTTCTTGCCTTTCATGTCGATGAAGTCTTCCGGCGACTTTTCAAAGCCCAGGTTGCGGTTGACGTTGGCGATCAGGAAGTCGAGCGCGTCGTACACGCCCGGCAGGTCCTCGCCGGCAAAGCCGCCCTTCATGTAGGTGTAGGTGCCCATGCCCATGAACACCGCATCGTATTCGGCGAGCAGTTGTTCCATGGTCACGTCTTTGCCGACTTCGGTGTTCAGGCGGAACTCGATGCCCATGCCAGTGAACACTTCACGACGATTGCTCAGCACGGTTTTTTCCAGCTTGAACTCGGGGATGCCGAAGGTCAGCAGGCCGCCGATTTCCGGGTTCTTGTCGAACACCACCGGGGTCACGCCGCCACGCACCAGCACGTCGGCACAGCCCAGGCCCGCCGGGCCCGCGCCGATGATCGCGACGCGCTTGCCGTTCGGCTTGACCTTGGACATGTCCGGGCGCCAGCCCATGGCGAAGGCGGTGTCGGTGATGTACTTCTCCACCGAACCGATGGTCACCGCGCCAAAACCGTCGTTGAGGGTGCAGGCACCCTCGCACAGACGGTCCTGCGGGCACACCCGGCCGCAGACTTCCGGCAGGGTGTTGGTCTGGTGCGACAGCTCGGCGGCGGCGAGGATGTTGCCCTCGGCCACCAGTTTCAGCCAGTTGGGAATGAAGTTGTGTACCGGACACTTCCATTCGCAATACGGGTTACCGCACCCCAGGCAGCGGTGGGCCTGGTCGGCCGACTGCTGGGGTTTGAAGGGTTCGTAGATTTCCACGAACTCTTTCTTGCGTTGACGCAACAGTTTCTTCTTCGGATCTTTGCGCCCGACATCGATGAACTGGAAGTCGTTATTCAGACGTTCAGCCATGTTAAAACCTCATCAAACTCTTCAGGCGCATATCACTGCGGGTTGGCACGGATGCTGGAAAGCAACGATTTCAGGTTGGCAGCCTTGGGCTTGACCAGCCAGAAACGACGCAGGAAATCATCAAGGTTCTCGGCGAGGTTACGACCCCATTCGCTGCCGGTTTCCTCGACGTACTCGTCCAGCACGTGCTGCAAGTGGTTACGGTGGGATTCCATCGCTTCGCCGCTGATCCGCTGGATCTCGACCAACTCGTGGTTGACCCGGTCGACGAAGGTGTTGTCCTGGTCGAGCACGTAGGCGAAACCGCCGGTCATGCCCGAACCGAAGTTGTAACCGGTCTTGCCCAGTACCGCGACAAAGCCCCCGGTCATGTACTCGCAGCAGTGATCGCCAGTGCCTTCCACCACGGTGTGGGCACCGGAGTTACGCACGGCGAAACGCTCACCGGCGGTACCCGCGGCGAACAGCTTGCCGCCGGTGGCGCCGTACAAGCAGGTGTTGCCGATGATGGCACTGTCCTGGGTCTTGTAGACGCTGCCTTTAGGCGGAACGATCACCAGCTTGCCGCCGGTCATGCCCTTGCCCACGTAGTCGTTGGCGTCACCTTCCAGGTACATGTGCAGGCCGCCAGCGTTCCACACGCCGAAGCTCTGGCCCGCGGTGCCCGTGAAGCGGAAGGTGATCGGCGCCTTGGCCATGCCCTGGTTGCCGTGCTTGCGCGCGATTTCGCCGGAGATGCGTGCGCCGATGGAACGGTCGCAGTTGCAAATGTCCAGGCTGAATTCGCCGCCGCTGGCGTCGTTGATCGACGAAGCGGCCATCTCGACCATCTTCTCGGCCAGCAGGCCTTTGTCGAACGGTGGGTTGCGGTCCACCTGGCAGAATTGTGGCTTGTCTGCCGGGATATGATCGCTGCCCAACAGCGGCGTCAGGTCCAGGTGTTGTTGCTTGGCGGTCTGGCCTTCGAGGATGTCCAGCAGATCGGTGCGGCCGATCAGCTCTTCGAGGGAGCGCACGCCCAGCTTGGCCAGCCACTCACGGGTTTCTTCGGCGACGTAGGTGAAGAAATTCACCACCATGTCGACGGTGCCGATGTAGTGATCCTTGCGCAGCTTCTCGTTCTGAGTGGCGACGCCGGTGGCGCAGTTGTTCAGGTGGCAGATGCGCAGGTATTTGCAGCCCAGGGCGATCATCGGCGCGGTGCCGAAGCCGAAGCTTTCGGCGCCGAGGATCGCGGCCTTGATCACGTCGAGGCCGGTTTTCAGGCCGCCGTCGGTTTGCACCCGGACTTTGCCGCGCAGGTCGTTGCCGCGCAGGGTCTGGTGCGTCTCGGCCAGGCCCAGCTCCCACGGTGCGCCGGCGTACTTGATCGAGGTCAGCGGCGAAGCGCCGGTGCCGCCGTCGTAGCCGGAGATGGTGATCAGGTCGGCATAGGCCTTGGCCACACCGGCGGCGATCGTGCCCACGCCGGCTTCCGCCACCAGTTTCACCGAGACCAGGGCCTGCGGGTTGACTTGTTTGAGGTCGAAAATCAGCTGCGACAAGTCTTCGATCGAGTAGATGTCGTGGTGCGGCGGCGGCGAAATCAGGGTCACGCCCGGCACCGCATAACGCAGCTTGGCGATCAGACCATTGACCTTGCCGCCTGGCAGCTGGCCGCCTTCACCGGGCTTGGCGCCCTGGGCGACTTTGATCTGCAGCACTTCGGCGTTGACCAGGTATTCCGGGGTTACACCGAAACGGCCAGTCGCCACTTGCTTGATTTTCGAGCTCTTGATGGTGCCATAGCGCGCCGGGTCTTCGCCGCCTTCGCCGGAGTTGGAACGCGCACCCAGGCGGTTCATGGCTTCGGCCAGGGCTTCGTGCGCCTCGGGCGACAAGGCGCCCAGGGAAATACCGGCGGAGTCGAAGCGCTTGAGGACCGATTCGAGCGGTTCGATTTCGCTGAGGGCCAGCGGCGTATCCAGGGTTTTCACCTTGAACAGGTCGCGGATCATCGACACCGGGCGGTTATCCACCAGCGCGGTGTATTCCTTGAACTTGGCGTAGTCGCCCTGCTGCACAGCGGCTTGCAGGGTGCTGACCACGTCCGGGTTGTAGGCGTGGTATTCGCCACCGTGCACGAACTTGAGCAGGCCACCTTGCTGGATCGGCTTGCGCGCGCTCCAGGCCTCCAAGGCCAGGGCTTTCTGTTCGGCTTCGATATCGACGAAACGCGCGCCCTTGATGCGGCTTGGCACGCCACGGAAACTCAGTTCGCAGACTTCTTCCGACAGGCCGATGGCCTCGAACAACTGCGCGCCACGGTAAGAGGTGACGGTGGAGATGCCCATCTTCGACAGGATCTTCAGCAAGCCCTTGGTGATGCCTTTACGGTAGTTCTTGAATACCTCGTAGAGGTCACCCAACACTTCACCGGTACGGATCAGGTCGCCCAGCACTTCGTACGCGAGGAACGGGTAAACGGCCGAGGCGCCAAAGCCGATCAGCACCGCAAAGTGGTGCGGGTCGCGGGCGGTGGCGGTTTCGACGAGGATGTTGGAGTCGCAACGCAGGCCTTTTTCGGTCAGGCGATGGTGCACCGCGCCGGTAGCCAGGGAAGCGTGGATCGGCAGCTTGCCTGGGGCGATATGGCGGTCGGTCAGCACGATCTGGGTACGACCGGCGCGCACGGCTTCTTCAGCCTGATCGGCGACGTTGCGCACAGCGGCTTCCAGGCCGAGGCTCTCGTCGTAGTTCAGGTCGATGATCTGCCGGTCGAAGCCTGGACGCTCCAGGGTCATCAGCGAACGCCACTTGGCCGGGGAAATCACCGGCGAGCTGAGGATCACGCGCGAAGCGTGCTCTGGCGATTCCTGGAAGATATTGCGCTCGGCACCGAGGCACACTTCCAGGGACATGACGATGGCTTCACGCAGCGGGTCGATCGGCGGGTTGGTGACCTGGGCGAACTGCTGGCGGAAATAGTCATACGGCGTGCGCACGCGCTGGGACAGCACGGCCATCGGCGTATCGTCGCCCATGGAGCCGACCGCCTCGTAGCCTTGCTCGCCGAGTGGGCGCAGCACCTGGTCGCGCTCCTCGAACGTGACCTGGTACATCTTCATGTACTGCTTGAGCTGGTCGACGTCATAGAACGCCGAACCGTGGTCGTTGTCTTCCATGGTCGCCTGGATGCGCAGGGCGTTCTTGCGCAGCCATTGCTTGTACGGGTGACGCGACTTCAAGCGGTTGTCGATGGCATCGGTGTCGAGGATCTGCCCGGTTTCGGTGTCCACGGCAAGGATCTGACCAGGGCCGACGCGGCCTTTGGCAATCACGTCTTCAGGCTGGTAGTTCCACACGCCAACTTCCGAAGCCAAGGTGATGAAGCCGTTGGTGGTGGTCACCCAACGCGCCGGGCGCAGGCCGTTACGGTCGAGCAGGCACACCGCGTAGCGACCATCGGTCATGACCACCCCGGCCGGGCCGTCCCACGGTTCCATGTGCATCGAGTTGTACTCATAGAACGCCCGCAGATCGGGGTCCATGGTCTCGACGTTCTGCCACGCAGGCGGA
>LNAP01003000.1_pt1 | contig 19557 bp, 19 predicted proteins | sample 602601 | NCBI WGS metagenome assembly LNAP01 (sample SAMN02440304, study PRJNA202911) | soil metagenome | biome: Subtropical and temperate rainforests or woodlands; isolation source: soil samples (1 kg each in a 20% v/v slurry with milli Q water) were... ...
CTGTCCGGCGCGCGCGACGCCACCGAACTGCGCGAGGCCGCGGCGCGGCTGGGCGGGCATGCCACCCTGTTTCGCGCAGGCCATGGCAAGCCGCCGGCGGACGGCGTGTTCCATCCGCTGGCGCCCGGCATCGCGTCGATTACACGCCGCCTCAAGCAAGAGCTTGATCCGGCCGGCCTGTTCAACCCCGGCCGCCTGGTCCTGGAGCTATAGCGCATCATGCAAACCAACCTGGCATCCTGGGCGCGCGATACCGAACTGGGCAAAGAAGCCGACGCTATCCTGCGGCGTTGCGTGCACTGCGGCTTTTGCACGGCCACCTGTCCGACCTATCAGGTATTGGGCGACGAGCTGGACAGCCCGCGTGGGCGCATCTACCTGATCAAGCAAGTGCTGGAGGGCGCCGCGCCCACGCAGTCCACGCAGCAGCACCTGGACCGCTGCCTGACCTGCCGCAATTGCGAAACCACGTGCCCGTCCGGCGTTGAATATGGCCATCTGATCGATATTGGCCGCAAGATCGTGGACGAGCGCGTGCCGCGTTCCTGGACCGAAAAGGCCAAGCGCAATTTCCTGCGCCGCGCCATGCTGTCGCCGATGTTCGCACCGGCGATGCGGGTGGGGCAGGCCGTGCGGGGTTTCCTGCCGGAAGCCCTGAAGCGCAAGGTGCCCGAACGCCGCGACGCGGGCTTGCTACCCGCGGTGGCGGGTCATGCGCGACAAGTGCTGATGCTGGCGGGCTGCGTGCAACCCGCCATGATGCCCACCATCGACGCGGCCACCATCCGCGTGCTGGACGCCGTCGGCATTGGCGCGCGCATCGCGCCTGGCGCCGGTTGCTGCGGGGCGGTCAGCTTCCATCTGGACGCGCAGGACGCGGCGTTGGCGCAGATGCGCGCCAACGTCGACGCCTGGTGGCCATTGGTCCAGGACGGCGGCGTCGAGGCCATCGTCATGAACGCGTCCGGGTGCGGCGCGATGGTGAAGGAATACGCGCATCACCTGAAGCATGATCCGGCATACGCCCAAAAGGCCGCGGATATCGTCGCGCTGGTCAAGGACGTGGCCGAGATCGTGGCGCCGCATGCCGACCAACTGCGCGCGCGCTTGCCCGTCGGCACGCGCGCCGCGTTCCATCCGCCCTGCACCTTGCAGCACTGGCAAGGGCTGCGGCCGTTGTCGGAGCAGCTGTTGGTGGATCTAGGGTTCGAATTGCTGCCGTTCGCCGACAAGCACTTGTGTTGCGGGTCGGCGGGCGCTTATTCGGTGCTGAATCCGGAGATTGCGCTGGAACTGCGTGACCGCAAGCTGGGCGCCATTGCGGCGGGCGGGCCGGATGTGATCCTGTCCGCCAATATCGGCTGCATCGGCCACCTGCAAAGCGGCACCGACACGCCGGTTCGGCATTGGGTGGAAGTCGTGGACGAACAATTGCGCAAGACGGCTGCCGCATAGCGGCAGGGCGCGCCCACGAACGCCCGGTACGGGGCATTCGTGGGCGGGTGGCTACTCCACCGCCTTGACCATGTCTTCCAGCACTTTCTTCGCGTCGCCGAACACCATCATCGTGCGATCCATGTAGAAAAGCTCGTTGTCCAGGCCCGCATAGCCCGAGGCCATCGAGCGCTTGTTCACGATCACGGTGCGCGCCTTATAGGCTTCCAGGATGGGCATGCCGGCGATGGGCGACTTGGGGTCGTTCTTGGCGGCCGGGTTGACCACGTCGTTCGCACCCAACACCAGCACCACGTCGGTCTGGGCGAACTCGCTGTTGATGTCTTCCATTTCGAAGACCTGGTCGTAGGGCACTTCAGCCTCGGCCAGCAGCACGTTCATATGGCCGGGCATGCGTCCGGCGACCGGGTGGATGGCGTACTTGACCGTCACGCCGCGCTCGGTGAGCTTTTCCGCCAGTTCCTTCAGCGCGTGCTGCGCGCGCGCCACCGCCAGACCATAGCCTGGAACGATGGTCACGCTTTCGGCGTTGGTCATCAGGAAGGCCGCGTCGTCGGGGCTGCCCGACTTGACGCTGCGCTGCTGGCCGTCTCCGGCCGCCGCGCCACCGCCGGCCTGTCCGCCAAAGCCACCCAGGATCACGTTGAAGAACGACCGGTTCATCGCCTTGCACATGATGTAGGACAGGATGGCGCCCGAAGAGCCCACCAGCGAGCCGGCGATGATCAACATCGGATTGTTCAGCGAGAAGCCGATGCCGGCCGCCGCCCAGCCCGAGTAGCTGTTCAGCATGGACACCACCACCGGCATGTCCGCGCCGCCGATCGGGATGATGATCAGCACGCCCAGCACGAAGGCGACCAGCGTCATGATGACGAAAGGCGTCCAGTCCTGGGTCAGCATGAACCACACGCCGCAGCCCAGCATCACGAGCGCCAGCGCCAGGTTCAGCATGTGCTGGCCGGGGAACACGACCGGGGCGCCCTGGAACAGCCGGAACTTGTACTTGCCCGACAACTTGCCGAAGGCAATGACCGAACCCGAGAACGTGATGGCGCCTACGAAGGTGCCGATGAACAGCTCGAAGCGGTTGCCGGTGGGGATCATCGCCCCGGCCGCGACGATGCCGAAGGCGTGTGGCTCGGCCACCACCGCGACGGCGATGGCCACCGCCGCCAGGCCGATCATGCTGTGCATGAAGGCCACCAGTTCCGGCATCTTCGTCATTTCGACGCGGCGGGCCATCAGCGTGCCGACGGATCCGCCGATCAGCAGGCCCAGCAGCACCCAGCCCAGGCCGATCGTGGCCGTGCCTGTACGCGCCAGGCCGACGATGAGCGCCGCCGTGGTCAGCACGGCGATCGCCATGCCGGCCATGCCGAAGGCGTTGCCCAGCCGCGACGTGGTGGGATGCGACAGACCCTTGAGCGCCTGGATGAAGCAGACCGAAGCAACCAGGTAGAGCAGGGTGACGAGGTTGAGCGAGATCATTTCGCTTCCTCCTTGCCCGGCTTGCGATCCTTTTTCTTGAACATCTCAAGCATGCGCCGCGTGACCAGGAAGCCGCCGAACACGTTCACCGCGGCAAGCGCCACCGCGAACACGCCCATGCCGCGGGCCAGTCCGCCTTCGGTCAGGGCCGCCGCCAGCATGGCGCCCACGATGATGATGGCCGAGATGGCGTTGGTGACCGCCATCAGCGGCGTGTGCAGGGCGGGGGTGACGTTCCACACGACGTGGTAGCCGACATAGATGGCCAGCACGAAGATGATGAGGTTCATCAGGGTGGGGCCATGTTCAGGTCCTCCGCGTCACATTGCCGCCTTCGCACACCAGGCAGGCCGCCACGATTTCATCGTCGCGCTGGATTGCCAGCGCGCCGTCCGCATTGATGATGAGCTTCAGGAAGTCCTGGATGTTCCGCGCGTACAGCGCTGACGCATCCGTGGCCACCAGGCCGGGCAGGTTGGTCAGCCCGATAATCGTCACGCCATGCTTTTCCACGACCCGCCCTTTTTCGGACAAGGGGCAATTGCCGCCGCGTTCGACCGCCAGGTCGACCAGCACCGAGCCGGGCTTCATGGCCGCGACGGTTTCGGCGGACACCAGCGTGGGGGCGGGGCGGCCGGGAATCAGGGCGGTGGTGATGACGAGGTCTGCCTGCTTGCAGCGCTCGGACACCAGCGCCGCCTGCCGCGCCATCCAGCCGGGCGGCATGGCGCGCGCATAGCCGCCCGTGCCTTGGGCGATCTCGCGTTCCTCATCGGTTTCGAACGGCACGTCGATGAACTTGGCGCCCAGCGATTCCACCTGTTCGCGCGCGGCGGGGCGCACGTCGGAGGCCTCGACCACCGCACCCAGGCGCTTGGCCGTGGCGATGGCTTGCAAGCCGGCCACGCCGGTGCCCAGCACCACGGCGCGCGCGGCTTTCAGGGTCCCGGCGGCGGTCATCATCATCGGGATCAGGCGGCCGTAGTGATGCGCGGCCAGCAGCACGGCCTTGTAGCCCGCCAGGTTGGCCTGCGAAGACAGCACGTCAAGGCTTTGGGCGCGGGTGATGCGGGGCGCGGCCTCAAGGGCGAATCCGACCAGCCCCGCGGCGGCCATTTGCGCCAGGCCGTCGGCGTCGAACGGATCAAGCATGCCGATGACGACGGCGCCCGGTTTCATTTGCGGCAATTCGGCGGGGGAAGGGGCGCGTACCTTCAGAACGAGTTCGGCGCCCAAGGCATCCTGGGCGGAGCCGAGCGTGGCGCCCGCTGCCTCATAGGCGTCATCAAGATAGCGAGCGGCGGTGCCTGCGCCACGCTCCACGACAACGGTGTGTTTGCCGCCTACGTACTTCTTGACGGTTTCTGGTGTTGCTGCGACACGGGTTTCCCCGTCTCGGGTTTCTTTTGGTATCCCGATGTGCATCGACGCCTCTCCTGGAAGGTTCGCCGTAGTTATACACGGGAATGACAAAAAAAAGCCCCATGGCGAACCATGGGGCTCGGGTCTTTCAACCCACTTGCTCCGGCCAGTCTTACCACGCCGCTGGCCGGTTACCTGCGTGCAAACGTCCGGCGTCAGGCCGTTTGCGCGCGAGTCCAGTTGATCAGCGCGGCGGTGAGGTCGCGCAGATCGGCCTTCAGGCGGCCATAGTTTTCCGTGGGACGCAGCGTGGTTTCGTCCATATACAGCTTGCGGTTGATTTCAATCTGCAGGCTGTGGCGACCCTCTTCGGGGCGGCCGAAGGCGCGCACCAGTTCGACGCCCTTGTAGGGATCATTCACCGTGACGTCGTAGCCACGTTCGCGCAGCCAGGCCGCGATGAATTCGCGGAAGGCCGGGTCGCTGGTGCTGCCGTCGCGATCGCCCAGCACGAAGTCGGGATGGACCAGGCCGGGGCGGTCGGTGGCGAAGGCGCCGGCGACGCTGGGCATCGAGTGGCAGTTGATGTGCCAGACCTTGCCGAACTTCTTGTGGGCGGCGTCCAGCACCTGGCCCAGCGCGGCGTGATAGGGCTTCCAGCAGGCATCGATGCGGTGGCGGACTTCTTCGATCGTCAGCTTGCGGTCGTACAACGGGGTGCCGTCATCCAGCATGCGCCAGATCAGGCCCTTGCCCAGCTTGACCTTCGGCGAGGCGTTGATGGCGTCGGGCCAGGCGGCATCCAGCAGCAGTTCGTCGATCTCGTCGGGCGCGCGGTTGGCGTCGATGTAGGCGCGCGGAAAACCGGCGGCAATCATCGGCACGCCCATTTCCATGGCGTCGCCCCACAGATCGTCAACCCAGGTGTCTTCCGCAGTGCGCAGTGCGCCAAAGTCCACCGCGGCCGCGAAATCGGGAGGGTAGGCGGTGCCGCTGTGCGGAGAATCCAGCACAAGCGGGGCCGAGGTTTCCGAATCCGGATATTGCTGCGGAAGGTCGAGCCGGTAAGACAGGGGTTGGGTAATTCGCATAGGGGGGTATTGCGTTCGTGAATCGGAGGTCCTCGCGCCCCGCGGGGCGGCGAGGACCGAAGATCGCTTAGTCGATCTTCACGTTGGCTTCTTTGGCGATGCGCTTGTTCTTGGCGATTTCCGCCGCGATCTGCTTGCCAAAGTCGGCCGAACTGTTGGCGGCGGGCTGGGCGCCCAGCGCTTCCAGACGCGCCTTGACGTCGGCTTCGGCGCTAACCTTCTGCACCGCTGCGTTCAGCTTGGCCAGAATGGGTTCCGGCAGCTTGGCCGGGGCCACCAGGCCGAACCAGGACGCGTCGTTCACGGCCGGCAGGCCGGCTTCGGCGAACGTGGGCACGTCGGGCAGGCTGGGGACGCGTTTGGGCGAGGCGACGGCCATGGCGATCAGGCGGCCGGACTGCACGTGCGGCAGCGTGGAGGGCAGGTTGTCATACATGACGTCGACCTGGCCGGCCAGCGCGTCGTTCAGGGCCGGGCCCACGCCACGGTAAGGCACGTGCATCAGGTCGGTGCCCGAGGCCATCTTGAACAGTTCGCCCATCATGTGCGAGACCGAACCGTTGCCGGCGGACGCATACGTCAGCTTGCCCGGCTGGCTCTTGGCCAGCTTGATGAAGTCGGCGATGTTCTTGGCCGGCACCTTCGGGTTGATCGTCATGATGTTGGGCACGGCAGCCAGGTTCGAGATGGGCGTGAAGTCCTTCTCGCCATCGAACGGCAGGTTCGGGTAGATGGCCGGGTTGATGCCGTGCGTGCTGACGGTGGCGATGCCCAGGACATAGCCGTCCGGCGCGCTGCTGGCGACGAAGGCGCTGCCGATCGAGCCACCGGCGCCGCCGCGGTTTTCCACCACGACGGTCTGGCCCAGTTCCTTGCCCAGCTTGTCCGCGAACAGGCGGCCGACGATGTCGGTGGTGCCGCCGGGCGGGAAGGGGACGATCAGGCGGATGGGCTTGCTCGGATACGCGTCTTCAGCGTGCGCGATACCCGAGGTCAGCGGCATGGCCAGGGTCGCGGCGGCGACACACAGGCCCAGTACTACGTTACGGCGTTGCATGGATTCCCCTAATAAATGGAAAGCGGATGCGCAAAGGCAGACGCAAACGCAACGATTCTTTCCTGGCGGGGCGGTTTGCGCAAACGAAAGTTTCTCCGTAAGCTATGACTTTTTTTCATGCCTCTCTGTGGCCTGCATCGTTGGGACGTTACTTTTATGTAACTTTTCCGCTGCTTTTCATCTGGCCCGAGGCAACGGGGAATTCCCCGGTCAAGCCCCGCTGGGGCGGGAGCCCCACGCTTCGTGGGGACGACACATGCGACGTTTCTGTCCCTCATTAACGGATTTACAGGCATTCGAGGTCGCGGCGCGCCATAGCAGTTTCACGCGCGCGGCCCAGGAATTGTGCGTGACCCAGGGCGCCGTCAGTAAACAGGTGAAACATCTGGAAGAGTTCGTCGGCGTGGAACTATTCCTGCGGATCAGGCAAGGCCTGGTCCTGACCGAAGCCGGCCGTAGCTATTTGACCAAGGTCCAGGCGGGCCTGGGCCAGATCGAAGCCGCCACGGTCGAGCTGATTGCCCACCAAGGGCAGGGCGGCACGCTGAACCTGACCTGTATGCCGACCTTCGGCGCGCGCTGGCTGATTCCGCGCCTGACCGCCTTCATGCGGTTGCGCCCGGACATCCATGTGGAGTTCCTGCCGCACCGCCAGGGCTACGATTTTTCGACGCCTGAACTTGACGCCGCCGTGCGCTTCGGCGAGGGCATCTGGCCGGGTAGCGGCGCGGATTACATCGTGGGCCGCGAAATCGTGCCTGTCTGCAGCCCGCGGCTGATCCCGGGCGGCTGTCCGTCGCCGGAGGCCTTGCTGGCGTATCCGCTGCTGCACCACACGTCCGCGCTGGAAGGCTGGCGCGACTGGTTCGAGCAGGCCGGGTGCGACACGCGGCGCAGCCTGGAAGGGGCCCGTTTCGACCAATACGCGCTGTTGTCGCAGGCCGCCGCCGCCGGGTTCGGCGTGGCGCTGATCCCGCGTTGCCTGATCGAAGACGAGCTACGCGACGGGAAGCTCGCCGTCGCCATCCAGCTGCCCATCCGCGCGCGCATGGGTTATTACCTGTGTTATCCCGAGCAGAAGGCCAACCTGCCCACCCTGCAGGCGTTTCGAGCCTGGCTGATGGAAGTGTCCCGGGCGGCAGAGCCGCAGCCGCGGGAAGACGCACTGTCCGAACTAAAATAGTCGCATCATGAGTCAAATATCCACCAAAAAAGGCCGCGTTGTGGTCGGCATGTCCGGCGGGGTCGATTCGTCGGTGACGGCCTGGCTGCTGAAGCAGCAGGGCTATGACGTCGTTGGCCTGTTCATGAAGAACTGGGAAGACGACGACGATTCCGAATACTGTTCTACGCGCCAGGATCTGCTGGACGCGGCCAGTGTGGCCGACCTGGTCGGCGTGGACTTCGAATTCGTCAACTTCGCCGCCGAATACAAGGACCGCGTGTTCGCGGACTTCCTGCGCGAGTATTCCGCGGGCCGCACGCCCAATCCCGACGTGCTGTGCAATGCCGAGATCAAATTCAAGGCCTTCCTGGACCACGCGATGGCGCTGGGCGCCGAGCATATCGCCACCGGCCACTACGCGCGGGTGCGAGAGGTGCCGGCCGATGGCGGCGGCACGCAGTTCCAGCTGCTCAAGGCGCTGGACGCGTCCAAGGACCAAAGCTACTTCCTGCACCGGCTGAACCAGGCGCAGCTGTCGCGCACCCTGTTCCCGCTGGGCGAGATCCACAAGACCGAGGTGCGGCGCATCGCGCACGAAATCGGCCTGCACAACGCCGCTAAAAAGGATTCCACGGGGATCTGCTTCATCGGCGAGCGTCCGTTTCGCGAATTCCTGAACCGCTACCTGCCCACCGAGCCCGGCCCGATCCTGACGCCGGAAGGGCAGAACGTGGGGCGCCACGAAGGCTTGTCCTTCTACACGCTGGGCCAGCGCAAGGGCCTGGGCGTGGGCGGCGTGAAGGGGCGCCAGCGCGAGGACGGCACGGCCGAAGCCTGGTACGTGGCGCGCAAGGATCTGGAGCGCAACATCCTGTATGTGGTGCAGGGACACGATCATCCCTGGCTGCTGTCCGGACGGCTACAGGCGCAGGACGCCAGCTGGGTGGCGGGGCACCCGCCCGCCGTCGCGGGTTACGGCGCCAAGACGCGCTATCGCCAAGCCGATGCCGCCTGCCGCCTGGAACAGGCTGAAGGCGACACCTTCGCGCTGGATTTCGCCGAGCCGCAATGGGCCGTCACGCCCGGCCAGTCGGCCGTGCTATACGATGGCGAGGTTTGCCTGGGCGGCGGGATCATCCTGTAACGCACGCGGGTCCGGTAAAAGCGGATCCGGACAAGGCCCCGTGGGCGCGCTGCCGACGGGGCCTTCGCTCATGACAAGCAAGAAACCGAACAATAAACGAGGAGACGGTTGTGGATGTGACGATGGTGGTTTGCCTGCTGGCGTTGGGTGCGGTAGTGGGTTTTGCGGCGGGTCTGTTGGGTATTGGCGGAGGGATGCTGCTGGTGCCTTTCCTGACGATGCTGTTCGCCTGGCAGGGCATGCCGCCCGAACTGGTCGTGCATGCCGCGATCGCGACGTCGATGACGTCGATCCTGTTCACTTCCGTGTCCAGCGTCAGGGCGCACCAGCAGAAGGGCACGATCAAATGGCCGATCGTGTGGGCGATGGCGCCGGGCATCATCCTGGGCGGGCTGCTCTCGGGCGGGGCGGTCTTCGCGGCGCTCAGCACGCTGTGGCTATCGCTGTTCTTCGCGCTGTTCGTGGGCTATTCCGGCTGGAGCATGTTGCGCAACAAGAAGCCCAAGCCGGCACGCCAGATGCCCGGCGTGGTGGGCACCAGTGCGGCGGGGGCGGGCATCGGCTTCCTGTCCGGGCTGGTCGGCGCGGGCGGCGGGTTCCTGTCGGTGCCCTTCATGGTCTGGTGCAACGTGGCGCTGCACAACGCGGTGTCGACCTCGGCGGCGCTGGGCTTTCCCATCGCGCTGGCCAACAGCGTGGGGTATGTGGTGTCCGGCCTGAACGAAGGGACATCGCGCCCGGGCATGCTCGGCTACATCTATTGGCCCGCTCTGGTGGCGCTGGTCTGCACCAGCGTGCTCACGGCGCCGTTGGGCGCGCGCATGGCGCACCGCCTGCCGGTCCAGACCCTGAAACGGGTATTCGCCTGCCTGTTGTTCGCGCTGGCCGCCTACATGTTGTTCAAGGCCTGGCAGACGTTCGCCGCCCAATAAGACGGAATTTTCAGGCACTGAAATGCAAACCGGCCGCATTGCGCGGCCGGTATTCTGGCGCCCCTGCGGGATGGGGCGTGTGTGACGGCCCGTGGGAACGGGCTGTCCGGGGCCGCCTTCAGGCGGTCTTGGGGATCGTGTCGATGAACGATTGGCGCTGCGACAGCTTGTCGTACAGGCGGGCAAGGTTCAGGTGGTTGGCGCGCCAATCGAGCGAAGCGAAGCGCAGGTCCAGGTAGCCCAGCGCACAGCCCACGGCGATATCCGCCAGGCTGTAGTTGATGCCCATGCAGTGGGCGTTGTCGCCCAGGCTCTTGTTCATGGCATCCAGGCTCGCGTGGATCTTGCTGTACTGGCGCTCGATCCATTCGGGGCTGCGTTGTGCCTCGGGGCGCTGGTTTTCCTTCACGATGGCGACGCAGGCGTCCAGGAGGCCATCGGCGATGGCTTCCCAGCATTTGACGGCGGCACGATCGCGGCCCGGCTGAGGAATCAGGCGGGCGACAGGGGACAAGGTGTCCAGGTATTCGACGATGACGCGCGAATCAAACAGCGCGCCGCCGTCTTCCATGACCAGGCAGGGCACCTTGCCCAGCGGGTTATACGTTTGGATCTGCGTGTCGGCGGACCAGACGTTTTCGAGTTCAAGCCGGTAGTCCAGCTTTTTCTCGGCCATGACAATACGCACCTTGCGTACGTATGGACTGGTAAGCGAGCCGATCAGTTTCATGGAGTCACAAGCGGAGTCGAAAAGCGGCCGAAGTATAGCAGGCCGGATGGACGCCCAACCGTCCGCTGGCCGGAATCTTCGCCAGTTTGCCACAATGTTGCACTCCCCCGGATGATAAAATCGTCGGGTTTTCCCATCCGTAGCCATTTCTTCTTCAGACCATGCAAATCGCCGATCAATTGAGCCAACTTAATGCCCTTTCGCCATTGGATGGCCGTTACGCTTCCCGGGGCGACGCGCTGCGCGGTCTGCTGTCCGAGGCCGGCTTCATGGCGCACCGCGTCGAAGTCGAGGTGGCGTGGCTGGTGGCCCTGTCCGACGCGGGTCTGCCCGAACTGCCCGCTTTTTCGGCGGCTGCCCGCCAGCGCCTGCAGCAACTGGTGCAGGATTTCTCGGAAGCCGACGCCGCCCGCATCAAGGACATCGAACGCGTCACCAACCATGACGTGAAGGCCGTCGAGTATTGGCTGAAGGAAAAAGTGGCCGATGACGCCGAGCTGGCCGCCGCCGCCGAGTTCATTCACTTCGCCTGCACGTCCGAAGACATCAACAACACCTCGCACGCGCTGATGCTGTCGCGCGCCCGCGACCAGGTCGTGGTGCCGCGCCTGCGCGAACTGGCTGCCAAGCTGAACGACCTGGCCGTGGCCCAGGCCGACCAGCCGATGTTGTCCCGCACCCACGGCCAGCCGGCCAGCCCGACGACGCTCGGCAAGGAATTCGCCAACGTGGCCGCGCGCCTGAACCGCGCCATCGCCGCCGTCGAGGCCGTTGAGCCCCTGGCCAAATTGAACGGCGCCACCGGCAACTACAACGCCCACCTGTCGGCCTATCCGGAAATCGACTGGCCGGCTTTCAGCCAGCGCGTGCTGGCCGGCCTGGGCCTGACCCAGAACCGCCACACCATCCAGATCGAGCCGCACGACTGGATGTCGGCCTTGTTCGACGCCATCACGCGCGCCAACATCATCGTGCTGGACCTGGACCGCGACGTCTGGGGCTACGTGGCGCTGGGCTATTTCAAGCAGCGTCTGAAAGACGGCGAGGTCGGTTCGTCGACCATGCCGCACAAGGTCAACCCGATCGACTTCGAAAACTCCGAAGGCAACCTGGGCCTGGCGAACGCCGTGCTGCGCCATCTGGCCGACAAGCTGCCGATCTCCCGCTGGCAGCGCGACCTGACGGACTCCACCGTTTTGCGCAACCTGGGCGTGGGCCTGGGTTACTGCCTGGTGGCGTGGGATGCGTGCATGCGCGGCCTGGGCAAGCTGGAGGTCAACACGGCCGCCATCGACGCCGATATCGATGCGTGCTGGGAAGTGCTGGCCGAGCCCGTGCAGACCGTCATGCGCCGCTATGGCCTGCCGCAACCGTACGAACAACTCAAAGCCTTGACGCGCGGCAAGGGCATAACCGAGGAAGCTCTGCGAGAATTCATCCAGGGCCTGGCGCTGCCGGATGAGCCCAAGGCCCGCTTGCTGGCGATGACCCCGCGTTCGTACATCGGACTGGCTGCAGAGCTGGCCCGGGCGGTATAGTCGCCATGCCGCGCGCGCAATGCGCGCGGCATTGTTGTTGTCCTTACGGGAGATTGCAATGAAGAAGTTGTCCACGCTTGTCGCGTTGGCCTGTATGACGGTGGGGCCGCTGTTGGCGACCACCGCCTCGGCGCAGTTCGCCAAGCCGGAAGATGCCGTCAAGTACCGCCAGTCGGCATTGACGCTGATGGCTTCGCACTTCGGCCGCATGACGCCGGTGGTCAAGGGTCAGGCGCCGTACGACGCCGCGCAGATCAAGGCCAACGTCGAAGTGCTGAAGACGCTGTCCGGCCTGCCGTGGGCAGCTTTCGGTCCCGGAACGGAAGGCGGCGACGCCCGCCCCGAAATCTGGAGCGACGCGGCCGGCTTCAAGCAGAAGCAGCAAGCTTTCCAGGACAATATCGTGAAGCTGTCGGCCGCGGCCGACGCAGGCGATCTGGATAAGCTGCGCGCGGCCTTCGGTGACGTGGGTGCAAGCTGCAAGGCTTGCCACGATTCCTACCGCAAGAAGAAGTAAGGCCCGGGGCGTCTCTGGATGCCCGCGGTGCTGAAGGAAAAAGCCCCTCGGATTACGAGGGGCTTTTTTTGTGGGCGTGTGGTGGGATCAAGAGAAGGACATGTCGGCGGCCAGTTCCAGCGACTGGATCCACAGCACCAGGGCCGTGACGCAGGCGCCCAGCAGCAGCGCACGCAGCCAGACGGCAAGACCGTCCTGGGCGGGTGGCGTGCCCGCCGGCAGGTCCTTGGCATCGACGTTTCCGGTGACGATGGCGCGGACCAGGCGCTTGCGGCGCACCACGGCATACCACGCGACGGCCAGCAGGTGCAGCGCGATCACGCCGATGATGACCCACTCGTTGAGCTTGTGCCATGACGTCATGAGGGCGGCCGTGGCTTCGCTTACATGACCGAATAGCGGCCCTTGCGTCATGATGTCGTCAGTGGTGAACAGGCCGCTTGTGGCCTGGAAACCGATGACAAGCAGCAGCGCCAGCACCGACAGCGCGCCCAGCGGGTTATGGCCGGCGGGAGCCGCGGCGCCCTTCAGGTAGCGGGCCACGGCGCCGGGGCCGCGCACGAACTGGCTGAAGCGGGCGTAGCGCGGCCCGACGATGCCCCAAAGCACCCGGAAGATGATCAGGCCCAGCGCCGTACAGCCAAAGCGCACGTGCCAGTCCATGTACAAACCGCCCAGCTTCACGCTGACGAACGCGCCCACGATGCAGACGACGAGCGCCCAATGAAAGAGGCGGGTGGGAAGATCCCAGATGCGGATCGCTTGCCGGTTGTTCTGCATGGTTGAGCTGCCTGGACGGATTGCTTGCGAATTTATCATGCGCAAATAGCAATCGCCGCGCATGACGCGCGGCGATTTGGGCCTGGATATCAGTGCGTGGTGCGACGCACGGGCTCGATGCGATGCACGTGCTCGTGGCGGAAGCGGATGCGCTGGCCGGGCACTTTCTGCGTGGAAGAGCCGCAAGGCACGACTTCAGTCGTGTAGGTCGTCGTGCCGTCGATCGGCGCGTTGAAGATGACCGTCGCGCGGATGGCGGGGCCGTTGGTGGGCTGCAGGTAGACGATGTCGCCGATATGGATGGGCGTGTTGTCCAGCGTCGTGTGAGCGGGGCGTCGGATCAGGTCCGAGGTAGTGAAACGAGTATTCATGGTGTTTGTTCTCTTAGGTTCTAGTTATTAGAAAGCTGCGGGTATTCATGCCGAGCAAGATGTGGACGTAACTAAAGCGCCTCGCATCGTGGTCGTCTGCCATGTCCAGCCGGGTTGATTCGGACAGGCATGCATGACACTACCGCATAAGTGTTGCCGTCCCTTTGCGCATTCTCATATTTTTGCGTGCGCGGGTAACGGTTCAATGCCGCTGTTTGATGCCATCCGTCAGTCCAGGACGGCATCGATTCGGGCCAGGTGGCGTGCATGTTCGGTGCATGCGCTCTTTAGGCCTGAGGGGCCGCGCAGAGAGTGGGTTGGGCTCTGGCGGTTGCTGTGCGGCTGTCGTCGTTGGGTCGACGTGCGCCGCAGCGTAAAATTTTGGTGCTTCTGGCCAAGCCGGACTGGCGGTTTGGCGAAGGTGCTATGGACGGCTTCGAGGCTGCTTGCGTCGGATCCCGCCAATCAGGTTCAGTGCCTGGGCGTTGATCGATTCAGCACGCTGGCCGCAATGGCCATCGCTGCATTCGGAACTGCTTTGATTGTGGAAGTTGCGCCGATATTGCGCGACTTTCGGGGCGGAGCCGGGATTTGCGTTTTGGCGTTGTGGGTTTTCGCAAATCAGAATCCGTGCGGCTTGATCAGCGGTCAATGACGTTGGGTCATTAGCGTTTGGCCATATCAGCGCTGGATGAAGCCGGGTACTGCGTAATTACTGGGTCATGCTTGGAGTACTGGGTCATGCTTGGAGTCGAAAGCTTGGAATCCAAACTTAACCCTGTTTGAAGTTCTTCCTGCTCTGCAAAAAGATCTCAACCATCGATATTATCGCAGACCGATGGGTTTTGCAAGCTTTTTGGAAAGGGCGGGCGTAGCCGTGGCCGTCAATGCGCGGCGGGGCGGGCTTGGCGCTGGGCTTCGATAATGAGGCCCTCCAGGCGTGGAGACATCCGCAGCGCCACTTGCGCGCCCATCGTGCCGTCCGGCTGGCGCTCGGTTTCCAGCGCCAGGCCGATGCATTCGTCGTTGAACGCTTCCGGGGCAGCCTCGATTTCAACATAGCGTTGCAGCAGCGCATCGACGGCTTTCTGGGCATCCGCCAGCGCCTCATCCGACAACTGGCCCTGTCCCAGGTATTGGTTCACGACGCGCGCCAGATCGTCCATGAAGAACAGGAGGGCGGCCGCGCCGCGGCAATCGGGCTGGGTGAACCCCCAGGAGGCGGAAGTAGCGTTTTGAGTCATTGTCAGGGCAAAGCCAGTGTTACGGGTGGCCGATAGCGTGGCCGGATGGCGCATTTTAAGGGATCGGGGCTGGGGGCGCCTGGGGGCGCATGGTGCATACTTCCACCCCTCATGATTCGACTCGCCCGACCTTCCGACCTGGCCTGCCTGGCCGATATCGAGCGCTCCGCCGCGGCGCGATTCCGCGGGACGGCCGTGGCCTGGGCCGCCGACGGCGATCCGGTACCCCTGGACGAACTGGCGGTGGCGCAGGCGGCATGCCTTCTATGGGTCGCGCAGCCCGACGCCGAGGTGCGCGGATTTGCGCTGGCAAAGCCGATGGGGGGCGATTTGTTTCTAACCGAGATGTCTGTGGCGTTACCCTGGCAGGGGCAGGGCATCGGCCGCGCCCTGTTGCGGGCGGTGCTGGCGCACGCGCGGGCCGCGGGCAGATACGGCGCAGTGCTGCTGACGACCGATCGAGACCTGCCCTGGAATGCCCCGTTCTACCGGCGGCTGGGCTTCGTTGAACTTACGCCGCCGTTTCCTCCGCTTCTGCAAGCGCGGCTGCAGGCGGAGTCGGACGCGGGCTTTGACGCCGCGCGGCGGTGCGCGATGACGTATCGGCTGCCGCATGCATGACGGCCGCAACGCGAGCGCGCCCCGCGCGCCCTGTGTCAACTCGCTTCGATCGCAACAAATTCCGCCCACGGGTAGTGGCCGGACGACGCTTCGGGATAATCTGCCCACGTGCGCCGGCGGCCGCCCCGCCGGGCGCTTGAATCCGGGGCCTTCAATCCCGAAACATCAATCCCTGATAGCAAGGAGGACACGCATGTCACCATGGCGAGCCTGCCTGATGGGCCTGGCGATGGCTTCGATGCTGATCACGACGGCCTGTGTGAATAAAGAGCCCCAGGAGCGCGCGGCGTTCATCCAACTGCTGCAAGCCCGGGTAAGCAGCGACACGCTGTTGCCGATCGGCGCACTCGGCAAGTCCGAGAAAGAAGCGATCGGCGATTACGCCGACGCGTACGACGTGATTACCGGCTTCCAGAAAGAGATGGCCGAGGCCGCCGCGCCGTTGCGCGAGGTGCTGGCGGTGGAAACGATTCGTTCGGTGGGCGAAATCGTTGACCGCAAAGCCGCATTCGAGACGGCCCGCAAGACCCTGGCGGAAAGCGCCAGCAAGCTCCACGATGCGCGTGCCAAGGCGGATCGGGCGCGGGCCGAGATGGCTTTGCCGCCCGACTTGGCGCCGGTCTATGGTGGTGTCTACGACGAAACCGTGACGGCGCCCGCCGCGGAATTGATGCAGGCGGCAACCCGCATGGACTCCGTGGCGCGCGATGCCGTGGGCGTGGCGGATTTCGTGGCCGCCAACGCCGCGGATATCCAATTGGTGGACGGCCAGGCGCGCGTGGCGACGCTTACGTTGCAACAGCAGCTGAACCTGCGCCTGCAGGGGCTGAATGCGCAGTCGGAAGGTCTGGCGCAAGCGCGCCAGACCGTGCTGCTGGCCGTGGGGCTCGGGGCCTGAACCCGCCGGGAAGCGGGCGCTTTGTACAATGCGGGTCTCGCGGCGTTAGCCGTGCCTGGAACGGAACATGAGCGAATCATCCAGCTTGCACCACAGAACCTTTCTGCTTCTGCTCGTGGTGGTCACCATCGCGTTCGGCTGGCTACTGTGGCCTTTCTACGGCGCGGTCTTTTGGGGCGCCATTCTTGCCATCATCTTCGCGCCCTTGCAGCGCCGGCTGGTTGCGCGCATCGGCGGGCGGCGCAATCTTGGCGCGCTGATCACGTTGCTGCTGGTCCTGCTGCTCGTCATCCTTCCGCTCGTCGCCATCAGCGGGTCGCTGGTGAACGAAGGCGCGAACCTGTATCAGAGCATCAAATCGGGCGAGCTGAACTTTGGCGCGTACTTCCAGCAGGCGATGGCCGCATTGCCGCCGTCGGTGCATGACCTGCTTGCGCGCTTCGACCTGGCCGACATTCCCAGCCTGCAACAGAAGCTTAGCGCGGGCGCGATGCAGGCCAGCCAGTTCCTGGCGACCCAGGCGCTGAACATCGGGCAGGACACGTTCCAGTTCGTGATCAGCTTCGGCATCATGCTCTACCTGCTGTTCTTCCTGTTGCGAGACGGGCCGCAACTGACGGCGCGCCTGAAGCGCGCCATGCCGCTCAGCAACGCGCATAAGCAGCACCTGTTTCGCAAGTTCACCACCGTCGTGCGTGCCACCGTCAAGGGCAACATCGCGGTGGCGGCGGCGCAGGGCGCGCTGGGCGGGATCATTTTCTCGATCCTTTCGATCCAGGGCGCGCTGCTATGGGGCGTGATCATGGGCTTCCTGTCGCTGCTGCCCGCGATTGGCGCGGGGCTGATCTGGGCGCCGGTCGCGATCTACTTCCTCTTGACGGGCGCCGTGGTCAAGGGCGCGGTGCTGATCGGGTTCGGGGTGCTGGTCATCGGCATGGTCGACAACGTGCTGCGTCCCATCCTGGTGGGCAAAGACACCAAGATGCCGGACTACGTGGTGCTGATCTCCACCCTGGGCGGCATGGCCTTGTTCGGTCTGAATGGCTTTGTGATCGGCCCGCTGATCGCCGCACTGTTCATGGCTTGCTGGGACCTTTTTTCTCCCGCATCCGAAGAACTGTTGGGCAAGAGGCCGGAAGAGCCGCCCGCCGCGGAATAAGGCGTGCAGGTTCGCGTGCGGGGCTCGGTCAGCCATCCGCACGCGCCGCGCCGGGTGTAAGGTGTAGCAGCGCCGGAATTTCAGGCCGGCCTTTCGTGTTGCCCCGCCAACCAGGAGCGTGTTGCATATGGAATGGAAACTGCATCGATCGGGCTGGATCGAAGAACGTAATTTCGATATCGAGTTCGCCGAAACCCCCGAAGGCTTTCACGTCCGGGTCCGCATCTTCGGATTTCCGGTGTTGGAAGATACCAAGCATGTATTTCCCAACGAGGCATTGGCGGAGAAGGGCGCGCTGACGCTGCTGAAGAGCCAGTTTTCGGGCACCCCCGACTTGGAAGCGCGGTAGCTCAACGCAGCCGCAGCAGGTTGTCGCCGATCATCAAGTCGCGTTCAGGCCGGGGGCGGGTGCGCACCAGGCCTTGCTCCAACGCCTGCCGGATATCCACGACACCCGTCACGTCTGCCATCGGCTGCTCGAAACTCTCCGCTTGCAGCCGGCCCAACGGCTGCCATGCCTGGCCCTTCGCGGCGTAGGCGATCAACCGTTCGCCCCCGCCGGATCCTCCGCCTTGCGGCGCGAGATATAAGACGATCTCGTCCTGACCGTCACCGGTCAGATCGGCGAAGATCAACCGGCATGGCAGGCTGGCCGCTTCGCCCGGCATGGCGGGGGCGGCCGGTGTTGCGCACGTCCGGGCCTGGGCCGGTGACGTCTCGCGCATCGCGTTCCACCATGCTTCGGGGACCGCGCGTCCGGGCGGCAGGGTGGCGAAAGCGGGCACGGCGACAGGCGGGGGCTCGGCCGCTGATGCCTGGCCTGTCGCCGGTGCGGTATCGCTCCAGCCGAAATAGCTTCCCTTCAGGGCTTCGGCGGCCGCAAGGGCGATGCGCGGATCCCGCGCATTGGCTGCGCCGTCTGCCAGCTGTTGCAAGGCGCTGCGGCCCCAGCGGCCATATTCGCGACCCATGGCGTAAAAGCTGAATGTCTCCGGATCCAGACGTCCGTCCACGATGCGCCGCAATTGGCTTTCCGCGGTCAGGCGCAGCGGGTTGGCGATCGGCGTATTGACCGCCAAAAGCAACCCCAGGGTGGCAACGGCCACGATCAGGTTGGTGACGCCCAGCGCGGGGTGGTCGCGTTGAGGGCGCAGTGCGGCCCAGGCGTAGCCCGCGCCATACAGCACCAGCACCGTGCCGCCGATGACTCCCCAGACCCGCAGCACCGTCCAGCCATATTGCTCCACGCGCACAACGGCACCATATAAGGCTACGGCGGCCAACGGCAGCAAGCACGCCATCGTCGCGCGCAGCAGCGTCCGCAGGCTCGGACCGAAGGGGGCGGGCTCGTGGCCGTCTTGCCAGGCGGCATTGATGAACTTGATCCACACCAGGCAGAACGCGATCAGCGCACCCGCGGAAAGCTGGACGGCCTGCAGGCCCAACGCCATCCGGGCGGCCAGTGCCAACGTGAAGGCCAGGCCCACCAGCGTGATTAGCGGCAGCAGCCACGCATTGAGCGTCAACCAGGAGCGTTGCAGCGTATCGGTCAATTGCGGGCGGCGCCTCACGCCCACCAGGCAGGCGGCCAGGACCATCGGCCAGACGGCAAGCCGGAAGGGGGTGGCGTCGACGGCCGCGCGAATCCCCTTGATGCCGATCATGGCGAACATGGCGCCGGCCGCGGTCAGCAGCAGGCACACCGCCGAACCCAGGCACACGGCCAGCGTCAGGTGAACGGCATTGCGCCACGCGGCGCGGAATACGTCGGGGTAGCCCCATTGGGGCTTGCCGGCATCCAGTGACTGGATCAGCGGCAGCAGGATGAAGCCCGCGACGCCGGTCAGCAGTAACGCCAACGCCAGGTCATTGCCTTGTGGCCATCCGCCCGCTTCGTGGGGCAGGGCGCCATGCGCGGACGTCAGGCCGTATGCCGTCAGCGCGGGCAGGATCAGGCCGTACGCCGCCAGCGCCGCCAGCCAGCGACGGCCGCTGCGCATGC
>LNAP01002248.1_pt1 | contig 19555 bp, 21 predicted proteins | sample 602601 | NCBI WGS metagenome assembly LNAP01 (sample SAMN02440304, study PRJNA202911) | soil metagenome | biome: Subtropical and temperate rainforests or woodlands; isolation source: soil samples (1 kg each in a 20% v/v slurry with milli Q water) were... ...
AAAAAAACCTGGTGCATCCAGCCGGAATCGAACCGGCACGATCAATGATCGAGAGATTTTAAGTCTCTTGCGTCTACCAATTCCGCCATGGATGCATTGGTAATTTTCTAACTGGAACTAGACTGGCGGAAGCGGTGAGATTCGAACTCACGAACGGTTGCCCGTTGCCGGTTTTCAAGACCGGTGCAATCGACCACTCTGCCACGCTTCCGTTGTAAACCGAAGGACGAGAGTTTAGCCTAAGCGCGCGGGCTTGTCATCTTGCCAAGCATAGGTGTCAGCTCACCGTATTCGTGTCCCTGTTTAACCAAGTAGTAAGCCCACTTGGATATTTCGCATTGGGCGATAATGGCATATTTACGTTATGTGCACAAAAAAGGAGTCGACATGAAAGCAGTGGAAATCGTACAACCGGGCGGTCCGGAAGTTTTGGTTCTGACCGACAGGCCTATGCCCGAGCCCAACGGCGGCGAGGTCTTGATCAAGGTTTCCGCTGCGGGTGTGAACCGCCCCGATGTGTTTCAGCGCAAAGGCAATTACGCGCCGCCTCCGGGTGCTTCCGATTTGCCGGGCCTGGAGGTCGTGGGCGAGATCGTGTCGGGCGATGCCGCCGCGGGTGGATTTCGCATTGGAGACAGGGTGTGTGCGTTGGTGGCCGGCGGCGGTTACGCCGAGTATTGCGTGGCGCCCGCCGTGCAGTGTTTGCCCGTGCCTAAGGGCTTGTCCGATATCGAGGCCGCAGGCTTGCCTGAAACGTATTTCACGGTGTGGAGCAATGTGTTCGATCGAGGGCAGCTATCGGCGGGCGAATCGTTGCTGGTGCATGGCGGCGCCAGCGGCATCGGCACGACGGCGGTGCAACTGGCCACGGCAATGGGCAACGACGTCTACGCCACGGTAGGCAGCGATGAGCGCGCCCGGGCGGTTGAAGGCCTGGGTGCCGTGCTGGGCATTAACTATAAGACGCAAGATTACGCAGAGGAAATCAAGAAGGCCACGGGTGGCAAGGGCGTTGATGTGGTGCTGGACATGGTGGCCGGCGAATACATCAATCGCAATTTGAGTTGCCTGGCGGACGATGGCCGCATTGTGATCATTGCGCTGCTTGGCGGAGCCAAAGCGACCATCGATTGCAATCAGGTATTGCGTCGTCGCCTGACGGTGACCGGCTCCACATTGCGGCCGCGGCCGGTCGAATTTAAGGCGCATATCGCGCAGGCCTTGAAAACTCATGTCTGGCCTTTGCTGGAATCGAAGCGGATCAAGCCTATTGTGCATGCGACGTTCCCGCTGGAAAAAGCCTGCGACGCCCACGCAATGATGGAAGCGGGCGAGCAAATCGGCAAAATCATTCTGACGGTCTAGGCCTGTGCGGCAGTCGCGTTTTTCGATTAGGTGATTTTGTCCTCGGCACGCTACAATACCCGGTTTACTCGATTTTTAAATCAATGACTACTGCCGCACCTCGTAAGCGCCTTGTAATGGGCAATTGGAAAATGCACGGCAGCCTGGCTAAGAACGCCACGCTGCTAACCGGCCTGTGCGCGGGCGAAGCGACAGCGGGTCATTGCGAAGTGGCCGTTTGCGTTCCATTTCCCTATCTTGCGCAGGCGCAGGCCGAGCTATCCGGCGGCGCGATATCCTGGGGTGCCCAAGATCTTAGCGTGCATGAACAAGGCGCGTTTACGGGCGAGGTTGCCGGTTCCATGCTGGCCGATTTCGGCTGTAAATGGGTCCTGGTCGGTCACTCAGAGCGCCGAGCCCTGCATGCCGAGTCCGATCAGCTTGTGGCTGACAAGGCGGCTGCGGCGCTTAAGGCGGGTTTAACGCCGGTGGTATGCATAGGCGAAACCCTGTCCGAGCAAGAGTCCGGCCAGACGGCTCAGGTCATTGCGCGCCAGTTGGCGCCGGTGTTGGCGCTGGGGGCCGATTCGGTCGCCAAAATGGTGTTTGCCTACGAACCGGTGTGGGCCATCGGCACAGGCCGCACGGCTACGCCCGAGCAGGCCCAAAGCGTACATGCCGCCATTCGTGCGAGCCTGGTCGATCTGGGTGTGCCGCAAGTTCGCATTTTGTACGGTGGAAGCGTTAAAGCATCCAACGCCGCCAGTTTATTTGCCATGTCCGACATTGATGGCGCCCTGGTGGGCGGCGCAGCGTTGGTGGCTGAAGAATTTTTACGTATTGCTGCCGCATAGGCTTCGGAGTTTTTTACATGCAATGGTTGTCACCTGCTCTTCTGGCGATTCAAGTTATATCGTCGCTAGCTATTATTGCCCTGGTCTTGCTGCAGCAAGGCAAGGGTGCCGACATGGGCTCCTCGTTTGGGGGCGGTTCGGCAGGTAGTTTGTTCGGCGCCACGGGCGCCGCCAACTTCTTGTCGCGTTGCACGAAATGGGCCGCCATCATTTTTTTCGCGTCCACCATCGGCCTGGCTTATGTGTCGCATCGTCCTACCGCTCCGTCGGCGGTCGAGGGTGGCGTGATGCAAGGGTTTGAAACGCGATCCGTTCCGGCTGTGCCGGGTTCGGCACCTGTTCCATCGGGCAATGCGGTTCCTTCCGTGCCAGGTAGCGCGCCTGCGGCTCCAGGCGCCTCGGCCGTGCCTTCGGTACCGTCGGCGCCACCGGCGGCCGAACCAGCTGCGCCTGCCCCAAGTGCCGCTCCTGCTCCTTCCGAATCCGCCCCTTCCGCACCCACTCCAGAGCCTGCCGCTCAAGCCCCCGAGGCTCCGGCGGCCGAGGCTCCATCGGCTGAAAAACCGGCAGAGCAGGGCGCTGGCGGCGCAAGCACCGATTCCAAGTAGCGCATGGTTCAGGGCTCGGTCCGCGATTGCTTGTGCCGGCCCTCATTGAGTACGTTGAATAAGTAGCGCGACCAAAAATTTCAGCTTGTTTTCATGCTAGAATATCGCTCTTTGCTTCATAGCAAGCTGGTTTAGCCGACGTGGTGGAATTGGTAGACACGCTATCTTGAGGGGGTAGTGGCGAAAGCTGTGCGAGTTCGAGTCTCGCCGTCGGCACCAAGAATTGCAGTGGTTTTAGAACGCTTAATCAACCCGTTTCTTCATAAGAAGACGCGGGTTTTTTAATGCCTGGCCGTTTTACGGTGTCTTGGAAAGCGTGTTCGCCGACTGTCTACCGCATCAGCGCCATATATGCGATATATCCTGAATGCGCGCCTTGGCCGCCAGGCCGGCAAGCCAAGGCACACTGTTTACTCGTGTATCTTAAAAGACCATCGCATTAAAAATTAACCAGCATTTTCTGCTTTGGCGCGTCGATCGCTTCCTGTTGCGGATGCAGGACGCGATCGCCGTGGCGGTCTTGAATGCGTGTCACCAGCCCCATGCGGTTCATCAACTCAATGAAGGGAACGGGGTCCAGCTCTTCGACGTTGGCCATTTCCCCGATGTCCCATACCCCTTTGGCAATGAGCATGGCGGCGGCAACCGCGGGCACCCCGGCCGTGTAGGAAATGGCCTGGCTGCCGACTTCCTCGAAGCATTCTTTGTGGTCGCAGGTGTTGTAGAGCAGGACTTGTTGCGGCTGGCCGTCCTTGGTGCCTTTGATCAAGTCGCCGATGCATGTTTTTCCGGTGTAGCCGGGCGCCAGTGACGCGGGGTCGGGAAGCACCGCTTTAACGACTTCGAGTGGAACGATTTCGACGCCTTTGGCTGTACGCACGGGTTTTTCCGACAATAAGCCGAGGTTTTTCAGTACGGTGAACACGTTGATGTAGTGTTCGCTGAAGCCCATCCAGAAGCGGATGTTGGGCACGCCCAGGTTTTGCGACATGGAGTGCAGTTCGTCATGGCCGGTCAGGTACGTGGTGCTCGTGCCCGTGACCGGCATATCCCAGTCTTGCCGGCGTTCGAACATGGCGTTGGCTTTCCATTGATTCTGCTCCCACGACCAGACGGTCGAGGTGAACTCGCGGAAGTTGATTTCCGGATCGAAGTTGGTGGCGAAGTAACGGCCGTGGTTGCCTGCATTGATGTCGATGATATCGATGGACTCGACGCTGTCGAAGTAGCTGTCCAGGGCAAATCGCGCATAGGCATTGACCACGCCCGGGTCGAAGCCCACCCCCAGGACGGCGGTGATACGGGCGTCCTTGCAGGCCTGGCGCCGCTTCCATTCGTAGTTGCCGTACCAGGGCGGCGTTTCGCAGACCTTGGCGGGATCTTCATGTATAGCGGTGTCCAGGTAGGCGGCGCCCGTTTCGATGCACGCCGCCAAGACGGACATATTCAGAAAGGGTGAGCCGACATTGATCACGATCTGGCTATGGGTCGCGCGAATAAGGAATTTGGTCGCCTCGACGTCCATGGCGTCAAGCTGGTGGGCTTGTATGCGGCCCGGGCTTTGCAAGCCGCCTTTTTCGTGGATCGAGTCGATGATGGCCTGGCACTTGCCAAGTGTGCGCGAGGCGATATGAATATCGCCCAGCAGCTTGTTGTTTTGCGCGCACTTGTGTGCGGTCACGTGAGCCACGCCGCCGGCGCCGATAATAAGGACGTTTCGTTTCATTGTTTTTACCTCTCTTGTACAAAGAATAGGACCAGGCAAGTGTCAGGACAGGCTGCTGACGTAGTCCTCAAAAGAAAAATCGCGCGCCACGCGTACGCTGCCATCGAGTTCCTTGACGGCAATGGCGGGCATGTGTACGCCGTTGAACCAGTTCTTTTTGACCATGGTGTAGCCGCCGGCGTCGCCAATCGAGATGCGGTCGCCCACTTGAAGCGGTGCTGAAAAGCGTGCCTCTCCAAAGATATCCCCGGCCAGGCAGGTTTTGCCGCAAATCATGTAGTGGTGGTCGCCGGCGTCGTCGCCAATGGGGGCGGTTTCCCGGTAGATCAGCAAGTCGAGCATGTGGGCTTCGGTGGAGCTGTCGACCACGGCCAGGTTTTTACCGTTGTGGCCGGTGTCCAGGACACTGACTTCCAGCGTGGTGGTTTGGCGTACCGTGGCTTCGCCGGGTTCCAGGTACACCTGGATGTCGTAAGTTTGGGCAAAGCGGCGCAGGCGCTCGCAAAAGGCGTCCACGGGGTAGTCCGGCGAGGTGAAGCTGATGCCGCCGCCCAGGCTGACCCAGCTCAGTCGATGCAACAGGTGGCCATAGCGCTGTTCTGTCTGGCTAAGCAGCTCGTCGAAATTCGCGAAATCGTTGTTTTCGCAATTGTTGTGAATCATGACGCCGTCGAGGTCGTCGACGACGGCCATAAGGCGCGTGGGGTCGTTTTCGCCCAGGCGGCTGAATTCCCGTGCCGGATCGGCCAAGTCGAAGCTCGCGCAGCTGATGCCCGGGTTAAGGCGCAGGCCTTTGGGCTTGCCCTGGGTCAGCGACTTAAAGCGCTGGAGCTGACTGATCGAATTGAAAATGATTTTGTCGCAATGGGCCACCGCCTCTTCAATCTCGTGATCGGCAAAGGCCACGCTATAAGCATGGGTTTCGCCGCCAAATTTTTGCCGGCCCAGCTTGACTTCATACAGCGAGGATGAGGTCGTGCCATCCATGTGCTGGTTCATCAGGTCGAAGACGGACCAGGCGGCAAAGCACTTCAGGGCCAACAGGACTTTGGCGCCGGAGTGCTCGCGGACATAGTCAATAATTTGCAGATTGCGGAGCAAGGCCGCTTTATCGATCAGGTAATAAGGTGTCTGGATCATGGGTTAGTACGTTTTTTTGGCAAAGGCTTTTCCTGGGCGAGGCGGTCGATAAGCATTGGCGGGCGGCCGGGGAATGTGGCCACAAGCTCCAGCTTGCCCCCGATGCTTTCTACATAGTGCTCCAGTGTGGAGAGCAGCATGTCGCTGCGCTTTTCCAGGCGCGAGATGGTGTCTTGGCCCACGCCCAGTGCGGCCGCTAAATCTTCCTGAGTCTGTTTGGCGGCTTTGCGCAGATCTTTCAGCGTGACCACTTGCATGGCCTTTGTGTTGGCTTTCTGTTTCCCGCTGGCAGGATGCGCGGCTGTCGCGTCATCCAGTTTCTTTGCCATGGTCAAAGTCCTTTGTTTTAGCAATCGTGAGTGTGGGGAATCGCCGAGTCGGCGGAAAAAAACATTATGGCTTAAATGTCATATGGTTTCAAGACCATATGTTGTTGAGGGCATGTTTTTTAAGCGGGCGCTACACCTGATAGGGGCTCGGCCTTCCTGATGTTGCCGCCGGCACAACCCGGCATTGTCAGCAATCGTCAGCAAATGACGATATGGCTGGCTTGTTTGCCAAGGCGATTTTATAAATGAGGAGGCAATCTTTTTCTACGGATTGCGTGGCTTTGTTAAATGGCCCCAAGCGATTTTTCGCAACACAAGGAAGTGTTATTTATGAAGTCTGGGCCTGGTTTGTCCAAAACTAAGATGCGGTTCCAGTTTTTTATTATTGTTCCGGAATTTTTGACTCATGTATGGATGTTAGAGCAGGAAAGGCGGGCGCAATCTATTGTCCAACGTTATCTTTTAGGCAATGACATTGAAAATAAGAGTGGCTTGAGGGCGTATCGGTCGCTAAGAGCTCAGCGAAGCATTGTTATAGAGGCTCTGGATTTGCGTGTTTTAGAAGCCGTTCGACACGAGTTTGATCGGCAAGGGTTTTATGTTGAAGGCGGTGTTCATGTCGAACATCGGTAAAAGATACGCAGCGGTTTTTAGTGCATAGCCTGCTGTCACGTTTGTAACATTATGCTGGGCGAATAGGGCAGTGAAGTCGGGTCAAAATAGTGCCCTTCCTGTTACCATCTATGTTTATTGTATCGTCCAGCTGTTTTTTTTAACAAATTGTTGTGGTGCAACAATGTGGCCCGAGCTTGACCCGGGCAATGCTCGAAATCACGTTAACGGTATTATGAAAATAGCCTCCCTGGAAGACGATCTGGCGCAAGCGCAACTGATTCAACATGTATTGGTCTCTGCGGGGCATACATGTCAGTCTTTTGCAACAGGCCAAGAGTTGCTCAATGTCTTGCAAAAATCATTGCCGTTCGACTTATTGCTGGTCGACTGGGAAATTCCCGACATTACCGGCCTGGAAGTCGTTCGATGGGTTCGCGTTCACATCGGTTACGAACTTCCCATTATGTTTCTAACCAGTCGAGCCCTTGAAGAGGACCTGGTCAGCGGTTTGCAGGCGGGAGCCGACGACTACATGATTAAACCGGTACGGGGCGGCGAGCTTGTCGCGCGCATTAATGCCTTGTCGCGCCGCCACCGTTTTCCCGAGCCCGACACGCAGGTTTTCCAGGTCGAGTCCTACACCATCGATCCGGCCTCCGGCAGCATCAAGCTGAATGAGCAAGAGATTGTGCTGGCGCCCAAAGAGTTCGATCTGGCGGTGCTGTTTTTTCGCAATCCGGCCCGTCTTTTTTCCCGGGATGTATTAAGCGCACTGGTCTGGAACCGCGAGGTTCCGGCTACGTCGCGCACATTGGATACACATTTGTCGAGCATTCGCCAGAAGCTGCAGCTTCGACCCGAGCACGGGGTTCGCCTGTCCTCTTCTTATGCCTTGGGTTATCGCCTGGAGCTCGTTTCAAACAATGCAGGTTTTTAAGGCTGTTTATTGATGATGTCGTTTAATCGCTGGCTTTTATCGTGTGTCGTCGCGGCGGTGCTGGGGCTCGGGCCGGCTTTCGTTTTGGCCCAGCCCGCCGGAGCCCAGGGCGAAAACTTCCTGCATCGGGTGGTGTCGGGCGACACGCTCGAGATGCTGGCGGGACGTTATACGCACGGGCCGTTGAACTGGCCGGCGCTTCAATCGCTCAACAACGTCCAGGAACCCACGCTGTTGCCCATTGGGATTCTATTGAAAATTCCTTTTTCCCTGATTCCGGAACTGCCGTCGCGTGCGCTGGTCAGCCACCTGGTCGGGCAGGCTCAAGTCAATGGGAAGGCGCTGAGCCTTGGCGAACACGTGACCGAGGGTCAGACCGTCAGAACCGAGCCTGGCGGTTTCGTGACCTTGCAGCTTGCCGATGGCAGTTTTCTTAGCGTTCTGGCTTCTTCGTCCTTGTCCGTCAAGCGGCTACGGGTTTTTAAGGGTACGGGTTTGACCGACTCCATTATTGAGGTGGACAGCGGTTCGCTCGAGTCTGAAGTCGCGCCGCAGAAAACGGGCGTGGGACGTTTCGAGGTTCGCACGCCCGTTAGCGTGACAGGCGTGCGTGGTACACGTTTGCGTGTGCATGCGTCAACGCAAGGCGCTCGCAGCGAAGTGGTGCAGGGCCAGGCGTATGTCGACGCCGGGCACGCCGGCATGGCGCTACGCGAAAGGCGTGGCGTGGCGGTGAACGCCGCGGGCGAAACCCTGGGCGTGCGCGATCTCTTGTCCGCGCCCGATCTGCCCGTGCCGGAGCGCGGCCATGCCGGATGGTTTATGTCCTTCCCGCCTGTCGCGGGAGCCCGCGCCTATCTGCTGCGGGTGGCCTCCGATCCCGAAGGCACGGAACTTGTCTCCAGTCAGGAATTTTCCGATCCTGCGGTTCAGTTCAGCGCGCCAGGGGCGGGTACCTATTACGTCTTGGTTCGCGCGCTCGATGAATTAGGACTGGGCGGTGTCGATGCCGTGCAATCGTTTGAAGGCAGAAACGTGCTGAAGTCATTGGACGGGCAGTCGGTCTTGTCGGGAATCGGGCAGCCAATCGTGGTCGCCGACTACTGATATGGCTGTTGCTGCCGGACCACGCGGGCGGGTTTCGCAGGAGCTCGAGCGGCGCATTCGTATTGAATGGCTTGTCGTCAGTATGGCGTTGATCGCATTAACGTGGTCGGCCAGTTATTTCAGCGGTTTTCTGGGTATCGACCGCATCAACCATGCGTTCTACGACAGAACCTTAAGCCGTGCAGTCAAACCGGCGGCGCGAAGCGATATCGTCATTATCGCGATCGATGATGGCAGTATTGAAAAGATAGGGTATTGGCCCTGGCGCCGCACGGTGCACGCGCAGCTCTTAAGCCGCCTGCACGAAGCGAAAGCCGTCGGGCTGGACATCATTTTTAACGAAGTGAATCCCGCCTATCCGCATGATGAGCCGTTGCTGGCCATCGCCCTGTCGGCGCAAGGGCGGGTGGTGTTGCCGCAAATAGTCGAAGAAAAAAGCGGTAGCGTCAGCAAACCACTGCCGATATTGGCTAATGCCGCCTACGGGGTGGGCAACATTAACGCCTATCCCGACGACGACGCCGTGGTGCGTTCAGTGATGCTGACAAGCGCGCTGCCCAGCGCGGGCGAAAGCAATCATTTTGTACTGGGCATGCTGAGCGCGGCGGGTGAGGCGGTGCGGGCCTCCCGGTTGGCGCGCCAGGATGGGGGCAAGCCGCTGCTCATCTCGTATGCGGGCCGGGCGGGAAGCTTTACCTTGTATCCCTATAGCGCGGTGTTGGACGGCAGTATTCCGGCGTCGGCATTTAAAGGCAAATATGTGTTGGTGGGGGCGTGGGCGTCGGGTCTGGGGGATTTTTTCCCAACGCCGCTTTCGCAAGAAGGCGAGTCGATGTCGGGTGTCGAGATACTGGCGAACGGCCTGCAAAACGCGCTGGAAGAGAGCTGGATTCATACGCCGGGTCGCTGGCAAAGCGCTTTGCTTTCAGTGATGCCGGTTTTACTGGTGTGCTTGATGCTGCGGCGGTTTTCTCCGCGCCACGCTTTTTTTGCTTCGATTGTTGTGCTGCTGTCGGTGTTTGCAGGCAATTGGATACTAATGAGCTATGCCGGTTTCTGGTTCCCTCCGGCCGCCAGCGTCATTGGCGTGGGCCTGACGTATCCGGTCTGGAGCTGGCGCAGTCAGGAAGCGGCTCTGCAGCACTTCGATCATGAATTGCAAAAACTGCACGATGAGCGTTCGCTCTATAAAAAGGCCCGGGCGGACGGCGGCTTGATGCGGTCGGACGGTTCGCTTTCCGCGCGCGTGGTAAAGCTGCACCACGCGATTTTGCTATTGCGCCAGGCTGTGCGGCAGCGTGAGGAAGTATTGCGCTTCATCTCGCACGATATGCGTTCGCCGCAAAACTCAATCCTGGCATTAACGCAATTGCAAGGTGATAGCCCTACGCCCTTGCCCCAGAAAGAGCTCCTTGGGCGCATTGACCACTACGCCAACAAGACCTTGACCTTGGTTGACGGCTTTGTGCAGCTCGCACGGGCCGAGTCCATGGAAATGGAGTTCAGTCCGTTGGATCTGGCCGAATTGCTTGGCATGACGTGCGATGAGCGCTGGCCTTTGGCCCAGAAGCGTCACAGCAGCATTGTTTTCAGCACGGAGGTGGACGCTGCTTTTGTCGAAGCCGACGGCGGCATGCTGGCGCGGGCCTTCGGTAACTTGCTCGATAATGCCTTGAACTACAGTCCTGCCCAATCGCGGATTCAGTGCCGTTTGTCACACGAGGCGGGGCGCTGGCTGATTGTTGTCCAGGACCCGGGGCGCGGCATGAGCGAGGCTCAGCAAGCGCAATTGTTCACCCCCTTCAAGCGTTTTAATCAGGAAACGCTGGACAATCCGATGGGTAGCGGCCTTGGTTTGGCGTTTGTGTGGAAGGTTGTCGAACGACATGCAGGCACTATTGAGGTGGAAAGCGCCGAAGGCCGCGGCAGCGTGTTCAGGGTGTATCTGCCCAAGGCGCAGCGTGCCAGTTAAAGTCCGTCCGCATGATCGGCGTGTCTATGTTTTTCAGCCTGTCGGTTTTAGGCGGTGTGGTTGACTAATTGCTGGCACTCCTGTGCGTGGCCCAGTGCTTCGATGTGTTTGGCCTGTTCCGACACAATGTACTCAAGCGCTTTTTTTTCGGATTGCAGTTCGAAGACGCGAGCTTGAAGGTTGGCCACCGACTTCAATAGGCGAACAACAATTTTCCGATGGCGGCGGGTGCGCTGGAAACTTTCCGAAGCGTGGGCATCGCGATGCGGCAGGGTTGCGTTGCTTGCTTGTAATCCTGAGTATGATTGAGTCATAACGTTTCATCACTTGTGTTGCGGTACTGGGTTGCACAGTTGTTACTATTCGTTATAGCCAATGGGTTCAGTGGTGTCGACAAAGGCCGTTGGGTATTGACTGTCTTTGACAGTTGTGGCGTAGGCGTTCCGGTTAATAATCATGTCGCTTCAGGCGGTAGTGTCGTGAGGCGATGGCTATTTATAGAAGAAATCATATGCACAAAATTGCGGTAATTCCTGGCGATGGGATCGGTAAAGAAGTCATGCCCGAGGGCCTGCGCGCTGTGCAGGCGGCAGCGGAAAAATTTGATTTGGCGCTTCAGTTCGAGCATTTCGAATGGGCCAGTTGTGATTATTATGCGAAGCATGGCGTCATGATGCCGTCAGGCTGGCATGAGCAACTGAAAGGCTTTGACGCCATTTATTTCGGGGCGGTCGGCTGGCCGGAAACCGTACCCGATCATATTTCCCTTTGGGGCTCGCTCATTCAGTTTCGGCGCGGCTTTGACGAGTATGTGAACTTGCGGCCCGTGCGTCTTATGCCGGGGGTTCCTTGTCCATTGGCGGGTCGTCAGCCGGGCGACATCGATTTTTACGTGGTGCGTGAAAACTCCGAGGGGGAATACTCGTCGGTGGGCGGCCATATGTTCGAAGGGACTGAGCGCGAATTCGTGGTGCAGGATTCGATCTTTTCGCGCAAAGGGGTAGATCGCATTCTTGACTATGCGTTCGAGCTGGCCCAAAGCCGGCCTAAAAAGCATTTGACCTCGGCAACCAAGTCCAACGGAATTTCCATCAGCATGCCATTTTGGGACAAGCGTGTGGAAGCCATGGCGCCGAAGTACCCGGACGTGCGCTGGGACAAATACCACATTGATATCCTTGCCGCGCATTTCGTGTTGAATCCCGATCGGTTCGATGTGGTGGTCGCGTCCAACTTGTTTGGCGATATTTTGTCCGACCTGGGACCGGCGTGTACCGGCACGATCGGTATTGCGCCGTCGGCCAACCTGAACCCGGAACGAATTTATCCGTCCTTGTTCGAACCCGTCCATGGTTCAGCGCCCGATATATACGGCCGGAATATTGCGAACCCCATCGCAATGATCTGGTCCGGAGCCATGATGCTGGACTTTCTAGGCAACGGCGACAAGACGTATGCGGCGGCACACGATGCCATTGTGAAAGCGATCGAGACCGTGCTTATCAAAGGCCAGGCGCGAACCCCCGACCTGGGCGGTGCATCCAGCACCACGGAAGTCGGCCAGGCTATTTCGACGGCGATTGCCCTGGGCGGTTAAATAAATCAGTTTCTCGAGCAAACAAAAGGGGGCCTGCGCAGGCCCCCTTTTGTTGCACGTTGATCGTGCTCCACTAGCAGCGGCCCCGTACTGATGGGAGGGGCTTGTAGCGGAGCAACTCAGACGCTGCTTTACTTCTGGTTTACGACCGTCGGCGACAAATCGTTGTTATGGTATTTTTTGTAGATGGCGTTGAGCTTGCCGTTTTTAAGATTGGTTTTGATCCACTCGTCGACCCAGGCTTTCATTTTTGGGCTGTCTTTGGGCATGGCGATGCCCAGCATGAATTCGTTCTGTACGAACTTGGTTTCGTAAGGATTCTTGGTCAGTTTCTTGTTGATTTCAGCGACGTTCGGCCATTGCGACGACACGGCTTGGACCTGGCCGGTCACGGCCGAAGTGATCAGGGTGGCGTCATCTTCATAGCGCAAGATGTTGGCATTGCTGGCATTCTTGGTAATGTCCGAATCGTTCACGGTGGCGCGGGTAACGCCAATGCGCACGCCTTTTAACGATGCATAGTCTTTGATGTCGAGCGCTTTCGGAGCGGCCACGATGATTTGCAGCGAGGCATAAGGCACCGAGAAGTCGATGACTTTAGAGCGCTCCGGCGTGATGGAAAGGTTGGCCACGGCCAGGTCGGCTTTGCCGGTTTGAATGGTCGGGACGCGGGCGGCATTGGTGATTTCAACCAGCTCCAGTTTAACGCCCAGGTCTTTGGCCAGCAGCTTGGCGGTCTCGACGTCGGAGCCCTCGGCTTGCATATTGGCGTTGGCGTAGCTGAACATAGGCACCCCCATGGCGATGGCGATGCGTATCGTTCCGGCCTCTTTGATCTTGTCGAAATTGTCGGCAGCGTAGCCGGTGGAGCACAGGGCGACGAGGCCCAGGCCTGCGCTTAGCTGTTTGAGTGTTTTTGAAAGCTTCATGAGTCTCGTCCTAGATATAAATATAAAAATGCCAAAGGCCAGTTACAGCCCGGTACCTACAAAATCCTGCAGTTCTTTGGTTTGCGGATTCGTCAAAATTTCGGGGCCGCCGGTTTCCCAGACCAGCCCTTGATACATATAAATCACCTTATTGGCAACGCGCCGCGCGAAGGACATTTCGTGCGTCACCAGAATCATGGTCATGCCGCCGGCCGCCAGGTCTTCGATTACGCGCAGCACTTCGCCCGTCAGTTGCGGGTCGAGCGCCGACGTGACTTCGTCAAACAGCATGACTTGAGGCTCCATGGCGAGCGAGCGCGCGATGGCCACGCGCTGCTGTTGTCCGCCCGAAAGCTGTTCAGGGTAGTCATCGGCCTTGATGAGCAGGCCGACTTGCCTGAGCACGTGCTCGGCCTTTTCTTCACATTGCTTCCTGGGCAGCTTTTTTACGTGCCGAAGCGCCAGCATGATGTTTTGCTTGACGGTCAGGTGCGGGAAAAGGTTGTAGCTTTGAAACACGATGCCCACGTCCTGGCGCAGTTTGCCCAGGTCGATGCTGCCCGACCCCAGCGTGTGCCCGCACACATTGATGGTGCCGCTGTTAATGGTTTCCAGGTGGTCGATGCAGCGCAGCGCCGTGCTTTTGCCTGAGCCGCTCTGGCCGATAATGGCGACTACTTCGCCCTTTTGGATGTCGAATGAAACGCCTTTGAGCACTTCATTGTCGCCAAACCGCTTATGGACGTTTTTTACTTCAACGATTGCTGACATTCATTTTCCTTTCCATGACCTGGCTCCAGCGCGACAAGGGGTAGCACAGGCAAAAATAAAGCACGCCAACCAGGGTGAACACCAGAAATGGCTGGAATAGCGAGTTGTTGATGATTTGTCCGGAGCGGGTCAGCTCGACAAAGCCCACGACCGAGGCCAGCGACGTGGATTTGATGACTTGCACTAAAAACCCGACCGTCGGCGGCAAAGACAGCCTGATCGCCTGGGGAATGATGACCAGTATCAGCGACTGCCAGCGCGTAAAGCCCAGGCATTCGGAGGCTTCCCATTGCGTTTTTTCAATGGCCTGGACACTGCCGCGCCAGATCTCGCCCAGGAAGGCGCTGACGTAGACCATCAGGGCAATACTGGCGGCAATCAGGGGCGGCACATTGAAGCCGAATACGCCGACGCCGAAATAGACGATGAACAGCAGCACCAACAGCGGTATGCCTTGAATGGTCTGAATGAAGAGCGCCGTCATGAAGGCGATGATTTTGTTTTGAGAGACGCGGGCCAGCATGACGCCGAAGCCGCCGACAATGCCGAGCGCGAACGAAATGAGCGATAAAATAATCGTCCAGCTCAGGCCCGAAAGCATGTACTTCATTTGTATGAAGGTAAACGTTTCCATTCAGGCGCCTCCCACTTGAGTTACGCGTACCGGTTTGACGCCAGCCAGCTTGCGCTGCGATGCGGCAATGACTCTTTTTCGTTTGAACAGCCATACGCCGCCCAGCCAGAACAGCAAGCGCAGCACGGCCGCCAGGATCAAATAAAGACCCGCCACGACAATGTACGATTCAAGCGACAGAAAGGTTTCCGACTGGACGTTGTTGGCCACGGCAGTCAGTTCTTCGGTCGATATCTGCGAGGTCACCGACGACATCAGCATCATTAAAATAAACTGGCTGGTGATGGACGGGTATACCTTTTCAAAGGCCGGCAGAATAATGACATGCCAGTAAATGCGCGGCTTGGACAGCCCGAGGCATTCGGCCGCTTCGATCTGGCCGGGAGGAATCGCGTCCATGCCCGCGCGGATGATTTCCGACGAGTACGCGCCCACGTTAATCACCATGGTGATGACGGCGGCGACCGCCGCGGGCATTTGCAGGCCGATGCTGGATAGTCCGAAGTAAAAAATGAAAATCTGGACCAGGAAAGGCGTGTTGCGCACCGCCTCGACATAAACGCCGCAAGCGTTTGCCAGGATTTTGCGTGGGCTGCGCCGCCCAATGGCGCACAAGATGCCGATCATCAGCCCAAACACCGTGGAGGCGAGGGTAAGCTCCAGTGTCAGGATGGTGCCTTTCAGGAAGGTTTCCCAATAGGGGAGCAAACCTGAAAAATTAAAGTTGTAATGCACGGTGATCTCCGGTGCCCAATAGTGTGTTTAACGTGCCGTGCCGGCAAGGACCGCCGCGCCGCGTGCGGCGAAGGACGGTTGTGCCTTAGCGTTCGTCGTCATAAGGCCCGGCAGCTGTGTAGACGCCACCCTGGTACATTGAAACCGGGTCGGTCGGCGCGGGCATGGGTTGTTGTTCGACCAGGTCGCGGAAGTCTTCCGACGAATCTTGCGCGACGAAGTTCAGGTGAGCCGCAAGCTTGTTGTCCCACCAGACCTTTTTGTTGTTGGACATGCCGTAAACAATGGTGTGTCCGACTTCAGGCGTATACAGCCCGCAACGAATCAGTTCGGTCAGGTCGCGTCCGCTGATCCATGAATGCATCATGCGGCGGTCTTTAGGCACGGGAAAGCAGGAACCTATGCGAATGCTGACGGTTTCGATGCCGTAGCGGTCGTGGTAGAAACTGGCGGTGGCCTCGCCATAGACCTTGGATAAGCCGTAATAGCCGTCGGGGCGCTGCGGCACGCCGGCGTCGATCACTTCGCTTTGCTTGTAAAAGCCGATGGCATGCACCGAGCTGGCAAAGATAACGCGCTTGACGTTATGGCGCCGCGCGGCTTCGTAAATATGGTAGATGCCCTGGATATTCGCGCCCAGCACGTCTTCGAACGACTGTTCGACCGAGATGCCGCCCATATGGACAATGGCGTCGCAGCCTTTGACCAGTTCGTCAACGGCATGTTTGTCGGCCAGGTCGCATACGACATGCTCTTCATTTTGCTCTGGCGCGCCGTTCAGTTCTTTAATGTCGGACAGGCGCAAGACCTGTGTGTAGGGTTTGAGGCTCTGGCGTAGTACGGTTCCAATGCCGCCGGCGGCGCCGGTCAACAGGATGCGGTTGAATAAATTTTGCGAGTTCACACTAAGTAATCCGAGGGTTGTCATTAGGTCTAAATAGCCAAGCGGTCTGCTTAGATCGCATTGTTGTATGTTGTCGTACAAGTTCCAATCCCTGATTACCCTGAGATCCAAACATTGTGTGCCTATAATCAACACACAATTTATTCAGGAAACACCATGACTATTTCTCTTTACGCCGCTTCGGTTCCCGTTTTCAAGCAAATGCTCAGCAGCATGAATGATGTGTTGAGCAAGGCCGAGCAGCATGCCGCCGCCAAAAATATTGAGCCCGACGCGCTGTTGCAGGCGCGCTTGTTCCCCGATATGTTTCCCTTGATCCGTCAGGTGCAGATTGCGGCCGATTTTTCCCGCGGCGTTTGTGCGCGATTGGCGGGGGTTGATGTGCCCAAGTACGAAGACAGTGTGCTTACGTTTGCCGACCTGCATGCATTGATCACCAAGACGCTGGCTTTTGTCGATTCGTTCACGCCGGCACAGATCGACGGCAACGAAGAGCGTGTCATCGTCACGCGCCCCGGCACACCCAAAGAGAAAAAATTCACCGGCCAGTCCTACTTGCTCACCTACGGCCTGCCGCAGTTTTTCTTCCACGTCACGACCACCTATGCGATTTTGCGTCATAACGGCATTGAAGTCGGCAAGCGCGACTACATGGGCCAGTTTTAATTAAGCTCGCAAGGTAGCGGCGGTGCGCATGCGCCGCCGCGGGGTGAAGAAGCGGCAACGATAGTGTGACCCATCGTTGCCGCTTTTTCGTCTGTTGGTGATGGGAGGCGTCCGACAGCCAGGCTGATCGAGGCGACATCGGATCTGATGGGTTGACCGACGTGGCGGAAATCATTGGAGTGTCCCGGCAAAACATGCTTAAACTGATGCTGGCGCATCCTGGGGCCGTTTATTCCAGAAACACGTCATCTAGTGTCTTGGCGTCCAGCAGATTCAATGACCAGGCTTCCAATTGCGACGGAGTTGCATGACTCAGGCGCTCTTGGGTGTCTTGCGAAAGCGTGCCAAATTTACGGGTCAGCAAACGCCCTAATAAAGCGGCCTCACCTTTTTCCATACCCTGCATCAACAGTTTGTCTGTCCATGAGACATGGCCTTCGATTAACATGGCATTAAACTCCTGAAAGTTGCGGATGGCGCTGGCATCCTGGCCTTTGACGTTGCGGGGCCACAGCACGTGCTTGGTCCATTCCAGCAAGGCCTCGCGTACGGGCGCATACACGGGGTCCGCCGTCTGTGTAATGATAGTGTGCACCAGTTGCTGAAATTGCTCAATGCTTTGACAATGTTCGAGCTGAATCAAAAGGCTCATCAGCCCGGTCCGGGGCACTTTCCCCCGGCGCAGCAATTCGCCCTCGTCCACCAGGATGTAGCCGCCGCCCGGCACAATGCCGGACAACGCCGCGCTGGCTTCGAGCTTGTCGGCTAGGCGCGTTGCCGCTGTCCAGGGCGTGACGCCGTTATACAGCACCACCGGTAGCACCAGGGGGTAGGGATCGCCTGGTTGAATCTTTTTTTGCTTGATCAGGCTTTCGTACAGCAACAGCACGTAGATCGTAATGCGCAAGGCCATATGGATGTCGTTGGTGGACTGAAATTCCAGCAATAACAACAGATGCAGATCCGTGTCGCCGCCGTGTCGTGGGATGCGCCAGATGCAGTCGCTCTGGCGCTGTCGCAGATCCTTGGTGATGAAGCTGGCGGGCAAGGCTTCGGCCCGGGGCCAGTCGAGTTCGCTGGCGGCGGGCAAGGCCGCCTCCGGGCTGGCCGCCTGCAGGATGCCTTCAAACAAGCTTTGGATCATCAATGGATTGCTGAACAACTGACGGTAGCTGGCATCGTGTTTGTTCATGGGGTGCCCCGGCAGGAAATAAGGGACACATACTATATGGCGCACACCGGCCCGATGTTGAAGGCGGGCAGGGAGGTGTCCATCGTGAAAACTACGTGGTACAGACTCAATAACGCGCCATTGCGCCGGATGGTAAATTTCGAGCAAGAGAGGTGTAATGTGTGTGTGCCATACACCCGATATGTCAGGATGCTGATTGAGCGGGATGTGTCCAGGTAGCCATCAGCGCGCTGCGCGTCATGACGCTTGAGCAGCGGATGGTTGTTGGGGCCTGGGACGCCGCAGGGCGCTGCGCGGCACATTATTAGTATGAAGAAAGCAGATGCTCGCGAACAAACGAAGTAGGCCCAGTGCCTGGGCTGATCCCCATGATGTGTCAGAGTTGACTGAGGAATTTTCCGTAAGGCCGACTTATACCAAGGCGACAAGCTGATTAGGCGTGGTCGCCCAAAGCTAGCTAATCCCAAAATGTGCCGCTCAGGGTGATAAATCAGTCCAAAGCTTGTAAGGCCGCTTCGGGTGCACGATCTAAAATTTTGAGTAGGGCTTTGGCGGCGCCTGTAGGATAACGTTTGCCCTGTTCCCAGTTGCGGATCGTTTCGATTGGAACATTGATGCGTTCGGAAAACTGAGACTGGCTTAGCCCCAAGCGCTTGCGAACACGCCGTGTGAACGTTGCGGCATCTTGCATGGCTTCTTTGTCATCAGCGGCCTGATGCGCGGCGATTTGGTGTTCTGTTGTTGCATCAACCCGTGCTGGGTCGATTCGTCCTGGACGACGCGAGGCGGGCATGGCTGGATCAATTGTCATTCGTGTGGTTTTCATAGTGCCGAACCTCCCGATGATTGGCCTTGCGGGCTGAAACAATACGCGTAATATGATTTCGCGGCGTGTAAACAACGATGAACAGCCGCCCATCAATTTTGCCCATTGTTTGAAAGCGGTCTTCGCTGTAGTTGTGGCGGGTGTCAGCTTGAACCATTCGATTTGGGTCGAAGAACGCCTGCGCCGCATAGGCAAAGTCAAAACCTCGTTGCTGGAAACAGGCGTCGCTTTTAGCGTCATCCCACTCGAACTCTATAGGTAAATTATAGTTCATTGAGCTACCTTGCTCAAGCCTGTCAGGCGTGTCTCGGCAGGAAATAAGGAACACTGACTATATGGGCATAACGGCTTGACGGTGAAGGCGGGACAGAGGGATGTCCATCGTGAAACTTACGTATTACAGGTTCAACAACACCTCATTGCGCCGGATGAGCAAGCTTTAAGCTGGCGGTATCCCGGTTTGGTCGAGGCGTACGGTGTAGTCGGTCTCGGTCTTTGGCGGCGCCTGGGTCAAGTCGGCTGCCGTATTAATGCCCAGCTCTTGCAGCCTTGGGGTCGCCGCCTGTCCTCGTCCCAGACCTTACCAACTGCTAAGCGTATTAGTAGTACATTGGCAGAGGTGTATTGCGCGTGGCCTTGTGACCGGCATAAATGCTTAACGTCGATCAA
>LNAP01002249.1_pt1 | contig 19555 bp, 17 predicted proteins | sample 602601 | NCBI WGS metagenome assembly LNAP01 (sample SAMN02440304, study PRJNA202911) | soil metagenome | biome: Subtropical and temperate rainforests or woodlands; isolation source: soil samples (1 kg each in a 20% v/v slurry with milli Q water) were... ...
GGGGTGGCGCTCATGCTCTTGCTGGTGGGCGCGGGCCTGGGCACGGTGTTCGAGGCCATGCCCATGCTGTATACGGCCCTGAAGTATGCGGGGGCGGCCTATCTGCTCTATCTGGCCTGGCGCATCGCGCGGGCGGGCGGCGTGGACGGCGCCGCGGCGCGCAGCAAGCCTTTCACCTTCCTGGAGGCGGCCGCCTTCCAGTGGGTCAATCCCAAGGCGTGGATCATGGCGGTCGGCATTGTCGCCACCTATACGCCGCAGGAAGGGTTCTTCCGGAACCTGATCGTGGCGACCCTGGTGCTGTCCATGGTCAACTTCCCAAGCATCAGCGTATGGACGCTGTTCGGCAGCGCTTTGCGCCGGCTGCTGCGCCAGCCCAGGTCGGTGCAGCGCTTCAATATCGGCATGGCGCTGCTGCTGGTCACCTCGCTTTACCCTATCGTGCTCGAATACTTCGCGGGGTGATGCGCCGGGCGGGCCCCTTGCTGATTTTGCCTACCCCGGCATTTGCGAATTGTGCGCAGGCCCTCGCGCGATCACACTGCAATCCTGAATATCCGCCAGGAGAGCACCGTGCAAAAACGACCCGCCGGGCAACGCGGCCAGGGCATGACCGAATACATCATCGTGGTGGCGCTCGTGGCCGTGGCCGCGATTGCCGTGTATCAATTGTTTGGCCAGGTCGTGCGCTCGCAGACCGCCGCCATGGCCAAGGAACTGGCCGGCGAGGACGGCTCCGAGCAATCGCGCATGGCGCAGACCGCCGCCGAAGCCGCCGCCGCCCAAACCGCGGCCAAGACCCTCAAATCGTTCACCGGCAACGCCGGCGCCCAATGACCGCGCGCCGCTTTTGGCCACCGCATTGCGCTGGCGCGCGCAAGGCTTCGACTGCCGCGGGCACATGGCGCAGGCCACTCACGACTTGCGGACGCGCCTGCGGGCGCAACTGCGCCGCATGCCTCTGGAGAAACCGGAGTTTCGAAGTCGGCCTGCTCGCAGTCGTTGCTTGCGGCGTGCTGTGGGTCGCGCAGGATACCCTGGGTCCGGTGTTGCTGGCGGCGGTGGTGGTCGCCCGCTTTAGCAACGGCATCTACCATAATGTCAAGTACCGGGAGTCAGTGCTGTCGATCAATATATGTATTAGCTGGGATGGAGATGAATCAAATTCCATACTACAAGGTCCATGCATTTTTTATTGCCCAATTTATTGTTATGTTATAACATTCTAATAAATTTAAGAGTAGACAGGGTTGGGGCAGCCTTTCGTTCCTATCATGTTCCGCACCGTCCGCTCGTTAGCCCCAGATGACAGAGGTAGTGGTATGCGCATCCGCAAGGCAGCCCGGACCGTGTTCAAAAGAGCTTTACTAGCGACTTTAATCGTGGCCGGTTTCAAAGGGGCATTTGCGCTTGCACAATCCGAGCCGCAGGGTCCGGTGACGGAATTGGGGACCGTGACTGTCACTGCAGCTCCTTTGAACAAGGCATTCGAGGTCAATGCCGGCGCGTTTGGCGCCAAGGACACAATGGAAGTGCCGCTCGCTATCCAGAGCTACGGCCCGCAGATTCTGGCTGAGACGTCGCCCCGTACAGTGCGCGACGTACTTGTGATTGATCCCTCGGTGCTCAGTTCGTCTTATGGTGGCGGCTTCGACAACTTCCGCCTGCGTGGCTTTGCGATGGACAACTTCAATACCATCCGCCGCGATGGCCTGGCCCTCGCACCGCACTACGATGTACCGCTGGAACTGGTCGAGCGCGTGGACGTGCTCAAGGGGCCGTCTGGTTTTCTGTACGGTTTCAACTCGCCTGGCGGCACCATCAACTACATTCCCAAGCGGCCCACCCGCGACCCATTCACCAATGTGTCCCTCCAAGGCTCGTCGCTGCAAGGCCGCTACGCGGCGGTCGATACCAGTTCGTCTCTCGCCGATGGGGCGGTGGGCTATCGCCTGAATGCCGGCTACGAAAAGGTCGGCGACTTCGACCACATGGGGGACCTGGAACGCAAGTTCGTTGGGCTGGCCACGGATGTGCGCTTCAGTGATCGCGCGCTGCTGCAATTGAATGCTGACTGGGCCTGGAAAAGCGCCATGTCGGATCCATTGCTGCGCGCCGACCAGAGCGGCCGCGTCAACTCGCTGGACCCTTCCAGCTATGTGTTGCCGCCCAAGGTAGATCGGCGCGATGCGCTTTCGCCGTCGTGGTATCGCCACAAGACCGAGGCGTACAACCTGGAAGCCAAGTTCGATTACACCCTCAACGACAACTGGGCCTCGATCACTCAGGCCAATTACTCGCAGGTCGAACGCCACGGCGGCTACGTCGATCTGTTCGACATCCAGCCCAACGGCGACATCGGTTACGCCGACCTGTACCAGTCGCGCGGCGAGGTGTTCACCACTTGGTCTTTGCAATCCTACCTGGCCGGCAAGTTCGCGACGGGCAAGCTCTATCACGACCTCTTCGTGGGCGCCTCGTACCGCCAGTTCCGCGACAAAAGCCCGTACTGGGACTTCGTGGAAAGCACGGGGGGCATCAGCGTGGGCGACATCTCGGTGGGCAACATCCGCCATCCGGCGCAGCCGCCGCACTGGGACTTTGGCCCAGAGCAGGACATTGAATTTCGCTCCAGCATCAAGGAGAGCTCGGTCTTCGCCAGTGATTTGATCAGTCTAAGCGACCAATTTCAGGTGCTGCTGGGTGGTCGCTATATTTGGTACAAGGCGCAAAACCTGTCCGCGACGGCGCTGCCACAGGACAAGAACGTGTTCGTGCCTACCGGTGCGCTGATCTACCGGCCAACCGAAAGCGTGATGACCTATGTCAGCTATTCGCGTGGGTTCGAGAAAGGCGACTACGCGCCCTACAACGCCAACAACGCGAACCAGCCGACGGATGCCATCGAGTCCGAGCAGTACGAAATCGGCCTAAAGGCGGACGTCAACCAAAACGTCAACGTGGGCGTGGCGCTGTTCGACATCAAGCGCGATGCCAGCTACCTCGACACCGCCAATGACTACGTCAGCAACGGGCGCTTCCACCATCGCGGCATCGAAGTCAACGCCACCGCCCGCATCACCCATGGCCTGACCATGCTGGGCAATGTCGCCTACCTGGACACCGAGTTGGAAGATGTGACCGACACCACCTCGCTGGGCAAGCGCAGCGAGGGCGTGCCGCGCTGGAAGGGAGCGCTCGGCGCGCGCTATGCCCTCGCTTCAGCACCGGGCCTGTCAGTGGACACCATGATCAACTACGTCGGCAGCCGGCCGGTGGATGCGCAAAACAGCGGTTTCATTCCCGGCTATACGCTGTGGGATGCCGGTGTGAGCTACGAGACCAAGGTCGGCGGCACTCCGACCACCTTCAGGCTCCACGCAAAGAACCTCACGGACAAATACTACTACGCGGGTGTCTACTACAGCGGTGGTCTGGAAGTCGGGCGCGGCCGGGAGGTTTTTCTCTCGGCGCGCATGCAGTTCTAACCGCCGGCGCCAGTCATGATCGCGGGAAACGGGGGAGGCGGATATGGACAGCAACACACATTATTCGGCCTCGCTTGCTAGCGTACCAGCGGCGGTTTCGTTTCCACTGACCGCGCATCTGCATCAGATCACTGCCCGTCTCCTACAAGCGCACAGCGCAATCCTGAGCGAGCTGACGGACGGCCTCGGGTCGCCGCTGCACTTTGTTTTGCCGCAAGTGTTCAGACAGAACGTCGACCAGTTTCGCGAGGTGTTCAACCAACACGACCTGGATGGCGCCGTGCTGTTTGCCAAGAAGGCCAACAAGGCGGATTGCTTCGCCCGGGCCGCGGCCCTGATGGGTATCGGCGCAGATGTGGCCAGCACAGGTGAGCTTGCCAAGGCGCTGGCCGCCGGGATAGTGGGTGAGGCGATTGGCGTTTCGGGACCGGAAAAGGACGATGCGCTGCTCGCTCTCTCGCTGCAGCACCGCTGCCTGGTTGCCATCGATTCACTGCACGAGCTGGAACGTATGGCTTGCCTGGCTCATCGTATCGGCAGTAGCGGGCGCATCCTGTTGCGTTGCCGCCTCGCCAGTCAAGCCAACAGCCGCTTTGGGTTGAACCCTGCGGAACGCGAAGCCGCCATTGGCGTGTGCCTGTCGCACAGCGAGGCCATCCGGCTGCAAGGCTTTTCTTTCCACCTCGGTGGTTATAGCACTGAAGAACGCGCCCAAGCGGCCAGCCAAATGATCGATCATTGCCTCGAAGCGCGCTCACGCGGCTTGGCGCACTGCCGCCACGTAGATCTCGGCGGCGGCCTGGCGGTTCAGTATGTCGATCCAGCATGCTGGAAATCGTTTACAGACCAGGATGAGCCTAGCCACTACCACGCGGGAAAGAGGTTCGGGGGATTCTATCCCTATGGAGCGTTGCGGGCTGGACCCCAGGCATTGGGCGACATCTTGCATGAACTGGTCGATGCGAAAGAGACCTTGGCATCCAAGGCCAGGCGGCATGGCATCGGGATCATCGTCGAACCAGGCCGCGCCTTGCTGGATCAGGCCGGATTCACAGTATTTCGCGTTCAGGCCGTCAAGGACCGCCATGCGAGCGACGGCTACGCCATCGTGACCGTGCAGGGCAGCAGCCTGAGCCTGTCCGAGCAGTGGTTCAACAGCGAGTATCTGCCCGACCCAGTGCTGTTGGGCACTGATCCATCGCCCGAGCGACCGTTTCTTGCCTGCATTGCCGGCTCCACCTGCCTGGAAGGCGACCTGCTGACCTGGCGCAAGCTTGGCTTCCCGCGCGCCATCCGGGCAGGCGACTCGCTGGTGTACCTGAATACCGCCGGCTATCAGATGGATTCGAACGAATCGCGATTTCATGAGGCCCGCCTGCCCTTGAAGGTGGTCCTGGACCTTCACGATGACGACACAAGACCGCGGTGGCGGTTGGACGATATCTGATTATGTGAAAAAGGGGTGTTGACTATGGAGCAGTCCCGGCATTACGCAGCCCGCGGTGAGCTTTGGCTCCTGGCCCAGGCCGAACTTGAAGACCTGGGGATCAGCTACGCGCAAGTCATCCAGGTCGTCGAACGGGCGTTTATCGCTTTGCGCAATGGCGACTCGCAGAACCCGCTCAAGACCATCGTCCAGCCTCGCGACCAGCGCTCGATCGGCTACTCGATGGTGGGCCGCGACGGCGCCAGCGATACCGTCGGCTTCAAGGTGGTCTACGAATTCGACCCACAGCGCAGCCGGGGCGGCTACCGTTTCCACTCCTTCATCTTCCTGTGCGATGACGCCACGGGCGCGCCGATTGCGCTGATGGATGTCGTTAAGCTCGGGCCGTTGCGCACATCGGCCACTTCGGCATTGATGGCGCGCGCAGCGTGCCCGGATGCGCGCAGCGCTCTGGTCGTGGGCACTGGCGTACAGGGGCAGATCGCGCTGCCGATGCTGGTAGCGGCCTTGCCGAAGCTGGACCATTTGCAGGTCTTTGGCCATTACGATGAGGGGCTGCGCGCCGTGCGCGCAGAAGTCCGGCGCTTGTATCCCGAACGTGACGTCGAGATCGTAGAGGACCTTGAGCGCGCCGCCGTGCGGTCGGACATTGTGATCGGGGCATCCGGCCTCTCGGCCCGTCAGCAGGTGCGCCATGCCTGGCTCAAGCCGGGCGCGGTCGCTGTACTGCTGGGCTATGGTGTGGATGCCGATGTGCTGCACGGTGCCGACTATCGCATCGCCACGGACATTGCGCAGATGAAAGTTACCTGCAGCGATCTGGCCGCGCCTGACGGCGGCATTCCGGCAGTGGATGCCGAACTGCCGGATATTCTGTTGGGCCAAGCCCCCGCCCGCCGCGATGCGCGCGATGTGGTCTTCGCCTACAACAGCGGCATGGTGGTGACCGATGTGGCGTTGGGCCGCTATTTGGCCGACCTGGCGCTAGCCAAGGGCCGTGGCTTGAGGGTCAAGCTATGGTGACCAAAGCCGAAACGGGCACGCCATGGTCGCGCTGGTGGCGTGGCGACGTGCTGGCCATCCTGTTGCTGGCCTTACCGTTGATCCTGACCAATTTCGCGCATGTGGCGCTGACCACCATCGACATTGTGGTGCTGGGTCGACTCGGCACGCTGGAACTCGCCGCCGGCGGCTTGGCGATTGCGCTGTTCAACCAATTGCGTACTACTGGGACGGGTCTGGTGACCGGCTTAAGCAACCTTGTGGCCGAAGCGCACGCACGTGGCGAACATCAGCGTGTCCGCGATCTGCTGGTGGCAGGGTTCTTCTGGGCCACCGTATGTGGCGTCATGTTCGCCATCGCCTTGCTGCTGCTTGAGCGTCCACTGGTGTGGCTGGGGCAGGATGCCCAAGTGGCGGCCATGGCCACCCGCTTCCTATTGATCGCCGCGCCGGGCCTGCTGCCGTGCCTGTGGTTCCAGACACTGCGGCATTTCACGGTGGGGCTCAAGTATCCCGGGCCGTTGTTGGTGATCACGCTCATTTGCATCGTGCTGACGGCGGGGTTGAACTACGGCTTGGTGTTTGGGCAATTCGGATTGCCGGCCCTGGGGCTCCAGGGCGTGGCATTGACCACAAGCATCGTCTTCCTATTGTCCTTTCTGATGTTCCTGGCTGTGGTTCTCAATAACCGTATCCTGGCACCGCATGTCGCCTGGCCAGGACTGCGCTGGTCGCCCGATGCCATCAAAGCGGTCTGGCGGCTGGGGCTGCCAATAGCCGGAACCTATGCGTCCGAAGCGGGCTTCTTCAGCGTGCTGACGCTGCTGATCGGCACGCTGGGCAGGGAAGCCCTGGCCGCGCAAACGGTACTCAATCAGATCATCTACATCGTATTCATGATCTCGGCGGGCATCTCCCATGCGGCCTCCATCCATATCAGCGAGGCTTGCGGTGTCGCTGACTATGCGCGCGCTCGGCGGCTTGGCTTCTTGGGTTTGGCCTTGGGCGTCGCGGCCATGCTCGCGGTTGCCGTGCCCTATGTGCTGGTGCCTGATGCGATCGTGGCGCTATTCATTTCGGCCGACCATCGAGCCAATGCCACCACGCTGGCGCTGGCTGCCTCCGGCCTACTGATTGCCATAGTGCTGCAAATCTTCGATGCCAGTCAGAACATAGGCAACGGCATCCTGCGCGGCACCGGCGACACGGCAGGACCGTTCAGGATTTCGCTGCTCGGCTACTGGCTGGTTGGACTGCCTTGCGCCTATCTGTTGGGCGTCACGCTCGGCTATGGCATCTACGGAGTGTGGATTGGCCAGACGATAGGCCTGGCCGCTACAGCCACCTTGCTGTTGGCCTCGTTTCGCAAGCGCGTAGGATGCTTGGCGCGGCAGGCGGAATATGTCACGCCTGCAGCCAATCCGCTGTAAGGCCGGCGGACCGGAGAGAATCGATATGAACGAATATTCTGAAACGGTGCAGTCCTTGCTGCGTCCCGAAATTCATGGCTTGCCAGCCTATGATCCGGGTGCCGATTCAGAAACCGTGTCGCGCGAGTTCAAGCCGCCGCGCGTCATTAAGCTCTCTAACAATGAGAACCCGTACGGCCTTTCGCCAGTGGCCGCTCAGGCCATCCAGCGGCGGCTGGACCAGGGGATGGGGCGCTATCCCGATCCAGCCGGGAAAGAGTTGTGCCGCGTGCTTGCCGAGCGCCACGGCGTTGAACATAGGCGCGTCGTCCTCGGCAACGGTTCGGAGAATATCCTGGAGTTGCTATGCCAGGCGTTCCTGGGCAAAGGTGAAACCGTGGTCGCCCAGACTCCGTGCTTCGGCCTGCATGAGATATTCCCGTTGATGATGGGCGCGGGCGTACACAAGGTGCCGCTGACCGAAACGTTCGGTTTCGATGCGTCACGTTGGCGCCAGGCGCTGGAGGGCCCGGTAAAGCTGGTGTTTGTCTGCCAGCCGTCCAATCCGGTTGGGACGGTGTTTAGCCGCGAAGAACTGCAAGCGCTAATCGCGTACACCTCCGAAAACGCTTTACTGGTGGTCGACGAAGCTTATTACGAATATGCGCGACTGGACCCGGCGTATGCCGATGCACTTGACCTGCTACGCCACGTCAACCGTCCGTGGATCGTACTGCGGACGTTTTCCAAGGCCTACGGCCTCGCCGGTCTGCGGGTGGGCTATGCCATTGCCTCGCATGCCAACCTGATCGAAGCTCTGCATCGCGTGCGCACGCCCTATAACGTCAACCAACTAGCCCAGGAGGCGGCGCTTGCGGCACTGGACGATGTGGCACACCTGGAGAAAAGCGTGAGCTTGATCAGCCAAGAGCGGGCCAGACTCACTCAGGCGCTACGCGTAGCGGGTTTTCGCGTAGCACCTTCGCATACGAACTTCCTGTTTATCGATACCGGGATGGATGCCATATACGTCATGCGGCAACTGCTGCGCGCAGGCGTCATCGTCAAGGCATGGCGCGAGCCGGGCTATGACACTTATATCCGCGTCTCGCTCGCACTACCCGCCGACAACGACGTATTTTTGCAGGAACTGATCCGTGTCCAGAACAGGGTATAGACCACGCGATGCTTAAGGTCCCAATAATGTCCAGCGTCAAATTCGAGACCGAAAGAAGCCGCTCCTGTCCATATGATTTCGGAATCTTTTAGGAGGTTGTCATGCATCCGATCTCGTCTCATTCCCCGATCAAAGTCCGCATTTCTGATCTGATTGGAGGGGCACCGCTGCTCGAACTACCGATGGCAGCGGGCTCTGGCCGGGTATTATTGAAACTGGAGCAGTTCAATCCGACTGGCACTGCCAAGATCAGAATGGCCCGACAGATGATCGATGAGGCTGAGGCGCAGGGCCTGCTCGCGCCCGGTGGCTGGATCGTCGAGTCCACCTCGGGCAACACCGGCTTGGGGCTGGCGTTGATTGCCGCCGAGCGGGGTTACCGGTTTACAGCGGTAGTTGACCACCATTCGAGCGTTGACAAGCTGCGCGGCATGCAAGCGTATGGCGCCGAACTGCTCACGGTGGGTGATCCCGAGGGAGGGCTGGCCACGGCAGATCGCGATGCAACCGCCGCCCGGCTCGCTCGCGAGCATGGCGCCTACTGGACTCAGCAGCATAACAACCCCGGCAATGCAAATGGCTATCGTGGGCTGGCCGAAGAGCTAAGGCAAGCACTTGGCGATGACATCCATTTCCTGTTCGGCGCCGTGGGCACTGGCGGCTCGTTGTGCGGCACTGGCCGGGCGCTCAAGGCTCATCTTCCGGATCTGCGCATCGTCGGTATCGAGCCGGAGGGTTCGGTGATCTTCGGTGGCGACGGTGCGCCATACCACCAATCCGGAACCGGCACACCCGCCGGGGCGGAAATCGGCATGTTGATCGACTATGACCTCATTGATCAGGGACTCAAGGTCAGCGACTCGGCCGCATTCGAGACCGCCCGCTATCTCGCCCGCCACCATGCCGTCCTGGTGGGTGGGTCAGCCGGTGGCGTGATCTACAAGGCCTTGCAACAAGCGCATCTGACCACTCCCCAGATCACCATCGTGGTATTGGTATGCGATGGCGGCGAGAAGTACCTGAATACGATCTTCAATGATGAGTGGATGGGGGCAAACGGCCTATTCAGTGAGCGGATCATCCAGGAACTAAATGGCCTGCTGCTGCCAGCGGCGCGCCGCGGGATAAGGCCCCACGAACCGCAACCCGTTGCGCCGTATCATACTGCCTAAGAGTATTGTCCTCGGTGATGGAATGTTGCGTAACATTCCAAGGTAATATGCGCTGATGAGCCAAGCAAGGTTTTGCTTCTACAAGTATTTTGCGGCATGGATCGCGTGCTTCGCTATCCTGCTGGGGCCCCTTGCATCGTCGTTTTCCCATGCTCAGCGTTCGGCGGCGCAGGGAGAGTGGCATGGACTGTGCGGCAGCACAGGGCTGGTCAAGATATTTGTTTCCGACGCGAACGAACACTTGCCGGCGTCGTCCGATCAGCCGGACCATTTCTCGCACCACTGCCCGTGGTGCTGCAGTCATGGCGCGCCGTGGATATCGCCTCCCACTCAACCCTATGTGGCATTGGAGCCGCAATCACAGCAATCGTATCCCCGCCTGTTCTTCATCGCGCCACGCACATCATCTGTGTGGCGAGCCGCTCAGCCTCGCGGCCCTCCAACGCATTCCTGACCCCGTCCATCGACATGGCACAGGTGAGCGAGCCATCGCTCCATCTGGCGCACACCCGAACCCGGCGCCCCTAACCATACGTTGTTGATGTCTTCTATGGCATCGAAGTGCGCGGACGCGGGCCCGGCGCCAGTTCCTGCTGCCATGTTGCACACTTTTATTGCATGGAGGCGGCATAGGGCGCTTCTCATGCCGCATTGTCGATGAGGACAGCATGATTCAAAGAGCACATTGCATTGGGCCGCTGGCAACGGCCATTTGCGCCGTCTTCCTGGCGGCATCTCCCTTGACAGTTCAGGCGCAAGACAGTTCGCTACGAGACAATCCGGCGCACGATAGGGCTATCACTACATTACCGGCCCTCGTTGTTGAGGGGGCGTCAGCCAGCCCGTCGCAAAGCCAAACCGCAACCAAGACAGAAACCCCTCTGCAAGAGACACCCACGGCCATCCAGGTAATCGATAAACGGGAAATCCAGGAACAGCAGGCCACACGCTTGGGGGATGTATTGAAGAATGTCAGCGGCGTCCAGTCGGTTTACGCCTTCGGCGGCGGCTACGAACGCTTCGTGATCCGCGGGTTCGAGCAGAGCGTGGCAAACTACCGCAACGGTCAGCTCATCCCGCTCTCGCGCTTTGACCTGGCTAATGTCGATCAGATCGAAGTGCTCAAGGGGCCGGCCGGCGCGCTTTATGGAACCGGCGATCCTGGCGGTATCGTCAACATCGTCACCAAGCTGCCGTCCAGCACACCGCGCTATGACCTGTCCCAGTCGATAGGCAGCCATGACAGCTACCGCAGCGATCTCGGAGCCAGCGGACCGTTGACCGAGGATGGCAGGCTGCGCTATCGCCTGGATGCCGCTTATGATACCGGCCACAACTTTCGCCTGCTGTCGGACAATGATCGGGTCTTCGTCGCTCCCGTGCTGGAATGGGACATCACGCCGCAAACGCTGCTGCGGCTCTCTTACGAGCACCAGCGCGACCGCTACGCCTATGACAGCGGCACCCCGGCCGAAGGCAAAGGATTGGCCGGCTATCCGCGCAAGCTGAGTTTCGGGCAGCCCGGTCTGCGCGATCAGAATCAGAGCAATCTGGGCGAAGTATTTTTCGAACATCGCTTCAGCGATGCGCTCAAGCTCTCGGGCGGTGTGCTCAAGGCCGGCAACCGCAAGACCTACCAGGACGTGTATCTGTACGATGGCGGTGATCGCTACGCCTGGTTCGGCAATGAGCGGGTGGACACGACATCGGCCTGGCTCGATCTGCAGGGCAAGAGCCGCCTCGGTGGTTTTGAGCATGAATGGCTGGTTGGGCTGTCCTCTCGCCGGGTGAAGTCCTACACTGACGCAACCGACGATTATTTCGACACCATCGATCCGTACAACTTCGATCCGCGCCTATCGGCGGTGGACGTGGCGCCATTCCTGACCGCAGAACGCGGCGTGGTGTGGGACCAGCGCAGTCGCAACGTAGGCCTGTCGCTGCAAGACCAGATCACGCTGGCGCCGCAGTGGCGGCTGCTTGCCGGCGTGCGCATCGAGCGGCTGACGCGGGACTTGAGCTATGCCTACTACTCGCCCACGGAAATCAGCCATAGGCGCGACACCGGCACCAGCCCACGACTGGCCCTGAGCTACCTGGCATCGCCTCAATGGACCTTCTACGGCAGCTACACCCAGTCCTTCGGGCCCGGCGTGCAATACCAGAATGCCGAGCTTGGCGAACCGGAAAAAGCGCGCCAGTTCGAGCTGGGCGCCAAATGGCAGGCGGCCGATGGCCGTTATACGGGAAGCGCTGCGCTGTACCAGTTGAACAAGAGCAATATTTCCACGCCGGACCCGGATAATCCGAATATCAATGTCGCCATTGGCGAAGCGCGCAGCAGGGGAGTGGAGCTGGACTTGCAGGGCCAACTGAGCGCGCAATGGAGTCTGCTGGGCAGCTACAGCTATACCGACGCGCAGATCACCAAAGACACCGGCGGCCATGTCGGCAATCGGCTGCCCTATGCCGCGCGCCACCAGGGCAGTCTGTGGCTCAAGTACGCGCCGCAGGCTGTTCCGGGCCTGAGCCTGGGAGCCGGCGTGTTCGCCGCCGGCCGGCGCTACGGGGACACGGCCAACAGCTACAGCGACGGCGGCTATGCACAGCTGGATCTTATGGCCGCCTACCGTTTGTCTCTATTGGGGAGCAAGGCGACTTTGCAACTCAATATCCACAATGTGACCGATGCGCTCTACTACAACCTGCGCACGCGCTGGAGCAACATGCCTGCCGCGCCCAGGACGGTCATGGTGACACTCAAAGCGGAGCTGTAAGCCGATGAAGACACTGCGCGCATGCTGCATACGTCTACACCGTTGGTTCGGCTTGGCCAGCGCAGCTTTTCTGGTACTGGTCGGCCTGACAGGCAGTGTGCTGGCCTACTATGAAGAGCTCGATGCCTGGGTGAACCCGCGGTTCCTGGCGCAAGTCAGGCCTGGTGAGCCCAGGCTGGATTTGGCTACATTGGCCGAGCGTGCGCAGGACCTGGCCCCCGAAGTGCAGGTGATGGAGGCGACCTGGCGCTATGGCGGCCGGCAGGCGGAAATCCGTACGCGGCCCTGGCCGGACTCGGATCCATCTTTTGCGCCCGGCTTCGACAGCATCCTGCTTGACCCTTGGACCGGGGCGCAGTTGGGCCGGCGCACCTGGGGCGATATCCGGCAGGGGTGGGTCAACCTGATTCCCTTCCTCTACCGCCTGCACTATGAGCTGGCGCTGGGGCACCCGGGCATGGTGCTGTTGGGGCTGGTTGCGTTGGGCTGGACGGCGGACTGCTTCGTAGGCCTGATCCTGACACTGCCGGCCATTGGATGGCAGTCGCGCTGCCAAAGGAGGAAGTCGACTCGGGGGTGGTGGATACGCTGGTTGACCGCCTGGCGCATCAAGCATCCCGCCTCGGGGACGCGCCGCCTGTTCGACTTGCACCGGGCCTTCAGCCTTTGGTGCTGGATGGCCCTGCTGGTCTTCGCCTGGTCCAGCGTACTCCTCAATCTTCCTTCGGTTTACGAGCCCGTGATGCTAACGCTGACCGGCTATACACCGCCGGCGGTGTCAATCATTCAGGCGTCCGGGAAGCGGGGAGACGCCGAGCGCGGCTTGTCCTGGCGCCAGGCATTGGAGCAGGGGCGCCACTTGATGTCCTATCAGGCGCGGTCGCTGGGCTTTACCGTCCAACGCGAAATCATGTTGCGCTTCATTCCGCGCGACGAGGCGTGGCTATACCGCACACATGGCAGCAGGGACGTATTGCATCGCCGTGGCGCCACCGATTTGTATTTTGATGCACACACGGGACGACTGCGGGCATTGCAGCTACCCACTGGCGAGGGTGCAGGCCAGGCGGTGACGAGTTGGCTCTATGCGTTGCATGTGGCCGACGTATGGGGCTGGCCGTTGCGCGTGGTCGTATTGATCTTGGGTGTGGTTCTGGCAATGTTGTCAATGACCGGTGTATTAATCTGGCGAAGAAAACGCATGGCTGAGAACAGATCAGCAGGTGAGTAGCGCAATGCTTTGCAAACAGCCAGGCGACGCTCGCCAGCATCGCCAATTTGCATCAATATACGGTGCTCAAGCACGCGCGGCACCGCAACGCTTTATCCTATTATGCTCGAACACTTTGCGGGATGACACGCCTGGCGGCCCCTTGCTGATTTTGCCTACCCCGGCATTTGCGAATTGTGCGCCAGCCCTTGCGGGATCACACTGCAATCCTGAATATCCGCCAGGAGAGCACTGTGCAAAAACGAGCCGTCGGGCAAAGCGGTCAGGGCATGACCGAATACATCATCGTGGTGGCGCTCGTGGCCGTGGCCGCGATTGCCGTGTATCAACTGTTCGGCCAGGTCGTGCGCTCGCAGACTGCGGCCATGGCCAAGGAACTGGCCGGCGAGGACGGCTCCGAGCAATCGCGCATGGCGCAAACCGCCGCCGAAACCGCAGCCGCCCAAACCGCGGCCAAGACTCTTAAATCGTTCACTGGCAACGCGGGGGCCCAATGACTGCGCGCCGCGCTGGTTTGGGCAGGGCGGGCAGTCCCGCCGCGCAGCACGGGCAGGCTCTGGTGCTGGGCATGCTGCTGGCGGGTGCCGCTGTCCTGGTGTTCGTCCGCTACTTTGGCGCCGGCCAGGTGGTGGCCGCCAAGGCCAGGCAGCTTCACGCGCTTGACGCCGCCGCTTATAGCGGGGCGCTCACGCAGGCGCGCGCCCTGAATATGCTGGCCTATATCAATCGCGCCCATGTCGGACACCAGGTGGCCATGGCGCATCTGGTCACCCTGGGGTCATGGGCATCGCTGGGCGGCACCGAAGCGCGCCAGCTGGCCAGCGGCAATCCGCCCGCCCACCTCCTGGCCATGATGTTCGGCCCGCGGCACGGCGCGGCCTATCAGGCGGCGCAAAAGGCCGCCGGCTTTGACGCTCGTGCCGGCTCGCACGGCGAACTGGCGCGAGCCTACGCCGCTCACGACGACGTGGTCCAGCAGGTACTTGGCACGGTGCAGGACGCCGTCGTCTCGGGTTTGCCGCAAGCGCGCCTGGCGGCGATGCAGGCGGTGCTCGCGCGGAATTATCCCGAAGCTTCCCCCGATCGCGCATTCGACCTCGTCATCGAACACGACAACTGGGCGGCTTATGTGCGGCGCCATTCGGCGCAACAGTTGCGGCCTTTCATCCAGAGTGTGGCGCAGTTATACGGTTTCCTGTCGCCGCGCGACCATACCGTGTCCAACCCATGGTCGGTCCAGGCCAGGTGTCCGCACTTGAGGCACCAGCTGCGCCGGCGCGGCGCCACGGAACTCGACGCCACCGGCCGCTGGCAGTCCACAGACACGCAGTCCTACCATGCGCTGCGCTCGAATAAATGGATAGGCTGCTACTTTCGCTAGTATTTGTCAAGCCACTAGGTGCTTGATTAATAACAAAAAAATAAAAATGGAAGGGCTCTAGGGTACAAGCTGGGGTACAAGTTTGTGTAACCTTATATATGACGTGGCAAAGCAGCCTGCGCATCAACTGATTGGTTATTCCCAGAGTGGCTAATGTTCATGGTCTTGCAGGACCGTCAGCGCATCCATGGAATGATCGATCCAATATGTGGAGTGGCTACGTTTTATCGAGATATATTCGGCATTTTCCTTTTAAGCGAAATATTTTTGATGTAAAATCTCGGCAAACGAAATCCCATAATTGGAGCCATATATGCCTCAGCCTCCCGCAGACTCTATCCCCGAGCTCTTGCTGCGACATGTCCCCCGCGAGTTGGTACTGGCAGCGGAGGAAGCGCTGGTGGTGGGGGCGCAGCGTGCATACCGCGCTGCTCAAGGCATGGACGAAGGGCATTTGCCTCATGTGGTCGGACACCTCCGGCACTTCCACATGAATGAATCTTTCCATCGCGCGTTGACCGTTGGCGGCGCCGATCCGAACCCGATTCGGGGTAATGGCATCGTTTGCGGGAGGACTGGAGTCTTTACCTTGGCGCGATTCAATGTTCGTGAAGGCTTGTGGGTCAACGGTCGCCGTAGCCATACTCGTCGACAGATGTCTATCGCTAACCAAGCTATTGAGCCACTGGTACAACCCGAGCTATTCGACCAATATGTGGAGCCGTCAGAGGTAGTGGCGTTTTTTGTTGCGTGCTTTTCGGATTCACTCCACATCCAGCCTGATGTTCCCCTGTCTGTTCAGATTGTGGTTCCAGACCGAGATATGAAAGGGTGGCTATTCAGGGAGGCGTTGGCAATATTCGTGCAGCGTTATGACCAGAAGCCAGCGGCGCAAGATGATTTGGTTTTGCCCAAACTCAAGACGATCAACAAACGTCGAGCGAACGGCGGGACGGCGTCATGAGTCGCGGTGGTATCCAGGGCTTTGAGAGTGAACGGTTGCGCCAGGTATTGGCTGCCCGGCGTTTAACACAGTCGCAACTGGCCTCACTGGTGGGAGTGTCGCCCGCGACCATCAGTAAGTGGCGGTCGGGCAGTCAGGCACCAGAACGTGATGCGCTGGAGCGTCTGGCCAGTGTTGTTAATGTCACACCTGAATGGTTTACACGGAGTCCCTCAGGCAAGGTTTCTCCACCTCTTTTTCGTAGTAATGCGTCCGCACATGTCGCAGCTCGATCAATGCTGGAGGCCCGAGTTGAATGGACACAAGATGTCGCTCTTGCTTTGGCGGAATTCGTGGATTACCCATCGTTGAATTTGCCAATGAGGCAGTTCACCGAGCCGGATCAGGTTACTTCCGACGAGATTGAATTGGCTGCAAGCGAATGCCGAGATCGTTGGCGTTTGGGCCGTATGGCAGTGCAGGACTTGATGCTAGCGGTTGAGGGCGCAGGAGTGATAGTTGTCCGAGAAGAAACCGGTATCTCCCAAATCGAAGGGTTGTCGGCGTGGAGTAAGGAGTTGGTACGTCCGATCATTCTGCTGTCGGCGGACAAAGATAATGGTTACCGAAGTCGTTTCGATCTAGCCCATGAGCTCGGCCATCTGATATTGCATCAACATATTCCTAGGCAGACCGAACGTGATCGCCATAAGCAACTGGAGCAGCAGGCACATAGGTTTGCTGGAGCGTTCCTGCTGCCTGCAGAGACGTTCGCTAATGAGGTGCGCACTCCCGCCACTCTGGATGATTTGCTGTTGTTGAAGAGGCGCTGGGGCGTATCTGTAGCGGCGATCATTATGCGATTGCGCGCATTAAAAATTATCGACGAAGATGGAGCGCAGTTGCTCTTTAAGCGCCGATCGGCTCGCTGGGGGGCCAAGTCTGAACCATGTGACGGCGATCGACTTCCGGAGAGACCTCGTCTGTTGCGTAGAACTATCGACTTGCTGGTTGAGGAAAATGTTATGCCCCTTGAGTCGATACCACGACATATCGGTCTAGCTGGGCACGATATTGAGATGTTGGCAGGTCTTCCTGAGGGCTACTTTCAGAAAAAAACAACTGTTGTTCAACTCGCTAAACTGCGGTTGGTCGCAAGTGATACGACGAAAAAAATTGGTTCAAGTAGTGGCAGCGACATCCTTCCGTTCCGTTCTAATCGCGACCGATGAAAGCAAGGTGTCAGTGCATTTATTGATAAGTTAGTTATGACTTTGAAATGACCTCAGAGTCCGGTTGTGACCTTGATTTGATTGGAGATGGAGTATGGAGACGATCGAGTTAGAGCGATCGCTTGCGACAGTTCATGCACTACTGGTGGCTGAAGAGATGGGCGACGCTGCTGATATCGTACGCCTATATACAGCCCGCACAGAGCAGACTGGCTATGACAATTGGAATGGCGGGACAAATATTTGGGAAGTGTACTTCCCCGTTCCGCCGTCGGCATATGTCAGGCTAGGGGCCCGACGGGATCAGTTGGAGGAGCAGATTACAGCACGATTGAAGGTCGTGTTAGAGACAGATACTCAAGACTGGTATTCGGCCAAGATAATCCCAGCTACAGACTATCGGAAGGAGTGGCGTGAAAAGGGGTCTAGCTTGCCCAGGCAGGCTAGGGTAAACATTGTGGATGGCCTTCGGATAGAAGGTGTGGTGTGGAATGGTGCCTTGGACGACGTGGAGTTTCTCAGTCGGCTTTTCGACCTCCAATCGTTGCCATCGTTGGACTCTCGGTTTGACAATGCCGCAGGCGACATATGGCAGCATTGCATCAACAATGATGACTGGGAGAGAGATTGGGTTTTCTCCGATAAGCGTTTTAAGCTAATAGATGGCTCAGCGGATACTTTTCTGAGATTCATCTGTGAGATGGTTAATCCGGTGGTTCGCCCCGACCGCGATGAGGCTTTAAAGTTGGTAGCACATTTCAACGATCAACTGCGTGTCGTTGGATGGGAGCTGTTTGAGGAAGAGCGTATCGCCGGTCGACCACGATTTTCTTATCGCATGCTCACGCATAACGGTGCAAGGTCGGTACTGCGAGCCCGAACGGTAGCCGACGCATTGGATGCAGGATGGATAGCTAAAGCAATTGAGCGTGTCGAACGATCCATCGACACGGATCCGGACTTGGCTATAGGTACGGCCAAAGAGCTTGTCGAATCGTGTTGTAAAACGATTCTCGCAAAGCGTGGGGTAGAAGTTGGGAAGTCGGATGATCTTGGTGATCTTACCAAGAAGCTCACAAAGGAACTTCGGTTGGTTCCTGAAGGAATTACTGATCAGGCCAAGGGCGCGGAAAACATTCGTCTTATTTTGCGTAACCTTACTCAATTGACGAATAATTTGGCCCAGTTGCGAGGGCTATACGGAACCGGGCATGGCCGTGATGGCCAGCATCGGGGATTGCAACCTCGCCATGCTCGTCTGGCTGTGGCATCAGCGGTAGCTTTTATCGATTTTGTGGCGGAGACGTATCGCTATCGTGAGGTAAGTAAAAATAGTTAGATTTAGTTCACTACCGGCGATTGAACTGCATTCGGTGCGGCCGTGATAGTATCTGCAACTCTAGCAAGTGCAGTTGCTTCGTATGCGTGGATCCAAGTGTCCATCTCGGATACGCATAGACATTCATTATTCCCATCCTCTTGCGTCGCCCCTTTTTGGGCAACACCTGCCACCCTGAACAGTTCGTCCACATACGGACCTCCAGAATTACCGCGACGAATCAACTCGCTAATATCGATACGTTGCAAGGCTGAGCGTGGGAATCGTGCGGTTACCCGTGCCGGCTCGATGTTGGCATGTCGGCCAGGGCTCCAGTTTGGGAAACCGATTAGATGACCCGTCGAGTGCCGGTGGATGGGTGAGTCCCTGCCGGCGAAGTATCGATGTGCAGGAGGCTGTTCGTCAAACTCAAGTATCGCAAGATCCCTGGGCGCGTCACGATGCACAACACGCACTTTCCATTCGGTCCATGTTAGCGGGTCACGCACAGTTAACGATACCTCTCGGAGATGTTGGGATTCGATATCCACATCATGACTATGTCCGTTGACAACTGCCGTTCCGGATAGAACGTGATTGCATGTAATGAGGCGATTCCGTCGCTTATAAGCAAATGCGGTGCCTTGGCTCATAATCAATTCGGATTGTGCACTTCCGGGAGGATGAAAATCACCATGCCACTCCACTATAAAGACTGCTTGTTCAACGTCTTGTAGATTTCTGACGATCTGTTCGACTGGAAGCGTAGGGGCACTGAATGACGAGTCGCGTGTGCTCTCTTGAGTCACGAGTTCATTGTACTTTTCCGCAAGTCGCGTGTAGATAGCATCATCGTCGCCTCGAACCATTCGCACGAAAAGTAGTTTTCCCCAAAGGACGTTTTTTAATTCTGGCGGCTTCCCTGTACGTGTTTGACGTTTCCATTGGCGTTTTTCATAGTCAACGGCAGTGCTATTG
>LNAP01002250.1_pt1 | contig 19553 bp, 15 predicted proteins | sample 602601 | NCBI WGS metagenome assembly LNAP01 (sample SAMN02440304, study PRJNA202911) | soil metagenome | biome: Subtropical and temperate rainforests or woodlands; isolation source: soil samples (1 kg each in a 20% v/v slurry with milli Q water) were... ...
GTGATGCGGCAGCGCCAGCCAGGCGCGCCGCATCGGAGCTAGCTCCCAGCCCTGCAGCTTCAGCGCCAGCGGCGGCCGAGGCCGGACCGGCCAAGCCGAAACCAAAACCGCGCAAACGCCGTGCACCCCCGCCGCTATTGTTCGGCCTGTTCAGGTAATTCGGCGAAGCTCAGGTCGCGAGGCGGCCGTTCATATCCACGTCCGCCCTTGCACGGCGAGGGATAACGTTGCCGCAGGTTTCCAACAAAAAGCGCCGGGAAACCGGCGCTTTTGAATCGCAGAGGCTGGCGGGAACCTAGTTGGGCGATCCGCCGGTACCCTGCAGCGCCAGCTTGGAATTGAACGGTGAGTCACCGTGGTTCGGCTCCAGCACGACGACGACACTGCCTGGCTTGACCCGGCTGTAGAGGTCGATGACGTCCTCGTTGGTCATGCGGATACAGCCCGACGAGATCGAGGCGCCGATATATTCCGGCTGGTTGGTGCCGTGAATGCGGAACAGGGTGTCCTTGTTGCCCTGGTAGAGATACAGCGCCCGGGCGCCGAGCGGATTGTCGACGCCGCCGGGCACCTGGGCCGGCAGGCCCTCGATGCGTGCGTGGATGTCCTTGGTCGGTGTCCACTTCGGCCATTCCGCCATGTTGCCGACGCGGGCGACGCCGGAGAACGCCAGGGCTTCCTCGCCGACGGTGACGCCGTAGCGGATCGCCTTGCCGCCATCCATCACGTAATACAGGTAGTGATTGTCGGAATCGACGACGATGGAGCCGGGCAGTTCCTTGCGGTGGTAGTCGACAATGGCGCGGCGGAACGGCGCGGCGACCGGGGTGTTGACGTAGCGTGCCTTGGCGAGTTGGGCCTTGTCCTGCGGCTTGAGGCTGGCTTCCGGTGCAGGCTGATAGGTGGTCGAGGTCGCCTGCATGCAGCCCGACATCATCAGGCCGGCGGCAACCAGAAGTCCCAGTCTAACGGTAAGAGACGTCATAAAATCATTCCAACTGTAAACTGGCGCGCTGCGCGCCGATCCTGCGCCGATTCAATGGAGATTGAGTATCATCGAAACCGGCAAAATTCACAGTGCTTCCACGCGCATTCGATCACGCAGCGCACAACTGTGTCCGATTTGTCGCAGATTTGTCGATGGAGAACTCGTCCAGCAGCTCTTCATAAACTAAAGGCGCCGGTCGCAACCGACGCCTTCTGCAAATTCCGTCGCGGGACGATCAGAACGAGGCCCCGCCGCCCTGAAGGGCCAGCTTCGAATTCACCGGCGAGTCGCCCTGCTTGGGTTCCAGCACCACGACCACCGCGCCGACCTTGACGCGGTTGTAAAGGTCGATCACGTCCTCATTGGTCATGCGGATGCAGCCCGACGAGATCGAGGCGCCGATATATTCCGGCTGATTGGTGCCGTGGATCCGGAACAGCGTGTCCTTGCCGCCGGAGTACAGATACATGGCGCGCGAGCCCATCGGATTGTCCGGGCCGGGGGGGACAAACTTGGGCACGCCAAGACGGGAGATTTCCGAGGCCGTGGGGTGCCACGGCGGCCACTCGGTCATGCTGCCGACCTTGGCAACGCCGGACCACGCCATGGCTTCCTCGCCGACGGTGATGCCGTAGCGGATCGCCTTGCCGCCATCCTGCACGAAATAGAGATAATGGTTGTCGGAATCGACCACGATCGAGCCGGGCAGTTCCTTGCGGTGGAAATCAACGATCGCGCGGCGGAACGGCTCGGCGACCGGCGTCTTGACGTAGGACACCTTGGCCAGCAGTTCTCTGTCGCGTGGCTTGAGGTTTTTGTCCGAGGAGGCCTCGTAGGTCGTTGCCTGCATGCAACCCGACAGCATCAGGCCGGCGGTCAGTACAAGTCCCAACCTAAGCTTTAGAGCCGACATTTGATTGTTCCAATACGCCAGCGCCGAAGGCGCTGCGAAACCGCGATTCCATGAAATGATTATCGCTGAAACGGGTCACATTTCCAGCGCTTACACGTTGCCTGATGCAGGTGGCGAGCAACCTGTGTCCAAATTGTCGCAGGCAGCCGCGGGCGCGGCTACTTCCTAGGCAGCGCGCTGCGTCCGGTCGTGAGTGCATTGCGCTTCGGGTCACGCCGCCGTGAGATCGGCGGCCTGGCGGGGCTTGGCGGGGCTTGGCGGGTTGCCCGAAGGCTGTCATGACCGCGACTGGCCGGATCGGTCATGGTGGCCTCCCGATTCGCCGTCGCCTTGCTCCATTGTTCCAGTTCCGGAGTTGCCCATGCTCGCTGTCTTCACCCCCGCCGATTCCGCCCTGAAGCGCTCCGAACCCGCCGATCTGGCGGCGCTGCCGGACAGTGCGGTGTGGATCGACATGGTCAAGCCGTCGCCCGATGAGGACCATGCGGTGGAGCGGCTGGCCGGGATCGAGATACCGACCCGGGAGGACATGCAGGAGATCGAGATTTCCAGCCGACTCTATATCGAGAACGGCGCCCGCTACATGACCGCCAGTCTGATGTGTGCGGCCGACACCGAGTCGCCGCGCATCAGCCCGGTGACCTTCATCCTCACCCGGCAACGGCTGGTGACGGTGCGCTACGATTCCCCGAAGCCCTTCGCGCTGGTGGAAATGAAACTGGCGAGGTTGGCGCCGCCCAACGCCAATGGCGAGACCGTGCTGCTCGAACTGCTCGATGCGGTGATTGACCGCTGCGCCGACATTCTCGAGCGTGCCGGCGCCGACGTCGACCAGGTCAGCCACGACATCTTCGAGCCAGATGAATCCATGCGTACCGGCCACGCCAAGCGCTATTCGGAAATCCTGATCGCCATCGGCCGCAAGGGCGACCTCACCTCGAAGGTGCGGGAAAGCCTGGTCTCGATCGGCCGCGTGGTGACCTTCGTCACCGCGGAAGCCGACGGCGTCAAATGGTCCAAGGAGATGCGCGCGCAGCTCAAGACCATGCAGCGCGACGTGGCGTCATTGACCGACCATGCCTCGTATCTGTCGAACAAGATCACCTTCGTGCTCGACGCCATGCTGGGCGTGGTCAACCTCGAACAGAACAATATCATCAAGCTGTTCTCGGTGATGGCCGTCGTCCTGATGCCGCCGACCCTGATCGCTTCGGTCTACGGCATGAATTTTCGCCTCATGCCCGAGCTGCAATGGGAGCACGGCTACCCGATGGCGCTGATCATGATGCTGCTCGCCGGCGCGCTGCCTTACGCGTTCTTCAAGTGGAAGAAGTGGCTGTAGCTCTGGCCGCGAGTCATGGGATGTGTGGCAACGACAAGCCCGCCGGCGTGAACCGGCGGGCTTCGTCATAGTCGCGACAGCCTAGTCGCAGACCTCAACGCGGCGGATGCGCACGCCGTGGCGCGTCGCGATGCGCCGGCGAACGAGGTAGCAGGACCCCTCGTCTTCATAGCCGCCGTAAGCGTAGGGATAGGCAAAGGGATAGCCGCCGTAGTATCCGCCGTAATAGCCGCCGAACCCGTAGCCGCCAAAACCCCCGCGGTGGAAGCCGCCACCATGGAAGCCGCCACCATGGAAACCGCCGCCATGAAAGCCGCCGTGGCCGCCACCACCGCGCGCCGAGGCGCCGGTGACGGTGCCCAGGCCAACGGCGGTCACCGCCAGCAGGATCAAGATCGTTCTACGCAACATGTGCTGTCCTCATTGTGTCGTCGTGCCACGTCCCGCGGGATGACTAGCAGGTCAGGCGCCGCTTGGAACGTGACAAACCTGTTAACCGGGGCCTATGGGCCGGCCATGCAAGCAACTTTACTTGATGCTCGACAGGACGCTCCGAATGCGTCGGCCGCGCTGATCTGCATCAAGCCCGCGCGATGGGATCGGCGAGTTTGTGTTGCGATGTTTCTGTCGTGAAATCACGGCAATGCAGACGTCGCCGGATGAGCTTCGCGCCGAAGCGGGGCTGTCTACCCCTGCCGGAAGCCGATGCGAAAAGCACCCCAGTGGCGACCGCGCACCATGATCGGCGATGACAGGTCCTTCATCAGCACGAAGTTGCCGCCGCCCATGTCGCGCCGGTAGGTCTGCAGCAGGAATGGCCTGGTATTGGCCGCGACCTTGCGTACCGCGCGGTCGCTGAACAGCCGGCGGTTGCGGCAGTTTGCATTGTTCCACACCGGATCCGGACCTTGCGGAAGCCGGTAGTTGGGATTGTGGGTCGGCAGATAGCCGCCCTTGGCCCAGGCCACGGAGAAAGCAATGCGCGGGTCGATGGTCTGCACCGGATCCTGGATCGGCGGCAGGATGCGGTCGGTGAGCGCCACATAGTCGGTGAGGTACTGCTTGGGATCGGTGCCGGGAATTTCGCGATAGGCTTCGTCAAACAATTGATGGAGACCGATGTCGCCGCGCACGATGGCCGCCTCGAAGGCGGCGGCGATCTGCTGCGCGGTCTGCACGACGACGCGGATCAGCGGCGCGTCGGCGGTTTCCACGCCGCTGTTGGCGATCAGCGCGATCAACTCCTCGGACAGGTCGAGCAGGGCGGCGACGCGGTCGTCGGCACGCTTCAATTCGGTGGAGGACAGGCCGACGCCGCCAGCGAGGTCGGTGAGGTCGCCAATGACAGCATCGCAATGCGAGAGATTGGACGTCGCTGCGTTGGCCACGCTGTCGATCTCGCGGCCGACCGCGGTAAAGCCGTCCTGCACGCGCGCCATGATGTCCTGGATCTGCCGGGCGCCGTCGCCGGCATTGTTGGCGCGCAGCGAGGCGTCGCTGCTCTCGCCGATCAGGCTGCCGATCTGGCCGTCGAGATCGCGCACCGTCTCGCTGATCAGCTGGGTTGCCTGTCGCGTCGCCTCGGCAAGGTTCTTCACCTCGCTGGCCACCACAGCAAAACCCTTGCCGGCCTCGCCGGCGCGCGCCGCCTCGATGGTGGCGTTGAGCGCCAGCAGGTTGGTCTGCTTGGCGATCGCCGCGATCGAGCCGGACACCTTGCCCACCTGGGTCAGCGCACTGCCGACCGCGCCAAGCCGTTGCTCGATGCGGCCGACCGCCTTGATCAGCTCGGCGATGTGCTGCACGGCTGTCTCGACCACGCTGCGGGAATCGCTGATGTCGCCGACAGCAGCCGCGGTCGCCGATTGCACGGTATGCGAGGCGCTGGCGATCGCACGGTTGGCGGCGACCATGGTTTCTGCAGTATTCTGCAAATGGCTGAAGCGCTCGGACTGGCCGGATACGCGGCCGGCGACTTCCTGCAGATTGCCGGCGACATCGGCGAGTTCGACGCCGAGTTCGCCGATGCGGTTGGAAAGCTGGTCGATCAGGCGCTCGCTGTCCGATGAGACGGCTGCGGAGTTTTCAGGCCTTGCCATCTGCATCACGGACATCGCCGAATCCCCACGCATCCACATGTCAGTGTCGGATATTACGGTCGCGATGGTAAATAACGGATTATTTTGCAGCCACAAGTAGGTGCTGTCTTACTCCTTTGACGTGATATTTCGGTGCCGCAATGCAGCGCATGCGAACCGCGATGCACACATCAATCGATGTTGCGCTGCCCGCGCGAGCGCGCCGCTGGTGTTCCCCGCGCCTCAATTTCAACGGTAAAATTTGAGCGTTCCGCTGAACAATTGGCAGAGACGTTGCTGCGATAAGACTCGCAGACAATATGAGGACGCCATGGTTGAAAAAGACGCAAACGCCGGCCGTAACATCATCGACTTCCTCGGCTATCAGCAGGGCCGCAAGGCATCCGCGCTATTGGCGCGTTGCTGCAAGCATTGTGGCGCCGCACTGCTCGACGGCGAATCCGAAGACGATTGTTCCAGCGCCGGAGTCGGCATCCAGGCCGCCAAGCCGCGCAAATTTCGCGCGGAGTAGCAACACCGTGATCCTCAGCCACGCTCATTCGCGTGGCTGAGGATCACTCGCTGCTCGCGCCCTCAGGCGCGCCAGATGCGCGCCGGGGAATGACAACTCAGCGGCTAGACGTGTTGCCCGCCGTTGATGTGGATCTCGGCGCCATTCACGTAAGAACTGGTTTCCGTGCACAGCACATAGATGATCTTCGCCACTTCGTCGGGCGTGCCAAGACGATGCAGCGGGATCTGTTCGGCGACGATCTTGTCGGTGCCGGGCGACAAAATCGAGGTATCGATCTCGCCCGGCGCGATGGCGTTGACGCGGACGCCGAGGCGACCGAAGTCCGACGCCATCTCGCGGGTCAGGGATGCCAGCGCGGCCTTCGATGTGGCATAGGCGGCGCCGGCAAAGGGATGCACGCGCGAGCCGGCGATCGAGGTGACGTTGACCACCGAGCCCTTCGCCGCCTTCAATTCCTCGATAAGGCCGCGCGCCATCATGATCGGCGCGAAGAAGTTGACGCGAAACACGTGGCTCCAGGTGTCGACGTCGGTATCGATCGAGCCCATCCGCTTGCCGCCTTCGGCCTTCGGCGAGATCGCGGCATTGTTGACCAGCGCGTGCAGCATGCCGCCTTCCAGCCGCTCCTTGATCTCGGCGATGGCACGGGTGGTGTCGGCATGGTCGGCGAGGTCGACCTGGACATGGTCTTCGGGGCCGGCATCCCAAGGGCATTCCTCGGGAAACGGATGCCGCGAGCAGGTCAGCACCCGCCAGCCGGCGCTGGAAAACCGCATCACCGTGGCGTGGCCGATGCCGCGGCTGGCGCCGGTCAGCAACAAGGTGCGCTTCGGGGCATTGGAGGTCGCGCTGCTGGGCATGCCGGTCGGTCTCGTTCTGCTGTCGGGGCTCACGGGTAGAGCCTCACCTTGGTCCATGAATCGTGGGCGGCTGCGCCATCGCGGCGGAATTCGATGCGGTCATGCAGCCGGAACGGGCGATCGTGCCAGAATTCGATGCGGTGGGGGGTGATTCGCCAGCCGGTCCAGCCGGGTGGCCGCGGCACGCTGCCGATCATGTGCTTGGCCGCCTCCCTGGCAATGGCCTGCTCGAAGGCAAAACGGCTTTCCAGCGGCTGCGACTGCTTGCTCGCCCAGGCGCCGATCTGCGCCTGCTTCGGCCGCGAGGCGAAGTAGGCGTCGGCCTCGGCCTCAGTGACGGCCGTAACCGGGCCGCGAATCCGCACCTGGCGGCGCAGCGACTTCCAGTGAAACAGCAGCGCGGCCTTGGGGTTGGCGGCGAGCTCCTGGCCCTTCTGGCTGGCGATGTGGCTGTAGAACACGAAGCCGTCGGCGTCGTAGCCCTTCATCAGCACCATGCGGACGTCGGGCAGGCCGTCGGGATCGACGGTCGCCAGCGCCATGGCGTTGGGATCGTTGGGTTCGCCGGCCACGGCCTCGGCGAACCAGTCGGCGAACAGGGCAAACGGCTCCTCCGCCGCCGTAAAATCACCGGACGTTAACTGGCTTGGGTGTTTGATGGATGTGTCGGTCATGTCCGGAGTTCCGATTTGCGTCCGCGTGCGTACCAGAGCGTGTTGCGCCCCCTGAATAGGTCCGACCTATATAGGGTACGGCAGCGCATTGGCCTACCGGCGATCGGTTCGCTGGGCGCGGCGCTGACAGCTATTCTAATCGGCTTCGGTCTCGGCGGCTGCAGCGTCGGACGCAGCGACTCCGCCTTCGCCAGGATGGAAGGCGGCGACGTCACCGGCTCGATCACGCCGCTGAAGCCGACCTCCGGCGCCGAACCCACCGACGCCGACCTGGCCTTTGCCCGCACCGCCGCCTCCGACGTGCTGACCAAGGGTAGCAAGGATTCCAGCCAGCCGTGGGAGAATCCCTCCACCGGCGCGCGCGGCTCGGTCACCCCGCTGGCCACCCCCTATACCGCTGAAGGCCGCATGTGCCGGGATTTTCTCGCCAGCTACGTCAACGGCGCGTCGGAGAGCTGGCTGCAGGGCGCAGCCTGCCGCGCCGAACATGGCCGCTGGGACGTCCGTACCCTGAAGCCCTGGAAGCGGAGCTGATTTCGCCGCGGCGCACTTGCGTTCCCCGTTGCAAAAATGCCACGAAGATACCAGATGACACCCGGGCAGGCCGGTGGCCTGTCGCAGGAAGCGCGGGCCGGTTGCCCGCCTTCTGTATTTTATCCTGAAGGAGTTGAGACGGATGCGCGACCCCTATGAGGTCTTGGGGGTGCAGCGGGGCGCCAGCGCTGCGGCGATCAAGAGCGCCTACCGCAAGCTTGCCAAGAAGCATCACCCTGACAACAACCAGAAAGATCCGAAGGCCGCGGAGCGCTTCTCGGAGGTGAATTCGGCCAACGAAATCATCGGCGACGAGGAAAAGCGCAAGCAGTTTGATCGCGGCGAGATCGATGCCGAGGGCAAACCGCGCTTCCAGGGCTTTCCCGGCGGCGGCGCAGCGGGCGGTCGCGGTCAGGCGCGTGGATTCCAGCAGGGGTTTGGCGGCGGACCGCAGGGTTTTCCCGGCGGGGGCGGCGGCTTCGAGGACATCCTCAACAGCATGTTCGGCGGCGCCCAGGCGCGCGGCGCCCGCGGCGGTGCGCAGACCTTTGAATTCGACAACGGGGCCTTCGCGCCCGACCTCGACCTCAACGTCACCATGGCGGTGTCGCTGGAGGAGTCGGTGCAGGGCGTGGAGAAGCGGGTCCGCCTGTCGACCGGCAAGGAGCTCAACGTCAAGATCCCGGCCGGTGTCACCGCCGGCCAGCAGATCCGTCTGAAGGGGCAGGGCGACACCGCGCCGAACCATCGGCCCGGCGATCTCCTGATCACCATCACCATCGCGCCGCACGCCTTCTTCAAGGTGGACGGCAGCGACCTGCGCGTCGAACTGCCGATCACGCTGTATGAAGCCGTGCTCGGCGCCAAGGTCCGCGTGCCGACGCTGTCAGGCGCAGTGGAATTGTCGATCCCGAAGAACACCTCGAGCGGCCGCAACTTCCGTCTCAAGGGCAAGGGCATGCCGAAGCCGGGCGGCGGCACCGGGGATCTGTACTACACCACCCGCGTGATGCTGCCCGACGGCAACGACGCCGAGCTGGAAGCGCTGATGGAAAAATGGCGCGATAGCAAGCCGTATAATCCCAGAAGCGATCTGGAGAGATAGCGGACCGCTTCCTGAGAGCTTGTGAATCTATTGATTTTTCCCATTTGCGCCTGAGTCACATCAAGGACTTGCGGTCGGTCAAAACAACGAAAATCGAATACGTTCACAAACTCTGCCGCCCTTATGAATCGCCCTAAGCGAGCCTTCCAAGAGGCAAGAAAGCCGCAGCAGAACCGCGACCTTTTTTCAAAATTGAATACTTTACCAAGACAAACCAGCCAGGATGAACATGCGTTGCCGCATGCTTCACGGGCGACCACGTCTGCATGTCAGCGATCAGCCGCTGCTGGCACAAAGCGGACTCTGCCGTTTAAAACAAGGCCCGGCTTTGGAGCTTCGGCCTCTTATGTCGGGTCATGGTCTCCAGAGCCGGAGATGGCCGTTGAAAATCGCCGAGCTATATGCGACGCTCCGTAGCGTTACAGAAACTCGGAAATTTCATGACCGGAAAGATCGACGACAGCCTGCCGGATCTTGGCGACCTCGAGCACGAGGTGATGCAACTGGTCTGGGCCAGTGGTACAATCACCGCCGAAGTGGTGCGCGAACAATTGTCCCGCCCGCTGAAGGAATCCACCGTCCGGACGGTGCTGCGCCGGCTGGAGGACAAGGGCTACACCACCCATACGGTCGACGGCCGAACTTTTGTGTACCAGGCGGCCGAGCCGCGCGGGCATGTCGCTGCCAAAGCTGTGCAGCGCATCGTCGACTGGTTCTGCAACGGCTCGATGGACGAGGTCCTGGTGGGCATGGTCGACAATGCGATGCTCGACCAGAAGAAGTTGCGCGCACTTGCCGATAGGGTCGCCAAAGCCAAGGCGGAGGCGAAGGAAGGGAAAAAATGATCCTGGCGGTTCTGGCGGAGTCGGCGCTTCGGTCCGTGATCCTGGGAAGTGCCGTGTGGGTCGGATTGCATCTGTTTCGTGTGCGCAATCCGCATATGCACATGACGTGCTGGGCTATCGTCCTGATGGCATCGATGACGATGCCGCTGCTAATGCACTGGACCACCGTGACTCTTCCTGTGGCGCCCTCCGTCGCCGCGGCGCCTGCGCATCTGTGGCCCGCCGCGTCGTTGTCGCCGGATCTCCTGCCGGCATCGCCTCCAACAATGCCGCCCGTCGCCGCCGCTGCGCCCCAGGTGGCGCAGCACGGCCTGAACTGGTGGGCGGTGGCGACAGCCATCTACGCCGTCGTCGCCGGCCTGCTGCTGCTGCGGCTCGCGATCGGCCTGTTTCTGACGTGGCGACTGGTTCGCAGGGCAACACCGTTGCATGCGCCATGGGTCGGCGATGCCGACGTGCGCGTGAGCCAGCTCGTCGGCGGACCGGTCACGTTCCGCGCAACGATCCTGCTGCCATCGGACTACGGCGACTGGGACATCGCAAAACGCTTGGCAGTGCTGGCACACGAGGGCGCCCACGTCGCCAACCGTGATTTCTATCTGCTTCTGCTCGCCGCGCTGAATCGCGCGGTGTTCTGGTTCAGCCCTTTTGCATGGTGGCAGTCGCTCCGGCTGGCGGAGCTGGCGGAAATCATCAGCGATGCCCGGGCGCTGGAGATCGTCGATGACCGGTTGTCCTACGCGCAGATCCTGCTCGATCTGGTGCAGCACGCGCGGCAGGCACCGGCAGGCCTGCACATGGCGCGAGCCTGCACCGTCCGCAGCCGCGTCGAGCGCATCCTAGACGGCTCGGCAACCGTCGCAGCCGCCGGCTGGCACAAGCGACTGTGGACGGCGGCCGCGACGACGCCGGTGGCCATTGTCTGCGCCCTGACCATCGCCTGGAGCACGCCGTCACGGTCGACGCTGGTGACCAACGATGCGGCCAGCGTGACGCCCGCCGCGCGCGGTTCGCAGTCGGTCGATTTCTATGCCGCCGGCCCCGGTTCGATCCTTGCCGTGTTTTACGACGGCGACCAGCTCTGGGGGCAATTGACCTGGCAGCGAAAATTCAGGCTGCCGCAGGCGCAGGATGGAACGGTGTCGTATCCCTCGACCACCGGTCCTGTCACCTGGGCCGTCGGTGACGAGCGACATCCTGCCGAATTGGTCCTGCATCAGCACGGCCAGGAAGTGCGCGCTGCCCGTATCGCCACGCGCGCACAGAAGGCGACAGCCACCGACGCGGGCGCGATCGCTGCCTATGTCGGCTGGTACGAACTGGACCCGACCCACATGCTGACGGTGACCCGCGACGGTGACCGGATCTCCATTCAAGGGACCGGGCGTTCGAAATCCGAGATAACCCCGGATGGCGGCGACTCCTATGCCGGCGACCAGGGGCGTCAGATGATCTTCCTGCGCGACGAACAGGATCGCGTTGCCCAGCTCCTGCATTACGAGCCGGGCAAGGGAGCGCGGCTGGCGCCACGCATCGACGCGACCCGAGTCGCGACCATCCAGGCGGAAGGACTGCGGCGGATCACCGAAGCTCCGGATCGTTTCCGGGGCCAGGCGCCGATGCCCGGTACAAGGGAAGCCGTGCTGCGCGGCATCGCCGACCTGCAGAACGGCACCCCAAACTACGACCAGATGACTCCGGCGTTGCGCGCCAAGCTACGCAGCAACAGCGCGCTGATGACTTCGGCGCTGAAAGCACTTGGTGCGGTGGAAACGATTTTCTTTCGCGGCGTCGGCCCCGGCGGTTACGACATCTACGGCTTAAAGTTTGCAAACGGTCTGGCCGAGATCCGGGTGCTGCTGTCCGCCGACGGCAAGGCCGAGGATGTCATCTTCCGTCCGGATGGCGACGCCACCCTCGGCTTCATTCTGCCCTGCTCCCGCGAGACAAATCTGAAACCCCGCGCCGGCGCCGCGCCGGTTAGCGTCTATTTTTACAACGACACCGGTGCCGACATGCAGTTGTTCGAACTGGATGCCGAGGGCAGGCGCGTCGCCCGCGGCATTATCGGCCAGGACATGTCGTCCACTGTCTGGACCACCGTCGACACACCCTGGGTGGTGACCGATGCGTCTGGCGCCTGCTTGCAGGTTGTGCTGCCAGGCCTGCGGACGCGCTTCAACACGGTCGAAGGCGTGCGGGGGCTTGAGCGCTGGAACTCGCCACGCACCACGCCGCTGGCCGGCAGCGAAGAAATGTTGCGGCAATACATCGAGGCGCTCATTCGCGGCCAGCCGAACTACGACCAGATGACGCCGCAGGTGGCTGCGTTCACACGCGATCAACTGCCGCTGAACCGGGCCATCCTGAGCCGGCTCGGCGCGTTGCAGGCGATTTCATTCCGCGGCATTTCAGGGTCGGACAATGACATCTACATGGCGCATTTCGCCAACGGCACGGCGGAATGGCGCATCGGCCTGAACAAGGACCGTACCATCGGCCGGATCGCATTGGGTCCGCAATATTAGCAACGCCCGCGCTCTTTCTCTCGTCCTCCGCGTCTTCGCGGCGGCGAGGGATAATTGCAACGTTCCTGCCCTACCTGCTGCCGCGCAAATCCTCCGCGCCAAATTTCAACTTGCACACATCCAACAACGGGACTTGAACCGGTCAAACCTTAATGCTACGTTTCGTAACACTACAAAACGTAGCTCATTGGGAGCCGCATCCCATGTCGATCTTCACACTTCGCGACCTCGAGTTCGTCGCCAGCCTGAAACAAAGCTGGAGCAGGCTGTATGTCATCGAACTGACGCGCCTGGTACACGAGCTTGACGAGCCGTACCTGCTCCGGCTGCGCGGGCCGCCGAGACAGCGCCTGGCAGGTCCCTCCGCCGGTGTCCTGCGAGCGAGGCGCGACCATTGAGAGCCAAGAGCTGGGCAGCGCTGTCATTTTGCGTCGTCGCATTGTCGGCCACGGCAGCGCTTTATTATGTCCCGCTGTGGCCGGGTCTGCTGCTGCCGACGCCGGCGCCCCCGGAGACAGGAGCGCCGCCGGCGCGACAAGCAACGCCCGTCCCCGTCAAGGTGGCCGCGGTGCTAGCCGAGGACGTGCCGATCTATCTCAGCGGCATCGGCACCGTGCAGGCCTACAACACCGTCAACGTGCAGAGCCGGATCGACGGCGAGATCATGCAGATCGCGTTCCAGGAGGGTCAGGACGTCAAGCAGGGTGACGTGCTGGCGATCATCGATCCGCGACCGCTACAAGCCCAGCTCGAACAGCAGATCGCGATGCGGCAGAAAGACCAGGCCCTGCTCGATGGCGCGATCCTCGACATGAAGCGCTACGATATGCTGGTCCTGAAGGATTTCGCCACCCGCCAGCAGGTCGACCAGCAGCACGCACTGGTCGATCAGTACAAGGCGCAGGTGGTCAACGACGAAGCGCAGATCGACTTCGCCCGCCACCAGCTTAACTACACCACGATCCGCGCCCCGCTCGGTGGTCGCGTCGGCATTCGCCAGGTGGACCAGGGCAACTTCGTTCGCGCCGGCGATCGCGCCACACTTGTCACCATCACGCAACTCAAGCCGATCTCGGTCGTGTTCACGCTGGCGGCAGCGGCCGTCGGCCAGACCAAACTCACCCTCGGGCAAGTCAATGCGCCGGTGGCGGCGCTCGGCCCCGACAACAGCAGTGAACTCGACCGCGGCGTCATCAATCTCGTCGACAACCAGGTCGACCAGTCGACCGGCACCATCAAGCTGAAGGCGACGTTTCCCAACAACGCGCTGAAGCTGTGGCCGGGCAATTTCGTCAACGGCCGCATTACCGTGGACGTCCGGCGTCAGGCCGTCACGGTGGACGCAGTCGCCGTCCGTCACGGCCCGCGCGGCGATTTCGTCTGGGTGGCCAGGCCCGACATGACCGCGGCGTTTCGCCCGGTGGGCGTCGGACAGGTGTTCGGCGGGCGCGCGCTGATCAACCGCGGGTTGGCTAAAGGCGAGCAGGTCGTCACCGAGGGCTACTACCGGCTGGAGAACGGCAGCCGCATCGAGATCGAACGCGACGTGCCGAAACCCGGGGCGCCGTCTGTCCAGACCTCCGCCTCCGAACCGGGCTGAGAGCCATGTCCGCGCCGTTCATCCTGCGCCCGATCGCCACCACACTGCTGATCGTGGCGATCCTGCTGCTGGGCATCCTCGGCTATCGCACGTTGCCGATTGCACCGTTGCCGAGCGTGGACTTTCCGACCATTCAGGTGGTGACGCCATACCCCGGCGCATCCGCGACTGTGGTCGAGACCTCGATCACGGCACCGCTGGAGCACTATTTCGGCACCATCTCCGGGCTGGTGGCGATGAGTTCGACCAGCTCATACGGCAACAGCCAGATCACCCTGCAATTCGACCTTTCGCGAAAGATCGATGCCGCCGCGCAGGACGTTCAGGGCAAGATCAACGCCGCCGCCGGCTGGATCCCGATCGGTCAATTGCCGAGCCCGCCGACTTATCATCTGGTCAACCCGGCGGATACGCCCGTGCTGATCCTGGCGCTGACCTCGGACACGCTGCCGCTGCACGAGGTCAACGACTACGCCGTCACAGTGATCGTGCCGAAGCTGTCGCAGATTTCCGGCGTCGGCGCGGTGGCCGTGCAAGGCGGCCAGACCCGCGCGGTGCGGCTGCAGGTCAATCCCTCACGGCTGGCCGGGCTCGGCATGTCCTTGGACGACGTCCGCCGCGGCATCAGTGCCACCACCGCGGACAATCCCAAGGGATCGCTCGACGGGCCGCGCCAGGCGTTTCACATCGATGCCAACGACCAATTGTTTACCGCGGAGGCTTACCGGGACGCGGTGATCGCCTATCGCAACGGTGCACCGGTGATGCTGCGCGATGTCGGCAACGCCATCGACAGCATCGAGGATTCCGAACAGGCGGCCTGGTTCCAGGGTACGCCGGCGGTGCTGCTCGACATCCAGCGCCAGCCCGGCGCCAACACCATCAACGTGGTCGAGGCGGTCAAGGCGGCCCTGCCGAGGCTGCAGGCGTCATTGCCGGCGGCGCTGAAGGTCACCGTGGTCACCGACCGCACCGTCACCATCCGCGCCGCCATCGCCGACGTGCAGTTCACCCTGGTACTGACCGTTGCGCTGGTGGTGATGGTGATCTTCGTGTTCCTGCGAAAGTTCTGGGCCACGGTGATCCCCAGCGTGACGCTGCCGGTGTCGCTGATCGCCACCTTCGGCGGCATGGCGCTGTGCGGCTTCAGCCTCGACAACCTCAGCCTGATGGCGCTGACCATCGCTTCCGGCTTCGTGGTCGACGATGCCATCGTCATGATCGAGAACATCGTGCGCCATATCGAGGCCGGGGAAGAACCGTTGCCGGCGGCACTGAAGGGCGCGCGCCAGATCGGCTTCACTATCGTGTCGCTGACCGTCTCGCTCATCGCAGTGTTCATCCCGCTGCTGCTGATGGGCGGCGTGGTCGGCCGGCTGTTCCGCGAATTCGCCATCACCCTGTCGCTGGCGGTGCTCATCTCCGGCGTGGTATCGCTGACCCTGACGCCGATGATGTGCGCCACCCTGCTGCGCCCAGATCCGCCGGAGCGGCAGCACGGCCGGCTGTTCCGCTGGAGCGAGCGCGGCTTTGACGGCTTCCTCAATCTCTATATCCGCGGCCTCGACTGGGTGCTGCGACATCGCAACCTGACGCTGGCCTTCACCGTGTTGACGGTGATCGCCACCGGCCTGCTCTACGTCACCATCAACAAGGGGTTTCTGCCGCAGCAGGACACCGGCCTCCTGATCGGCACCACCGACGCCGCGCAGGATATCTCCTTCGCCACCATGGCAGAGCGCCAGCAGCAGGTCGCCGCCATCGTCGCCCGCGATCCCGACGTGGTCACCGTCGACAGCTTTGTCGGCGCCGGCACCGTCAACACCACCCTGAACAGCGGACGGCTATACATCGACATCGGCGCGCCGGACGGGCGCAAGGCATCGGCCGCTGCGGTCATGGAGCGGCTCCAGGCCGCGACCGCCGGCGTGCACGGCATCACCCTGCATCTGCAGCCGGCGCAGGATTTGCAGATCGAGACCCAGGTGTCGCGCACGCAGTATCAGTACGTGTTGCAGGATCTCGATGAAGCCGAACTGAAGATCTGGAGCACGCGGCTGGTGGAAGCGCTGCGCCTGCAGAAGGAGTTCGCCGACGTCACCGACGACCGCCAGGATTCCGGCCTGCAGATGTCCATCGACATCGACCGGCAGACCGCCGCCGCCTATGGCGTCACGATGAACGCCATCGACCAGACACTCTACGACGCATTCGGCCAGCGCCAGATCGCCACGGTGTTCGGACCCCTGACCCAGTATCACGTGATCCTCGAAGTCGATCCCGCGCTGCGCGGCGATCCCGACATTCTCGGCAAGATCTATGTCACTTCCTCGGCGTCGCAGGCCAGCAGCATCGACCAGCAGAGCAGCGGCATCGGCAGCGCCTTCGCAAAAGCATCCTCGGCAGTGCCGCTGTCGGCTTTCGCCCGCATCGAGCGCAAGCCGGCGCCGCTGCTGATCTCGCATCAGGGGCTGTTTCCCGCCACCACCGTGTCGTTCAACCTGGCGCCCGGCGTGTCGCTCGGCCAAGCCGTCGAAGCGATCAGGCACACCGAGAAGCAGATCGGCCTGCCAGACTCGGTGACCACAAAATTGGTGGGCGCCGCTGCCGAGTTCGCCAACTCACTGGCCGACGAAAAGTGGCTGCTGCTGGCGGCCGTCGTCACCGTCTATCTGATCCTCGGCATGCTCTACGAGAGCACCATCCATCCCATCACCATCCTGTCGACGCTGCCCTCCGCAGGCGTCGGCGCGCTGCTGGCGCTGATGCTGTGCGGTCTCGATCTCAACCTGATCTCGCTGATCGGCATCGTGCTGCTGATCGGCATCGTCAAGAAGAACGCCATCATGATGGTAGACTTCGCGCTGGCCGCGGAGCGCGAGGACGGCCTGTCGTCGTTCGCCGCCATCCGCCAGGCCTGCATCCTGCGCTTCCGCCCGATCATGATGACCACCATGGCCGCCCTGTTCGGCGCGCTGCCGCTGGCAATCGGCAGCGGCACCGGCGCCGAGCTGCGCCAGCCTTTGGGCATCGCGATCGTCGGCGGGCTGATCGTGTCGCAGATCCTGACTTTGTATACCACGCCGGTGATCTATCTCGCTTTCGCATCATTGCAGGCGCGCGTCACGCGGGCCAAACCGACAGGCGCCGCGACGCCCATGGAGGCCCGCCCGTCATGAGCGTCACCGCGCAGTTCATCCTGCGGCCGGTGGCGACCTCGCTGCTGATGGTCGGCGTGCTGCTGCTCGGCGCCGTCGCCTACACCAGATTGCCGATCGCATCGTTGCCAGCGGTCGAACGCCCGACCATCGAGGTCTACGCGCCGTTTCCCGGCGCCAGCCCGGCCACCGTCGCCACGTCGCTGGCGCAGCCGCTGGAGCGCACCATCGGCCTGATCCCCGGCGTGGTGGAGATGTCGTCCTACAGCGGCATGGGCGGCGCCAGCATCGTCACCCAGTTCGATCTTTCGGTGGACGTCGACACCGCCGCTGGCGCTGTGCAGGCCGCGATCAACGCCGCCGGCCCCGATCTGCCCAAGAGCGGCGCATGGCCGCCGGTGTACTGGAAATCCAATCCGGCCGGCTTTGCCGTGATCTCCCTGGCGCTCACCTCCGACATCCTGCCGGCCGGCGAAGTCTACGATCTCGCCGACAGCGTGATCTCGCCAAAACTGTCGCAACTGCCGGGCGTGTCACGGGTCTACATCACTGGCGGCGAGAAGAGCGCGGTGCGCATCCAGATGTCGCCGGGCCGAATGGCGGCCATGAGGCTGTCGCTGGAGACCGCGCGCACAGCCATCGTGCAGGCGTCGCAGAACCTGCCCAAGGGCGCGGTCTCCACTGACAGCAAGCGTTACACGATCGAGGCCAATGACCAGTTGCTGAAGGCCATCGACTATCGCGACGTGGTGCTGGCCTGGCGCAACGGCGCGCCGGTGCGGCTGGGCGACGTCGCCACCGTCACCGACAGCGTGATCAACAACAAGCTGGCCGGCTGGTACGGCACCGAGCTCGGCGTGGTGCTCTATGTCTACAAGCAGCCCGACGCCAACGTGGTGGAGACCGTCGATGCCGTGAAGGCGATGCTGCCGGAGATCGAGCACTGGCTGCCGCCGGCAGTGAAGATCCGCACCGTCTACGACCGTACCAGCCTGATCCGCGCTGCCGTGGACGATGTCCAGTTGACGCTGCTGCTGGCCTCGGTGCTGGTGATCGCAGTAATCGCGCTGTTCCTGAAGCGGTTCCGGGCCACCCTGATCCCCAGCGTCACCATCCCCGTTTCGCTTGCGGCCACTCTGTTCGTGATGAGTCTGTGCGGTTACAGCCTCGACAATCTCAGCCTGATGGCGCTGACCATCGCCACCGGCTTCGTGGTCGACGACGCCATCATCATGATCGAGAACATCATGCGACGCATGGACGGCGGCGAAACCGCGCTGCAGGCGTCGGTCGCGGGCGTGCGACAGATGGCGTTCACGGTGGTCTCCATCACCGCGGCGCTGGTCGCCGCCCTGATCCCGGTCCTGTTCATGCCGGACATCGTCGGCCGCTATTTTCGTGAGTTCGGCGTCACCCTGATGGTGGCCATCGTCGCCTCCGCTGCGGTGTCGCTGACGCTCACGCCGATGCTGTGCGGCCATCTGCTCGGCCGCGGCCGCTGGCAGGCGCCCCACGACAGGCACGCCGCGCCCGGCCGCGTCGCCGCATTCTACGCGCGCAGCCTCGACTGGACATTGCGCCATCGCCTCGTCACGGTGCTGCTCACGGTCGTCGTCACCGGCGCTACAGTCTGGCTGTACATGATCCTGCCGAAGGGCTTCATGCCGACCCAGGACACCGGGGTGATGTTCGTGCGCACCATAGCGCCGCCGAGCATTTCCTTCGCCGCCATGGAGGACGCGCAGCGCGCGGTGGGAACGGCAATACTCGGCGACCCCGCGGTATCCGGTCTGGTCTCCTATATAGGCGAGGGCAATGGCGGCGCGCTCAGCGTCGGCCAGATGCTGGTGGCGCTGAAGCCGCTGGCGCAGCGCCGGATGGACATCCAGAAGGTGATCGCGCGCCTGCGCGAGCGCATGACGGCCATCGCCGGCATCCGCGTGTTCTTCGTGCCGCTGCAGGATCTCAATATCGGCACCCAGAACACCGCCGGCCACTATCAATACACCATGTGGGGCATCGACGGCGAGGAGGTGACGCGCACCGCCGAAGGCATGATCCGCCGCGTCCGTGCGCTGCCGGAAGTCACCGATGTCGTTGCCAGTTGGGAAACCGGCGGACTGCAGGCCGGGCTGACCATCGACCGCTGGCGCGCGGCGGCATTGGGGGTGACCTCGGTGGCCATCGACAACACCCTCAACGACGCCTTCGGCCAGCGCCAGGTCAACCTGCTGTTCCTTCCGACCAACTATTCGCGGGTGATCTACGAGGTCGAGCCGCAGGCCTCTGTCGATCCCTCGGTGCTCGGCCAGCTTTATGTCGCCAGCGCCGGCGGCGGCGCCGTGCCGCTGTCAGCCCTGACCCGGCCGTCGCGCGCCCACGCGCCCATGTGG
>LNAP01003673.1_pt1 | contig 19536 bp, 21 predicted proteins | sample 602601 | NCBI WGS metagenome assembly LNAP01 (sample SAMN02440304, study PRJNA202911) | soil metagenome | biome: Subtropical and temperate rainforests or woodlands; isolation source: soil samples (1 kg each in a 20% v/v slurry with milli Q water) were... ...
GAGCGCTTATGTGCACGAAGATGATGCGGCAGTTCGTCACATGATGCGGGTGGCTTCCGGGCTCGATTCGCTGGTGTTGGGCGAACCGCAGATTCTCGGCCAGATGAAATCGGCCTACGCCGTGGCGCGTGAGGCCGGCACCATCGGTCCGCTGCTCGGGCGCTTGTTTCAAGCGACGTTCAACGCGGCCAAGCAAGTGCGCACCGACACGGCCATCGGCGAGAACCCGGTGTCCGTGGCGTTTGCCGCGGTCAGCCTGGCGAAACAGATTTTCAGCGATTTGCAGCGCAGCCAGGCCTTGCTGATCGGCGCCGGAGAGACCATCACCCTGGTCGCCCGCCACCTGCATGAACTGGGTGTAAAGCGCATTGTGGTTGCCAACCGAACCCTGGAACGCGCGAGCATCCTTGCCGAGCAGTTTGGTGCCCATGCCGTTTTGCTCTCGGACATCCCGGCAGAGCTGGTGCGCAGCGACATCGTGATCAGTTCCACTGCCAGCCAGTTGCCGATCCTTGGCAAAGGCGCCGTGGAAAGCGCGTTGAAACTGCGCAAGCACAAACCGATCTTCATGGTAGACATCGCTGTTCCTCGGGATATCGAGCCGGAAGTCGGCGAGTTGGACGACGTTTACCTCTATAGCGTCGACGATCTCCACGAAGTGGTCGCCGAGAACCTCAAGAGCCGGCAGGGCGCTGCCCAGGCGGCGGAAGATATGGTCTTGGTCGGTGCCGAAGATTTCATGGTCCGCCTGCGTGAACTGGCGGCGGTGGATGTGCTCAAGGCCTATCGCCAACAAAGCGAGCGCATGCGCGACGAAGAATTGCAGAAGGCCCAGCGCATGCTGGCCAATGGCAGCAGCCCCGAAGAGGTGCTGGTGCAATTGGCGCGTGGCCTGACCAACAAACTCTTGCACGCCCCGAGTGTGCAGTTGAAAAAGCTTTCTGCCGAAGGCCGCCTCGATGCGCTGGCCATGGCCCAGGAACTCTTTGCCCTGAATGAGGGCTCATCGGATAGCTTTTCGGATAAGAAACCGCAATGAAAGCGTCACTGCTCAATAAGCTGGACATCCTCCAGGACCGTTTCGAGGAATTGACCATGGCGAAGTCATTTCCGATCAGAACAAATTCCGCACCTATTCCAAGGAATACGCGGAAGTCGAACCGATTGTCGCCACCTATAAACAGCTGCTCAAAGTGCAAGGCGACCTCGAAGGCGCCCAGGCACTGCTCAAGGACAGCGACCCGGACATGCGCGAAATGGCCGTGGAAGAAGTTCGCGAAGCCAAAGAGCAACTGATCGACATCGAAGCCAGCCTGCAACGCATGCTGCTACCCAAGGACCCGAATGACGGGCGCAACGTGTTCCTCGAAATCCGTGCCGGCACCGGCGGTGACGAAGCGGCGATTTTTTCCGGCGACCTGTTCCGTATGTATTCGCGTTATGCCGAGCGGCGTGGCTGGCGGGTGGAAATTCTCTCGGAGAACATCGGTGAGCACGGCGGCTATAAAGAAGTCATCGCCCGTGTTGAAGGCGAAAACGTCTACGGCAAACTGAAGTTCGAATCCGGCGTGCACCGCGTGCAACGGGTTCCGGCCACCGAATCCCAGGGTCGCATCCACACCTCGGCCTGCACCGTGGCGGTGTTGCCTGAGCCGGATGAGCAGGAAACGATCGAGATCAACCCGGCGGATCTGCGGGTCGATACCTATCGTTCCTCCGGGGCCGGCGGCCAGCACGTCAACAAGACCGACTCGGCGATCCGCATCACGCACTTGCCGTCCGGTATCGTCGTCGAATGCCAGGAAGAACGCTCGCAACACAAGAACCGTGCCCGGGCGATGTCCTGGCTGTCGGCCAAGCTCAACGATCAACAAACCAGCGCCGCCGCGAACGCCATCGCCAGCGAGCGTAAGCTGCTGGTCGGTTCGGGGGATCGCTCCGAGCGCATCCGCACCTACAACTTTGCCCAGGGCCGGGTGACCGACCACCGGGTCAACCTGACGCTGTATTCCCTCGACGAAGTCCTCGCGGGCGGCGTCGAGGCCGTGATTGAACCGTTACTGGCCGAGTTCCAGGCCGATCAATTGGCAGCGATAGGTGAGTAAATGACGATCATTGCCAGTTTGTTGCGCGCCGCCGATTTGCCCGACTCGCCCACGGCGCGTCTGGATGCCGAATTATTGCTGGCCGCGGCCTTGGGCAAGTCCCGCAGCTTTCTGCACACCTGGCCGGAACGCATTGTGCCGAGCGAAGCCGCGCTGAAGTTTGCCGAGTACCTGCAACGTCGTCGCGGCGGTGAGCCGGTGGCCTACATTCTGGGGCAGCAAGGGTTCTGGAAGCTTGATCTGGAAGTCGCGCCGCACACGCTGATCCCGCGCCCGGATACCGAATTGCTGGTGGAAGCGGCGCTGGAATTGCTGCCAGCCACACCGGCCCAAGTGCTCGATCTTGGCACCGGCAGCGGCGCCATTGCCCTGGCTTTGGCCAGCGAGCGTCCGGCGTGGAAAGTCACTGCGGTGGATCGCATACTCGAGGCTGTAGCGCTGGCCGAACGCAATCGTCAGCGCCTGCACTTGAACAATGCCACGGTGCTGAGCAGCCATTGGTTCAGCGCCCTGGAAGGTCAGCGTTTTCATCTGATCATCAGCAACCCGCCGTACATCGCCTCCGCCGACCCGCATCTGGTAGAAGGCGATGTGCGCTTCGAACCGGCCAGCGCTCTGGTGGCTGGCGTCGACGGGCTCGATGATCTGCGCCTGATCGTCGCCCAGGCGCCGGATTATCTGGAGGCCGGTGGCTGGCTGATGCTCGAACACGGTTACGATCAAGCCGAAGCCGTGCGCGACTTGCTGTTGAGCCGCGGCTTTGAAGCAGTCCACAGCCGCACCGATCTGGGCGGTCACGAACGTATCAGCCTGGGGCGCCTGCCGTGCTGAATGATCAGGAGTTGTTGCGCTATAGCCGGCAGATTCTGTTGCAACACGTCGATATCGACGGCCAGTTGCGGCTGAAAGAAAGCCGCGTATTGATCGTCGGTCTTGGCGGTCTTGGCTCACCGGTGGCGCTGTATCTGGCCGCGGCCGGTGTCGGCGAGCTGCACCTGGCGGATTTCGATACGGTCGACCTGACCAATCTGCAACGCCAGATCGTTCACGACACTGACAGCGTCGGCTTGAGCAAGGTCGATTCAGCGATCCGCCGACTGAGCGCGATCAATCCCGAGATCCAACTGATCGCCCATCGCACCGCACTGGACGAAGATTCCCTGGCGGCCGCCGTGGCGGCGGTGGATCTGGTGCTGGACTGTTCCGATAATTTCTCGACCCGAGAAGCGGTCAACGCGGCCTGCGTTACTGCCGGCAAACCGCTGGTCAGCGGCGCGGCAATTCGCCTCGAAGGGCAGTTGTCGGTGTTTGACCCGCGACGCCCGGAAAGCCCGTGTTACCACTGTCTATACGGTCACGGCAGCGAAGCCGAATTGACCTGCAGTGAGGCCGGCGTTGTCGGTCCACTGGTTGGGCTGGTGGGCAGCCTCCAGGCGCTGGAAGCCCTGAAGCTGCTGGTGGGTTTCGGCGAGCCGCTGGTGGGGCGCCTGTTGCTGATCGATGCCTTGGGCTCGCGCTTCCGTGAATTGCGGGTCAAGCGCGATCCGGGCTGCAGCGTCTGTGGTTCGACACATGCGTGAAGCGCCAATCGGCGTATTCGACTCCGGCGTCGGTGGGCTTTCGGTATTGGCCGAGATCCAGCGTTTGCTGCCCAACGAGTCGCTGCTGTACGTCGCCGATTGCGGCAATGTTCCCTACGGCGAAAAAACCCCTGAATTCATCCAGCAGCGTTGCAGCGTGATGGCCGAATTTTTTCAGCAGCAGGGCGCGAAGGCCTTGGTGCTGGCCTGCAACACGGCGACCGTCGCCGGTGTTGCGGACTTGCGGCGCGATTTCCCTGCGTGGCCCATCGTTGGCATGGAGCCCGCCGTCAAACCTGCCGCTGCCGCCACCCGCAGTGGTGTGGTCGGTGTGCTCGCGACCACCGGCACGTTGCAGAGCGCCAAGTTTGCAGCCTTGCTCGATCGTTTCGCCACTGATGTACGCGTTATCACTCAGCCGTGCCCCGGCCTGGTGGAGCTGATTGAAAACGGCGATCTGCACAGCGAGGCATTGCGTCAGTTGCTGGCCGGGTACGTCGGGCCGCTGCTCGGCGCCGGGTGCGACACGATAATTCTGGGCTGCACGCATTATCCCTTCCTAAAGCCATTGCTTAAGCAGATGATCCCTGAAGACATCAGCTTGATCGACACCGGTGCCGCTGTTGCGCGGCAACTCCAGCGTTTGTTGGCCGAGCGTGAGTTACTTGCCGAGGGGCCGGCACGTGCTGCGCAGTTCTGGACGAGTGCCGATCCGGAGCATTTCAGGACTATTTTGCCGACGCTGTGGAACAGCGGCGGTGTTGTGCAAAGCTTCGATAGATAACTAAAAAAAAGTGGGCGAAAACGAATAATTGGGCTGAACTTCTGATTAATCGTCGACTTCTATAGCGGTGAGCAACAAAAAAACCATATGAAATCGTTCGGAAAAGGATGTTTCTAGTGAAGCGACTATTCTGCTTGGCCGCGATTGCGGCCGCACTGATGGGGCACAGTTTTACCGCGCAGGCGGCAGGCGTGGAATTCGCGGTCGGACAGACCAGCGAGTCGACCATGACCTATCGATTGGGCATGCAATTCGATTGGGACAAGAGCTGGTTGCAGAGTGATATCGGTCGTTTGACGGGGTACTGGAGCGGTGCCTACACCTATTGGGACGGCGACAAGACTTCCAGCAACCACAGCCTGTCGTTCGCGCCGGTGTTGGTTTACGAATTTGCTGGCCAGACCGTCAAGCCTTATGTGGAGTTGGGGGTCGGCGTCGCGGTATTCGCCAATACCGAAGTCGAAAACAATCAACTCGGCAGTGCTTTTCAGTTTGAAGACCGGTTCGGTTTTGGCCTGCGCTTTACCGGTGGACATGAAGTCGGCATTCGTGCGACGCACTATTCCAATGCCGGGCTCAGTAGCCCGAACAACGGTGTAGAAAGTTACGCGCTGCACTACACGATGCCGCTCTGAGACTCGCTCCTTTAAGTGTGGGAGCGAGCCTGCTCGCAATTGCGGTCTGCCATTCAGCAACAGTGTTGACTGACAGGAAGCCATCGAGAGCAGGTTCGCTCCCACACTGGATGTGCGTCGACTTCAAATTCAGCGATACGCCGTGGTAATCCCCTGGCGCTCTTCGAGGCACTCCGGTGCGCCCATCTCGAACTCCCGGCAGATCAGCGGGCGCTTTTCGTAGATGGTGCACATCATGCTGTCGCGATCCAGCGCAGCGCACCAGCCGTCATCCAGACGCAGCATGACTTCCCCGCCCCAATCATCGGTATCGATAAAACGTTCAGGCACGCCCGTGTCGGTGATCAGCATGACTTCGAGCTGGCAGCAACAGGCTGCGCAAGTCGAGCACGTGACGGCCGGTTCGGTGATTTGCGTGTGGGGAATGGTTTTCATGGCGGGCAGTGTAAGGCAGTGCGCCCTGGCTGTGTTAAAGGCCTGACGGACGCTTAGCTGCGGGTGTCCGCCGCCAGCCGTTGCGCCATGAAATGCAGCGTTGGGAACAGCATGGCCCAGAGCAGGCCGATACCCAGCAGCGTGGGCACCTGACCGTAAGGAAACTGCACGCCGGCCAGTTGTCCACCGGCGTAATACGACAATGGCCCACCCACGGCGCCCAGCAGGCTGCCGAGCCACCAAGGTTTGGCGGTCCATTGCAGGCAGTGGCGCAACGTGGTTGCCAGTAACGCCCACAACAGCATCAGCCACAGCGGGATCAAGGGCGCGACGTCGGCGAAATCGAACACACCAAGCCAGCGCAACGAACTGTCGACGGTGGTGCCCAGCAGCACAACGCTGAGAATCAGTCGGCCTTCATCCGCCCAGCGACTTATCCACAGCAGATGAATCACCAGTACCGCCAACGCCACCAGCAACCATAAACTGTCGCCGCCCATCACACAGGCAAACCAGCCGAGCTGAAACAGTGCGGCATTGGCCAAGCGCTCACGCATCGAAGCGCCCCAGCAGCGGCGCGGGCATTGCCGAGGGTTTGGCCAGCACCATTTGCGCGGTGCCGATGGTGCGCTCCAGAAATCCCCCTTCGCAGTAGCACAGATAAAATTCCCACAACCGCAGGAAATAATCGTCGTAGCCCAACTCGCTCAAGCGGCCCTGGGCTCGGCGAAAATTCTCATGCCACAGGCGCAGGGTTCGGGCGTAGTGCAGGCCGAAATCCTCCATGTGCAGCAAATTCATGTCGGTGTCGCGGCTGATGACTTCCAGCATCTTCTGCACACAGGGCAGGGCACCGCCAGGAAAAATGTAACGCTGAATGAAATCGACGCTGCCCTTGGCCTGTTCGTAGCGCTGTTCGCGGATGGTGATGGCCTGCAACAGCATCAGGCCGTTGCTTTTGAGCAACTGCGCGCATTGCTTGAAATAGACCGGCAGGAAGCGATGGCCGACCGCTTCGATCATCTCGATCGACACCAGTTTGTCGTACTGCCCGGTGAGGTCGCGGTAATCCTTGAGCAGCAGCGTGACCTGGTCTTGCAGGCCGAGGGCTTCAATGCGTTGGGCAGTGAAGGCGTACTGTTCTTTTGAAAGCGTGGTGGTGGTGACCTTGCAGCCGTAATGCTGCGCCGCGTAAAGCGCCATGCTGCCCCAGCCGGTGCCGATTTCCAGCAAGTGATCACTGGGTTTGAGCGCGAGTTTCTGGCAGATCCGTTCCAGCTTGTTCAACTGCGCCTGTTCCAGGCTGTCTTCGTCCGTCAGGAACTGTGCGGCGGAGTACATCATGGTGGGATCGAGAAACTGTTCGAACAGGTCGTTGCCCAGATCGTAGTGGGCGGCGATGTTTTTCTGCGAACCCTTGCGCGTGTTGCGATTGAGCCAGTGCAGCGCTTGAACGAAAGGGCGGCCGAGTTTCGCCAGGCCACCTTCCAGCGCATCCAGTACCTCAAGGTTACTGACGAACACGCGAACCACCGCGGTCAAGTCCGGCGAACTCCAATAACCGTGGATAAACGCTTCGCCAGCGCCGATCGAGCCGTTACCCGCCACCAGCCCCCACGCCGCCGCGTCGAGGATATGGATCTCCCCGATCAATGGGCTGCCTGCGGTCCCGAAAACTTGCCGTTCGCCGTTTTCGATGACCACCAGTTGTCCATGTTTGAGCTGCGTGAGTTGCCGCAGTACACCACGGCGCAGCAACGATCCGGTCAGGCCGTTGGTGCTGAGCAGATTGACTTTGGCCGAGGCGCTAGAGGATTTCATGACGGTGATCCTTGGGAGGAACGATGGCGGTTTGAACGCTGCCAACGGCAGCCTGATGAGCAAATATCGGTGCGCGCTTGAGCAGCAGGCGCAGGGCCTGCCAATAGATCGCCAGGCAGGTTTTCGCCGTCATCCATGGAAAGCGCCGCAAGTAACGATGCAGGCTGGCACGGTCCAGTGCCTGGCGTTTCAAGCTGAGCGTGGCGTCGAACAACTTCAGCTCGCCCTGCCAGTCCGCCATGTGCACGCCGAGCCTTTTCGCGGCGGGGCTGAAACTCATGCGGTATTCCAGGTCTGGCGGTAGAAACGGCGAAACGTGAAACGCCTTCGCCACGGCAAAATGTTGATGGAAATCGCCGAGATTCTCCGGGGCCTTGGCCGGCAATACATAGTGATAACGCTCGCGCCACGGGGTGTTGGTGACTTCGCAAAGAATCGCCGCCAGTTGCCCGTCAGCCTCATGGCAGTAGAAAAAACTCACCGGGTTGAACGACAAACCCCAACTGCGCGGCTGGGTCAGCAGGCAGATCGAACCTTGGGGCGCATGACCGATGGCCTGGCCGACGAGCTGGCGCACCGCGTCAATCAGGCGCATGCCGCTGCCGGTATAGGTTTTGAGGTAATCGCTCTCGCGAAACGAGAACGGTGCGAAGCGACTGTTGCCCGAGAACGGCGACAGGTCGAACACGGCCTCCTGTTCGTCGAGGTCCAGGTACAACAGACCGATCCGGTAACGGAAGGCATGAGGCTTTGGGGCGAACCGCCGATGCGCGATCCAGCCGCTGTAGAGGGCGCTGTTCACAACACTTCACCAAACGAGCGAGCAACGCGCAACGCGCTGACCACGCCGTCTTCATGGAAACCGTTGGCCCAATAGGCGCCGCAATAATAAGTGTGTTGCGCGCCGTCCAGTTCCTCCCAACGGCTTTGCGCAGCAACGGCCGCCAGGCTGAATTGCGGATGGGCGTAAGTGAATCTGGCGAGCACTTTACTCGGGTCGATGCCAGCGCTCTGGTTGAGGCTGACGCAGAACGTGGTGTCGCTCTGGATGCCTTGCAGGATATTCATGTCGTAGGTAACGGCGGCCCGTGTATGGCCTGGGCCACCGAGGCGGTAATTCCAGCTGGCCCACGCGAGTTTTCGGGTGGGTAGCAGGCGTGTGTCGGTGTGCAGCACCACTTCGTTGTCGGCGTAGGGCAGGGCGCTGAGGATCGATTGTTCGGCATCGCTCGGCTTGGCCAGCAGTTTCAGGGCCTGATCGCTGTGGCAGGCGAACACCACTTTGTCGAATCGCTCGCTTCCGGCGGTGCTGTGGATAACGATGCCTTCCTCATCCCGCTCGACCCGGGTCACCGGGCAGCCGAGACGGATTTTCTCTTTGAAGGTCGCCGTCAATGGCTCGATGTAAGCACTCGAGCCACCTTCGATCACCCGCCACTGCGGACGATTGCTGATGGACAGCAGGCCGTGATTCTTGAAAAACCTGACGAAGGATTGCAGCGGGAAACCGAGCATGTCAGCCATGGACATCGACCAGATTGCTGCGCCCATCGGCACGATGTAATGCAGGATGAAGCGTTCGCCATAGCGGCCGTTTTTCAGATAGTCGTCCAGCGTGGTGTCGGCGGCGATCCGACCCTCGGCCAGGTCACGCTGCGCCTCTTTGTTGAAGCGCTGGATGTCGCGCAACATGCCCCAGAAGCCGGGTGACAACAGATTTCGCCGTTGGGCAAACAGGCTGTTGAGGTTATTGCCGTTGTATTCCAGGCCCGAGTCCGGATCCTTCACTGAAAAACTCATTTCAGTCGGTTTCGACACCACGCCGATCTGGCCGAGCAGGCGAATGAAATTCGGGTAGGTCCAGTCGTTGAACACAATGAAACCGGTGTCCACGGCGTAGCGCTGGTCATCCACGGTCACGTCCACGGTATGGGTGTGCCCGCCGATCCAGTCGCTGGCCTCGAACAGGGTGATCTCATGCCTGCGATTGAGCAGGTAGGCGCTGGTGAGCCCCGAGATTCCGCTGCCAATGATCGCAATGTTCACGGCACGTCCCTGATCGGTGGGCTGCTGCGCACCATGCGTTTGCCGATGGCCAGTTTCACGCAATTGGGCATTTTCGACAGGGGCCAGAGAGCCGCCATGAACAGTCCCGGAAAAGCGATCTCCAGGGGACGGTTCTTGAGTTTGGCGAAGATGTGCCGGGCGGCTTTCGCCACTGGCCAACTGAGCGGCATCGGGAAGTCGTTTTTCGCCGTCAGTGGGGTCTCGACAAACCCCGGGCTGACCACCGTGACTTCGATGCCTTCCGGCGCAAGATCGATGCGCAGGGATTCGAACAGATAACGCAGCCCGGCCTTCGACGCGCCATAGGCTTCGGCCCGTGGCAGCGGCAGGTAGGTCACCGAACTGGCGACGCCCACCAGATGCGGCGCGGTGCCCTTGCGCAACAAGGGCAACGCGGCCTCGATGCAATAGGCGCTCGCGAGCAGGTTGGTGCGCACCACGTGTTCGACGATCGAGGAATCGAACTGCTTGACGTCGACGTATTCGCACGTGCCGGCGTTGAGGATCACCGTGTCCAGCGAGCCCCATTCATGGGCGATCTGTTCGCCGATTTCGCGCACCGCCTGACTGCTCGTCAAATCGCCGGGCACGACCAGCACTTGCCCCGGATAACGCTGGGACAAGACTTTCAGCACCGCTGTAGAGCGCGAGCTCACGGCCAGATGAGCACCGGTTTTGAGGATTTCTTCAGCCAGCGAGGCGCCGATGCCGCTGCTGGCACCCGTCAGCCAGTATCGCCGTGGAGGTGTAAGACTCATCCCATTCTCCTTTTCAGCCAGGCAATCGCCCGACCCAATACGGGTAAATGTTCGTAAAGCAGTGCCCCGGCATCGAAGTAATCCCGGTGACGATAAACCTTGTCGCGCCAGAGCAGGTACGAGCAGCCGTCGACACGAATCAACCGGCCGCCGCTCAGGCGCGGATGGCGGTAACTCATGACCCAGCGCAGATAACCTTGGCCTTCGCCGGTCTGGTCGAAACCGTGAAAATCAAAACGCAGTTCGGTGACGTTGGCGTAGAGCTCCGTGAAGTAGCTGCGCAACTGTCCGAGCCCTTGCACTTCATGCAGCGGATCGGTGAAGTGCACGTCTTCGGTGTACAGCTCGCCGAGGCGTTGCAAACTGTTTTTATCCAGCTGCGCGAATTGCCGGGCAAACTGCCGCAGGAAATCACTCATGAGCGCCTCCGGCATCGTGTCGCGAGGGCAAGTTCTTGAACGCGGCCAAGGCTCGCTGGCGCGAAGTGCTCAGGTTGACGATCGGCGACGGATAATCCGCCACGCCGAACAGACCGCCGACGTTCGCCGGGTTGTGCACGTCTTTTTTGTTCAGCCCGGCCAGTTCCGGCAGCCAGTGCTTGATGAACACGCCTTCGGCGTCGAATTTCTCCGATTGGCTCAGCGGATTGAAAATACGGAAATAAGGGGCCGAGTCAGTGCCCGTGGACGAACTCCACTGCCAGCCACCGTTGTTCGCCGCCAGGTCGCCGTCGATCAAGTGGCGCATGAAAAAGCGTTCGCCTTCGCGCCAGTCGATCAGCAAGTTCTTGGTCAGGAACATCGCCACCACCATGCGCAAGCGGTTGTGCATCCAGCCGGTTTCGAGCAACTGGCGCATGGCCGCGTCGATGATCGGCAGGCCGGTACGGGCTTGCTGCCAGGCCAGCAGTTCTTCCGGGGCGTCGCGCCAGGCCAGAGCTTCGGTTTCCGGGCGGAAGGCACGGTGACGCGAGACCCGTGGGTAGCCCACTAGAATGTGCTTGTAGAACTCGCGCCACAGCAATTCGTTGATCCAGGTGACCGCGCCCACCTTGCCGCTTTCGAACTCGCCTTGGTTACTGTGCAGGGCGGCGTGCAAACACTGGCGCGGGGAAATCACCCCGGCAGCGAGGTAAGCCGAGAGCTGGCTGGTGCCGGGTTTGGCCGGGAAGTCGCGCTCGCTTTTGTAGTAATCGATTTGTGCGTCGGCGAAGGTGTCGAGACGGCGTTGAGCTTCGGCTTCGCCGGCGGGCCAGAGCTGGCGCAAGCTCTCGCTGGGCATGTCGAACCCTTTAACACTCGATGGAATGTCGTCACTGCTGATGGGCAACGGATCCTGTACGGCCGGTTTGGCCACCCGTCCCGGAAGCGACCGGTGCAGACGTTCGTAACAGACTTTGCGGAACTGGCTGAAGACCTGGAAGTAGGTGCCGGTCTTGGTCAACACGGTGCCCGGTTTGAACAACAACTGATCGAGGTAGCTGAAGAAGTCGATGCCATGGGCCTTGAGCGTTTCGGCGACTGCCGTATCGCGACGGCTTTCATGAACCCCGTATTCCTCGTTGACGTGCACCGCCTCCGCGTTTAATTGCTGACACAGCTTGAGCAAAACCTGCGGCGCTTCATCCCAGCGAGGGGCGTGGCGAATCAGAAGGGGGATGTTCAGTTCGCCCAGCGCGTCGCTCAGTTCACCCAGATTGCGCAGCCAGAAATCCACTTTGCACGGCGCGTCATCGTGTTCCAGCCATTGCGCCGGGCTCAACAGGTACACGGCCACCGTCGGGCCGCGAGCGGCAGCAGCCGACAGGGCGGTGTTGTCGTGCAGGCGCAAGTCGCTACGCAACCAGATCAAATGCATGGAAGTGTCCATTAAATAAGCCCACGATTGACCAGTTCCTGGTGAGCCGATAGCGGGTCTTCAGCCAGGAACAAATCAACACTCTCGGACGTTTTTGCGGACAGCTCGGCGTGGTGGATGCATACCGTTGGTCCGGCAATCATTTTTGGGCAACTGACGCCATTCAAAAGTTTCGGCAGCTGCGAAATGTTCATGGCTTTGCTGGAATACAGCAGTACGCCGCGGGCTTGCAGGTGATCGACCGCCAGCGCGAGTTCGCCTGGCGGCAGCGGCCAGTCGAAGACTTCCACCGGGCAATCGGCGCTGCTGATCAGCCACGCGGTCAGCCACAGGCAAGGTTCCAGTGGCTGGTCCGAGTGATTGATCAATAGCAACGGCGCGGTGCGTAACTGACGGTTGTTATGGTAGATGCGTGCGCCGAATTTGCTACGCAGCCAGGAAAAGAAAAACACCCGCTCCATCTGCGCGCCGAACTGGCCCTGCCAGCGTTGCTCCAGCTCCGCCAGCAACGGCATCAGCAGTTGTTCGCACAAGGTACGAGGCGGATACAGCGCCATGGCTTGATTGACGGTGTCATCCAGCGTGCGTTCATTGAGCTGGGTCACCGCTTGCAGCAATGTCTGGCCCAGCACTTGCCAATCGTTTTCGACGGTTTCGGTAAAGGCCTGGGGCGTGTCGAGCAGCTGCTTGACCTGACTGACGGCCACGCCGCGATTGAGCCAGGTGAGGATGGTCAAAATCCGTTGCACGTGTTCGGCAGAGAACAGGCGATGCCCCTTGGGCGTGCGCTGGGGCACGATCAGCCCGTAGCGTCGCTCCCAGGCACGCAGGGTCACGGCGTTCACGCCGGTCTGGCGCGCCACTTCGCGAATCGGCAACCAGCCTTCGTCCAGGGCTTTCTTGAAGTCGGCGCCAAGGTCTTCGCTGGCGCTGGTGTCGATTGGGCTTTTCATTAGATGGCGTTTCGCAGGCTGAGGTTTTCCGGGTGCGGCTGAAGGTAAACCTGCTGCGCGATATACGGATCCGGGTGTTGACGGAAATAGTGTTTGAGCAGCGTCAGAGGCACCACCAACGGCACGATGCCGTGCCGGTACTGGCCGATGACGTGCTGCATTTCCTGCTTGTCTTCAGGGCTGATGAATTGCTTGAGATAACCGCTGATGTGCTGCAGGACATTGGTGTGGGTGCGCCGCGTCGCGCATTTTTTCAATGCCGCCATCAGTTCGCTGAAATAGCGCGGGCCGAGTTCCGCAGGATCGGTCTGGCCCATGTTGCCCAGCAGGTTGCCCAGGGTTTTGTATTGCACCGGGTTATGGGCCATCAGCAAGTATTTGTAGCGCGAGTGAAATTCTATGAGGCCGCGTCGTGTCACTCCTTCTCGCAATAGCTGCTGCCAGGCGCTGTAGGCGAACACGCGGGTCAGGAAGTTTTCGCGCAATACCGGGTCGTTGAGGCGGCCATCTTCTTCCACCGGTAAGTCGGGGTGCAGGGCGCAGAACGCCTGGGCGTAGATACCACGTCCACCTCCGTCCACCGGCGACCCGTTGGCCTGGTAGACCTTGACCCGCTCGAGGCCGCAGGAAGGGGATTTCTGCATAAAGATGTAGCCGCAGATATCGTCCAGCTCCGCAGCCATTTTCTGACCGTACTCGGCGAGCGGCCGGGTGACGTTAGTCTCAGGGTTGACGGTGCCAACGGCTTCGGGATTTTCGGGGTCGCCGATCAGGCGGATCGGTTCGCGAGGAATGCCCAAGCCAATGGCGACTTCCGGGCACACCGGTACGAACTCGAAATAGTCGGTGAGGGTTCGGCTGCACAGGCGCGATTCCTTGTGCCCACCGTTGAAACGCACCTCCGCTCCCATCAAGCAGGCGCTGATGGCGATTTTCGGTAGAGTCGCTGGCTGTACATGCATCGGAACACCTCGAATCCAGACCTGTACAGAGCGGTAACTCTGTACAACTTTGTCTTCATCATAGATTCAAAGGTGTACAAGTCAAATTATTTGTATAGGTTTTCGGGAGGGGAGTGCATTCCCTTGTGGGAGAGGGCTTGCTCGCGATAGCGGTGGATCAGGCGACACATGGGTAGCTGACACACCGCATCCGCGGGCAGGATCTATTTCCAGCCGAGTATCCAGTCGTCGCTGGCTTTCAGCGATTGCCATGGGAGACGCTCACTGCGTTGGGTCAGCACCGCCTGCAATTCGACGTCCAGCACCGTGCCTTCCTCATCGCGGAACAGTTCGGTCACCAGAAAATGTTTCTCGCGGTTTCGCGGGTGGGCTGCTGTCCATTTCGACAGCAGCAATTTACTCGGATTGATTCTATTCACTGCAAGTGCTCGTGTAACCGTCGTGCAGCTTCCTGGCCGCTGAGCCAGGCGCCTTCGACACGCCCGGACAGGCACCAGTCGCCGCATACATACAGTCCCAGGTCGGCATCGGCCAAGGCACCCCATTCGTGACTGCTGGCGGGACGCGCGTAAAGCCAGCGGTGCGCGAGGCTAAAGGTCGGGGCGGGCATGGCGCTGTGCAACAGCTCGGCAAATGCACCGTGCAGTTGCTCGATCACCGCCTCCTTGGGCAGGTCGATATGTTGCCGGCTCCAGGCGCTCGTCGCATGCAGTACCCACGTGTCGAGGGTGTTGTCGCGCCCGGGTTTGCTACGGTTGCGCGCCAGCCAGTCGAGCGGGCTGTCCTGCACGAAGCAACCTTCCATGGGGGTATCCAGCGGCGTATCGAATGCCAGCGCCACCGCCCACGTTGGCTCCATTTTCACCCCGGCGGCGGCCCCGGCGAGTTTCGGCGCGGAGGCCAGCAGTGCCGTGGCTTGAGGCGCCGGCGTGGCGATCACCACGTGACTGAACGGACCATGGGTGAAGCCTTCGGCGTCTTGCAGGTGCCAGTGTTCTTCACCGCGATAGACCTCGGTGATCCGGCAGGCGAAATGCACTTCCAGGTCGCCGAGCAGGCCGCGGGTGATGGCGCTCATGCGCGGTGTTCCGACCCAGCGTGTCTGTTCGTCCGGCGACAGGTTGAGCTGCCCGCCGTGGAAGGTGTAGAGCTGCGGCGTCCACTCGGCGACCCAGCCGTTGGATTGCCAACGCTGGACCTCGGTGACGAAGCGCCGGTCGCGGGCAGTGAAATACTGCGCGCCCATGTCCAAGGCACCCGCATCACTGCGCTTGCTCGACATGCGTCCGCCACTGCCGCGGCTTTTATCGAAAAGTTGAACACTGTGCCCGACTTCTGTCAGGGCCTGAGCGGCTGAGAGCCCGGCGATGCCGGTGCCGATGATTGCGATAGGTACAGTCATAGGGGCCTCGTTTACCTTTCTGTACAGACTACGCCGTGGTTTAAACCTGTACAATATTGTTTTTTGGTATAACTTTTAGCGTTCTCGATCTGACAGCTTGGCCTATTGTTAAACACAGACACTGCCCGATACCAAAGATCCCTGCTTATAAAAATAGACTAGTGATCAGGGTAAAACGCCACGCGAGGAAGAAGTCATGCACATATTGCTGACCGGCGGTACTGGTTTGATAGGCTGGTTGAGTCAGGGACATCGCCTGACAGTCTTGAGCCGCACGCCGGAAAAAGTCGCGAAAATCTGCGGTGCCCAGGTTCGCGGCGTCGCGTTGTTCGAAGACCTCGGGCAAGAACCGGTGGACGCAATTATCAATTTGGCGGGCGCGCCCATTGCTGATCGGCCATGGACGTCCAGGCGCAAAGCCTTGCTCTGGGCGAGTCGCATCACCCTGACCGAAACCTTGCTGGCCTGGCTCGAGACCCGCGCGCAGAAACCGCAGGTGTTGATCTCGGGTTCTGCCATCGGCTGGTACGGCGACAGTGGCGAGCGCGAACTGACCGAAGCATCTCCGCCGTCCATCGATGATTTCGCCAGTCAGTTGTGCATTGCCTGGGAAGAAACCGCCCAGCGCGCCGAGGCCATGGGTATTCGGGTGATCCTGATTCGAACCGGTTTGGTGCTGTCTGCCGAGGGCGGCTTTTTGTCGCGGCTGTTGCTGCCGTTCAAACTGGGGCTGGGCGGGCCTTTGGGCAGTGGTCGGCAGTGGATGCCCTGGATTCATATCAACGATCAAATCGCCCTGATTGATTTTCTTCTGCATCGCATTGACGCGAGCGGTCCATATAATGCCTGCGCGCCAAAACCGGTGCGCAACCGCGAGTTCGCCAAAACATTGGGCGCCGTGCTGCACCGACCGGCGTTCATGCCGATGCCGGCCTTGGCCTTGAAAGTGTGCCTGGGCGAGTTGTCACTGTTGTTGCTGGGTGGCCAGAAGGCCGTACCGGCGCGCTTGCTGGAAGCGGGTTTCACGTTCCAGTTCACCGATTTGCGCGCGGCCCTGGACGACCTGTCCAGCCGCCTTTGAAATAGGACGTTGCATGACCGATCACGCATTGCTTCTGGTTAACCTGGGTTCACCTGCCTCTACATCGGTGGCGGATGTGCGCAGTTACCTCAATCAATTTCTGATGGACCCCTACGTGATCGACCTGCCATGGCCGGTGCGACGCTTGCTGGTGTCGCTGATCCTGATCAAGCGTCCGGAGCAGTCCGCCCACGCCTACGCGTCGATCTGGTGGGAGGAGGGCTCGCCGCTGGTGGTGCTCAGCCGTCGCCTGCGCGAGGCCATGGTTGCGCAATGGCACCATGGGCCGGTTGAGCTGGCGATGCGCTACGGCGAGCCGTCGATTGAGACGAAACTGGTTGAGCTGGCGGCTCAGGGCCACAAAAAAATCACCCTCGCACCGCTTTATCCACAATTCGCCGACAGCACCGTGACCACGGTGATTGAAGAAGCCAAGCGGGTGGTGCGTGAGAAGCGGCTCGATGTGCAGTTTTCGATCCTCCAGCCGTTCTACGATCAGCCGGAATACCTCGACGCATTGGTCGCCAGCGCGAAACCTTATTTGCAGCAGGATTACGATCACCTGTTGCTGAGCTTCCATGGTTTGCCGGAGCGGCACCTGAAGAAGATCGACCCTACCGGTCACCATTGCTTCCAAAGCGATAATTGCTGCCAGAACGCTTCGCCAGAAGTATTGGCGACCTGCTACCGCGCCCAATGCCTGCGCACGGCGTCGGAGTTTGCCAAGCGCATGGGGCTGGCGGATGGCAAGTGGTCGGTGTCGTTCCAGTCGCGTTTGGGCCGGGCGAAATGGATCGAACCCTACACCGAAGCGCGCCTCGATGAGCTGGCGGGAATGGGCGTGAAGAAGGTGCTAGTGATGTGCCCGGCGTTCGTTGCCGATTGTATCGAGACGCTTGAGGAAATCGGTGATCGCGGGAAGGAATTGTTCCGCGAGGCGGGGGGCGAGGATTTGGTGCTGGTGCCTTGCCTCAACGATGATCCGCAGTGGGCGCGGGCGTTGAGTGCCTTGTGTGAAAGGGCGCCGTTGGCGCTTTAAAAGCTTCGCGGGCAAGCCTCGCTCCTACAGAATTGCGTCGTTGTGTCGAGCGACACACAACTTGTAGGAGCGAGGCTTGCCCGCGAAGGCATTCTCAAGGCTGACTACAACAACGGCTCATCCGCCTTCTTGTGCTTCCAGCTGTCATTGCCCGGCAGCAACAGATTCAGCCCGATCGCCACCACCGCGCACAACGCAATGCCTTTGAGGCCGAAGTCATCGGGGCCGGTGCCAGTGCCGACCAGCACACCGCCAATCCCGAACACCAACGTCACCGACACAATCACCAGATTGCGCGCTTCGCCCAGGTCGATCTTGTGGCGAATCAGCGTGTTCATCCCCACCGCAGCGATCGAGCCAAACAACAGGCACAGAATCCCGCCCATTACCGGCACCGGGATGCTTTGCAGCAGTGCGCCGAACTTGCCGACGAACGCCAGGCTGATGGCAAAGATCGCCGCCCAGGTCATGATTTTCGGGTTGTAGTTCTTGGTCAGCATCACCGCGCCCGTCACTTCGGCGTAGGTGGTGTTGGGCGGACCGGCAGCGGTGGTGGCAATGCCATCGCCGAGCAGGGTGCGGTGCAGGCCGGGTTTCTTCAGGTAATCGCGGCCGGTCACGCTGCCGACGGCAATTACCCCGCCGATATGCTCGATGGCTGGCGCCAGGGCTACCGGAACGATGAACAGAATCGCCTGCCAGTTGAACTCCGGCGCGGTGAAGTGCGGAATCGCAAACCACGGTGCGGCGGCAATCTTCGCGGTGTCGACGACGCCGAAATAGAACGCCATGGCAAAACCGACCAGCACGCCGGAAATGATCGGCACCAGGCGGAAGATGCCTTTACCGAACACGGCGACGATCAGGGTGGTGAGCAGCGCCGGCATCGAGATCAGCATGGCGGTCTGATAGGGAATCAGCTCGGTGCCGTCGCCAGCCTTGCCCATCGCCATGTTGGCGGCAATCGGCGCCATGGCCAGGCCGATCGAGATGATCACCGGACCAATCACTACCGGTGGCAGCAGACGGTCGATGAAACCGGTGCCTTTGATCTTCACCGCAAGGCCGAGAAAGGTGTAGACGAAACCCGCCGCCATCACGCCGCCCATGGTCGCCGCGAGGCCGAACTGGCCCTTGGCGAGAATGATCGGGGTGATGAAGGCGAAGCTCGATGCGAGGAATACCGGCACCTGACGCCCGGTGACGATCTGGAACAGAATCGTCCCCAGGCCTGCGGTAAACAGCGCCACGTTAGGGTCAAGGCCGGTAATCAGCGGCATCAACACCAGGGCGCCGAAGGCCACGAACAGCATCTGTGCGCCAGACAGAACCGTGCGCCAGAGCGGATCGTTGAACTCTTGCTGCATGCTCAAGCGTCCTTCTGCTTGGTACCGAAGATCTTGTCACCGGCATCGCCCAAGCCTGGGATGATGTAACCGTGTTCGTTGAGTTTTTCATCAATGGAGGCGGTGTAGATCATCACGTCCGGGTGCGCTTTGCCTACAGCGGCGATGCCTTCCGGCGCGGCAACCAGGACCATGGCGCGGATGTCGCGGCAACCGGCCTTTTTCAGCAGGTCGATGGTGGCGACCATGGAGCTGCCGGTGGCGAGCATCGGGTCGATGATCATTGCCAGGCGCTCGTTGATTTCCGGAACCAGTTTTTCCAGGTAGGTGTGGGCCTGCAGGGTTTGTTCGTTGCGGGCCACGCCGACGGCGCTGACCTTGGCACCCGGGATCAGGCTCAGCACGCCTTCGAGCATGCCGATGCCGGCGCGCAGGATTGGCACCACGGTGATTTTCTTGCCGGCGATTTTCTCCACCGACACGGTGCCGCACCAACCTTCGATGTCGTAGGTTTCCAGCGGCAGGTCTTTGGTGGCTTCATAGGTCAGCAGGGCACCGACTTCCTGAGCGAGCTCACGGAAATTCTTCGTGCTAATGTCGGCGCGGCGCATGAGGCCGAGTTTATGACGGATCAGCGGATGGCGGATCTCGAGGATGGGCATGGGAAAGGCTCCGGCGGCGGGCAAAAAAACCGGCCTAGATTAATCTATC
>LNAP01012128.1_pt1 | contig 19532 bp, 13 predicted proteins | sample 602601 | NCBI WGS metagenome assembly LNAP01 (sample SAMN02440304, study PRJNA202911) | soil metagenome | biome: Subtropical and temperate rainforests or woodlands; isolation source: soil samples (1 kg each in a 20% v/v slurry with milli Q water) were... ...
CGTGACGCTGACTTATCCACGTCCGGCTGATGGCGTTGGCATTACCGTATCGGCAACCATCACCGATACAGCGGGCAATACCTCGCAGCCAGGCAGCGATACAGCAACTGTCGGAGACACCACCGCCACCGCAGCGCCAACTGTTGTGATCAGTTCCGACACCAACAACGATGGCAGCATCAGCAACACCGAGCTGGGTACATCGACCACTGTTACCGTGAAAATCACCGTGCCGACCGGCACCGTGGTTGGCGATACGCTGAACATCACCAACCCCAACGGCAGCGTCACACCCCACACCGTGGTGGCGGCGGACCTGACTGATGGCGTGACGCTGACTTATCCACGTCCGGCTGATGGCGCAGGCATTACTGTGTCCGCCACCCTCACCGACGCAGCCGGCAACACCTCACCTTCGGGTAGCGACACCGCCACCATTGGCGACACCACCGCGACCGCTGCACCGACTGTTGTGATCAGCACCGACAGCAACAACGATGGCACCCTGAGCAACACCGAACTGGGCGCGTCGAGCACCGTATCCGTGAAGATCACCGTACCGACTGGCACCGTGGTTGGCGACACACTGAACATCACCAATCCCAACGGCAGCATCACCCCCCACACCGTGGTGGCGGCTGATCTAACTGATGGCGTAACCCTGACTTATCCGCGCCCTGCAGATGGCGGCAGCCTCAATGTGTCCGCCACCATCACCGACGCTGCCGGCAATACCTCTGCGCCAGGTAGCGACACCGCGACCGTGGGCGATACCACTGCCACCGCAGCCCCGACTGTTGTGATCAGCACCGACGCAAACAACGACGGCACCCTGAGCAACACCGAGCTGGGCGCCTCGACCACCGTATCCGTGAAGATCACCGTGCCGACCGGCACTGTGGTTGGCGACACACTGAACATCACCAACCCCAACGGCAGCGTCACCCCACACACCGTGGTGGCGGCTGACCTGACTGATGGCGTGACGCTGACTTATCCACGTCCGGCTGATGGCGTTGGCATTACCGTATCGGCAACCACAATACCTCGCAGCCAGGCAGCGACAGCGCGACCGTTGGCGACACGACTGCCACCGCTGCACCGACTGTCGTGATCAGCACCGACACCAACAACGACGGCACCCTGAGCAACACTGAACTGGGCGCGTCGAGCACCGTCACCGTGAAGATCACCGTACCGACTGGCACCGTGGTTGGCGACACCCTGAACATCACCAACCCCAACGGCAGCGTCACCCCGCACACCGTTGTAGCGGCTGACCTCACTGATGGCGTGACCCTGACTTATCCACGTCCGGCTGATGGCACTGCGATCAATGTCTCGGCAACCATCACCGATGCAGCGGGCAATACCTCTGCGCCAGGTAGCGACACCGCGACCGTGGGCGATACCACTGCCACCGCAGCCCCGACTGTTGTGATCAGCACCGACAGCAACAACGACGGCACCCTGAGCAACACCGAACTGGGCGCATCGACCACCGTATCGGTGAAGATCACTGTTCCAACCGGCACAGTGGTTGGCGATACGCTGAACATCACCAATCCAAACGGCAGCGTTACCCCGCATACCGTTGTAGCGGCTGACCTGACTGATGGCGTAACCCTGACCTACCCGCGTCCGGCCGATGGCACTGCTCTCAATGTCTCAGCAACCATCACCGACGCAGCGGGCAACACCTCACTGCCAGGCAACGACACCGCCACTGTTGGCGACACCACTGCGGCCAGCGCACCCGTGGTTACCATCGTCGACGATGCCAACAACAATGCTCAACTGACCGCAGCCGAAGTGGGCAGCGACGGCGTACAGATCCGCGTAGCGGTGAGCAATGCTGACCTGGTTGCGGGCGGCACTGTCAGCCTGACTATCGTCAATGGCAGCGATACCCACACCGCCAACCTGGCGCTGAGCAACGGGGTGCTGGTCACTGCCGGCACTACCACGCCGGCCGCGGGTTACAGCTACACCAACGGCACCATCACCTTTACCGAAAGCAAGCCAGCCACTGGCGCGACGATCACGGTGACCGCGACCCAAACGGACGCGGCCAACAACGTCTCGCCAACCGGCAGCGACAGCGCTCAGGTGATCAACACCAACCCGGACGCCATCGACGACCTGGCTGGCACTGCGTACACCGTCAGCCTGGGTGACAAGGCCGGGGCACTGACCAGTAACAACTGGGGTGCGCTGGACAGCAAAGGCCTGGGCATCACTGTTGGCGCGGTCAAAAGCGACGGCTCGGCCGGCACGCTCTACAGCGGCAGCGATGACGGTAACAGCAACACGCTCGGTGTGGCCGGTACGCCGCGCGCCTCGGGCGGTGTGGCCAGCCAGTTGGAATACGACCCGGCTACCGGCAAGTCCGAAGCCATCGTGGTCAGCTTTAACGGCAACCTCAACCACGCCGAATTCAACGTCAGCCACTTGGTGGCTAACGAAGCCGGTGGCGAAGTCGGTCGTTGGGTGGCGATGTACAACGGCTCGGTCGTTGCCAGCGGCGAATTCAAGCTGAACAGCGGTAGCGCCGGTGGTTTCACCATCGACACCGGCAGCCTGGTGTTCGATAGCATCCGCTTTGAAGGGGTGAATACCGTTAACGGCACCGGCGACGGCTCCGATTACTTCCTCACTGGCCTCTCCGGCAGCGGCCCGGCTTCGGCCAACAGCGCCTACACCGTAAGCGAAAACGGCACCCTGACCATCACCGATGGCAGCAAAGACCTGACCGCCAACGACACCGACGCGGACAGCGACGCCCTGCTCGTCACCCAAGTGAACGGCCAAGCCATCACCAGTGGCGCCATCACCCTGGCCAGCGGCGCACTGGTTACCGCCAATGCCGACGGCAGCTTCCTATACAACACCAATGGCAAATTCGACGCGCTGAAAGCCGGCGAAGTGGCCACCGACACCTTTACCTACACCATCAGCGACGGCCATGGCGGTACTGATACCGCCACAGCCACCGTGACCATCATCGGCACCAACGATGCGCCGACCGTCAGCGGCACCAGCACGGGCAACGCGACCGAGGCCGGCAACCTGGACGACGGCAGCGTAGTCAGCGGCCAGGCAACCGCCACTGGCACCCTCACCGCCACCGACGTTGACAACGGTTCCAGCACCACCTGGAGCCTGGCCAACGGCACTGGCACGTTCGGCACCCTGGCGATCACGGCTGCGGGCGTGTGGACCTACACCCTGAATAACAGCGCCGCCGCCACCCAGGCACTGACTGAAGGCCAGACCGGCAAAGAAACCTTCACCGCCACGGTTACCGATAACAGCGGCGCGACCGTCACCCAAATCATTACCATCGACGTCACCGGCACCAATGACGCACCAACCGTCAGCGCCCCGCTGCTGGCCAGCGGCACTGAAGACGGCGCCAACGTGGTGGTTAACCTGCTCACTGGCGCTGGCGACGTGGATAGCGGCGCGGTGCTGCATATCGCCAACGTCAGCACCTTGCCGGCCGGGGTCACACTTAACGGCAGCACGCTAACGGTGAACCCGGCCGATGCCAGCTTCCAATCCTTGGCTGCCGGCGCCAGCAAAGACGTCGTCGTGACCTACAACGTGGTCGACGACAAAGGCGCTGTAGTCGCGCAAACCGCGACTATCACCATTACCGGCACCAACGATGCGCCGACGGTAAGTGGTGCGGTGGTTGCCACCGCCGCCGAAGACAGCGCCAGCTTTAACGTCAACCTGCTGACCAACGCCAGCGACGTCGATAGCGGCGCTGTACTTAGCGTGACCAACGTCAGCACCCTGCCCGCCGGCGTTACCCGCAGCGGCAGCACCCTGACCGTGAACCCGGCGGATGCCAGCTTCCAGTCGTTGAATGTGGGTGAAAGCCAGGTCATCACCGTGACCTACAACGTGGTCGATCAGTTCGGTGCCAGCACCGTGCAGACCGCCACGGTCACCATCACCGGCACTAACGATGCGCCAACCGTAAGCAGTGCAATCGTCGCCACAGCGGCCGAAGACAGCGCCAGCTTTAACGTTGACCAGCGATGTCGACCATGGCGCGGTGCTTAATGTCACTGACGTGGGCACCTTGCCAGCGGGCGTAACGCGCAACGGTAACACCCTGACCGTGAACCCGGCTGATGCCAGCTTCCAGTCGCTGAATGTCGGCGAAAGCAAAGTCCTCACCATCACTTACAACGTGATTGACGATAACGGCGCCACCGTTGCACAAACCGCCACCGTCACCATTACCGGCACTAACGATGCGCCAACCGTAAGCGGTGCAATCGTTGCCACAGCTGCTGAAGACAGCGCCAGCTTTAACGTCAACCTGCTGACCAACGCCAGCGATGTCGATCACGGCGCCGTGCTTAGCGTCACCGACGTCGGCACCCTGCCGGCAGGCGTTACCCGCACCGGCAATACCCTTACCGTGAACCCGGCGGATGCCAGCTTCCAATCGTTGAACGTCGGTGAAAGCAAAGTCCTGACCATCACTTACAACGTGATCGACGACAACGGCGCTACCGTTGCACAAACCGCCACGGTCACCATCACCGGCACTAACGATGCGCCAACCGTAAGCAGTGCAATCGTCGCCACAGCGGCCGAAGACAGCGCCAGCTTTAACGTTGACGCGATGTCGACCACGCTGCTGTGCTTAATGTCACTGACGTGGGCACCTTGCCAGCGGGCGTCACGCGCAACGGCAACACCCTGACCGTGAACCCGGCTGATGCCAGCTTCCAGTCGCTGAATGTCGGCGAAAGCAAAGTCCTCACCATCACTTACAACGTGATTGACGACAACGGCGCCACCGTTGCACAAACCGCCACCATCACCATTACCGGCACTAACGATGCGCCGACTGTAAGTGGTGCGGTGGTTGCCACCGCTGCCGAAGACAGCGCCAGCTTTAACGTTAACCTGCTGACCAACGCCAGCGATGTCGATCACGGCGCCGTGCTTAGCGTCACCGACGTCGGCACCTTGCCAGCGGGCGTTAGCCGTACCGGTAATACGCTGACCGTGAACCCAGCTGATGCCAGCTTCCAGTCCCTGGCTGTGGGCGAAAGCAAAGTGCTCACCGTCACTTACAACGTGATCGATGACAATGGCGCCAAGGTCGCGCAAACCGCCACTATCACCATCACCGGCACCAACGACCTGCCAGTCGTAACCTCAAACGCTGCGGCCGCTACTGGCACCGTCGTCGAAGCCGGCAACACCGACGATGGCGCCGTCACCAATGGCGCGACAACAGCTACCGGCACGTTGACTGCCAGCGATGTCGACCATAACGCCAGCACCAGTTGGAGCCTGAACAGCACCAGCGGCACTTACGGCAATATCGCAATTACTGCGGGTGGCGTGTGGACTTACACCCTGGACAACGGCGCCGCCGCTACCCAGGCATTGGCCGAAGGCCAGAGCCGTACCGAAACCTTCACTGCGACCGTTACCGACAACAACGGCGGCACCGCAACGCAGGTCATCACCGTTAACGTCACCGGCACCAACGACGTGCCAACCGTAGCGGCGGCCTTGACTGCCACTGCCGCGGAAGACAGCGCCAGCTTTAACGTCAACCTGCTCGCCGGCGCCAGCGATGTCGATACCGGCGCAGTGCTGAGCGTGGCCAACGTCAGCACCCTGCCAGCCGGCGTTACCCGCACCGGCAGCACCCTGACGGTGAACCCGGCGGATGCCAGCTTCCAAACCTTGAATGTCGGTGAAAGCAAGGTCATCACCGTGACCTACAACGTGGTCGACGACAAAGGCGCGGTGGTCGCGCAAACCGCGACCATCACCATCACCGGCACCAACGATGCACCGACCGTAAGCGGTGCTGTGGTTGCGACGGCGGCCGAAGACAGCGCCAGCTTTAACGTCAACCTGCTCAGCGGCGCTAGCGATGTCGACCACGGTGCTGTGCTGAACGTCACTGACGTGGGCACCCTGCCGGCCGGCGTTACCCGCACCGGCAACACCCTGACCGTGAACCCGGCCGATGCCAGCTTCCAGTCGTTGAACGTGGGCGAAAGCAAAGTCCTGACCATCACCTACAACGTGATCGACGACAACGGCGCCAAGGTCGCCCAGACCGCGACCATCACCATCACCGGCACCAACGATGCGCCGACGGTAAGCGGTGCTGTAGTTGCCACTGCTGCTGAAGACAGCGCCAGCTTCAACGTCAACCTGCTGACCAACGCTAGCGATGTCGACCACGCTGCTGCGCTTAGCGTCACCGACGTCGGCACTCTGCCGGCAGGCGTCACGCGTACCGGCAATACCCTGACCGTGAACCCGGCCGATGCCAGCTTCCAGTCGTTGAATGTCGGCGAAAGCAAGGTCCTCACCATCACCTACAACGTGATTGACGATAACGGCGCCAAGGTCGCTCAGACCGCCACTATCACCATCACTGGCACCAACGATGCGCCGACTGTAAGCGGTGCGGTGGTTGCCACCGCTGCCGAAGACAGCGCCAGCTTTAACGTCAACCTGCTCAGCGGCGCTAGCGATGTCGACCACGGCGCTGTGCTGAACGTCACCGACGTCGGTACCCTGCCAGCGGGCGTTACCCGCACCGGCAATACTCTGACCGTAAACCCGGCTGATGCCAGCTTCCAGTCGTTGAATGTCGGCGAAAGCAAAGTGCTGACCATCACCTACAACGTGATCGACGACAACGGCGCCAAGGTCGCCCAGACCGCGACCATCACCATTACCGGCACCAACGATGCGCCGACAGTAAGCGGCGCTGTAGTTGCCACTGCTGCTGAAGACAGCGCGACGTTCACCGTCAATATGCTGAGCAACGCCAGCGACATCGACCACGCTGCCGTGCTCAATGTCACCGACGTGGGCACCCTGCCGGCTGGCGTGACCCGCACCGGCAACACCCTAAGCGTGAACCCGAGCGATGCCAGCTTCCAGTCCCTGGCGCTAGGCGAAAGCAAAGTGCTCACCGTCACCTACAACGTGGTCGATGACAACGGCGCCAAGGTTGCCCAGACCGCCACCATCACCATCACCGGCACCAACGATGCACCGGTGGTCACCTCCACTGCTGCAGCCGCCACCGGCACCGTAATCGAAGCAGGCAACACCGACGCCGGTGTGGTCACCAACGGTACGCAAACCGCTACTGGCACCCTGACCGCCAGCGATATCGATCACAACGCCAGCACCACCTGGAGCCTAAGCAACACCACCGGTACCTATGGCAATCTGGCGATTACCGCTGGAGGCGTATGGACCTACACCCTGAACAACAGCACCGCCGCTACGCAGGCGCTGGCTGAAGGGCAGACCGGCAAGGAAACCTTCACCGCCATCGTCACCGACAACAATGGCGCCACGGCGACCCAAACCATCACCGTTAACGTCACCGGCAGCAACGACGCCCCTGCCGGCACCAACGCGACCATCGCGATGACCGAAGACGTCGGCCGCGCCTTTACCGCCAGCGATTTCGGCTTTACCGACGTCGACAGCGGCGACAGCTTCAAAGCCGTGCGTATCGACACCTTGCCGGCCACCGGCAGCCTGACACTCAATGGTGTGGCAATCAGCGCTGGCACCGTGGTCACCGCCGCCAACTTTGCCAACCTGGTTTACACCCCGGCAGCCAACGCCAATGGCAATGCCTTGGCCACCCTGACCTTCTCGGTGCAGGACAGCAAAGACGGTTTCGACCCAAGCCCGAATACCCTGACCTTTAACGTTGCCGCCGTGAACGACGCGCCGGTCGCCGTTGCCGACCATTACAGCCTGGGCCTGACCGGTCAGTACTTCGGCTATGCCCAAGGCAGTGGCGCCAACCTGGAAACCATTTCCCAGGTTGAAAGCCTGATCGCCGGCAAAACACCCAACGCGACCTTTATCGCCACCAGCCTCAACTACGGCTCGGGCACTACCGCTGTCACCAGCGACCTGGGCGCCGGCACCAACCTGCAAACCTTCCTTGGCACTGACAAGGCGAGTCTGTCTGCTGACCCGATCACCACCACTGACGCGATCATCAAGCTCAGCGGGCAGGTCAGCTTGGCAGCCGGCACTTACACCTTCCGGATCACCTCGGACGACGGTTTTATCCTGCGCATCGACGGCCAGGATGTGATCAAGTTCGACGGCAACCGCAGCGCCTCCGCCACCACTGGCAACTACACGATTGCCACTTCTGGCGCCCACCAGATCGAAATCATCTACTGGGACCAGGGCGGCAACGCCGTGTTGAAAGTGGAAACCAAGGTCGCCGGCGCTGCCGACAGCACCTATACCGTGCTTGGCGCCAGCGGCAACACCAGCTCCCTGGTAACCGCCGAAGACACCGCGCTGACCATCAAAGCCAGCACCCTGCTGGGCAATGACAGCGATGTCGATGGCGACACCCTCACGATCGCCAGTGTGCAGAACCCAACCCACGGCACCGTGGCCCTGGCTAACGGCGTGATCACCTTTACCCCGGACGCCAACTACAACGGTGAAGCGACCTTCCAGTACACCATCAGCGATGGCAAAGGCGGCACCGCCAGCGCCACCGTGACGCTCAACGTAACGCCGGTAAACGACGCGCCAACTGCCGCCAACCAAAGCGTCACCACCAATGAAGACGTGGCACTGCAAGGCACCATCGCCGGCGCTGATGTCGACAACGATGCGCTGACCTATACCGTCGCCACTGGCCCCGCCCACGGCACCCTGACGCTCAATGCGACAACAGGCGCGTACACCTACACGCCAGCAACCAACTACAACGGCAGCGACAGCTTTGTGGTGAAAGTGGCGGACCCAAGCGGTGCGTTTGTAAACAGCACCGTGACCGTTGGTGTCACACCGATGGCCGATATCGTGGCCGATACCGGGGTGACCAACGAAGACACCGCCGTTACCCTCAACGTGCTGGCTAACGACACCTTTGGCACCACCAATGGCGTCAGCAACGGCACCATTACCGCCATCAACGGCACCAGCATCGCCAACAATGGCTCGGTGACCGTCGACCACGGCATTGTCAAGCTGGTGAGCGGCCAACTCGTCTTCACCCCGGCTGCCGACTACCACGGTCAGTCGAACTTCACCTATACCGTGACCGCAGGCGGCGTGACCGAAACGGCCAACGTGCAGCTGATGATCAACTCGGTCAGCGATGCCACGTCGCCAACCGTCACCGTGACGCCTAAGGGTTACTGGACGTTTGACTCCACCACCACCAATGGCACCGTGGTCACCAACGCCACCACCGGCCAGACCGGCAAGTTGGTCGACGCCGACAGCAACAGAGCCTCTGACCTGCCACAGCTGAGCACCACCAGCCGTGCCGATGGCGCGGGCAAATACCTGGTACTGAACTCGGGTAGCGATACCGGCGACCACATTGACGTCAGCACCTCAATTACCGCAGCCCTGCTGGGCACCGCCACCTTGACCTTCTGGATCAATACCGCCCAAGCAGGTAATGCCACCGGCAGCGGTAGTTCCTGGAGCAACCCGAGCATCATCGGTAGCGAACAGGTCAGCGGCGGCAACGATATCCAATGGGGCGCGATCAACGCCGCCGGCCAGATCGGCTTTGGCCTGGGCAACGTCGATGGGGTGTACAGCACCACCGCAATCAACGACAGCCAATGGCACAACATCGCCATCTCGCGCGATGCGTCCTCCGGTCTGGTCAGCGTCTACGTTGACGGCAAACTGGAAGCCACCGGCAGCCCAACGGACAGCGCCTTTACCGGCGCGCTCAACCACTTGCTGGAAATCGGCGTAACCGATGCCTTCGGCACCAACGGCAGCGACGTTACGGATTCGAGCTACTTCAAAGGCGCGTTGGACGATCTGCGTATCTACAGCGGTGTACTCACTGCCGACCAGATCGCGGCCATCAACCATGTGGAAAACGGTTACCAAGGCACGGCCATCGCCAATGCCACCACCACCAACGAAAGCACCCTGAGCCTAGGCGTTACCGATACCGCCAGCGTGCTAAAAGTCAGTGGCCTGGAAGCGGGCATGGTCATCAGCGATAACAACGGCCACACCGCTACGTCCACGGGTGTGGATTCGCTTATCGACCTGAGCACGTGGAGCGTTGCCAACCTGACCTTGAGTCACACCGGTAGCGACTCTGCGACGTTGATATTCACCGGCACCAACACGGCGGCTAACGGCGACACCAGCAGCACCAACCAATACCTGACCCTGGCCAATGGCACGTCGGTATTGGCCACCGGCACCACGGGCGCGGACACCCTGAACGGCTCGTCCGCCGCTGACCTGCTGCGCGGCGGTGACGGCAACGACACCCTGTATGGCCTGGCGGGCAACGACCGCCTCGAAGGTGGCGCCGGCAATGACACGCTGTACGGCGGTGCGGGTAACGACATCCTGATTGGTGGCGAGGGTAACGACCTGCTCTACGGCGGCAGCGGCAACAACATCCTCACCGGTGGTACTGGCGCCGACACCTTCACCTGGCAAGCCGGCGATGTGGGCAAATCCACCATCACCGACTTCAACGCCGTCGAGGGCGATCGCATCAACCTTAACGACCTGCTGCCGGATGTGACCGACGCCAATATCCTTAGCTACCTGAAAGTCGATACCAGCACCTCGACCATTCAGATCAGCACCAGCGGCCATATCGACCAAGGCTCGGATGTCAGCATCACCTTGCAAGGGGTTGACCTGACCACCTACGGCTCGTCGTCGGCGGACATCATCAAGTCGCTGGTAGCCGGTACCGATCCAGTGGTGAAAACCGACCACCATTAATTTAGGGCGGGACTGAACGGCGCGTCTCCAGCAGTTCGGAGTTCGCGCCGTTTTTTTGCCTGATCAGAAAGTTGCCTGGCAACAAAGCGCTCTGGCAAGAATGCATTGCAGGCGCTACACACAACTGGCAGGGTTTGCGTTTGCACGCCACTCGGCGCCGTTACACCAACCACCACAAGAGGGTTTGCTGCGCAACAGTTACGGCGAGCTAACGCGGGTAGAAGCCGCCGAATTCGACGGCGCCACCGGCACGGCACACGCCGATGACCACGACGTGCAAGCCTGGTACGCCAACCAGAGCGTTGAAAGCAACCTGCTGCAACTCAAGCAAAGCGACCTGGAAATGATCCGGGTAATCGACGACTTGATCTCGGTGCTGATGAACAAAGGGGTACTGCGCATCACCGACCTGCCGCCGGCCGCGCAAAGCAAACTGCTTAGTCGCACCCAATCGCGGGAAGCCTTGGGTGGGCTGCATAAGCTGATCAACGATGATGATTCTGGGGTGATTTGAGCCCAGCTCGACGTCAAAAGTACTGCTGCTAAGGCCCCACCAAAAACCTAATTCCATGGTGGCGGGCCCTACACAGCCCGCCCCTAGCCGCGCCCCATACACCGTCATTCCCGCGCAGGCGGGAACCCAGAATAGTGCGGAAAAATCCGTCAGGCTGACGATTCTGGGTCTCCGCCTGCGCGGGGACGACGGTCGTTGCGGGACAGACTTTTAGCATTCCAGCCTCAGCGGTTGCGCGCAGACAGCCAACCTGGAACGTTGAAAAAATGGTGATTCCAGGTCGCCCTCGCCCTAGCGAATCACGTAGATATAGCCGCCGAAATCAATGCTGCGCCAGACCATGGTGCTCGGCGTGCTGCGGACTATTTCCAGCTGGTTCTCGACCATCGATTTGAACGTAACGATATCCCCCACGCAGGTGTAGGGCAGGGTCTGCACGATCAAGCCTTTATGTTCCAGCGTGCCGTCAGCCGCGAAAGTCCATTGCTGCGAGGCATCGGAGATCAGGTCTTTATCCAGTTCTTTCGAGTACTGGCTCTGGCGCCAGCGCCCCAGCAACGGATGATTGCACCCAGGCGGGTTAACGTCACCAGCGACAGTAGTTGTAGTGGTAGCGAGCTTCTCGGTTTGCACCGCACCGGCGTCACAAGGCTGCGCCTGGAAACTGGTTTTGCCATCGGCAGTTTTGCAACTGTAGATCTGGGCGTTGGAATAGCTGGCCCATAACGCGAGGGTGAGCAGTAGCAGGTATTTCATGTGCACTCCTTTGCTTGATAAAAATTCAACGCCGCCTGACTGGCCGCCCGGCGTGCACAGTACGATGCCATAAAGCGCCTGTCCACGTACCTCAAGACAGGTGCAAAGCCCCTCGCTTTCATGCTGATATGAGCACCCGCCGATTCACGAGTCCGTTTGATGCAAGCCCCTTCCCAACGCCCGCTGTGGCAGGTGTATCTGATCTTTCTGGTGCCGATGGTGCTGTCCAACTTCTTGCAGGGGTTGTCGGGCACGCTCAATAGCATTTACATCGGGCAGATGCTCGGTACCCAGGCGCTGGCGGCGGTGTCGGGGATGTTTCCCATCGTGTTCTTTTTTATCGCCCTAGTGATCGGCTTGGGCGCCGGTGCTTCGGTGCTGATCGGTCAAGCCTGGGGCGCGCGTGAGCCGCATATGGTCAAGGCAATCACCGGCGCCACCTTAAGCCTCGGCGCGCTGATCGGCCTGGTGGCCGCCGTGCTCGGTACCCTCTTCGCCCGCCACGCCCTGCAAGCGCTGGGCACTCCGGCTGACGTGTTGGATGACGCCACCGCCTATATGCGGGTGATGATGCTGACCATGCCCCTGCTGCTGGTGTTCGTGCTGTTCACCCAACTGCTACGCGGCGTTAGCGACACCCTCTCGCCGCTGCTTGCACTCGTCGTATCCACCATCGCCGGCTTGCTACTGACGCCGGCCTTGATCAAAGGCTGGCTGGGTTTGCCGCCGCTGGGTATTCAAAGCGCCGCCATCGCCGGGTTGATCAGCAACCTGTTGGCAATGCTGCTGCTCACCGTGCGCCTGCGCAGCAAACAGCATGTACTGGCGCCGGACCGCGAACTGCTAAAAGCCCTGCGCCTGAACCGCGAAATCCTCGGCAAAGTACTGAGCATCGGCCTGCCCACCGGCGTACAGATGGTGGTGATTTCACTGTCGGAGCTGGTGATTCTGGCCCTGGTCAACCAACACGGCTCGCAGGCGACAGCGGCCTATGGCGCGGTCACCCAGATCGCCAACTACGTGCAATTCCCCGCCCTGTCGATCGCCATCACCGCCTCCATTCTTGGCGCCCAGGCCATCGGCGCCGGGCAGTTGGAACGTATCGGCGCCATTCTGCGCACCGGCCTACTGATCAACACCGTCCTCACCGGCGCCCTGGTGCTGCTCGGCTATGCCCTCTCGCACTGGCTGCTCGGCCTGTTTATCACCGACCCCGCCACCCGCGCCCAGGCCGAACACCTGCTGCATATCATGCTCTGGAGCATTCTGATCTTCGGCTATCAGGCCGCCGTGGGCGGCATCATGCGCGCCAGCGGTGTGGTGCTAATGCCAGTGGCGATCTCAATCTTCTGCATCCTTGGCGTACAAACGCCAGCGGCCTACCTGCTGGATGCGCACTTTGGTCTGCAAGGTGTATGGATGGCCTTTCCGCTGGCCTACGTGACCATGCTGCTGTTGCAGGTGGCGTATTACAAACTGGTGTGGCGGCATCGGCAGATTAAGCGGTTGGTGTGAGAGAGGCCTAGCGTAATGACTGATAAAGCGTTGGAAGCCAAGAAGGCCTATATCGCCGAGAGTCGGCTATCAAATTACCCGGCCAGCCTGCGCTTGGAGGGGGTCGATATCAGTCCAGCGGATATCGACCTCAAGTACAAAACCCGTGAAGAAGTGCTGGCCGCGTTTGAAATCAGGCAATGTAATTCTTCGCCCAAGCCTGACACTCCCTAGGCAAGGGCAAACTTCCCCTGCATCATCCGCCCACAGCAAAGCGCAGGTACGCGCACCGCACACTGAGTTCACGGAATGAACGCCGACCAGAATGACGCCCCCCTTTACCTTCAGCGCCACCAGCCACGCGCCAATGCGTTGCGCTGGGTATTAGCGCTCGCTGTCGGCACCAGCATCAGCCTGGGCTTACTGTTTCTTGCAGGGCAATCCTTTGACCAACTACCAACGACGTCCGCGTTATCGGCGGCACCGGTGATATCGGCGCCGCTCCCAGTAGTTGCACCCGTACAAAGCATCCAATCTGCGTCGAGCCGAGAAGCCCGCGCGACGGCCGCAATTGAGACTGCGGCCATCGCGCTACCGGCTGCCAAAGCACCCAAGCAAACCGTATTTAACGACAGCAATTACCAGCCCAAACCTTTGGTGAACTCGGTGGCCATGGCGCCGTTGAGCAGCCAATCGACGACAAGTAGCGAAGGCGCTGGCGTGGTCACCGGCATCAAGGAAAAACCAATGGCCTGCTGGCCCCTCAAGGAAGGCAGCATTGAGTACCGCGACTGTAAAAGGGCAGTGCAGCTCAACAGCCGAAATCGATAAACCACTGACAGAGCTACACCATGAAAAAGCTTTTCTGCATCGCGACCCTCGCGGCCCTCCTGACCGCCTGCGGTTCGAACAGCGACGATGATGGGCTGCCGGAGACATTTGCCAACCATGTGGCAGCGCAAAATTATAGCGAGGCCGTTGCGCAGACCATCGGCAAAAACCAATGGGGCGACATTAATCCGCAGTCGCTAGTCGAGTTCACCGCCAAGTTAACCCAGTCGGCCAACTCGATGGGGGCCTATAAATTTCACGAACGTGTAGCCAGTGAGGGCATTGGTGAGCGATGGAGGAAAGTGACCTATTTGATAGGTTTCGAACGCGAGCCGCTGCTAGTGGTATTTACCCTCTACAAGCCAGCGGATAAATGGCTGGTCATGGACATCTCCTACACCAAGCACTTCCGTATCGATAATGGCCAGATCATCACGAAGTAATGCTCTTCTTTGCCACCTCTACCACAGGACATCCCATGATCGACTTCAACAACAAAGGCTTCTTCAAACTCAAGCAAAACGACGAGTACGCCGAGCGTGTCAGTTCGTTATTGCTGGAAGGCGAACAGGTGATCGACTCGTATAAGTCGATGCGCGACGGCGTGGTGTTTACCAATAAACGGATTATCTCGGTCAACGTGCAGGGCCTTACCGGCAGCAAAAAAGACTTCACCTCCCTACCCTACAAAAACATCGTGGCCTACTCGGTGGAAACCTCGGGCACCTTCGATTTGGATTCGGAGTTGGAGATTTATTTTTCCTCGCTGGGCAAGGTCAAGTTCGAGTTCACCGGGCGCACCTCAATGGTGGAAATCTCCAAGCTGATTTCCAAGCATGTGCTGTAGGCGGCGGGCTCGCTTGGGGTGAGTTTGTTGTTGTGCCGGCTCGTTGGGCTTCGCCTTCGGCTCAACCCAACCTACGAAAGAACTGTTGGGTCGCTTCGCGGGCGGTGAGCAAAGCGAAGCCCAACAAAAAGCCCCGCACTTGGCGGGGCTTTTTCTTTCCAGCTAGCTACTCAACCAACAAACCGCGTAGCCAACCAGAACAACCCTGCGGCCAAGCCCATGGAGATGGGCAAGGTCAGCAGCCAGGCCAGCAGGATATTGCGCACGGTGCCGCCTTGCAGGCCGCTTTTGTTGGCGACCATGGTGCCAGCCACGCCCGAAGACAATACGTGGGTGGTCGACACCGGCAGGCTAAATACGTTGGCCAGGCCAATGGCGCAGGCGGCGGTGATTTGTGCCGACATGCCCTGGGCGTAGGTCATGCCTTGCTTGCCGATCTTCTCGCCGATGGTCAGTACTACGCGTTTCCAACCGACCATGGTGCCGATACCAAGCGCCAGGGCCACGGCCAGAATCACCCAGAACGGCGAATATTCGGTGGTGGCGGTGAGGTCTTTACGCAGCTTGTCGAGGTCGGCTTTTTCGCGAGAAGCCAAGCCGTCGAGCTTGCCGACTTTCTTCGCGGTGTCGTCCAGGCACAAGAGGTAACGACGCACCTGAATACGCGTGTCCGGTGCCAGGCTGTGGTAGTCGCTCACGCCTTTAAGGTCGGTCAACAAGCCGGCAATGGTGGCTTCGGTCTGTTGTGGGTTGCAGCGGAACAGCTCAGGCATTTCGGCGGTGTTGCCTTTGCCCAAGGCCAGGAACTCACCCAGGCTGTCGCGGTTGCGGTCGTAGAACTGACTCAGGTGCACGGTGGCGTCGCGAGTACGCTCGATCTGATAGGTGGTGCTGTTGAGGTCGAGCACGAACTGGGCCGGCACGATGCCGATCAACACCAGCATGATCAGACCAATACCCTTCTGCCCGTCGTTGGAGCCGTGCACAAAACTCACGCCCATGGCGGAGAGCACGAGCACCAGGCGGTTCCAGAATGGCGGGTGTTTTTTGTCGTCGATTTTGCGGCGCTGCTCGGGGGTCTTGTGCATCTTCGACAGCGGGCGCCACCACTTCAGGCCCAGCAGTACCAAGGCAGCAACGCCAAAACCAGCGATAGGCGAGGCGATCAGCGACATACCGATGTCCATTGCCTTCTGCCAGTTCACACCATCCGCCAGGGGAATATCGGTGATCAGCGCATTGGCCAGGCCAACGCCAAGAATGGAGCCGATCAGGGTGTGCGAGCTGGAGGCCGGAATACCGAAGTACCAGGTGCCCAGGTTCCAGGTGATGGCAGCAGCGAGCAGCGAAAACACCATGGCCAGACCGTGGCCGGTGTTTACGTTGATCAACAGCTCAACCGGCAGCAAATGCACGATGGCATACGCCACGCCGACACCGCCGAGCAACACACCGAGAAAGTTGAACAGGCCGGACAACATCACCGCCAAGTGTGGCGGCATGGCCTTGGTATAGATGACCGTCGCCACTGCGTTGGCAGTGTCATGAAAGCCGTTGATGAACTCGAAGAACAGGACGAACGCCAGGGCCAGGATCAAGCTGACGAGCACCCAGGGCTCTAGCCCGCTGAAAAGATCAAACATGTGGTTTTCTGTTCAGGTCGAAAGGGGGCGCGATTATGCCAGAATCGACAAAACTGCCAGTCGGTAATGCTAGTAGAGAAATACTGTCACGCCACCGTCACAAAGCCACAGCCCACGCGGGCTGTGGGCTGGTGCGGCAAATTGTTACTGCTGCGCGACAGGGCTGCTGGCGTTCTGGGCTTTACGCGGCCGGAGCATAAAAGCCAGCACGATCATGCTGGTGGCCAGGCCAGTCAGCACAATAAACGGCACCTGGTAGCTACCCGTGAGATCGCGCACCAGGCCAGTGAGAATCGGCGTAAAGCTGCTGATGCAGTAGCCGGCGCAAAGCATCATCGCGGTCCAGCGGCTGACCGCCAGCGGTGTGTTCACTTCATACATCGGCAGCACCAGCGACAGCGCAAACGAGCCACTCAAGGCAAAGCCCAGCAGCAGCGCCCATAGTTGCGGCAGCACGGTAGGCAGGAAGGAAATCATGCCCAGGCAGATGCTTGAGGTGATGGCGCAGACCAGCAACAGTTGTGCGCGGTTGTCGTAACGCTGAGCCAGCCAGGGCAGCACGAAGGCGCTGGGCAGGCCGATCATCATGAACGAGCTAAACAAGGCATTGCTGTGCAGCGCCGAAAAGCCCACTTCCACGTAGCGCGCCGACAGCCAGGTAGCCAAGGTGTAGAACAAACCGGCCTGGATGGCGAAGAAACCGGTAATTACCCACGCCCTAGGTTCTCGCCACGGCAGGCCGCCGCCACTGCCAACCTCGGCCGGGCTTTCCTTTTTATTTGGCACCCAAAGCCAGATGCACAACGCCAGTAACGCCGGCACCGCCCAGATAGCCAAGCCCCAGTGCCAGCGCTCATCGAACACAGAGGTCAGCGGCCCAGTGAGCACCGCGCCACCGGCGCCGCCGATGGTCATGCTGAAGGAATACCACGCCACCACACGGCCGACCTTGCCGACAAAATGGCGCTTGATATAGCCCGACAACAGCGGCCCGGCCACCGCAATACCGGCGCCGACAAACACCGCACTGCCAATCAGCACCACCGCGTTATGGCCAAACAGGCGCAGCACCAAGGCGCTGCCGATCAACGCCATACAGCCGGCGATAGTACGTTCCAAGCCAAAACGCACAGCCAGGCGCGGCGCGATAGGCGCCAGCAAGCCCATGCACAACACCGGCAAGGCGGTGGTCAGGGCCATCAGGCCACGGCTTAAGGACAGTTGATTGGCGATCAGTTCGATCAGCGGCGCGAGGGAGGTGATGCCGGGGCGTAAATTGATCGCCGCCAACACCAGGGCGACGAATAAAAGCGCCCGAGAGATGGGTTTCACAGAAGTAGTCAACGTAGCAACGACCAGGCAGGCCGGGCCAGTAACCCTACTATCCAACAGCGCCGGCAAACAAGCCTGACCGGCAAAATAATTGACCGATCAGACAAGTTTTAACCGCTCAGGCGTTATTTGCCCTTGGCGCGCATTTTCTCGGCCATTACCGCCATTTCGTTGTACAGCGCGTTCGGGTTCTTCTGTTTCAACGCCCAGGCCATACGGCCTTGTTCGTGGGGCAGAATCATAAAGTCGTTGTTGGCCACCGAGGTGTAGATGTAGTCGGCGATGTCGGCGGCGCTGATCGGGCTGCTTTCCAACAGCTTGCCAACCTGGGCCTTCATGGTTGGAGTCGGGCCACGGAAGGAGTCCATCAGGTTGGTCTGGAAGAACGATGGGCAAACCACATGCACGCCAATTTCCTGCTGCTTAAGCTCGGCCAGCAGGCTTTCCGAAAGCGCCACCACACCGGCCTTGGCGACGTTGTAGTTACTCATCGCCGGGCCTTGCATCAGCGCGGCCATAGAAGCGATGTTGATGATCCGCCCTTTGCTCTTTTCCAGCAGCGGCAGGAACGCTTTGCAGCCTTTGACCACGCCCATCAGGTTGATGGAAATCTGCCAATCCCAATCTTCCAGCGACAGGTCGCTAAAGAAGCCGCCGGAAGCCACACCGGCGTTGTTGACGATAATGTCGACGCCACCGAATTTGGTCTCACAGGCCTGCGCCAGGGCGGTCAGTTGGCTGTAGTCACGTACGTCGCAGCGCAGGGTGAAACCGTCACCGCCGGCTTCGCGCACCAGCTTCAGGGTTTCGGCCAGGCCCGGCTCGCTGACATCGGACAGCGCCAATTGCCAGCCTTCGCGCGCCCAACGCAACGCGATTTCGCGGCCCAAACCAGAACCTGCGCCGGTGATCATCATGCGATTTTGCATAGTAAGGCTGCCTTGTTATCTGTAGTCATTATGGTGAGGAGTGATGCCAGTGTAGCGAAGGCATTTGCCTAGCCCACGCACCATTAGGCTGCTGAATGACCTAAGCAAACCCCACTCATGCCTGGCCCCGGCGGCGGTTTATAAGGCGCCATAACAGGTACAGATACACCGCGCCGTTGAGCGCGATCACGACGCTGCCAAACAGCAGTTGCAGCGCATCGGTCAGGCCGCTCGGATAAATCAGCGGGATCAGGTAATGCTCGATAAACCCACCTTCGTAACCGGCCTGCCCCGCTGCTTGCCGGTAGTGATTTTCCAGCGGCGTCAGCGGGCAATACAGGTGCATGAACTCCACCATCGCGCCCCAGGTAACCGCCGGAAGATGCAGCCACGCCAGCCAG
>LNAP01004173.1_pt1 | contig 19518 bp, 18 predicted proteins | sample 602601 | NCBI WGS metagenome assembly LNAP01 (sample SAMN02440304, study PRJNA202911) | soil metagenome | biome: Subtropical and temperate rainforests or woodlands; isolation source: soil samples (1 kg each in a 20% v/v slurry with milli Q water) were... ...
CCTGTTGCCGGCCGACATTACCGGTACGGAAATCTACCGCCCGGAAACCGGCAGCTTCGTGTTCCAGCAAGGCCCGATCTTCCACAACCTGGTATTGGCGGACGAAATCAACCGCGCCCCGGCCAAGGTCCAGTCGGCCTTGCTCGAAGCCATGGGCGAGCGGCAAGTCAGTGTCGGGCGCAGCACCTACGAGCTGTCGCCGCTGTTCCTGGTGATGGCCACGCAGAACCCGATCGAGCAGGAAGGCACCTACCCGTTGCCGGAAGCCCAGCTTGACCGGTTCCTGATGCACGTGAAAATCGGCTTTCCCGATGCCACTGTCGAGCGCCGGATTCTGCAGCAAGCCCGTGGAGAAGCCCTGAACGGCGAAGCCAAGCCTGAGCGTCGGGTTACTCAACAGACGATTTTTGTCGCACGCAAGGAAATCCTCGGTCTGTACATGGCCGACGCCGTGGAGGAGTACCTGGTACAACTGGTCATGGCCACCCGCACCCCGGCCAAATTCGATCCGGAGATGGCCGAGTGGATCGCCTACGGCGCCAGCCCCCGAGGCTCGATTGCCCTGGACCGCTGCGCCCGCGCCCACGCCTGGCTGGCCGGGCGTGATTTCGTCAGCCCGGAGGACATCCAGGCCGTGCTGTTCGACGTGCTGCGCCATCGCATCATTCTTTCCTTTGAAGCCGAAGCCGCCGGTATCGATCAGGACCGTGTGGTCCAGCGGATTCTCGACGTCGTAGCCGTCGCTTGACCCCGATGAACGCCAGCCTGCCGCCCGAGCCGGGCATTCGTGTCAGCCTCGCCGACCTGATCGAGATGCGCCATCGCGTGCGCGAAGTGCAGCTGTTTTCCACGCCCGGCCAACGCAGTCCGCTGATCGGCCTGCACCATTCCAAATTGCGCGGGCGTGGCGTCGACTTCGATCAGGTGCGGGTCTATCAGGCCGGCGACGATGTGCGCACCATTGACTGGCGTGTGACCGCGCGCACCCAGGAGCCTCACACCAAACTGTTCCACGAAGAACGTGAGCGGCCGATATTCATCATGGTCGAACAAAGCCGCCGGTTGTTTTTCGGGTCAGGCCTGATGTTCAAGTCAGTGCTCGCCGCCCAGGCCGCGAGCCTGATCGGTTGGGCAGCCCTGGGCCACAACGACCGGGTCGGCGGGCTGGTGTATGGCGACAATGAGCACTATGAAATCAAGCCTCGGCGCAGCAAGCAAAGCCTGCTGCAGTTGCTCAACCGGCTGGTGCGGGTCAACCGGTCGCTGACCACCGAGGGCGAGCCGGACCGCGACGCCTTTGGCATTGCCTTGCGCCGAGCGCGTGAGGTGTCACGTCCGGGCAGCCTTGTCATTGTGATTTGCGACGAACGCGCGCTATCGGAAAGCGCCGAGCAACAGCTGAGCCTGTTATCGCGTCATTGCGACCTGTTGCTGCTGCCGGTGTCCGATCCGCTGGATCATGCCCTGCCCGCCGCCGGCCTTTTACGTTTCGCCGAGCGTGGAGCGCAATTGGAACTCGATACGCTGAATTTCGACCTGCGCCAGGCTTACCGGGCCCAGGCTGAAGCGCGTATCGCGCGATGGGAGCTGCTCGCGCAAAAACTGCGGGTGCTGATGATGCCGTTGAGCACTCAGAGCGAAATGGTCGAGCAATTGCGCGAATACCTGAACCCACAGAAACCGGGGAAAGGTCGATGAGCAGCCTTGATCAACTGCAACCACTGATATCCCCGCCACCGGTGGAATTCTGGCCTCCGGCACCGGGTTGGTGGTTGCTGCTTCTGTTGGTGCCGCTGATCGGTTTGGGCCTGTGGAAGCTACGTCGCTTTATTCCGGACAGGCGTCCCGTGGTGCGTGCAGAACAGCCGCTTGACCCGGTGCGTCTTGCCGCCCTGGCGGAGCTGGCCTTGATGCCCAAACCCTACGACGGTGCGCCGGCCGGTGCCTGGTTGCAGCAACTCAACGGTTTGCTCAAACGCCTGTGCCGCAACCACTACCCCTACAGCCAAAGTCACACCCTCAACGGACGAAAATGGCTGGCGTTCCTCGACAATCGCTGCCCGGCCGCCGGCCTGACTCGCTGGATGGTGCTGGTCGAAGGCGCCTACAAACCCGAATGCAAACTCGACGACAAGGCCATCGCCGGCCTGACCCAGGCCGTCGACACATGGATTCGCAAGCATGTTTGAGTTCGCCTGGCCGTGGATTTTTGCCCTTCTGCCGCTGCCGTGGCTGATGCGCATCATATTGCCGGTGGCCGACAGTGGCGAACCGGCGCTCAAGGTCAGCTTCCTCAGCGACCTGGAAGGCCTCGCCGGGCGTCGCGCCCGGGCCAACCTGCCAGCATGGCGCCAGCAGGCACCGTTCATAGTGCTGTGGCTGTTGCTGCTGGTCGCGGCTGCACGCCCGCAATGGCTCGGCGACCCCTTGCCGATTGCTGCCAGTGGCCGTGACTTGCTGGTGGCGGTGGACGTTTCCGGCTCCATGGACTTCCCTGACATGCAGTGGCAGGACGAAGAAGTGAGCCGACTGGCGTTGGTCCAGCACCTGCTCGGCGATTTCCTCGAAAGCCGCGAAGGTGACCGCGTCGGCCTGATCCTGTTCGGTAGCCAGGCCTACGTGCAGGCGCCGTTGACCTTCGACCGCCACACCGTGCGCGTCTGGCTCGATGAAGCGCGCATCGGCATTGCCGGCAAAAACACCGCCATCGGCGATGCTATCGGCCTGGCCCTCAAGCGCCTGCGCTCGCGTCCGGCAACAAGCCGCGTGCTGATTCTGGTCACCGACGGCGCCAATAATGGCGGTGAAATCGACCCGTTCACCGCAGCCCGACTGGCGGCCAAGGAAGGCGTGAAAATCTATCCGATCGGCATTGGCGCCGACCCAGAGCAAAGCGGCTCCGTGGGTTTCCTCGGCGTCAACCCGAGCCTGGATCTCGACGAGCCGTCCCTCAAGGCCATCGCCGAAGTCACCGGTGGTCAGTACTTCCGCGCCCACGATGGCAAGGAACTGCAATCGATCAAGGATACCCTTGACCAACTGGAGCCCGTGACCCAGCAACCGACCCAGGCCCGCCCGGCCCAAGCGCTGTATCACTGGCCGCTGGCCCTGGCGCTATGGTTGAGCATGCTGCTGCTGGCACCCGTACTGTGGCCGGACAACCCCTTGCAACGCCTGTTTACCAGGGATCTGTTTTTGCAAACGCAATTGCTGCCCGACTGGCGCCAGCGTCTCAAACGCCTGCGCCTGCGGAGGCGCCGATGAGTGCGCTGTGGCCTTACTGGTACCGCCCCTGGTGGCTGCTGTTGTTGCCGGTGCTTGGCTGGTTGCTCTGGCAACTCTGGCACCGCAAGAAGCGCGCCGGGCGCTGGCAAATGATCCTGCCTGCGGCCTTTCACACGACATTGCTCAGCGGTGGCAGTGGACGTGACAGTAAATTGCCCTGGATCGCCCTCGGTCTCGCGTGGCTGTTGACCGTGCTCGCCCTGCTGGGTCCGGGCTGGCAGCGTGTCGAGCAGACCAGTCAAAAACCCGCCGATCCGCTGGTGGTGATTCTCGAGCTGACCCCGGAAATGCTCGCCACCGACGTCACACCCAACCGACTCGAACAGGCACGACGCAAGGTGCTTGATCTGCTGCAAGTTCGCAGCGACGCGCAAACCGCCATCGTCGTCTACGCCGGCAGTGCCCACACACTGGTGCCGCTGTCAGATGATCTTTCCACCAGCCGCAATCTGTTGGATGCACTCAAACCGTCGTTGATGCCAGCGGCCGGTCATCGCGCCGATCTGGCTGTGCTCAAGGCCCTGACGTTGCTCGACCAGGCTGCTTTGGGCGATGGCCGGATCCTGCTGATTGGATCGTCCCTGACCGACCAGGAACGGCAGGGCATCCGTCGCGCACTGAACGGCAAATCGACAAAATTTTTGATGCTCGGCATCGGCACCGCCGAAGGCTCGCCGATCACCCAGGAAGACGGCAGCTTCCTCAAGGATGAACAAGGCGCCATTCTCGTGCCGCGCCTGGACGAACCCGGCTTGAAAAGTTTTGCCAACGACCTGGATGGCCGCTATCGCCAGGCACGCCTGGACGATAGCGATCTGCGCGCCCTTGGCCTGCTTGACGGTCCACGTCACTTGCGCAACGACGGTCAGACCTTGCGCCTGGACACCTGGGCCGATCAGGGGTACTGGCTGCTGCTGCCACTGCTGCTGCTCGCGGCCTGCGCGGGACGTCGCGGTTGGCTGCTGTGCCTGCCGCTGCTATTGGCGCTGCCTCAACCGAGCTACGCCTTCGACCTCGCAGACCTTTGGCTGCGTCCAGACCAACAAGGCGCGCATTTACTCAAGCAGAAGCGCCCTGCGGAGGCCTCCCGACGCTTCGAAAGCCATCAGTGGCAAGGCGTGGCGCTCTATGAGGCCGGCGACTACGCAGGCGCCGCCGAGCGGTTTGCCGAAGGCGACGATGCCCACTCCCACTACAATCGAGGCAATGCCCTGGCCAAAAGCGGTGAGCTGGAGGCAGCCCTGGACGCTTACGAACAGGCACTGGAACGTCAACCGGACTTGCGTCCGGCACTGACCAACAAGGCGCTGGTCGAACGCCTGCTCAAGGAGAAAAATACTCCTCCTGAGCCAGACGCCGCCAGCAATGCCCGGCCCGAAGCCGAATCGCCGGAGCCACCGCCCGGTGCCGCCGCACAACCCTCGAGCAGCGGCGAACCGAAAACCGAGGGGCAACCGAGCCGCCTGGGTGAGGAACAACCACCCATCACACCGCCGAAACCGGAGGGCAAAGAGGTTCCGGGCAGCGAGGTTCCGGGCAGCGAACTGGGTGACGAACAACACACCACACCGCCCTTGCGCCCGGCCACCGACAGTATCGAAGGTGAGCAGCGCCAGGCACTGGAGCAATGGCTGCGACAGATCCCGGATGACCCCGGTGAACTGCTCAGGCGCAAATTCTGGTACGAACAGCAACAACATCAGGATCAGGAAGAAACTCGATGACCCGCTTCACCGTTTTATTGCTCGCGCTGCTGCATGGCCTGTTGTTCTGCACCGTTCAGGCACAGACAGCAGAACTGGTCGCCAGTGTTGATCGCAGTCGCCTGAGCTCAGGCGAGACGGTCGAACTGACCCTGGAATCCAGCGATGTCACTCAGTTCGGCAAACCGGACCTGGCGGCGCTGGAGCCCTTGTTCGAAGTGCGCGGCACACGTCAGGTCAACCAGTTGAACACCCTGAGCGGAGAAAACCAGGCCACCACCCGCTGGATCGTCACCCTCCTGCCCCGGCAAAACGGCAGCGTGGTGATTCCGTCATTGCAACTGGGGGAACTGCAGAGCCAGCCGATCACCCTGCAAGTGGTCGAGAGCGAAACACCTGACAACACGAACAAGCGGGCTGCGGTATTCATCGATGCCAGCCTCGATCAAACCAGCGTGTACGTGCAGGCGCAAGCTGTCCTGACCCTGCGCATCTACCATTCGGTGTCGCTGTACGACGACAGCAGCCTGCCACCCTTGCAGATACCTGACGCACGCATCGAACAATTGGGTGACTCACGCACCTACGAAAAGGACATCGACGGCCTGCGCCATGGCGTGATCGAAATGCGCTACGCGATCTACCCGCAACACAGCGGCGAGCTGGTCATTCCGGCGCAGGTCTTCAACGCCGCGCTGGTCGACCCACAACCGGTACAGGACGCAACCCAGGGGCCAAAAGCCGGCAAACTGATGCGCGTTACCTCGGCCGAACTGCTGTTGACGGTCAAGGCCAAGCCCCTCACCTATCCGGCCGACGCGCCATGGCTGCCTGCGCGCAGCCTGACCCTGAGCGAAATCTGGAACCCGGAGCCGGATCACACTCAGGTCGGCGATTCGCTGACCCGCAGCCTGACGGTGAAGGCCGAAGGCTTGTCCAGCACCCAACTGCCTCCGCTGCCCGGCACCGACGTCGGCGGCCTGCGCCGCTACCCGGATCAACCGGTGCTCGGCAACCAGAACAGCGAACGCGGCCTGGTCGGCAGCCGTGAAGACCGCGAGGCCCTGGTGCCGACAAGGACCGGCGCCATCGAGCTGCCCACCGTCGACGTGGTCTGGTGGAACACCTTCGAAGATCATCTGGAACACAGCAGCCTGCCTGCTCGCACGCTGCACGTGGTGGCCAATCCGAGCCTGCTGGCCGACACCCCGGCCGGCGCCTCACCGGTCGATGCCAGCGCCGACAGCGAAGCACTCTGGCGCTGGAAACTCAGTACCTTGATCCTGGCCTGCACCACCCTGCTCGGCTTTGGCCTCTGGTGGCGTGGCCGCTGGCAACCGGCGGTGGCGCGTGTCGCGCAAACCGGCCCGAGCCCGCGCACCGTGCTCGACGACCTCAAGCGCGCCTGCCAGGCCAACGACTCCCACGCCACCCGCCAGGCCCTCGACGCCTGGGCCCGCCAGCAGCCGGAAACCCTGGCCGACATGGCCGCCCGCTTCGTACCTCTGTCCGACGCCCTCGACGGCCTGAACGGCGCGCTGTACAGCGAAACCGGCCAGTACTGGCAAGGTGACGAACTGTGGCGGGCGATCAAGGCGATCCCGATGGCCGAACGGGTTCAGGACCCGGTCGGTGACAGTGGGTTGCCGCCGCTATATCCGAAATAGCCGAATTCATTGTTGGCAGGATGATTTTGTGGTGAGGGGACAAGCCGTCCTCGCCACAGAACTCCCTGCCATAAGAAGTCTGGTGTGCAACCACACCCGACCGGTTTACCAGTAAACTCTTCCCCCTTTCGCCGCCTTCATTTTTCACGCGGCCATTACCTATTTTGTAGCGGAGTTCGCCTTGCGCTTGTTTCACACCTCCGACTGGCACCTCGGGCAGAACCTGCACGGCCAGGATCGCGATTTCGAACACGGCTGTTTTCTCGAGTGGCTGTTGCGTCAATTGAAGCTCGACCAGCCGGATGTGCTGTTGATCGCCGGCGATATCTTCGACACGGTCAATCCGCCGGTCAAAGCCCAGGAGCGTCTCTACGACTTCATCGTCAGCGCCCACGAACAGCAGCCGTTGCTGACCATCGTGATGATTGCCGGCAACCACGATTCCGGCTCGCGGATCGAACTGCCCGCGCCGTTGATGCGCCGCCTGCGCACTCACGCGCTCGGTCGTGTGCTGTGGCTGGATGACGGGCAACTGGATGCCGAGCGCTTGCTGTTGCCGCTGCCGGATGCCAAAGGCAAAACCGTCGCCTGGTGCCTGGCGCTGCCGTTCCTGCGCCCTGCCGAAGTCACCGGCGCGCATCTGGGCGACAACTACCTGCGTGGCATTGGCCAGGTCCATGAATGGCTGATCGAGGCGGCGAACGCAAAGCGCAAGAAAGGCCAGGCGCTGATCGCCATCAGCCACGCACACATGGCGGGCGGTTCGGTGTCGGAAGACTCGGAGCGCAGCCTGATCATCGGCAATGCCGAAGCCCTGCCCGCCAGCCTGTTCGGACCGAGCATCAGTTACGTTGCCCTCGGCCACTTGCACAAGCCGCAGAAGGTCAACGGCGAGGAGCGCATCCGCTACAGCGGCTCGCCGATTCCGTTGTCGTTCTCCGAGATCAGCTATCAGCACCAGATCCTCGACATCAAACTCGATGGCGAAACCCTGGTCAGCGTCGAGCCGAAACTGATCCCCCGCGCGGTCAACCTGCAACGCATCGGCCCGGCGCCATTGAGCGAGATCCTGGTGCAATTGGCGGACCTGCCGAACATCGACCTGTTGGCCGACATCCAGCGCCAGCCATGGCTGGAGGTGCGGGTTCGCCTCGATGAACCGCAGCCCGACCTGCGCAATCAAGTGGAAACCGCCCTGCAAGGCAAGGCTGTGCGCCTGGTGCGCATCGCCGCCGAGTACGCCGGCAACGGCGGCCGTGACGGTGCCGACGAAGGCAGCACGCTGATCGAACTGGACCAACTCACGCCTCAGGAACTGTTCAGCCGCGCCTGGCAGGACAACTACGGCAGCGAGGTCGACGAGCAAACCCTCAAGGACTTTGCCGAGCTGTTGCAGGACGTGCAGATGGAGAGCGAACAACCATGAAAATCCTCGCGATCCGCCTGAAAAACCTCGCCTCCCTGGCCGGGCCATTTGAAATCGACTTCACCGCCGAACCCTTGGCCAGTGCCGGACTGTTCGCCATCACCGGCCCCACCGGCGCTGGTAAAAGCACCTTGCTTGATGCCCTGTGCCTGGCGCTGTTTGGCGCCGTACCGCGCCTGAACAACACCGGGCGCGACGCCAAGGTGCCGGACGCCGACGGCGAAATCGCTACCGGCGACCCACGCACCCTGCTACGTCGCGGCACGGGTGAAGGCTATGCGGAAGTGGATTTCGTCGGCGTCGACGGCCGCCGCTACCGCGCCCGCTGGGAGGCCAATCGCGCCCGGGACAAGGCCGCTGGCAAGCTGCAGGCCAGCCGCCAGAGCTTGCGTGACATCGATCAGGATCAATTGCTCGCCAGCCAGAAAGGTGAATACAAGACTCAGCTCGAAGCCGCGCTGGGGCTGAATTTCGAACAATTCACCCGCGCGGTGATGTTGGCGCAAAGCGAGTTCAGCGCGTTCCTCAAGGCCGACGACAACGACCGCAGCGAACTGCTGGAAAAACTCACCGATACCGCGCTCTACACCCGCCTCGGTCGTCGGGCCTTCGACAAGACCAAGGAGGCCCGCGAGACGCACAAGCTTCTGCAGGATCAGGCCAGCGGGGTAACGCCGCTGTCACCCGAAGCCCGCGCGGAACTGGATGAGCGCTTCAACCAGGCGCAGCAACAACTCAAGACCCAACAGGCGCAGCTCAAACAGCTTGAACTGCAGGACACCTGGCTCAAGGACCTGCGTCGATTGCAGGACGAGCATCTGGCCGCCAGCGAACAACTGCAATCGGCGCAGACCCACTGGGAGGCCTTGGCCAGCGAGCGGTTGAGGCTCACCCGTCTCGAACAGCTGGCCCCGCAACGGCACCAGTTCGCCCGTAAAGCCGAGGTCGACGCGCTGCTGACACCCTTGGCGGCGCAAATTGCCTTGCAGACGCAGCAACATGGCGAACTCGGTGAGCGCCAGACGCTGCTTGAGCAACAGCTCGGCAGCGCCCGGATCGCCTTGAGCGAAACCCAACAGCGACAAGCCGACAGCGCGCCGTTGCTGCGTCAGGCCTTTGAAGCCCAAAGCACCCTCGCCCGCCTGGCCAAGGACACCGCCCTCAGCGCCGAAGCCAGGCAGCAGGCGCAACAGGCCTGCACCCAGGGCCAGGGCACGATTCAGACCTTGCTCGATCAGCAAGCCCGAGGCGCCGGGGACTTGCAGCGCATCGCCACCGGGCTTGAGCAAAGCACGCATCTGGCACCGCTGAGCGATGCCTGGAATGCCTACCGCGACCGGCTGCAACAGTTGATGCTGATCGGCAATCGACTGAATCAGGGCCAGGCCGAACTGGCCAGCCTCGAACAAAACGCCGCGAGCACCGACCAGGCGCTCACCGCGCAGAAGCAGCAACTGGAGGTGCTGTTCAAGGAGGCCGGTGCCGAACCGGATGCCGTCGCCGAACAGATCGGCATCCTGGGTAGCCTGTTGCAGGACAACCGCAAGCAACTGCGCGCCGTCGAAGACCTGGCGCGCTTGTGGGCCAGCCAGCAGGACCTGGACAAACGCAGCGCCGAGCTGCAACAGCGCCAGCTCACCGCGCAGCAGGAACGTGAACGCCTGACCCAGGACGGGGTCAAGGCCAAGGCTGATCTGAGCGTTGCCGAACAGACCCTCAACGTCACTCGCGAACTGCTGGAGCGTCAGCGTCTGGCGCGTAGTGCCAGTGTCGAAGAGCTGCGCGCGCAGTTACAGGACGACCAGCCATGTCCGGTCTGCGGCAGCAACGAGCATCCGTATCATCAGCCGGAAGCCCTGCTGCAAAGCCTCGGTCGTTTTGATGAAAGCGAACAGGCCAACGCGCAAAAGGCCGTCGACCTTCTCAAGGAAAAACTCACTGACCTGCGTGCCGAAGTCGGCGGGCTGATCGCCCAGCAAAAGGAACTGCTGCAACAGCAGGAGCAACTGGCGACCCAGCAGCAAGCCCTCGCTCCAAGCCTGGAAGCGCACCCGCTGGCGGCCCAACTGCTGAATCAGGATGCCGCCAAACGCGATGCCTGGCTCGTCCAGCAAAACAGTCAGCTCAACCAGAGCATCAGCCAGGACGAGCAACGGCAGAGCGCGCTGCTCACCCTGCAACAGGATGCCGCACGCCTGACCCAGCAACTGCGCCATGCCGAAACTGCCCACCAGCAAGCGGCCCAGCACCTGAGCAATCAACAGCGCGAATTGAACAACGACCGCCAGCGTCTGGACGAAGAACTCAAGGCATTCGCCAACCTGCTGCCGGCCGAAACCCTGCAAGCGCTGCGCGTCGAACCGGCGGCGACTTTCATGCAGCTCGACCAGCAGATCGCCGAGCGCCTGGCGCAACTCGAACAACAAAAGGAAGAACTGGCCGAGCAGCAACAACGCCAGCAACAGCTGGAGAAGGAACAGGATCGCCAGCAAAGCCGCGTGCAGCAATTGCAGGCCGCCGAACAGCAATTCACCGGGCTGGCTGAGCAGCAACAGGCGAGCCAGCACACACTCGGGCAATTACTCGGCGAACACAGCAGCGCCGAGCATTGGCAGCAGCAACTGGAACAGGCCGTGGAACAGGCGCGCAGCGCCGAAGCCAGCACTGCGCAGACGTTGCAAAGCGTCGTCACGCAGTCAGTGCAAATCGCCGCCGAGCTCAAGGCCCAGCGCGAACGCTTGCATGCACTGGAAGGCGAAGAACTTGAGCTCGCCGGCAAGATCGGCGACTGGCGTGCCCGCCATCCCGAGCTGGATGACGGCGGCCTCGAAAACCTGTTGAGCGTCGACGCCCCCCAGGTCAGCGAACTGCGCCAGCGCTTGCAGCACAGCGAGAAAGCCATCGAACAGGCCAACGTCCTGGTACAGGAGCGCAACAAACACCTGCTCAATCATCAGGCACAACAGAACGGAAACCTCGATGCCGAGCAATTGGCCAGTGCGCTGATCGACCTGCAAAACCTCACTGCCACCAGCGAGCAACACTGCGCCGAACTGCGCGCCGAGCAGACCGAGGACCAGCGCCGGCAGAACGCCAATCAGGCCCTGGCGCAGCAAATTGCCGACGCCTACAACGAGTATCAACGCTGGGCACGCCTGAATGCGTTGATCGGCTCCGCCACCGGCGACACATTCCGCAAGATCGCCCAGGCCTACAACCTCGACCTGCTGGTGCATCACGCCAACGTGCAATTGCGCCAACTGGTGCGCCGCTATCGCCTCAAGCGCGGCGGCAGCATGCTCGGGTTGCTGGTGATGGACACGGAAATGGGTGACGAACTGCGCTCGGTACACTCACTGTCCGGTGGCGAAACCTTCCTGGTGTCGCTGGCGCTGGCCCTCGGTCTGGCGTCGATGGCGTCGAGCACGCTGAAAATCGAGTCGCTGTTCATTGATGAAGGCTTCGGCAGCCTCGACCCTGAATCCCTGCAACTGGCCATGGATGCCCTCGACGGCTTGCAGGCCCAGGGCCGCAAGGTCGCGGTGATTTCCCACGTACAGGAAATGCATGAACGGATTCCGGTGCAGATTCAGGTCCAGCGCCAGGGCAACGGCCTGAGTACCCTGGAGGTGAAATGAACACGCTGTATTCCTTCCGCCGCTGCCCGTACGCCATGCGCGCGCGCATGGCCCTGCGCTACTCGGGCGTGGCGGTGGACATCGTCGAAGTCAGCCTGAAGGCCAAGCCCGCCGAGATGCTCGCACTGTCGGGCAAAGGCACGGTGCCGGTACTGAACGCCGATGGCCGGGTGATCGACGAAAGCCTCGACATCATGCGCTGGGCATTGGCGCAGAACGATCCGCAGGACTGGTTGCTCAAGGGTGATCCTGACGCAGCGGAGCAAATCGCTCCTTTGATTGAACAGAACGATCAGGTGTTCAAGGTGCACTTGAATCGCTACAAGTACGCCGAGCGTTATCCCGAGCAGCCGATGGAGGTTTATCGCAGCGAGGGTGAGGTGTTTTTGCAAAGGCTGGAGGCGTTGCTGGAGGGGCGTGACTACTTGCTGGCCGGTCATCCAAGCCTGGCCGATGTGGCGTTGATGCCCTTCGTGCGCCAGTTCGCCCACGTCGACCGCGACTGGTTCGCGCAGACACCGCATCGACGCTTGCAGGCATGGCTACAGCGGCTTTTGGGGTCGGACCTGTTCACATCAATCATGAAGAAATACCCATCCCTGTAGGAGCCAGCTTGCTGGCGAAGGTGTGTCAGTTGACGCTGCGGTGCCTGACACACCATCGCCAGCAGGCTGGCTCCTACAAAGGTCCGTGGTGCGTCGAAGACTCAGGCCAGCACCTGACACATCCCGATGGCCGAGCAATCGACCTGGAACGGGCCGAAAACCACACCTTCACTCCTGATCGGCGGATTGCCGGCCAGCATGCCCTTGGCATTGGCGTTTTCGATGCTGCGGGCAATGTTGTGATTGGCTTCGATAGCCCGTGCCACCGAACCTGCCGAGCCCTGGCCGATCCCCAACAAGGTGGATCCATTAGTCATGAACGCCAGGAAGGCGATGACCCAAAGTCTGTGCCCTTTCATGCGCCGACGACTCCTGCGAGTTCAGCCTGATCAGCGCTCGCGTTTTGCGTACGGTGTTCAAACTGGATGCCCGGATGAGCGACCTGGATCGGTGCTTCGAAAGAGGATTGCGCCTGTTCTGAAAGGCTGACCACCAGCACCATGGCAAGGTAAAGACCGATTGCCACATAGGCGCCGTGTTTGGCAGAAGTGAGAATTGCGCTGGCCATGATGTTCTCCGCAGGCATGTTTCAATGCCCACAGAATCGATCAAAAAAGCTTGGTTAACCACTCAGGGATATCCATAGTGACCATCAACTTCATTGATCATTAAGCCAGACTATTTCAGTCTTCAATAAAACTCATCAAGCGCTCGCGCGCAGCATCCGGCTCCCTCGGAACAGGGTCGGCTGCCGACAGAATGGGCGTTGAGTAGAGAAAGAGTAGAACCAATGCCAGACGCGTCACCATGCTGTCGATCCTTGCCGTGAGGATGAGTCAAAAAATCAGCGTCAATTTAAACGCATGGCAATATGATATCAAGTGCGACATTGATGGCAAAGTGATGCTGTCGCAAATGCGTTATGCAGGAGCGACATCACTCTGATCGTTTTCGACACAATGGCTTTCAAAACCAGGGCCTTCGATCATCAGTGACTTCGCTCCTGCATAAAGGCAGGGGTGAACGTTCAGGCTTGGGTTTTGTGATCCAGCGCGGCGTAGAAGTTGGCGCTCTGTTGCAGGTACTTCTGGGTGTAGCTCTGGGTGTGGGCTTTTTTGTCGCTGATTTCAACGTTGGCACTGGCTGGCAGCGCAACGGTGGCGGCGATGACAGAGAAGATGTTGAAGTTCATGGCGGTAATCCTCGGATTCAGTTGGCTTGCTTGCCCGGTGGGGCCGTGAAGCAAACTTAACCCTCGAGGGTTCATGCCTTGAAATGCTTTGTAGCATTACCAGATATCAGCGTCATTGATAAAAGCAGGCAGGCCCCATTAACCGGGGCCTGCGGCTTATTGACGCAGCAAAAACCTGACGTCGCTCGGCGCGTCCATCGGCAGTTTTTGCACAGTCTTGCCCAGCAAACCGGTTTTGGCATCGCGTTCGACGACGACAAGCTGGTTGCTCTTCTGGTTGGCGATCAACAGAAATCTGCCGCTCGGATCGAGGCTGAATTCCCGCGGATGATCGCCCTCCACCGCCCGGCGTTGCAGCTCGCTGAGGTGGCCGGTGGCCGGATCAATGGCAAACACCAGCAGTTGATTGGCCGTGCCACGGTTGCTGACGTAGAGGAACTTGCCATCAGCCGAGGCATGCAACGCTGCCGCAGCCTTGTCCGATACCGGTTGCCCGGCAGCCAGATCGACCATCTGCGTCTGTTCGAGTTGGCCGTCGTGGTAATCGAACACCGCCACTTGTGCGCTCATTTCCATGGTCAGCCAGGCATGTTTGCCATCGGCGCTGAACAGCAGGTGGCGCGGCCCGCTGCCCGGCGGCAGTTGCACGAATGCCGGGGTGACCGGGGTCAACGGCAGTTCCGGGTTGGCCTTGGGGTCGAAGCGGTAGGCAAACACCTTGTCGGCGCCCAGGTCATTGGCGAACACGTATTTGCCGTCCGGCGACGGGATTGTCGAGTGCACATGGGCCGAGGCCTGGCGCTCGGGATTGACCCGGCTCGCCGGGTGGCTGCTCATCTGCACCACGGGCTTGAGCTTGCCATCAGCCGCCACCGGCAATACCGCGAGAGTGCCGCCCGGGTCTTCGGCCACCGAGTAATTGCTGACAAACAGATGGCGGCCATCGGCGCTGAGACTGGAATGGGTCGGCTCGTTGCCCAGGCTTTGTACCTGACTGATCAGGCTCAGCGCATGGGTCTTGGGATCAATCGAGTAACTGCTGACGCGCCCTACCGGATCGGCCTGACCCGGGCCGTTTTCATTGACCGCGAACAGGTGTCGCTGGTCCTTCGACAGGGTCAGCCACGAAGGGTTTTCGCTTTTGATCACCTGCAGGGGCCTGGCATCGATCTGCCCGGTGCGGCTGTCGAAAGCCAGGCGGTAGATGCCCTGGCTTTGACCTGCGGTGTAAGAGCCTACCAGCAACTGATAGTCCTCGGCGGATGCGACCTGGACGCCCATGGCGCCTATGCTGCCGGCCATCAACAGCGGCCAGAGGTTACGCATCGTCTTGGTCGTCTTCTTCGTTGTCACCGCTGACGACATCGCCCAGACACACCAAACGGTGTTCACCCGAGCCACCGGTGATCAACCAGCTTTGCAGCGTGGAGTCGAAGGTCGCGGCCTGGACCTGCGCGGGGGTGAACTCCCAGTGTTTGGCCGCACGGCCATCCATGCATTCAATGTGCAGGTTATCGAACTCGTCGAGGGCGAATTCGAAGGCATGCAGCCCGTCGATCTCCACCATTCCGCAGTGTTCGAGGGCATTGAGCAAGGTGTCGGTTGGGGAAGTCATGGCAATCAATCTTTGAATGAGAAAGACGCAATGATAGCTCATGCACCACCTCCCCTGTAGGAGCGAGCAGGCTCGCTCCTACAGAGATTGTGGTCAGCCGCTAGAGTGCCTCGCGGGACGACTGCCCATCCACCAGTCGCTGGATGCGCAGCGGATTGCCGTTCTTCAGCGCATCCGGCAGCAAGTTGTCCGGGTAGTTCTGGAAGCACACCGGGCGCAGGAAACGATCGATGGCCAGTGTGCCCACCGAGGTACCGCGCGCATCGGACGTTGCCGGGTAAGGCCCGCCGTGGACCATCGAATCGCAGACTTCCACGCCCGTCGGATAGCCATTGAGCAGGATGCGTCCGACCTTCTGCTCCAGCAACGCCGTCAGCCCGAAGTCTTCCGGCTCGCCGATGACGGTGGCGGTCAACTGGCCGTGCAGGCCATTCAGGGCGGCCATCAGTTGCGCATGATCGGCCACTTCAACCACCACCGTGGTCGGACCGAACACTTCCTCTTGCAACACTTCATCGCCATCAAGCAGCAGGCTGACATCGGCCTTGAACAGCTGCGGCCGTGCCTGATTGCCCTGTTGCGGATTGCCGGCCAGTTGCTCAATCCCCGGATGCGCGAGCAGTTTTTGCAAGCCCTGACCGTAGCTGCTCAGGGTTCCGGCATTGAGCATGGTTTGCGCCGGCTGATCGCCCATCAACCCGGCCACTTGCTGCACAAAGGCACTGAACGGCGCTGAGCGGATGCCGATGACCAGGCCCGGATTGGTGCAGAACTGGCCGCAGCCCTGCACCACCGACGCCGTGAGGTCCCGGGCGACCGTGTCAGCCCGCGTCTGCAACGCCTCGGGCAAGACGATCACCGGGTTGATGCTCGACATCTCGGCAAACACCGGAATCGGTTGTGCACGGGCCGCTGCCATGTCGCACAAGGCTCGACCGCCCTTGAGTGAACCGGTGAAGCCCACGGCCTGAATCGCCGGATGCTTGACCAGCGCCTCGCCGACACCACCGCCGTAGATCATGCTGAACACGCCGGCCGGCATCCCGGTTTTCTCGGCGGCTCGAATGATCGCGTCAGCCACCTGCTCGGCCGTGGCCATGTGACCGCTGTGGGCCTTGAACACCACCGGGCATCCGGCGGCCAGCGCCGAGGCGGTATCGCCGCCAGCGGTGGAGAACGCCAATGGAAAGTTGCTGGCACCGAACACAGCCACCGGCCCAAGGCCGATACGGTACTGACGCAGGTCCGGACGCGGCAACGGTTGACGCTCTGGCAACGCCCGGTCGATCCGTGCGCCGTAGAAATCACCGCGACGCAGGACTTTGGCAAACAGGCGCATCTGCCCGCTGGTGCGTCCACGCTCGCCTTGAATCCGGCCGGCGGGCAACGCCGTTTCGCGGCAGACCACAGCAACAAAATCATCACCGAGGGCATCCAGTTCATCGGCAATCGCATCGAGAAACTGCGCCCGCCGCTCCGCGCTCAAGCTGCGATAGGCCGGATACGCGGCCGCCGCCGCGTTGGCCGCCGCAGCGACTTCCTGCGCTGTCGCCTGATAAAAGTCGTGGGGCAATGCCTCCCCAGTGGTGGCATCGACACTCTGCAACTTGATGCTGCCGGCGGCGCTACGCTGACCGCCGATGTAGTTGTGACCAAGGATCCGGGTCATGGGTAACTCCTCAAAGTGTGCCGACGGTACCGGGCGCGAAAGCCGCTGCGACCGGTGCGATGCCGTTGATCAATGGCGCGCCGAATTCAGCCTGGGTGATCTCGAACACGTCACCCGCTTGCGTGCGAATGCCGTCGGCAAAGGACAGGGTCGCCGTACCGAAGAAGTGAATGTGCACGTCCCCCGGGCGCAGGAACTGGCTGTACTTGAAATGATGGAATTCGAGGTTGGCAAGGCTGTGGCACATGTTCGCCTCGCCGCTGAGAAACTCGTTCTGCCACAGCACTTCGCCGTCACGCAGGATGCGGCTGGTGCCCGCCAGATGCTGCGGCCCCGCAGTTCCGGGCCATAGCTGCAGCTGCGCAGTTTCGAGTGGGCCAGGTACAGGTAGTTCTTGCGTTCCATGACGTGATCGGAGAACTCGTTGCCCACGGCAAAACCCAGGCGATACGGCTTGCCGTCGTGACCGATCACGTACAGGCCAGCGATCTCCGGCTCTTCGCCGGCATCTTCGGCAAACGGCGGCAGGGGAAACGGCTGGCCCGGCCTGACGACGATGCCGCCATCGCCTTTGTAGAACCACTCCGGCTGCACACCGGCTTCATCCACCGCCGGCTTACCGCCCTCCACGCCCCATTTGAAGATGCGCATGGTGTCGGTCATCGCGGTTTCGTCGCCACTTTGCTGGTGCATCTTGTCCCGGGCCGAGGCGCTGCCCAGATGCGTCAGGCCCGTGCCACTGATCAGCATGTGTGCCGGGTCCGCATGGTCCAGGGGCGGCAGGATGCGCCGTTGCGTCAGTAGTTGGGCGTAGTCATGGCTGATGCCCAGCCCCAGGCTTTGCACCTGTTGCTCAAGGCTTGCGCCCGCCTCGATCGCTGCCAATGCCAGATCGCGAACGGTGCGCGCGTCCTGTACTTCACGGACCAGACCCGCCTCGACAACGCCGACACGGCGTTCGCCGTTACTCAATTCGAACTGAACCAAACGCATGAATTTTCTCCTGTTAACCCAGAACCTGGGCAAACACGACTCCCTGTGGGAGCGGGCTTGCCCGCGATGACGGCGGCACATTCAACATTGATGTACCAGACAGATTGCTATCGCGGGCAAGCCCGCTCCCACAGGGTCCGTGGTGATTTGCTGTTTCCTGTCAGGTGCGCGAAGCCCCACGTGCACTTGCTGCAAATTGATCGGCTGGCAACACGTGTTTGCGTTCCAGCAAGCGATACACCACACCGGTCAGCACCAGCCCGAACACCATCACCCCCGACAGGAAGTACAGGCCCGAAGCCAGGTTGCCGGTGTATTCCTTGAGTGCGCCGATCACGAATGGACCGAGGTAACCGCCGAGGTTGCCCACCGAGTTGATCAACGCAATCCCCGCCGCCGCACTGGCACCGGCGAAAAAGCGGCCCGGCAAGGTCCAGAACACCGCCGTGCAGGAGAACAGTGCGAACGCCACCAGACACAACGCCGCCAGTTGCAGTACAGGCACCGACAGCCAGGCGCTGAGGAACAGGCCAATCGCACCCAGCACGTACAGCACGGCAAGGTGGCCGTAGCGGTCGTTCAAGCGGTCGGAACTGCGCGGGATGATCAGCAACCCAACGATGCCAAAGATGTACGGCACCGCCGAGACGAATCCGGTCACAAGGTCGCTGCCGCCGAACTGCTTGATCAGAGTCGGCAGCCACAAACCCAGGCCATAGATGCTCAGGGTCACCGGCAGGTAGAACAGCGCCAACAGCAGAACGCGCTTGTCCTTGAGGGCGTGCAACGGATTGCCATGGCGGGTCTGGCCGTACGCGTCCAGATCCTTTTTCAGTTCGCCACTGAGCCAATCCTTTTCCGCCTGGTCCATCCACTTCACTTGCTGCGGGCCGTCCGGCAGGTAACGCAGCACCGGCCAGGTCAACAGGATCGCCGGGGCGCCAATGACGATGAACAGCCACTGCCAGCCGTGCAGCCCCAATACACCGTCCATGCCCAGCAAGCCACCGGACACCGGGCCGGTGATCATCATTGCGATGGGTTGCGACAGGATGAACAGCCCGAGGATCTTGCCGCGATGGCGCACCGGGAACCATTGGGTGATGTAGTACAGAACGCCCGGGAAGAACCCGGCTTCGGCGGCGCCGAGCAAAAAGCGCATCACATAGAAGCTGTTCGGCCCCTGGACGAAGGCCATGCCGATGGTGATGGCGCCCCAGGTGACCATGATCCGCGCGAACCAGCGCCGTGCAGCATCAGGTTGCTGGGGATTTCCAGCAGGAAGTAGCCGATGAAGAACAACCCGGCGCCAAGACCGTAGGCGGCATCGCCCAGGCCGATGTCTGCGCCCATGTGCAATTTGGCGAAGCCGACCGCGGAGCGGTCCACATAGGCGATCAGGTACAGCAGGATCAGGAAGGGAATCAGTTTCAGCGTGATGCGGCGGATAAGCCGCAGTTCCTGGCTCATGAGAACGGTCTCCGATTGTTGTTGTTATAGAACCTCGGGGGACGCCTCTCGCGAAGAATTCGCCAGGGCCATCCCTCCGTTTGAGCGGACTATATAGTAATACTATTTACTCAACAACACTTCCAAAGCGCACAATTTGCGCTTATGTTACGCCTCAGCTTGAACAATATAGTCATACAATAAGAGAATCGATCATGTCTGATAAGAAACCCACCCTGCGCTCCGCCCAATGGTTTGGCACCGCCGACAAGAACG
>LNAP01002253.1_pt1 | contig 19509 bp, 17 predicted proteins | sample 602601 | NCBI WGS metagenome assembly LNAP01 (sample SAMN02440304, study PRJNA202911) | soil metagenome | biome: Subtropical and temperate rainforests or woodlands; isolation source: soil samples (1 kg each in a 20% v/v slurry with milli Q water) were... ...
ATGAAGACGCGGATGCAGCCGATCGGCAACGCCTGGCAGAAGCTGCCCAGGATCGTCCGCGACCTCTCCAGCGAACTGCACAAGCAGATCGAGCTGGAGATGCACGGCGCCGACACCGAGCTCGACCGCCAGGTGCTCGACCTGATCAAGGATCCGTTGACGCACATGGTGCGCAACTCCGCCGACCACGGCCTGGAGACGCCCGGCGAGCGGCTCGCAGCCGGCAAGCCCGAGCAGGGCACCATCAGGCTGTCGGCCTATCACGAGGGCGGCCACATCATCATCTGCATCGCCGACAATGGCCGCGGCCTCAACACCGAGCGGATCAAGGCCAAGGCGGTCGCCAACGGCCTCGTCACCGAGGCCGAGCTCGAGAAGATGACCGAAGCCCAGATCCACAAGTTCATCTTCGCGCCGGGCTTCTCGACCGCTGCCGCCATCACCTCGGTCTCCGGCCGCGGCGTCGGCATGGACGTGGTGCGCACCAATATCGACCAGATCGGCGGCACCATCGACGTCAAGTCGGTGGCCGGCGAAGGATCCTCCGTCACCATCAAGATCCCGCTGACCTTGGCGATCGTCTCCGCCCTGATCGTGGAAGCCGCCGGCGACCGCTTTGCCATTCCCCAGCTCTCGGTGGTGGAACTGGTGCGGGCCCGGGCCAATTCCGAGCACCGCATCGAGCGCATCAAGGACACTGCGGTCTTGCGATTGCGCAACAAGCTGCTGCCGCTGATGCACCTGAAGAAGCTCCTGAAGATCGACGACGGCTCCTCCAGCGACCCCGAGAACGGCTTCATCGTGGTGACCCAGGTCGGCAGCCAGACCTTTGGCATCGTGGTCGACGGCGTGTTCCACACCGAAGAAATCGTGGTCAAGCCGATGTCGACCAAGCTGCGCCACATCGACATGTTCTCCGGCAACACCATTCTGGGCGATGGCGCCGTCATCATGATCATCGACCCCAACGGCATTGCCAAGGCGCTCGGCGCCTCCGAGGCCGTGAGCTATGAGATTGCGGACGAGAATGCCGCGATGCGCGCCAGCGCCGCCGAGCAATTGACCTCGCTGCTGGTGTTCCGCGCCGGTTCCTCCCAGCCCAAGGCGGTGCCGCTCGGGCTCGTCACCCGGCTGGAAGAGATCGCCTCCGACAAGATCGAGCTCTCCAACGGCCGTTACATGGTGCAGTACCGGGAACAGTTGATGCCGCTGGTGCAGATGGCAGGCGTCAGCGTCCAGACGTCAGGGGCGCAACCGATCCTGGTGTTTGCCGATGACGGCCGCTCGATGGGGCTCGTGGTCGACGAGATCATCGATATCGTCGAGGAGCGGCTGCATATCGAGGTCGCCGGCTCCCAGGACGGCATTCTGGGCTCCGCCGTGATCAAGGGCCAGGCCACCGAGGTGATCGATGTCGGCCACTTCCTGCCGATGGCGTTCGCCGACTGGTTCTCGCGCAAGGAGATGCGGCCCTCCGCGACCTCGCAATCGGTGCTTTTGGTGGATGACAGCGCCTTCTTCCGCAACATGCTGGCGCCGGTACTGAAAGCCGCCGGCTACCGGGTCCGGGTTGCGCCCAACGCGCAGGAAGGGCTCTCGGCGCTGCGCTCCGGGCAGGCCTTCGACGTGGTGCTGACCGATATCGAAATGCCCGACATGAACGGGTTCGAGTTCGCCGAGACGATCCGGGCCGATGCGCATTTTGGCGCGATGCCGATCATCGCGCTGTCCTCGGTGGTGTCGCCGGCGGCAATCGAGCGCGGGCGGCTGGCCGGCTTCCACGACTACGTCGCCAAGTTCGACCGCCCCGGCCTGATCGCCGCGCTGAAGGAACAGACCGCCGAGATCAGCCGGGCGGCGGCATAACGGGGCCCAAGAGGTAGATCGCCATGGCCAGCAAGACCGACACCATCGAAGGCACGGTTGTCGAATACGTCACCGCCATGATCGGCGGGCAGTTGTTCGGGCTGCCGATCTCGCGCGTGCAGGACGTGTTCATGCCGGAGCGGCTGACCCGGGTGCCGCTGTCCTCCAGCGAAATCGCCGGCGTGCTCAACCTGCGCGGCCGCATCGTCACCGTGATCGACATGCGCGCCCGGCTCGGCCTGCCGAAGAACGACGACACCCGGCCGCCGATGGCGGTCGGCGTCGATCTGCGCGGCGAATCCTATGGGCTCCTGATCGACCAGATCGGCGAGGTGTTGCGGCTCGCCGACGAGGGCCGCGAGGAAAACCCCGTCAACCTCGATCCCCGCATGGCCGAACTCGCCGGCGGTGTCCACCGCCTCGACGGCCAGCTCATGGTCGTCCTCGACGTCGATCGCGTTCTGGAAATCACGCCCAAGATATCTCTCGCCGCCTAATCCTGAAGTGCAAGCGTAACGCCCAAGTCGGGAAACATAGAAATGAGAACATGTCTGGTTGTCGATGACTCCAGTGTCATCCGAAAAATCGCAAGGCGCATCCTGGAAGAGATGGATTTCCAGGTTGTCGAAGCCGAAGACGGCGAGAAGGCGCTCGAGGTCTGCAAACGCGGATTGCCCGAGGCGGTCCTGCTCGACTGGAATATGCCGGTGATGGACGGCTATGAATTCCTCGGCAATCTGCGCCGCATGCCCGGCGGCGACCAACCCAGGGTGGTGTTCTGCACCACCGAAAACGGCATGAGCCATATCGCACGCGCGCTCGATGCCGGCGCCAATGAATACATCATGAAGCCGTTCGACAAGGATATCGTCGCGGCCAAGTTCCAGGAAGTCGGTTTGATTGCGGCGCCGGTATAATCCGGTTCTGTCTGTAGCGTCGTACCAAGAGGCCGCCCGTGACCCCGTCCGATTACGAGTATCTGCGCAAACTTCTCAAGGACAGTTCCGGTCTCGACCTGTCGGCCGACAAGCAATATTTGATTGAGAGCCGTCTGCTGCCGCTGTCGCGCAAATGCGGGCTGCCGGGTATCGGCGAACTCGTGCAAAAGATGAAAGGCGGATCGGCCGATATCATCGCCCAGGTGGTCGAAGCCATGACCACCAACGAGACTTTCTTTTTTCGCGACAAGGTGCCGTTCGATCACTTTCGCGATTGGATCGTGCCTGAGATATTGAAGGCCCGCGCAGGCCGCAAAAGCATCAGGATCTGGTGCGCGGCCGGCTCGACCGGGCAGGAGCCGTACTCACTGGCGATGTGCCTGAAGGAATTGAACAGCGCGCTCGCCGGCTGGCGGATCGAGATCCTTGCGACCGATCTCTCCCAGGAGGTCCTCGAAAAATCCAAGGCCGGAATCTACAGCCAGTTCGAAGTCCAGCGGGGTCTGCCGATTCAAATGCTGGTCAAATATTTCAAGCAGGTCGGGGAGTTCTGGCAGATCAACGCCGACGTCCGCGCCATGGTCCAGCATCGGCAACTGAACCTGCTGCACGATTTTTCCCAGCTCGGGACCTTCGACGTCATCTTCTGCCGCAACGTCTTGATCTATTTCGATCAGGATACCAAGATCAAGATTTTCAACCGGCTTGCCAAGGTGACCGAGCCGGACGGCTTTCTGGCATTGGGCGCGGCGGAAACGGTGGTGGGGCTGACTGACGTCTTCAAGCCCCATCCGGAACGGCGTGGTCTTTACCGCCCCTCCGCGATGCAAGCGATATCAGGCAGGACCGCGCCGCAGGCCGCTGCAGCCATGGCGGGGCTTTGACGAATGGCGGAAGACAGCAAAAACCCGGAACGGGTGACCTTTAGCCGCGGCTATGGCGTCTGCATCATGGGTATCGACGGGACCTGGCGCCGGGATTGCATGCTCAACGCCATTTCGGACCATGACGCGATGCTCACGGTGGAAGGTTCCATCCAGGGCCTCAATCTCACGGAGTTCTTTTTGCTGTTGTCCTCGACCGGCCTTGCCTATCGGCGATGCGAGCTCATCCGCGTCAACGGCGCGGAAATGGACGTCCATTTTCTGAAAGGAAAGAAGGGCAGAAGAGGACCGGGCCCGGCGTCAAATGAAGATGAGCTCGTCGACGCCTGATCGATCCGGTCGAGTCAAGACCGAAGCGATGGATTGTTGTCTTGATGCGTTTTCCTCAGGCGAACCGGTATCCGCCCGGATCGCGTCCGGAGCAGGCTTTCGCTCGAAAGTGTTCCATTGGCATCTGACGGCAGTCAAGCATCGAGCCGGAACGATAGCGGAGCTTTATTAGCCTGCCTGCAGCCCGATCACGCGCGCCGGCTGGCGACCGCGGTCGCGGCATCGCGCCGGTGGTTTGCTGTTCCGTTATCCAGCACAAAATGCAGGGCCGCGCCGAGACGCGCGTTGCAGGCGCTCAACGCCGCGCTGGCGCTGCGATAGCGCGGCGTGACGTCGTCCAGCACGACGACATTGGCGATCGCGGCATGGTCGGCCAAAGGAGTTTCCTCGGCGATCGCCGCTTCCATCCGCTTCATGCTCGCCTGAACCTGCTCGATCAGGGATACGAGATCCGAAACGATCGGGCGACAACTGTCATCTAGACGGTCGGATTGGGCCGAAGCGCAGCCGCCTGCCGGATTCTGCATGAGTGCTCTCCTCCACGTTACGTTTATGCAGGGCACCGCTACTTGTGCGTTAAATCTTCGTCCCGTACAAATACGGGTCGGTACGAATCCAATTCACGTGCTTTAAGGTCCACTGCGAATACGTCACTTTTCTCACGGTCGATGGACGATGGCCCAGGCTGAAAAACCTTCTTCACGCGGCGAAATTTTCGTGGTCGACGACGATCCCGCCGTCCGCGATACGCTGTCGATGGTGCTGTCGGCAGGCGGCTATCAGGTCATCTGCTTTGCGGACGGCGCAGCGCTTCTGGCGGTTGCGCGAACCCGCACCCCCTCCTGCATCCTGCTCGACGTGCATATCCCCGGCAAATCCGGTCTCGATATTCTCAAGGAGCTTCACGGCGAGGACTATCCGGCGCCGATCTTCATGATCTCCGGACAGGGCGATATCGCCATGGCGGTGAGCGCGATCAAGAACGGCGCGCTCGACTTCATCGAGAAGCCGTTCCGGGGCAGTGAAATCGTTGCCCGCCTGAATGAAGCGATCGACGCCTATGCGCGGCGGCAGGCCGAGTCCTCTCCGTCAAACATCGCTTCGCTGCATTTTCCAGGACGCGAACCCTTGACGCGACGCGAGCGCGAAGTGCTCGAGCAATTCGCGTCCGGCGCTTCCAACAAGGAGGCCGGGCGCCACCTTGGAATCAGCCCGCGCACCATTGAAGATCATCGCGCCAACATCATGAAAAAACTCGGCGCCAGAAATGCCGCCGATCTTATTCGAATCGTGATGACCACCTCGCGCAGTTCTTGAGCAGGGGGCAGAGTTCGGGGTGAGGGGATTCACCGCGTATTCAGTGTTCGTGGAGACAGCCCCTTACCCTGCGTAACGGCGGGGGCGAGGGAGACGCGATCCGCCTTCGGCTTCCACTGAATTTACCAGCTCTCTACCCCGCGAGCGCGCGGCGGATCATTCCGGCCAAATCCGATTTCCGATAGGGTTTCGCAAGCAGCAAGACTCCGGAGTCGAGCCGGCCGTGATGGATGATGGCGTTTTCCGTGTAGCCGGAGGTAAACAGCACTTTCAGCCCGGGCCTGCTCTTTTCGATCGCGTCGGCGAGCTGGCGGCCGTTCATGGCGCCCGGCATGATCACGTCGGTGAAGAGCAGGTCGAATTGACGGCCTGCCTCGACCAGCGCCAGCGCTTCCGCCGCATTCTCCGCATCCAGCGTGACGTAGCCCAGCGAATGCAGTTGCGTCAGCACATAATCTCGCACCAGCTTGTCGTCTTCGACGACGAGAATGGTTTCGTGCCCGCCGCGGACGGTCGAGGCGACACCGGTGTCGGAGGCGACTGATACGCCCGTGCCCGGCGGCAGGTACATCTTGATCGTGGTGCCGTGACCCTCTTCGCTGTAGATCTTGATATGCCCAGCCGATTGCTTCACGAAGCCGTAGACCATGCTGAGTCCAAGGCCGGTACCTTTGCCGGGGCCTTTTGAGGTGAAGAACGGATTGAACACCTTGTCGAGTATGCCGGCGGGAATTCCCGTGCCGGTATCGCTCACGGCGATCAAGGAATATCGGCCGGGACGAACGTCGCCATGCATGCTGGCGTAATTCTCATCGAGAAAGGCCGAGCCGGTCTCGAGAATGAGCTTGCCGCCGTTCGGCATGGCGTCGCGGGCGTTGAGCGCGAGGTTGAGAAGGGCGGTCGCAAGCTGACTGGGATCGACGGTCGCCAGGCAAGCCTCGTCTTCAAATACCGATTCGACCTCGATCTGCTCGCCGAGGGTGGGCCGCAGCAGCTTGGCGGTATCGACGATCAGCGCATTGATGTCGATCTCGCGTGGCTGCAGCGGCTGCTTGCGCGCGAATGCGAGCAGATGCTGGGTGAGATCTGCGCCGCGCGTCGCGGCTTCATCGATCATCTTGGCGATGGCAGCCAGTTGCGGCTCGTTCCTGACGCCGTCGGCCAGGATTTCGATCGTTCCAGTGATGACCGTCAGGATATTGTTGAAATCATGCGCGATGCCGCCGGTGAGTTGCCCGACGGCCTCCATCTTTTCCGACTGCCGGATGCGCTCCTCCGCCGCGATCTTGTCGGTGAGATCGCGTATGAAGCCGTTGAACACGACGCCGTCGCGGCGCCTCAGCGCGGTGATGCTGAGTTCGACCTTGATGGATTTCTCGTCGCGTCGCCGTGCCTCGATTTCGAGACGATGTCCGAGAATCCTGTTTTCCCCGGTGCGCAGGAAGCGTTCCAGGCCCGCTTTGTGGGCCGCGCGGTGATTCTCCGGAACGATCAGCGTGGCGAGGTTGCGGCCGAGCGCTTCGCTGCGCGACCAGCCGAAGATATTCTCCGCCTGCGAGTTCCAGTCCGCGATGATGCCGTTTTCGTCCATCTGCACGAAAGCGTCGAGCGCGGTATCGACGATGCCGCGCGCCAATTGCTCGCTTTCGCGCAAGCTCTCCTGGGCCAGCCGGCTTTCGGTCATGTCGCGGCCAATGAAGAAATGCCGCCTGACCGGTTCGGACCATGTCCCCATCCATGACAGCGTTACAGCGCGCCCGTCCCTGTGGACGTAACGCGCATCGAAGTTCCTCGTCTGTTGCCCGCGCCGTGCGGCGCGCATTTCGGCGCGGGTCTTGTCGAGGTCGTCAGGAAGGATGAAATCGATCGCGCTGTGACTGATCATCTCGTCCGGCAAGTATCCCAGTATGGTTTCGGAGCTGGGGCTGACCTGGACCAGAACGCCCTTGGAATCCGAGACCAGGATCAGATCCTGGGAGGTTTCAAAGATGCGGCGTCGCTCTTCGGTCTGCTGCCTCAACGCCTGCTCGGTTCTTTTGCGTTCGGTGATGTCGCGGGCGGTCTTGGATATGCCGATGATCGCGCCCGATGGCGCCTTGATCGGGGATATGCCGAGCGCAACGTGCACCGGCCGCCCATCCTTGCGCAATCGCACCGTTTCATCGTGCTCTATTCTTTCGCCCAAGCCGATCCCGCGCAGGATGTCGTCCATCTCCGCTGTCCGGTCGGGAGGCACGATAAGCTTGATATTGTTGCCGACGGCTTCCGCCGCCGTATATCCGAACAGGCGTTCCGCGGCAGGGTTCCAGCCGGTTATCGTGCCGTCGAGGGATTGCGTGATGACGGCGTCGTTCGACGATTCCACCGCGGCGCTGAACAGTCGCTCGCGCGCCTCATAATGATCGCGCGAGATTTCGGTGCGGCGGTGCTCCTCGACTTCGCGTTCGAGTGCCGCGGTCTTTGCCGTCACCTCACCCATCATCCGGGCGAACGCCCGCGCCAGCACGCCGGTCTCGCCGCCCGCCTCAAGCGGAATGGCCACTGCATCGCCGTGGGCCGCCCCCTCGACCGCGGCGGTCAATCGAACAATCGGCCGCGTGAGCGAACTCGCAACCAGGACGGCCAATAGAGCCGCGCACAGCACGGCGATCAACCCGACGAGCACGGACGAATTCCGGATCGCCGCTGCCGGTGCCATGATGACGGCGTTCGGGACGGTTTCGATGATCCCGACCCATTCCGTGCCGGCGAGAAGGGCCGGAGCAAGCGCGATGCCGCCGGGCTGTCCGGCTTGATCCGGAGCGATCTGCGCCACGGTTTGCGTTGCGCCCAACGACGACGCCAGTTTGGGGAAATCGGCCGGCCAGTTGTTCGTTACACCCAGTTCCGCACCGAATTCGCGGGCGCGATCGGGGTGAATGAGATAGTCGCCGCGCTTGTTGACGGCATATATCGCTCCGCCCTGCCGCGCCGATGACCGGACACGGTCGAAGGCCGCCCGCATGTCGATGTTGATGATGAAGATTCCAAACGGCTTCCCGTCGGGCGCGAAGATGGGTGTCGCGACCCGCAACGTCGGTACGTGTGGCGTCTCGATGACGCCGTTGTCCTGGTTCAGATCGACCGCGGAGACGAAAACCTCGCCCGGCGGCAGTTTAAGTGTGTCGTCGACGAAAGGGCGATCGCCCTTCCGTTGCAGTTCCGCATCGGGAACGATCCGGACCGTTCCGTTGGCGCCAGAGCGGTCGACGCGGACGACCTCACGCGCGCCGTCCTCTAGTCCAATCAGCCGGAATTTCGAATAGGCCGGCTTGGCGCTGAGTTCGCCGGCCAGCCGGTCCTGCAGCCGTTCACGCCAGGTCGCTTCCGCGACGTGATCGACCGGATCGACGCCGCCATTGAGGCGCGCGAGTATCATTCCATTGGCCGCCACGGAGGCCCGAAAGCTCGCAACATCGGCGCGCGCCCCGCGGACATAGGACTGAAGGTCGTTGGCGACGAGCTGCGAATGGCTCTCGATCCGATCGACGACGCGCGGCAGCAGGGCCCGTTCCAGGTTGCGATAGCTCAACCACCCGACCGCGGATACCGCGATCGCCACCAGCAGGATCATCGCGAGGGCTAATCTGGCTGTAAGCGTCATCAGTGTTTCACGCCATCGCGTCGCGCCCGGGTGGAACGGAGGGGCGCTGTTTCCCCTCAGGGGCCGGAAGCAATATTCCCGGCTGATATGGATGACGATGGCCGGTTTGCGGCTGCAAGACAACCCGCAACAGCCGCCAGCAGCGCGGCCGGCATGAAAGGCTTCTGCAGGCTGGAGACGGCGCCGAGCTGGGTCGCTATGGTCAGGAAATCCGGGCCTGACCCGGTATCGGAATGGATCGGCTTGCCCGACATGATGATGATCGGAACCCGCGATTGACGCCGATGCAGCGTCCGCATCATGTCCAGCCCGTCCATTCCCGGCATGAAAATATCGAGAAACAGCAGGTCGAAACGTTCCGATTCGGAGATCGCGAGACCTTTCCGGCCGTCGCCGGCGACGGCCACGCTGTGACCTGCCCGTTCCAGCAAGATTTTTATCGTCGCCTGGACGGCAACGTCATCGTCCACGATAAGAATTTTTGCCACCGGCTGCCCCCAGCCAAGCACGAAGTGCCGTCAACGTCAGATTGTGAATCTTTTGCCGAGATTCGGTGTTCATGCAAGGAATTCCGGCGGAAATGGTAGCGAGCCCGTTTGCCTTCAACTTGCTTCAAGACGGCATCGATCTGGCGAAAACGCCCGCAAAGCCGGGCTTGCCCCGCGGGGACCGCCTGTGAGATGACCTTGGGGGGTCTCGAACAGGTATCGCAATGACAAAAAAGAAAAGCCCGGAAACGCTCCGCAGCGCGCGCTGGTTTGCGCCCGACGATCTTCGCGCCTTTGGCCATCGCTCGCGTGCGATGCAGATGGGCTACGCGCCCGAGGAATGGAAGGACCGTCCTCTCATCGCGATCCTCAACACCTGGTCGGACGTGCAGCCCTGCCACATGCACTTCAAGACGCGGGTGGACGACGTCAAGCGCGGCGTGTTGATGGCCGGCGGTTTTCCAGTCGAACTGCCGGCGCTGTCGCTGTCGGAATCGCTGCTCAAGCCGACCACCATGCTCTACCGCAACCTGCTGGCGATGGATGCCGAGGAGCTTTTGCGCGGCCATCCCGTCGATGGCGTGGTGCTGATGGGTGGCTGCGACAAGACCACGCCCGCGTTGTTGCTCGGTGCGACCAGCATGAACCTGCCGGCGATCTATCTTCCGGCCGGGCCGATGCTGCGCGGCAACTGGAAGGGCAAGACCTTGGGGTCGGGTTCCGACGCCTGGAAATACTGGGACGAGCGGCGCGCCGGAAAAATCTCCGACAAGGACTGGGTCGATGTCGAGGCCGGCATCGCGCGGAGCTACGGCACCTGCATGACCATGGGCACCGCCTCGACCATGACCGCGATTGCCGAATCGATCGGCATGACGCTGCCGGGGGCGTCCTCGATCCCGGCGGCCGATGCGGGCCACATCCGCATGGCCTCGGAATGCGGCCGCCGCATCGTCGAGATGGTGTGGGAAGATCTGACGCCGCAGCAAATCCAGACCCGCAAGGCATTCGAGAATGCCATCACGGTGGCGATGGGCTGCTCGACCAATGCGATCATCCATCTGATCGCGCAGGCGCGCCGCGCCGGCCAGGATATCGGGCTCGACGATTTTGAAATCGCCAGCCGCAAGGTGCCGGTGATCGCCAATGTCCGCCCGTCAGGAGACAAATATCTGATGGAAGATTTTTTCTATGCCGGCGGGCTACCGGGCCTGATGAGCCGCATCAAGGAGCATCTGCATCTCGATTGCGTCACGGTGACCGGCAAGACGCTGGGCGAGAACATCGCGAACGCCGAAGTCTATCATGACGACGTCATTCGAACGGTGACCGATCCGATCTATGCCGAGGGTGCGCTCGCAGTCCTGAAAGGCAATCTCGCGCCGGACGGCTGCGTCATAAAACCCAGCGCCTGCGAACCGCGCTTCTTAAAACATACCGGGCCGGCGCTGGTGTTCGACGATTATCCCTCGATGAAGAAGGCGATCGACGATCCCGATCTGGATGTCACGGCCGATCATGTTCTGATTTTACGCAATGCCGGGCCGCAGGGCGGGCCGGGGATGCCGGAATGGGGCATGCTGCCGATCCCGACCAAACTGGTGAAGCAGGGCGTGCGCGACATGGTGCGGCTGTCGGACGCGCGCATGAGCGGCACCAGCTATGGCGCCTGCATCCTGCATGTCGCGCCGGAATCTTTTGTTGGCGGGCCGCTGGCGCTGGTGCGCAACGGCGACAAGATCACGCTTGATGTCGCCGCGCGCACCATCGACCTTGATGTACCGGAGGCGGAGTTGGCAAAACGCCGTGCCGAGTGGAAGCAGCCCGAACGCCGCTTCGAGCGCGGCTATGGCTGGATGTTCACGCGTCATATCAAGCAGGCCAATGAAGGCTGCGATTTCGATTTCCTGGAGACCGGCTTTGGTGCGCCGGTGGGCGAGCCGTCGATTTATTGAGGCCGTCATTCCGGGGCGCGAAGCGAACCCGGAATCTCGAGATTCCGGGTCTGGTCCTTCGGACCATCCCGGAATGACAACAATTGGGAGCAGCAGTCATGACCAAACTAACCGACGCCACCCGAAACAAGCTGAAAACCATCAGCACCGCCACGGTAGCCACCGCGCTGTTCAAGCGCGGCTTTCGCACCCAGTGCATTCAGGACGTGCATCCGCTCGGCCCGGATCAGCCGACGCTGGTGGGTGAGGCCTTTACCCTGCGCTGCGCGGCTCGGCATCGGGGATGTAATGTCCAAGCATTGACTCGCGCGCTTTCCATTCCTTGTATTCGTCCGCTTTCGGCCAGTATTCGAGCAGGCGCCAGGCCCAGGTCATCGAATCGTGCGGGGCGCTCGTGAAATCGGGCGCGACATAGCTGAACGGGCTGCCTTTCCTTTGCCTGCCCCATGCGAGCTGGTTGACGGTCTGCCGGTCGACCTTGAGGCCGCATTTCGCGGCCTCCTCGATCATCCAGAGCAAGGGATATTTCGACAGCCCGCTTTGCTTTTCCGGATAGCCGCCGCCGATATCGCCATGCACGCCGGCGAACCAGACCTGCAGTGAATCCTGCGGCTCCTCGTTGTTGGTCTTGCTGAACCGGTTGCGCATGAAGATCGTCGATTTCCACGGTTGCAGCCGGAACATCCGGCGGCGTTCGTCGATCGAGATCGCCTGGCGGAATATTTTGACGCTGGGGTTGCGCTCGACAAAGGCCAGCACCTGCAGGCTCGGAAGATAAAGCCGGTCCGGCCGGGGCACGATGACGCTGGCCACCGTGTCCCAGACCCCGACGAACCGGATGGTCGGCCATTTGACCGACAGGATCCGCGCATATTGCGCCGCCTGGTCGTCCCGGGTGGCGGGATCGGGGTCCGCCGCGGCGTCGGTGAACTGCTTCAGGTCGAATCCCGTGTCCTGCCCGTGATCGCTGCTGAATTGCTTGTAGGCGGTGAGGCCGGAGCCGGAGAGGTTGCTCTGCGGCTTCGAGATCAGCCCGATCTTGTGGATCAGGCCCGCCAGCACCCGCACGGCGTAGGCGCCGCGGCTGAACCCGAACAGGTAGATCTCGTCGCCCTCCGCGTAATTGTCGACCACGAAGTCGTAGGCGTCGAGCACGTTGTCATCGAGACCGTAGCCGGTCGCGAGCCCGAAGATCGCGAACGCGTCCTGCCGCCACTTCTTCCACGGATTGGGGCGCGCCAGCGTGCCGACGCCGGGATCGTAGAACACGGCCTGATACGGCTCGGTCTTGTCGGTTTTCCGCAAGCATCGGTACAGCTTGAGCACATTCGAGATGTTCTCGCTGATCTCGTTGCCGGTGCCGTCGCAACAAATCACGATGTTCTTCATGGCGCCCTCCAGTTGCAACCCGGAGTTTAGCCACCGGCGGGCGATCTGGCTATCGCCTCACCCTTTCGATATTGCCGCGCTTCAGGCCGCGTCGCTGACGGCGGCGCCGATGCTCTCGCCGGCCGGCAGCGCGGCGCCGAGCATCAATGTGCTGAGCAGGTTCTGCATCTCCAGCCGCGCGGTGGCATGCGACATGGTCGGGCGGGTGCCGAGCGTGAGTTCGTCGAGATCGTCGACGGCGGTCAGCCCGCGCGGGAAAAACTCGCGGAAGATCACCCGCTCCGCCAGCCCGTCGGCACAGCGGAAGCGGAGCGTGCGCGCAAGCTCCTGCAGGCCTTCGCCGACCAGGCGCTTGTTGCGCGAGCCGATCATCGACAGCCGATTGCGCAGCACGATCCAGTCGGTGGTTTCATGATTGAGCTGGCGCTGGCCGCGCACCTCCTGCACCATCTGCGCATAATGGCTGGGGCCGGTGACGGCGAACGTCTCGGGATCGACGGTGGCAAGCACATCGAGATCGACAAAACTGTCGTTCAGCGGCGTGATCAAAACATCCGCCAGTGAATGCGCGAAGCGCGTCAGGTAGCCGTCATGGCCGGGCGTATCGATCACGACGATGCCGCACTTGCGCTTCAGCGTCTCGACCGTGTCGGCGAGAACCTTGCATCCTGCGGCCTCGTCCTCGGCGCTCGGGTAGGTGACTTTCCCCAGACACAAATGCTCGGGCATCCGAAGGTCACGGCCGACATGCCTGGCCCAGGCCCGCCTGTTCTCGATGTAGTGCGTGAAACTCTTCTGCCGTGAATCGAGATCGATGGTGGCGACGCTTTGTCCGGCCTCGACCAGCGCAATCGCGATATGCATGGCGACGGTCGACTTGCCCGACCCGCCCTTCTCGTTGCCCACGACAATCACACGCGCAGGCTGCGCCAGGGCTGTATCTTCAAATGACATAAGCACTCCCCCGTAGACTTGTTTAAGTGATCCGGCTTCGGCTATTTTCAGTTGTTAGGAATTTAGCCCTGATTCTTTGCTTTTTATCAAGCTCCGAACGCTACCCGACAAAGTGCATCGAGCATGCATCGCGATTTCGCGGCGCGTAATTTTTCGGATTCGCCACATCAATCCCACAATGGCCTGAAAGTGCGTCAAGCATGATCGAATCACTCAACCGCTTACCGGCATCGGGTGCCGTCATGCCGCACTTCGATCGGCTCTACCGCGCTGCAATAAGCGAGTGGCCCGCCGCGCTCGATCTTCCCGTGCGCGACGGCGTCGGCACCCACATCGTCGATGGCCTGTCGAAGCTCGAGCGCGACATCGCGCAGAAATGGGTCGGTCATCCTTCCGAGGTGCTGATGACCAATCTGCATTGGGCGATCATGACGGTGGCGCATGCGGCCTTCGCCGAGCGCAAGCCCGTCGTCACCGCCGAGCTCGACCAGCAAGCGATCCGCAAGAGATTCGAGGCGGACTTGAACCGCATCATCGCGGATGCGCGGAGCTGGGATCTCCGCGCGGTGTCGCTGGCGAAGAGTTATTTCAGGTAGGTGAGGGAGCATATGCGACGATCTCCCGCCGATTCAATTCTCAAATCAATTCTCAAACAGCGGCTGCACGGATATCTTTGTCGTTGCCAGGCTTGACCCGGCAATCCATCTCTCTGCACAAAAGCGTTGTTGCGAAGATGGATGGATGCCCGGATCATCCCGGGGACGGGCGTCCGGGCATGACGGGTTGCGTATGTGTCGATATCTCGTTCTCAAAACACAGCTTCGCGATCTCGCGGCGCAAGCGTCCGGAGTTTTGCTGTAAGTCCCGCCCTTCTGAAATCAGGGCGCAGGGAATGCCGGGCGCCCGATGCGCTGCAGTCCCGTGTGCATTGGTAGCGTGGCACACGGGGTAGTCACCACGGGTTCACCGGGAAACACCCGGCATTCCCTGCACAACGGTTTTAACGGTTTCCTTCGTGCTCTTGTGACGAATTCGTTTCTGTCACCGTCGGGTCGACATATCCGGCCTCCCAATTTGGAAGTGCCGGCTCGCCCCTTGACGCAAGCAACGTGCGCCAGGACCACACGACTTCGCCGTCCGCGAAAGCATCGCCCGTCAGCGTTTTGTCGGGGCGCTCACGGACTCTTTGAAAAGCCCGCCCTGCAAAACCCAACTCCGCGCCTAATTTCATCGTCCGTGTTTCAGGCCGGGCTAACGTACGCCTACTCAGGCGCCGTCGACGTGAGAGATGCCAAGGGCACATCGAAAGCGTAGATGAAGCCGCTTGGCTCATACTTCAAATCGACCTCGCCCTTTAGCTGCCTGCCTAACGTCTCGACCAGGCGCGTGCCGAAACTGCGCTTGTCCGGCGCCCGAACCGCGGGGCCATTCTTCTCAATCCATTTCAGGTGCAGACGTTGCGTCGCGGGATCGATCGTCCAGATGATCTCTATGCGGCCGGCAGGGACCGACAATGCGCCGAACTTCGTGGTGTTGGTGCAGAGTTCGTTGAGGGTCATTGCAATCGCGATCACGGCTCCCGAAGTCATCCTGACATCAGGCCCTGCAATCGTGAATTTCGGCACATCTGGATTGTCGAAAGCTTCGGTAGCTCCGCGTACGATCTTTCCGAGGTCGGCGCTGGTCCAGCGGGCTTGCAACAGGAGATCGTGAGCCCGCCCGAGCGCCAGTAGCCGGCCTTCGATAGCGTGCTGCGCATGTTCGGCGCCCGGCACGTTGCGCAAGCTTTGCGAGGCGATGGCGCTGACCGTCGCCAAGGTATTCTTGATGCGGTGATGCAGTTCTTCGAGGATCAGCTTTTGCAGCTTGTCTGACGCCTCGCGCTCGCGGGCGTCGATGCCGGCCTGATCGAGTAGCTCCTGGGCGTTGATTTCCGCCTGCGCCAAAAGCAGCCGAAGGCTGACATTCTCCGCAGCCAGAACCTCCTGCGGAGGCGGAGCTTCGGCGCCCAAATGCTGGTCTTGATGACGATCGACTTCAAACATCCCTAACTGTATCACTGTGGCTCGGGTCCCGGTCAGATCAATTGAAAGGTGGTTGCCGCATAATAGGGCAATTATCGCCGTTTTCGCCTGACAATGCCACCGTCAGGCATTACCGATCATGCTCTGCATCAGCGCAATCATGACCTTGGCCTCGAGCGGTTTCCCGAAAAACCGGCTACCGGCGGGCATATCGGTGCTCGCCAGCTTCAAATGACCCGACACCAGGATGATTCTGATTGGCGGCCAGCGATCATGCACGGAATGCGCTAGTTCCAGGCCGTCCATGCTGCCGGGCATCTGGATGTCGGTGAATAGCAACGCGATGTCGGATCTGGATTCCAGGATTGCGACGGCCTCGTCAGCATCCACTGCCTCGACCGACGTATAACCTGCGTCTTCCACCATATCGACCGCGCGCATGCGCAGCAGCATCTCGTCTTCGACGACGAGCACGACTGCTGGGAGAAGCGAATGATCAAAGACCATCATAACGGTAGCGCTTTCAACGGCGAGAAGGAAATCAGCCCTCGCTCAATACTGGCTAGCTCGGAATCACTAGCGACAGCGAGATAAGGATCTCGCGGCCTATTTGATCCCGATTAGCTTAACAATGGTGGAACCAGGTCGCGCCGTTGCCGCCAGTCCGTCGCGGGAGACCCCTCCATCTCCATCGCCAAAAGAAACGGCCCAGCGTGCGGCGACCTTAGGCCACCAGCTCGTAAAAGGGAAATTAGCACTTACATGATGTGTTACACGACCTGTGAAGCAAGCTGGAGCGTGTCAGCGAGGTTGACCTAATGAGTGCCATATATCCATTGAGCATCTACCGCCGCATTGAACGGCACTGGGCTGAACGCGTTAATTCGCTAAGACGAATCCGCAGCCGAATTGTTGTTGCGACCGGGAAATCCCTGCAACGCGCATTCCCCAATAACGGCTCGCTGATTCCAGTTCCGGTGCGAGCGAATGGAGGCCGGAGGCGCTTTGATCAGTCTCGACTACAATGATTGATTTTCCAAATCACAGTCGTTCATATGACGCCACGCGGCGTGCCGTGCGGTTTTGGGGATACGATAGCGCCATCGAGGCATCATTCTTTATCAACGAAGATGCGTTGAAGCGAATCCAACCAGATGCCGGCCTCGACGAGCCGGGTTTTCTGAACGCGTTCGATTCCAACCGTGATTTGATTTGTGCCGCCGCGGCCAAGGTCTACGTTCGCGGAAGCAGAGGTTCCTACGATCTGGTCGCTGCGAATTTTTAGCGTCACCAATTTTTAGCGTCACTCAGCCGGCGACAGTTCCAGCAGCTTCTTTTCCGCAGCGTCGTAAACCTTGACCTGGAGCATCGGAAACTCGGCCTTGAGATCCCTCGCCCTTTTCTGCGCTGCTTCAAGCGTTGGAAATACCGTCTTCATCCGGCCATCGACTTCCAACCCAAAGCCCTCGGTCATCACCAGGTCAGCGCGTGTGATGTTGCGGGGTTGCGGCTCGTCCGGCATCGTCAGAGGTTTCTTCATGGCAACTCCTTGCGTTGCCCCCTTTCTATCTAATCACTGTCCTCCTCGATAGAAGAGCAACCTTTCGAGAAGGCTGGCCAATTAGCCGACTTGCAACTCAACCCCAATACCTGACAAAAGTGCCAGTAGGCGACATGGAGCGTTTGGCTGGAATGAAATGAGGCGGCCGACCGAGGTGACCTCTGATATTGGCGGTTATGGTCAACTGAGGCGGCTAATTCTTTGGCGCTAACCAAGCCTCCGTCACGGTACTTTCGACGACGTGCCGCTGAACTCTTTTGCATTGTGGGCAAGCAAACGTTCGCAAGTCGTGGCCCGGTGCACTCGCCATCAACTTCATTGGAGAACCGCAAGCCGTACATTGTGGGCCTTGGTTTTGCGCGTCGAGCATGTGTTGTCCCTGAATTTATCCCTCAGTTTGGTGTCCTCAGTTCGCCGGCGAGCCAACCGACCGCTTTCGATTCGAAAGGATCCGATGCAATGACGTTGGTCTCAACGTGATCGCATTTGGGACATTCGAACAACCGGTGTTCGAAACCAATAGGCCCCGGTGAAACGCGTTCCAGCATCATCCGTGTCTGGCAACGAGAACAGCGAGGGCGCTCAATAGCGGTCAAGAATTGTCGGGATGAGGACACGATGCTTCCCTGCGTTGGGCGGGAGCATTACCGGCTCTCTGTCACCGATGGTTGCCGATGGGCGGGGCGGTGATGAAACTATCATGCCGCGACCCACTGCCAATTACTGGTCAATATTGCTCACATTCAAGATCAATAATTAGACAACGCCGGCCATCCGATGAAATGACGGCCCCAGCATATACTCCTAGTTGAGGCCGTTTTGTTGGGGCCGGGATTGCTTCTAGTCACCCTCTCTTAACTGCGGCTTCTCATGCAAAACTGCACTCAACAGCGAACTGTGAACCTCGATATGTCCGTTGTAGCTGATGAGGCCCAGCTTACGAAACTTGTTCATGAAATGGCTGACGCGGGAGCGGGTAGTGCCAATCATCTCTGCTAATGTTTCCTGACTGATGTTCGGACTGATCGGCTGCGGGCTACCTTCCTTGCCGAAATTCGCAAGTAGCAAGAGCAGCCGCGCAAGTCGCCTCTCGCTCGAATTGAACAACTGGTCAATCAGATCCTCTTCGATGCGGCTGTTCCGGGTCAGCAGATAAGCCATAAACAGCTCGGAAAATTTCGGCTCATCACGAATAGCCGTGACCATCGCGTCTTTCGCGATCGACGTGATGACGCAATCTTCTATCGCTGTTGTCGTCGCCATGCGCAACGGATGACCGTTCATGCATCCTTCGCCAAAGAACTGGCCAGGCTCTAGAATTGCGACGACCGCTTCCTTCCCCTGCTCAGATACGACCGTAAGCTTGACCTTGCCGTTTTGAATGTAAAAAACCGTGTCCGCGACATCGCCCTGCTCGTACACGTGCTGGTTCTTGTGAAATTCGAGAATGGTCTTACCCGCGCCTACCTTGGCAAGAAATTTTTTGGGATCAAACATGTCCTTGATTGGTTCCTCCATGAGAGTCTTACTTTGGCTCTACGAACGGATCGGCTTTGGGTGGTTGCCAAGCGCCAAGCCTACTTTAGCACCGAGCGGCGCGCCGCCGTTTCAACCAAGTCATCGCTTTCCGGGGTCTACCCGTTTCGCAAAGACTACCCGGATTGTCAGCAATTCTATGGAGAAGGCCCCGCTTTCTTAGCGCGTCGTTTCGTCTCGCTCCCGGCGACATCGCCTGCGCTTCCTCCAGCGCATCAATCTGCGCGTGGAACGCGTTACCAGCGCCGACCCCAACCGCTGCTCCACCTGCTTCCCCATCCGCCACCACCGCGAAAGAGTAGCACGACGAAGAGCAGCAATATTGCGCCGATGGTAGCGTTGACGATCGCGCTGACCATTCCGGTACCGAGATGGATGCCTAGCTGAGGTAACAACCAGCTGCCGATAAAGGCGCCCAAAATTCCGATAATGATGTCACCAATGATCCCAAAACCGGTCCCCCGCACGATTTGACCGGCCAACCAGCCTGCAACGAGACCGACAAACAATATGACCAACAGGCTTTCACTAGATCAGCGATTTTGAAATTCGAATCATATCAAGCGGCCTTGTCAAGTTTGTAGGTCCAAGTGTGGACGACGGGATCGCGATTGAAGAAGTCGA
>LNAP01004923.1_pt1 | contig 19507 bp, 22 predicted proteins | sample 602601 | NCBI WGS metagenome assembly LNAP01 (sample SAMN02440304, study PRJNA202911) | soil metagenome | biome: Subtropical and temperate rainforests or woodlands; isolation source: soil samples (1 kg each in a 20% v/v slurry with milli Q water) were... ...
GGCCGCTCGCAAAGGCTGCTTCAGCTTCACCCTGGTCAACGAACACGGCATCGCTCGTCACAGCGAACGCCTGTACCCCGATCAATACTCCAGCGCAGAACCGCTGCAGGCCGTGATCGAGCGTACCCGTCAGGCACTGGTTGCCTGATACGCCAGAAAGACTGAAAACCTCAAAAGCCCTGCTCAAAAAGCGGGGCTTTTTATTGCCCGATATTTCTCATTGCGCAGCCTTCGACTAAGTTCCAAACGATATAACGGTTATAACTCGAAGCCGGAAATATTTTAAAAACAGGCCTTTACAGCGCGAATATGACACTACACTTCAACTCAAGCGGCTTGATCCGCTTCCGGCGAGCCTGAGTCGATCCACCTGCTGCCAACGCTCCCTTCAGGTATCGCCGCCCATTTGATGTTTCGAGGGCTTTATGGGTATCGCTGCCAGCGAACTGTGCCGTTATGTGATCCGTCCGACATTGATTTACCTCGGGCGCCATAGCGCAACTGCCGAATCCCTTCTGCTGGGCATTGCCGCCAGCCAGTCAGCCCTTGGTTCCGCCCTGCATGACCGCCGTGGACACGGCCTGTACCGAATTGCCGAACCCCGCCACCAGGCTCTCTGGGATCACTACCTGGCGTTGGACCCGGAGCGCGCGAGCCTCGTGCGCGGCCTCGCCAGTCAGCATGCCTTTCTCAGCGGGCCTCACCTGGAATTGATCGTCAACCTGCGTTACGCCACTGCCATCGCCTGGCTGCTGGTAGAAGAACAGAACACTCCCCTCCCCGCCGCGGATGACTTGTTGGGAATGGCCCGAATCTGGCGCCAGACTTTTCAGCCTCAAGGACGCCTGCGCGATTTCACCTACGCCTGGCAAACCTGTGTTTCACCCCTGAATCAGGTTGCCTGCTGATCCACCGATTTCCAAAGATCCCGCAACGGGACGCGAATCTGGTCGGATTGTCCTACAAAACCGCTCTAACTCAAGCCATACAGCCTATAGCGCTGGGACGAAAATGTTGGTAATTTTCGCCCCGGTGATCACCAGGAGTTCTAATAATGAAAAAAGTAATGCTCAAAACCACACTTAGCCTCGCTGTTACCTTGGCATCCACCCAGATTTTCGCAAGTGGCTTCGCCATCAACGAACAGAGCATCAGCGGGATGGGTACAGGTTTTGCCGGGCGATCTTCCTCTGCCGATGACGCAAGCACAATTTTTGGCAACCCTGCCGGCATGTCCCGCCTCAAGCGCGAACAAGTCACCGGCGGTGCTGCATTTCTCGACGCACACACTGACATCAGCCACGCCAGCTCCAGCCCGAACAGCGGCAGCAACGACGGCGACATGGTTCCGTTCATCGCCGTGCCTATGGGCTACTACGTCAAGCCAATCGACGACCACTGGGCTTTCGGTATCGGCATGTACGCGCCATTCGGCCTGGTGACCGACTACGAGAACGGCTTCGCCGGCCGTTACTTCGGCAGCAAAAGCGAAGTCAAGATCGTCACCCTGCAACCGACTGTCAGCTACGCCTTCAACGACAAGGTCTCCATCGGTTTCGGCCCGACCATCAACCGCATCGACGGCACCCTGGAATCGAACCTGTCGATCACCCAGGCCGCACCGGACGGCAAGGTCAAGATCAAAGGTGACGACACCGCACTGGGCTACAACATCGGTGTTCTGGTGCAAGCCACCGACAGCACTCGCGTCGGCCTGACCTACCACTCGAAAGTGAAGTACAAGCTCGAGGGTGACACCAAGGTCAACTACAACGTCCTGGGCCTGGTCGGCCAGAACCCAAGCCAGAAGTACGACGCCTCGCTGGACCTGACCACGCCTGAATCGGTGGACTTCTCGGTGACTCATAAGCTGGACGACCAGTGGACACTGTACGCAGGCAGCACCTGGACGCGCTGGAGCCGCCTGAAAGAAATCACCGTCGATAACAAAGGTGTTCCGGCCATCCTGAACGGTCAGTTCGGGACCATCACCGAAGATCAGAACTGGCACGACACCTGGGCTCACGCCATCGGCGCGTCCTACCAGTTGAACAAGCAATGGGTATTGCGTACCGGTCTGTCCTTCGACCAGGCGCCGACCAACAACGTCGACCGTTCCCCACGCATCCCGACGGGCGATCGCAAGATTTTCAGCGTGGGCGCCGGCTGGAGCCCGACCGACGACCTGACCATCGACGTAGCGTATTCGTACCTGCGTGAAGAGTCGGTCAAGGTCACCAACAGCAACGACCGTGGCCAGAACTACAACGCCAAGTATGAAAACTATGCGAATGGTTTCGGCGTAGGCGCGACCTACCGCTTCTGATGAAGCCCGGCGAGCCTGAAACGCTCGCCGCCTGAATCAAAAAAGCCCCGCTCTCTTGTACAGAGGCGGGGCTTTTTCATGGGCGTTCAATCAGGGTTGCGAGGCCAGGGCTTTTTCCACCGCGGCAATGAACTCGGGATCGTCGGGTTTGGTCAGGCTGGAGAAATTGGCGATCACCTTGCCTTTGCGATCGACCACGTATTTGTAGAAATTCCACTTCGGCGCGCTGGTCTGTTTGGCGAGGACCTTGAACAGGTGAGTCGCGTCATCGCCGCGGACTTTCTGCGGCTCGGTCATGGTGAACGTCACCCCATAGTTCACGTAGCAGACCTTGGCGGTCTCAGCGCCGTCCTTGGACTCCTGCTTGAAGTCATTGGACGGAACGCCGATCACCTCCAGCCCCTGATCCTTGTAACGCTGATTCAGAGCCTCAAGGCTTTTGAACTGTGGGGCAAAGCCACAGAAGCTTGCGGTATTGACCACCACCAGCGGCTTACCCTCAAACCGCTGGCACAGGTCGATGGATTCCTTGGCGCGCAGCTTGGGCAACGAGCCCTGCAACAGCTCCGGGCACTCGGCCGCTTGTGCCAATCCGGTAAACGCCACCAGCAACGCGGGGACTGCAATCCAGCGCATCAGCATGTCGGTGCATCCTTGATTAATGGTCACAAACGAAGTTACTCGCCCTCGCCTGTTCCTAGCAAGCGCCCATGCCCAACTGCATCAGCGCCAATCCGCCCTGATGCCAGCCCCACCAGGCCAAGGCCAGCAGCAAGGCACCGACAGCGACCACCGCCACTCGCGGCCAGAGACGGTTCATATCGCACTCAACCGGGTTTGCAGACGCGCCACCGGCTGCTCACGCACCGGCCAGTTCAGGGCGGCGGCCAACAGACTCAAGAGAATCGCTACTTGCCAGATCAAGTCATAGCTCCCGGTTCGGTCATACACCACGCCACCCAACCAGCCGCCGAGGAACGAACCGAGCTGGTGGAAGAGGAAAACAATCCCGCCGAGCATGGACAGGTTTCGCACGCCAAACAAGGTCGCCACGGTGCCGTTGGTCAATGGCACGGTCGACAACCACAGGAAGCCCATCGCCATGCCGAACAGGTACGCGGTGGTCGTGGTCACCGGCGCCCACAGAAACAGCGTAATCACCACCGCCCGCAGCAGGTACAGACCGGTGAGCAAGCGCGGCTTGGACATGCGACCGCCGAGCCATCCTGCGGTGTAGGTGCCGAAGATATTGAACAGCCCGATCAGCGCCAGCACCGTGGTGCCCACTGTGGCCGGAAGGTGCTGATCCACCAGATAGGCCGGCAAATGCACGCCGATGAACACCACCTGGAAACCGCAGACAAAAAAGCCGAACGCCAACAGCCAGAACCCCGAATGGGAGCAGGCTTCCCGCAGCGCTTCAGAGAGGGTTTGTTCATGGCCGAGCACTGGCAGCGGTTTGTCCTTGAGCATGCTCACCAGCGGGATAATCAGCGCCACCAGCAAGCCCAGGACCAGCAATGCCGCGGACCAGCCCAGCCAGCCGATCAGCCCCAGCGTACCGGGCAACATGGCGAACTGACCGAAAGAGCCGGCAGCGCTGGCGAGGCCCATGCCCATGCTGCGTTTCTCCGGGGGCACGGCGCGACCGACCACGCCAAGGATCACCGAGAACGAAGTGCCCGACAGGCCGATGCCGATCAACAGGCCCGCACTCAGGGACAACGTCACCGCCGAGTCGGACAAGCCCATGAACACCAGGCCCAACGCGTACAGCACACCGCCGACCAACACCACTTTCGCCGCGCCAAAGCGGTCGGCCAGCGCGCCGGTGAACGGCTGCGCCAGACCCCAGATCAGGTTTTGCAGGGCGATGGCAAAAGCGAACGTCTCACGCCCCCAGCCGAATTCGGCACTCATCGGTGCCAGGAACAGCCCGAAGCCGTGTCGCACGCCCAACGACAATGCCAGGATCAGCGCACTCCCCACCAACACCCAACCGCATGTACGCCACATCGAGGTCATTCTTATTCTCCGGTAGCGGGTATATACCCGCTTAAGATCGGAAAAACCGGCATCACGCCAGTTCGTCCAGCAGTCGCAACAAGGTTTCGCGTTTTTCGGCGCCCAGACGATCGACCAGCCGCTGCTGCGCCGCCTCCCACGCAGGCAAGGCCGCGGCCAGGCGAGCTGCGCCCGCCTCGGTCAGCCGGACAATGCGATTACGCATGTCCTCACCCTCGACCAGCGCCACCAGGCCCTCACCTTCCAGCACCCGAAGATTGCGCCCCAGGGTGCTGCGGTCCAGCCCCATGGCTTCGGCCAGGGTGGAAATACTCGGTTCATTCAGACGCTGCAGATTGCACAGCAAAGAATACTGGGCAACGTTGATCCCGAAGCCATCGAGAGCGCCGTCGTAATGCCTGCTGACGCCACGGGCGGCGCGACGCAGGTTGATGCATAAACATTGGGAATCGAGCATGGTGCGTGTATATACCCGCGAGTGTGTTAAATCAAGTTACAGATGGGTTCATTGATAAATATTCGAGGTGCTTGGTCGACCGCCTTCGCGAGCAGGCTCGCTCCCACAGTGGATCTTCAGTGGACGTTAAATTTATGCAAGACGCCATCAACGTGGGAGCGAGTCTGCTCGCGATGAGGCCGGCACATCCTGCCCACAAACCATCAGACCAACGCCCATCCCACCAGCACCACCATCTCCAGCAATTCCAGCATCGCCCCGGCCGTATCCCCCGTCGTGCCGCCCAATCGCCGCAGCATCACCTGCCGCAACCAAACGAACATCCCCCCCGCCAGCACAAGCGCCCAGACACCACTGAACCCTGCGATCAGTACACACGCCAACGCGCTGACTGCCAGCACCCGCTTACCCGCCAAACGCGGCAAATGATCCGCCAGCGCCTGCCCCAACCCGCCGGCACGCACATACGGCGTGGTCAGGAACAATCCCAGCATCGCGCTGCGGCCAATCAGCGGAACGATCATCAGAAAAAGACTGTGCTGCTGCTCGATCAACGCCAGCAACGCGGCGAATTTGAGCAGCAACACCAACACCAGCGTCACCACCGCAATCGGTCCGCTGCGCGGGTCTTTCATGATGGTCAGCGTGCGCTCGCGGTCGCCGAAGCCCCCGAGCCACGCATCGGCGCTATCGGCCAGACCGTCCAGGTGCAACGCGCCGCTGAGCAATACCCAAGCGCTCAGCAGCAGCGCGGCGTGAAGTAACAAAGGCGTGCCCAGTAGCAGCCAGTTCAGTGCCCATAACAGCGCACCGAACAGCAGCCCCACCAGCGGATAAAACAGCAGCGACCGACCCAGTTCCTGAGGCGCCGGCATGCCCGGCAGACGAATCGGCAAACTGCTGAGAAATTGCAGGGCGATCCAGAAGGGCAGCATGGTCAGATCGCTTCCTTGAGGAGGACGCTTGACTCGACGCTCAACGAAAACAGCGAGCCATGCCCGACCTCGACATTCAGCAACTGCTCACGGGGCAAACCACGTGCCTGAGCCAGCAACAAACGCATGACACCGCCATGACTGATCAGCAAGATCCGTTCACCCGCATACGCCGCGTGCAGACGCGCTACCGCCGTCAGCACCCGCGTTGAGAAATCCTCGACCGGCTCACCTCCCGGCGGCGTAAAGGCATACGGATCGGCCCAGAACAGCCCCAACCCCTCGGCGTCAGTCTCCATCAGCGCCGCCGCGCTCTGTCCTTCCCAGGCACCGAAATGCAGTTCTTGCAGATCCTTGTCCAGGTGCACAGGCAATTCCAACTGCGCACCGAGCTCATGCGCAAACCGCGCACATCGTTGCAGCGGCGAACTGATCAACCGATCCCATGGCCCTTGCTCGACCACCGCCGCGCGCATCTGCGCCCAGCCCTTGTCGGTCAGCGCATCGTCGAGGCTGCCGCGCAAACCGCCGCCGAGTTCGGTTTCCCCGTGGCGCAGAAGATCCAGTCGCAACGTCATGCCGGACGATCCGCCACCGCCGCTTCGGCGAAGGTTGCCATCTGCCCGTGAAGATCGCAGGCCAGACGCAGCAACGGCACGGCCAACGCGGCGCCACTGCCCTCGCCCAGACGCAGCCCCAGATCCAACAGCGGCTCGGCATTGAGGGTTTCCAGCACATGACGATGACCCGGCTCGGCACCGCGATGGCCGAACAACAGCCATTCGCGGCAGCCAGGGTTCAAGCGCACCGCCACCAACGCGGCGACGCTGCAGATAAAGCCGTCCACCAGCACCGCAACGCCCTCCTGGGCGCACGCCAGATACGCGCCGACCAGCGCCGCAATCTCAAAACCGCCGATATTGAACAGGGTTTGCAACGCATCACCGCGCTGAGCACCGTGTAATGCCAGGGCACGCTCGATGACTTGGGCTTTGTGGCTGACCCCCGCCGCGTTCAAACCGGTGCCCGGCCCGGCCAGATGCACCACCGGGCAATCGAGCAAGGCACAGGCCAGCGCGCTGGCCGCCGTGGTGTTGCCGATGCCCATCTCGCCGCCGATGAACAGCTGCGCGCCATTGGCGACCGCACGTTGCACGCTGTCGCGACCAGCCTGCAAGGCGAGTTCGCCCTGAGTAGCCGTCATGGCCGGGCTTTCGACGAAATTGGCGGTGCCCGCGCCGATATTGAGGTGACGCACGCCTGGCAGATTCAACGACGGCGTTACCGTGCCGAGGTCGACCACTTCGAGGGAAGCCCCGAGCTGGCGCGCCAACACGCTGATCGCTGCACCGCCGCTGACGAAGTTGTGCAGCATCTGCCCGGTGACTTCCTGAGGGAACGCCGACACGCCTTCTGCAACCACACCATGATCGCCGGCAAAAATGGCAATCCACAGCTGATCGAGACTCGGTTTGACCTGCCCTTGCAGCCCCGCCATTTGCACGGCCACCGATTCCAGTCGGCCAAGGGAGCCAGCGGGTTTGGTCAGTTGCTGTTGACGTGCCTGCGCCTGCTCGACGGCTTGCGCGTCGATCGGCTTGCACGGGTTCAGCCACCAGGATTGAGTCATAACGCGGTTCCTTTCAAAGTCAGGGGCAGGCCGGCGACGGTCAGGACGACTCGTTGGCAGCGCTCGGCCAGGGCTTGATGCAGCCAACCGGCTTCATCGACATAGCGGCGAGTCAATTCGCCCAGCGGCACGACACCCATTCCGGTCTCGTTGCTGACAAAAATGATTTCACCCGGCAATCCAACAGGGCTTCGCGTTCAGCGTCGAGACGTTTGGCGTCGTCGAGCATCAGCAGATTGGTCATCCACAGGGTCAGGCAATCCACCAGCAGGCAACGCTCGGCGCGGGCGCTTTCGCGCAATACGCGGGCGAGTTCGATTGGCTCTTCGATCAACGCCCATTCGGCTGGACGACGGGCCCGATGATGGGCGACCCGTTCGTTCATTTCACCGTCCAGCGGTTGACTGGTGGCGATGTAAGTCACTTGGAGGTGACTGTCTAACGCAAGTTTTTCAGCCAGTCGGCTTTTGCCGGAGCGGGCGCCGCCGAGGATCAGTTGCAGCATGGTTCATTCCTTAAATATGCGGTGTAGCTGCTGGCCTATTCGCGGGCGAGCCTCGCTCCTACAGGGCTGAGCCGCTCCTGACCTTGTAGGAGCGAGGCTTGCCCGCGAAAGCGTCCTCTCAAAAACCGCAGAGCTCACGCAACAACGCGGTATCCAAATGCTTCTCCACCAGATCCGCCAACCGCTCGATATCCCGCTCGCGCAACCCGTGGTAATCCACGTCCTGCACCTCCTGCAAACCCGCCCAGCGCAGCAGCGCACTGCACGCCGCCGGGGATTCAAACAGGCCGTGCAGGTAGGTGCCGAAAATCTGCCCGTCAACACTTTGCGCGCCATCGCAGCGACCATCGTCCAGCTGCACCGCAGCGTTTTCCAGCGCTGGCCCGGTGGTCACCCCGGCATGGATTTCATAGCCACTGACCTGCGCATCCTCCAGCGCCAGACGACCGCGCACATTGCGCAATTGCTTCTCTTCTTCGAGCTGTGTTTCGAACGCCAGCAAGCCCAGGCCAGCACTGGAACCCGGCGCGCCTTCGAGGCCCAGCGGATCGTGCACCTGCTCACCGAGCATCTGCAGACCGCCGCAAATCCCCAGCACTTTTCCGCCATAGCGCAGATGGCGATTGATGGCCGCGTCCCAACCATTGGCCCGCAGGTACGCAAGATCACTGCGCACACTTTTCGAGCCGGGAAGAATGATCAGATCAGCCGGCGGGATTGCCTGGCCGGGGCCGATGAATTGCAGGTCGACTTGCGGATGCAGGCGCAGCGGATCGAAATCGGTGTGGTTGCTGATGCGCGGCAGCACCGGCACCAGCACTTTGAGCACGCGTTCAGCCTTGTCGGCCTGGCGCTGATCGATGCCGTCCTCGGCTTCCAGGTGCAAATCCATCACATACGGCAGCACGCCGATCACCGGTTTGCCGGTGCGCGCTTCCAGCCAATCGAGGCCGGGTTGCAGCAAGGCGAGGTCACCGCGAAAACGGTTGATGATGAAGCCTTTGACCCGCGCCTGCTCGGTCGGCGACAGCAGTTCCAGCGTGCCCACCAGATGCGCGAACACCCCGCCGCGATTGATGTCGGCGATCAACACCACCGGACAATCCACCGCTTCGGCAAAGCCCATGTTGGCAATGTCGCCGGCACGCAGATTGATCTCGGCCGGCGAGCCCGCGCCTTCGACCATGACCACCGGATACGCCGCGCTCAATCGTTCATGGGAAGCCAGTACGGCTTGCATGGCGATGGCTTTGTAGTCGTGATAGGCGACCGCGTTCATGGTCGTGACCGCGCGACCATGGATGATGACCTGGGCGCCGGTGTCGCTGTTGGGCTTGAGCAGCACCGGATTCATGTCAGTGTGCGGTTCCAGGTTGGCCGCCTGGGCCTGCACCGCCTGGGCGCGGCCGATCTCGCCGCCGTCGGCGGTCACGGCACTGTTGAGGGCCATGTTCTGCGGTTTGAACGGCACGACGCGCACGCCCTGACGCGTGACCCAGCGACACAACGCCGTCACCAGCGTGCTTTTACCGGCGTCGGAGGTGGTGCCCTGCACCATCAATGTTGTCATTGGGCTTCCTTTACGAAGGCTTGAAGCGCTTGCTCAAGACGCAGCCAATCGGCTTCATCCGCCGGCAAGCCGAAACGCACGCTGCTGTTGTGGGCGAACAGCCGCAGCAAGATGCCGCGCCTGGCCATGAACTCGTGAAGCGCTTCGGCATGCTCGGTCATCAGCCATTGAAACAAGGCGCAGCCACCCTGCGGCTGCAAACCATACTGCCCAAGCAAAAGTGCCAGGCGTTTGCCGGCCTCTTCGCTGCGCGCGCGCTGCCTTGCATGGCCTTCGGTGTCCAGCAAACAGGCTTGGCCCAACACGCGTGTCGGCCCGCTGACCGCCCACGGGCCCACCTGCTCGGCGAGCAACTTGAGCAACTTGCGCTCAGCCAGCACAAAGCCCAACCGCACACCGGCCAAGCCAAAAAACTTGCCGAAGGAACGTAGCACGATCAGGCCGACCTGATGGGCAAACGGCGCGAGGCTCAACGCCGGCGTGTTGTCCATGAACGCTTCGTCCACCACCAGCCAGCCGCCGCGCGAGGCCAGTCGGGCATGCCAGTCGAGCAAGCGACTCGGGCTCAGGCTCAAACCTGTCGGGTTGTTCGGGTTGACCACCACCAGCACGTCGAGGCTGTCGATATAGAAGTCGACTTCCTGCTCCAGCACCTCGCGCACGATGTAACCATTGCTGCGCCATGCGTGCGCGTGTTCGGCGTAACACGGCGACAGCACGCCGACCTTACCGGCCCGACGCAAACGCGGCAGTAACTGGATGGCCATTTGCGAACCGGCCACCGGCAGCACCTGTCCGGTGCCGTAATAATCGCAAGCAGCCTGCTCCAGACCATCATCGGTTTCCGGCAAGCGCGCCCAGGCGCGCAACGGAATGTCCGGGATCGGGAATGGCCACGGCGCGAGGCCGCTGGACAGGTCCAGCCAGTCAGCTTCGGCAATGCCGTATTCGAGCGCGGCCTTGCGCAAGCGACCTCCGTGCTCAAGCATAGAATTCAGCTCCCACGCAGAGAATCAGCAGCCATAACCATACCCCGCGCTGAACCAATTGCCAGCCACGGTCGATGGAATCGGCATCCGCCGGCACGCCTTCGCCCAGTTGCGGGCGCTGATGCAATTCACCGTGATAGATCGCCGCCCCGCCCAACTCGACGCCGAGCGCACCGGCACCGGCCGCCATGACGGGCCCGGCGTTGGGGCTGTCCCAGGTCGGGCCCTGGGTGCGCCAGCATTTCAAGGCCAGCCGGGTTTTGCCCAGCAGCGCGTAGGTCAACGCCACCAGGCGTGCAGGCAGGTAGTTGAGGACATCGTCGATCTTCGCCGCCGCCCAACCGAAACGTTCGAAGCGTTCGTTGCGGTAACCCCACATGGCATCGAGGGTGTTACTCAAGCGATAGAGCACCACACCGGGCGCACCGGCCACGGCAAACCAGAACAGCGCAGCAAATACTGCGTCGCTGCCGTTCTCCAGGACAGATTCAGTGGCGGCACGGGCCACTTCGGTTTGATCCAGTTCACTGGTCTGACGGCTGACCAAATAACCCACGCGCTTGCGGGCTTCGTCCAGATCATCGCTGCGCAAAGCCTTGGCCACCGGCTCGACGTGCTCACCGAGGCTACGCATGCCGAGGGCGCAATAGAGCGCGAGAATCTCGACAATCCAGCCCACATACGGCGCCCAGGAAAAAGCCGTGGCGAGCAAGGTCAGCGGCACGACCGCGATCACCCACGCGGTGACGCCATGGCTGCGCCAGCCACGTCCCTCACCGTTGAAACGTTGCTCGATACGGTCGGCAAAACGGCCGAACGCCACCAGCGGATGCCAGCGTTTGGGTTCACCCAGCAGCGCGTCCAGCGCAACCGCGGCGACACTCAATAACGCCACACTCATTGACTCACTCCCCAATAATTTTCATACAGCAACTCACTGAGCGGACGCGCCTGCGCCCACCCTTCGAGTACCAGCATCGGCGCCGCATAGAATTCCTTGACCGGGCCGAGGCAAAGAACCGCCAACGGCTTGGCCCCGGGTGGCAAACCCAGCAGGTCCGCCAGCGCTTGCGGTTCGAACAGCGACACCCAGCCCATGCCCAGACCTTCGGCGCGGGAGGCCAGCCAGAGGTTCTGGATCGCGCAGGACAGCGAGGCCATGTCCATTTCCGGCAAGGTGCGACGACCGAAGATGTGGCGCTCTCGATCATCCATGAGCGCGGCGACCAACACCTCGGCGCAGTCGTTGATGCCTTCGACCTTGAGCTTCATGAATTCGTCAGTGCGCTCGCCGAGGGCTTCGGCGGTGCGGATGCGTTCTTCTTCCACCAGTCGCTGGATGTTGCCTCGCAGGGCCCGGTCGCTGATGCGGATGAAGCGCCAGGGCTGCATCAGGCCGACGCTCGGGGCCTGGTGGGCGGCTTCGAGCAGACGCCGCAACAACTCGGGCTCGACGGTGCCGCCGCTGAAGTGGCGCATGTCGCGACGTTCGGCGATGGCTCGGTAGACCGCTTCGCGTTCGGCTTCGGAGAATGCGTTGTCGGTCATGGCCTCTTCGCGAGCAGGCTCGCTCCTACAGGGGTTAGGTGATCCATTGTAGGAGCGACGGTGCGACGATTCGGCCTGCTCGCGAAGGCGGCATCAAGGTCAGGCGCAAAAAGCGCGGCGACTGCGGTGGGATTGGACGGAAAATAAAAATGCACATAAGAGGCGGTCATCCGCCCCTCACGGTAAACCGCCTCCGCCCCACGCCCGCCGTTCGGACTGAGTCCACGGGCAATCGGCTCAAGTTCGGTGCTGGTCAACGAATGGTGATAGGTGTGCCCACGCAGTGAACCTTCCGGCAACTCAACCGCTTGCAACGCCAGCGCGGCCAGACGCTTTTGCATCACCGCATCACCTTTGAGCAAGCCCACCAGTTCGGCGCGAGTTCCCTCGACATCAGTCAACGAATCGAGCAGGTACAACATCCCGCCGCACTCGGCCAGCAACGGTTTGCCGGCAGCATGATGGGCGCGGATCGCGTCGAGCATCGAGGTGTTCTGTGACAGCGCCACATGGTGCAGTTCCGGATAACCGCCCGGCAGATAAAGGCTGTCAGCTTCCGGTAGATCAGCATCGCGGATCGGCGAGAAGAACAGCAGCTCGGCGCCCATGGCCCGCAGCAAGTCCAGGCTCGCGCCGTAGGTGAAGGCAAACGCTTCATCACGGGCCACGGCAATTCGGATGCCTTTAAGCAAAGGCTCGGCGGCGATCACGTCGGGCCCGGCGAACTCCACGGCAGGCGGCAGCGCCACATCGCAACTGCTGGCCAGCGATTCGGCCGCCGCATCGAGGCGCAGGTCCAGATCATTCAACTCGCTGGCCTGGACCAGACCGAGGTGCCGACTGGGCAATTCGATCGCGGTTTCCCGCGACAAGGCGCCGTACCAGCGCAAGCCTTCCGTCAGGCTGCCTTCGAGCAATTGCGCATGACGCAGCGTGCCCACGCGGTTGGCCAGTACACCGGCAAACGGCAAGTCCGGCTGATACTTCGCCAGCCCCAACGCCAACGCACCAAAGGTCTGCGCCATGGCCGTGCCGTCGATCACGCCGAGCACCGGCACACCGAAGTGCCGCGCCAGGTCGGCGCTGGACGGCGTGCCGTCGAACAGGCCCATGACGCCTTCTATCAGGATCAGGTCGGCTTCCCCGGCCGCTTCCCATAACAGACGACGACTTTCCTGCTCGCCGACCATCCACATGTCCAGTTGATACACCGGCGCACCGCTGGCGCGTTCGAGAATCATCGGGTCGAGAAAGTCCGGGCCACATTTGAACACGCGGACCTTGCGCCCCTGATTGCGGTGCAAACGGGCCAGCGCGGCGGTGACGGTGGTCTTGCCCTGACCGGAGGCCGGCGCGGCAATCAATACCGCCGGGCAATGACGATGACTATTCATAAAGTGCGGCTCACAACTCGACGCCTTTTTGCGCTTTGATGCCGGCCTGGAACGCGTGCTTGATCACGCCCATTTCGGTGACTGTGTCGGCCAGTTCGATCATCTCTGGCTTGGCGCCGCGACCGGTGACCACCACGTGTTGCATCGGCGGACGCGCCTGCAAATCACTGAGTACCTGATCGAGGTCGAGGTAGCCGTGCTTGAGGGCGATGTTCAACTCATCCAGCACCACCAGACCGATCGACGGGTCACGCAGCAGTTCCTGGGACACCGCCCATGCGGCCTCGGCGGCGGCGATGTCACGCTGGCGGTCCTGGGTTTCCCAAGTGAAGCCCTCGCCCATCACATGAAAACGCACCTGCTCCGGGAAACGGCGGAAGAACAGCTCTTCGCCGGTGCTGTTACGGCCCTTGATGAACTGCACCACGCCGCACTGCATGCCGTGGCCCATGGACCGGGCGAGCATGCCGAAGGCCGAGCTGCTCTTGCCTTTGCCGTTGCCGGTCAGCACCAGCAGCAGGCCGCACTCGTTCGGGGAGTTGGCGATGCGTTCGTCGATCACCGCTTTTTTGCGCTGCATGCGCGCCAGGTGGCGTTCGTCACGATCAGGGGAATCAGTCATGGGGAGCTCTCCGTTGAGGCTGGATAACGGCGGGCAGGCACAAGAATAGACGGCAACAAGCCTGGCATCGCCCACCGTGATGCCGTTGGATGAATCAGGCCGGTCTCCGGGCTCATGAGCGGCTTGCGCCGGACTGCGCGCCTTCCCATATCGACAGTCGACACAGTGGCTCAAGACGCAGTCTTTACTCATTTACCGTTGCGGGGGCAGCGCCGGGATCATGACTCTTCGTCGCTTGAAGAGAGTCACTCACCGGCTTCCCTGTTTCACTCTGTCGGCTTCGCCACAGAGCACCTGAAACAAGCCGCGAAGGTTAGAGGGTTGGGGGGGGAGCGTCAATTGAAGACAGGGCACGGATTCTCGATAGACTGCCGCCCATCAATAACCTGACGTCAATCTTGCGCCATACTGCCAGCAGTGATATCAAAGCGCCATAAACCCAACAACACAATTACAAGGGTGAGCGACATGCAAGGCATGATCATCAGTAATCCGAAGCTGGAATTCCTGCGACCGGTGCTGGAACGCTGGTTTGACTGTATCGACCGCTTTAACGCCGTGCGCGGCGATAACGACACGCCTTATTGGTACGACGAGAAAGCCAACCTTGGCCTGCTCTGCGCCGCGGCCTGGATGGCGGAAATGGTCACGCTGCAACAAACGCCGACCCGTAAACAGAACGAAGAAGGCGAACGCAACAGCCGCGCCGACCTGTTTATCGCCACCGCCGAAGAACGCGCCTACCTTCAGGCCACTCAACGCTGGCCGAAGGTCAACAGCCTGAACCTGAGCCAGGCGCTGCAGGACATCACCAGCGACGCCAAACGCATCAGCTACGCCAGCGACCTGAAACTCGGCTGCCTGTTCGTTGCGCCACAAAAGGCCCAACAGAGCGCGACCCCGGAAGAACTCCAGGACATGGTCGACGACCTGCAAAAGGAACACAGCTGCGCCGTGGCCTGGTATTTCCCGTACGCCTATCGCAAGTTGCGCAACGAAGCCGGTCACTATCACCCCGGCATCGCCGTGCTGCTCAAGGAAGCCCGCGGCTGACCGGTTGAACCATCGCGCGTCTAAGCTTCTCTATGACTAAGTCAATGCATTCATAGGGAAGTCCAGCATGCGCAAGCCTCAGCTCGTTCTCGTCATCGCGCTCGCCGGAGGGCTCGCCGCCTGTGGTGAAACCTCCAGCCTGCAAGTCTCCGACGGCACCGGCCCGTCACCCAAGCTGCCCGAGCCGAACAAGACCCTGATCCCGACGGTGAATATCGCCCCGGCGATCGGCTGGCCGGAGGGTGCAAAACCCACCGCTGCGGCAGGCACTCAGGTAGCGGCATTTGCCGAAGGGCTCGATCACCCGCGCTGGCTCTACGTGCTGCCCAACGGCGATGTATTGGTGGCGGAAACCAATGCCCCTCCCAAACCCGATGACGGCAAAGGCATTCGCGGCTGGGTGATGGGCAAAGTCATGGGCCGTGCCGGTGCCGGCGTCCCTAGCCCCAACCGCATCACGCTGCTGCGGGACAAGGACCACGACGGCATCGCCGAAACCCGCACGGTGTTCCTGGAAAACCTCAATTCGCCCTTCGGCATGACCCTGGTCGGCAATGACCTGTATGTCGCCGATACCGACCGCTTGCTGCGCTTTCATTATGAAAATGGCGACACCGCAATCAAGTCGCAGCCGATCAAGGTGGTCGATCTGCCGGGCGGCACGTTGAATCACCACTGGACCAAAAACGTCATCGCCAGCAAGGACGGGAGCAAGCTGTACGTCACCGTCGGCTCCAACAGCAACGTCGGCGAAAACGGCCTGGATCAGGAGGAAGGTCGTGCGGCGATCTGGGAAGTGGATCGCGCCACCGGCAATCACCGGATCTTCGCCTCGGGGATTCGTAATCCGAACGGCCTGGCCTGGGAACCTCAGACCGGCGCCCTGTGGACGGCGGTCAATGAGCGCGACGAAATCGGCAGCGACCTGGTGCCGGACTACATCACGTCAGTGAAGGACGGCGGGTTCTATGGCTGGCCCTTCAGCTACTACGGCCAGCACGTCGATATCCGCGTCGAGCCGCAAAACCCAGATCTGGTGGCCAAGGCCATTGCCCCGGATTATGCGGTCGGCCCACATACCGCATCGCTGGGCCTGTCGTTTGCCGAGGGCAACACACTTCCCGCGCAATTCAAGGAAGGCGCCTTCATCGGCCAGCACGGCTCCTGGAATCGCAAGCCGCACAGTGGCTATAAAGTGATTTTCGTCCCGTTCGCGGGTGGCAAGCCGACCGGTCAACCGGTTGATGTACTGACAGGCTTCCTCAACGAAGATGAAAAAGCCATGGGTCGGCCCGTAGGCGTGGTGATTGATCAGCAGGGCGCTTTGCTGGTGGCCGATGATGTGGGGAACAAGGTGTGGCGCGTTTCGGCCGCTAAATAGCCACCGTGTAGGAGCGAGGCTTGCCCGCGAAGGCTGTAGGACAGGCAACATCAATGTTGGATGTGCCGACGCCCTCGCGGGCAAGCCTCGCTCCTACAAGGGTCAGCGTTTACGACAGAGCGTGAGCCCATCACCCAACGGCAACAACGACAGATCCACACGCGCGTCATCCTTCAAGGCGCGATTGAGCGCCTGGATGGCTCGGGTGTCTGCACTCTCGGGATTCTCCTCAAGCACCCGCCCACTCCACAGCGTGTTATCGAACACCGCCAGCCCGCCGACGCGCAGCAGACGCAGTGCATGCTCCAGATAGTTCGGATAGTTGGACTTGTCGGCATCAATGAAGATCAGGTCGAACGCCTCCGGCTGATCCAGCATGGCGAGCGTTTCCAGTGCAGGGGCCAGCCGCAGGTCAATTCGCTCGGCCAGCCCCGCTTCCTGCCAATAACGGCGTGCGATAGCGTTGTAGTCGCCGGGAATGTCGCAGCAAATCAGCGAACCGCCCTGCGGCAATGCAGCGGCCATGCACAGGGCGCTGTAACCGGTAAACGTACCGACTTCCAGCAAGCGCTTGGCACCAATGAGTTTGACCAATAACGCGAGGAACTGCCCCTGCTCCGGCGCTACCTGCCAGCGCGCCATTGGCATCGCCTGGGTTTCGTCGCGCAAGCGCTTGAGCAGCGGCGTTTCCCTCAGGGAAACGTCGAGCAGGTATTGATACAGGGCATCGTCGAGATTGAGAGTGCGAGCGGTCATGACAACCTCTTCGGACAGGACGCTACGGGTTGCGCGCCAGGTGTTCAGGCTGCAGAACGCGCTTGGCGCTCAGATAAGCCTTCTGCCAGTAAGCCTTGGACAGGCTGTCGAGCTTCACCGTGCCGCCAGTGGCCGGCGCATGAACGAAGCGACCTTCACCGACGTAGATACCGGCATGACTGACCTGGGATCCGCCATTGGTGGCGAAGAAGATCAAGTCACCGGTTTGCAGGCCTTCCTTGCCGACGTTGGCCGCCTGCATGCTGATCATTTCTCGGGTGGTACGCGGCAGGGAAATACCGGTGACGTCATGGTAGACGTAACCGATCAGGCCGCTGCAATCGAAACCCGAATCCGGCGTGTTGCCCCCCCAACGATACGGCGTGCCCACCAGGCCCAGCGCGCGGAACAGCACGTCTTCTGCCTCGGGGGAAAAGGGTTGCGGGTTACCGAAAACAATGGGTGCACGAACCACCGGCGCAGGCGGCGGTGTGCGACTGGCGCAGGCGCTGAGCAGCGCTGCGAAGAACATGATTGCGAGGCGGGCCGACATCGTCATAAGCAGAACATCCTGATCTGGCTGCGGCTTTTTCTGCCGGGAAGGCAGAAAAGAAAACCGCCTGCGCAGGACGCAGGCGGTTTGCCATCAATAATAGATCTGGATTCTAGCGGCTATGGGCCAAACTTCAAGTAAGACTTTAAGTTCGCCTTACAAAGTGTCCGCCTACTTCGTTGCGAAGAGGTAGTTGTCGCCACCCACGTGGCGACAGGTTAAGCCTTATTTGCGTGCAGTGACCACGGTCGGAGCCATCGCGAGGGCGCGTTTGGCTTCGATGAAGGTCTTGCTCCAGTAGCTGTCGCCCAGGCTATCGACCCGGACACCACCGCTTTTGCGGCTGCTGGAATGGATGAACTGGTTGTCACCCAGGTAGATCCCGGCGTGACTGACACGACCACGACGACCATTGGTGGCGAAGAACAGCAGATCACCCGGCTTCAGCGCGCTGCGAGCTACCAGCGGAGCGTCGACGTTGATCATTTCGCGAGTGGAGCGCGGCAGGTTCATGCCGGCTTCTTCACGAAACAGATAACCGATGAAACCGCTGCAATCGAAGCCAGCCTCGGAGGTGCCGCCGAAACGGTAACGGGTACCGATCAGGGACATGCCACGCTCGAGGATGCTGTCAGCCAGAACCGGAAGCTGGTACGACTTGCCATCGGCGAAGTTTGCCAGTTCTTTATCGGTGGCTAGCTCTTCCTGGAAAAGAACGGAAGAAGACTGCGCAGTAACTGAATTCTTGACCTGCTGTTGTTGCTCTTGCTGAGTCACTGGGGAGTGGGCAGCGCAACCGAACAACAGGGTGACGAGTGCGAGAGGCACGAGGGGTGCGAAGCGCTTTAGCATGGGCACGACCGTGGCTGATAGTTGTAAAGAAGCCGAGACTATGCCCGCTATCATCCTCATTTGCAAATTCAATCGAACTTTATGTGACTTCCCGGTTTCGCGATTACATCTAAGCGCTTAAGCCCCATTTAGACACTCGCGCAGCCTGCACCCTGCAGGAAAGCGGATTTTCTGGCGCCTGAAATATGCCAAAAACCCCCGCCAAGCTTAGGTTTTACCAGCCTAGGGTTTCTTTCAGGAACGGAATCGTCAGCTTGCGCTGAGCTTGAAGGGAGGCCTGATCGAGACGCTCAAGCAGCTCGAAAAGCGCGCTCATGCTGCGGGTACCGCGAGTCAAAATAAAATGCCCGACTTCATCGGTCAGGTGCAGGCCGCGACGGGATGCACGCAGTTGCAAGGCGCGCAATTTGTCTTCGTCAGAGAGCGGACGCATCTGGAAGATCAGTGCCAGGGTCAGGCGCGATTTCAGGTCAGCCAGTTTCACCGGCAGTTCGCGCGGCGAGGTTGATGCAGCAATCAACAGACGCCGACCGCTGTCGCGCAGACGATTGAACAGATGGAACAACGCCTCTTCCCAATCCGCCCGGCCGGCCACGGCCTGCAAATCATCCAGGCAGACCAGTTCGTATTGTTCGAGGTTGTCGAGGATCGAGATGCCGCGGTCCAGCAGCTCGGCCAGCGGCAGATACACCGCCGGCTCCCCCAGTTGTTCGAAGCGCAGGCAGGCGGCCTGCAACAAGTGCGTGCGCCCTACCCCGTCCTTGCCCCAGAGATAAATCAGGCTTTCTGTCCAGCCGGCGTCGGCTTCGCATAGCCGCTCGACATAGCCGAGTGCAGCGGCATTGGCGCCTGGGTAGTAATTGATAAAGGTAGCGTCATCACGCAGACGCACACCTAGGGGCAGCTGAATC
>LNAP01003286.1_pt2 | contig 19506 bp, 21 predicted proteins | sample 602601 | NCBI WGS metagenome assembly LNAP01 (sample SAMN02440304, study PRJNA202911) | soil metagenome | biome: Subtropical and temperate rainforests or woodlands; isolation source: soil samples (1 kg each in a 20% v/v slurry with milli Q water) were... ...
GCCAGTCCGGCGTATTGGTTTAATTGAGGAAGCACTACGCATGAAGCGACTGGCCGGACTTTCTGCCCTTGCCGTAATCATTTCCAGCACCAGCGGTTGCGGGTGGATCTGGGGTGAAGACGGATATTTCCGTGATCGTGGCAGTGATTACCTGACGCAACACCAGAGCCCGGCGATGCAAGTGCCGTCCGGCCTGGACGTAAAACCACTCGACCCGCTGCTGCCTGTGCCGCGCAACGTCGCTGACTCCACTGTGCAGGGCGAGTACGACGTACCGCGCCCACAGCCTCTGGCAGCGCAGGCCGATGCCAGTGAGTTCAGTCTGCAAAAAAGCGGCGATGCCCGCTGGTTGGTGGCACAGCGTCCACCGGCTGAAGTCTGGCCTGTGGCCCACCAGTTCTTTGAAGACAACGGCTTTCGCATCAGCGAAGACCGCCCACAAACCGGCGAATTCAGCACCGACTGGCAGCGTTTCGAAGAGCTGTCGGCACCGATGGCTCGTCGCCTGAGCGGCCGCGTCGCTGACGTCGACCCGAAAAGCGAAACCCGCGTTCGTGTGCGGATCGAGCCTGGCGTGCAGCGCAACACCAGCGAAATCTATGTGGTTAGCGTCCAGCGCCCGGCCGAGAGCACCGCGGATGTCGCCTTCCCAGCCAAATCGGCCAACGCCAGCCTCGATGCTGCGCTGCTCGACGAAATGCTCGCCAGCATGGCGCGTAGCGCTGAGCAGGGTGGTTCGGTTTCTCTCTTGGCCGCCCGTGACTTCGACGCGCCAAGCCGCGTTAGCCTGACTGAAGACGGCAACAACAACCCGGTACTGAACCTGGGTGCCGACTTTGATCGCGCCTGGTCCAGTGTTGGCCGCTCGCTGGAAACTGCCAACGTGCGCGTTGACGACCTTAACCGCAGCCTGGGTGTGTACTACATCAACTTGGCCGAAGGTGCTGAAAGCAAGGACAAAGAGCGTGGTTTCTTTAGTCGTCTGTGGAACAGCGAACCGACCAAGGAAGAAATCGATGCCCGCGCCGAACGTTATCAGGTGCGCCTGACCAAGGCGGCGGATAACGTGCAAGTCACCGTGGAAAAAGACCTCAACACCGTAGCGCCAGCCGAAGTGGCTCGCCGCGTACTGGCCTTGATCCAGGAAAACCTGGGCTGATACGTTGTGGCTGGCCTCTGCTGAGGTCAGCCCGCCCAGCTCGCAAAATCGATAGGCGAAACCTCTGTGGTTTCGCCTGTTTCGTTTAATAAAGGCGGAAATCTTCCATGACCACTCCCTCCACCTTGAGCTTGAAGAAAATCTATTCCGGCAAGGTTCGCGACGCCAAGCGCATGCTAATGGTCGCCACCGACCGGCTTTCCGCCTTTGACGTCATCCTCGCCGAGCCGATTCCAGACAAAGGCAAAATCCTCACTGCCATCTCCAACTTCTGGTTCGACAAGCTCGCTGGTGTGGTGCCTAACCACTTCACCGGCGACCGCGTGGAAGATGTGGTGCCGGCCGCTGAGCTGCCGTTGGTGGAAGGCCGCGCGGTGGTGGCTAAGCGTCTACAGCCGATTGCCGTGGAAGCGATCGTGCGTGGCTATATCGTCGGTTCTGGTTGGAAGGAATACCAAAAGAGCGGCACCGTCTGCGGTATTCAGCTGCCAGCTGGCTTGAAAGAAGCGTCCAAGCTGGCGCAGCCGATCTTCACCCCGTCGACCAAGGCGGCCGTAGGTGATCACGACGAAAATATCTCGTACGAGCAATGCGAAGCCGTGATCGGCAAAGAGCTGGCCGCCAAGGTTCGCGACACCGCCATTGCCCTGTACAGCGCCGCAGTCGAATACGCCGCCACCCGCGGCATTATCATCGCCGACACCAAGTTCGAATTCGGCCTTGATGAAGACGGCACCCTGACTCTCATGGACGAAGTCCTGACCCCGGACTCCAGCCGTTTCTGGCCGGTAGAAAGCTATGTGGAAGGCAAGAACCCACCAAGCTTTGACAAGCAGTTCGTGCGTGACTGGCTGGAATCCACCGGCTGGAACAAAGAACCGCCAGCACCGGCAGTACCCGCCGATGTAGCGCAAAAAACCGCCGACAAGTACCGCGAGGCGTTGACCAAGCTCACGGCTTGAACGGCGTTAGGTGCTAAGTAAGAGAAAGGCTTCGGCCTCTCTTTTGCGTTGTCGGGTCAGCATCGGGTGAAGCGGCGCAAGCATCTGAAAGCAGGCGAAAATTTTCGAATTTTGGCTTTCACCAATCGCAAATGAGCTGTTATCATGCGCGCCGCTGGGGAGATGCCGGAGTGGAAATCCGTTGTGTTAGCGATAGCACCTAGGGTTCGAATCCCTATTTCCCCGCCATCATTTATAGCGAAACCCTCGAAATCTAACGATTTCGGGGGTTTTTGCTTTTCAGCTTTCAGAACTGTGTCGATGTTCTGTCGATTTGGCGGCTTCTAGTCTCCGCCAGCCTCAATCCAAAAAGCAGCGATCAAACAGATACAGGCAGGCAGGCTTGATGTTTTCCAGCGTGGCCTGGGCACGGCCGCCGTCGCCGTGTTTCTTGCGCCCGGTTTCTTGCAGGTATCCCGCGTCGGTCATTTTCATCAAGCGTTGGCGCATGCTGGTTTTCAGCACGGGGCGCGCCAGCACCAGGGAAAAAATGTTTACCGCTTCCGGGGCGCTGAATTCATTGCCAAGAAACATCAGCGGCAAACTGCTGTAGAGCGATTTGGAGAGCAAGCGCTCGTATGTAGCGGCCACTAGCTGATTGTGGTCAAACGGCAGTTTGCGGGTGGCGTTAGCGACATCGCTCAGTGGGAAAAAAGCCTGGTTGGCACCTAGTGTTGGGTTGTCGCTGGCAATCGCCAGGTAAAAGGTGGATGAGGACCAGCAGCGAGGATCGCGGAATGCGTCGCCGACAGTGCCTACTTGCTCGATATACGCTAGTTCCATGCCGACCTTAGCGGACGCCCTCAAGCGTTTTACCGCATCGTCCAGGGTTAGGTCGACGGTGCTGCCGTTGACCACCAGGCCGGGTAGCGCCCAATGCTCGGCAAAGGGTTCGGCGTCGCGTTTGTTCAGCAGAATCTGCAATGCCTGGGTATCGCGGCAGTAGCGCAGAACGCAGAGGTCGACGGTGTGCAGATAGGGGCTTTTTTCTTCGCGGTGTTTTGACATGTAGGGCTGCGTCGATTGGGAACTTGGTGGGCGAGGGCTGGGCTAAAGGTATATGTCGTGTACCTGGTTTTCAAGGTGTTAACGGCATATCAGCGTTTTACCCGTTATCCTGGAAGAGATTGAGCCGATGTGATTTTTAAACTTTCTTGTTGAAATGTAAGTACACGACGTGTACCTTGTGAATCATTCACAGGAGACACCCGCCATGAGTAGCTCGACGATGAAAACCGCTTCTTTCGATGTTGATGCACAGAAAAGCTTTACGCCGCTGTGCCCTGCAGAATTGCCCGTTGCCGGGGGCGATTTGATTGGCGGCGAGCTCAACTTCATGGCAAGCCTGGCCCAACTGCGAGTGGGCAGCAAAGACGCTCACACCCCGCAGGCGCCTTGGGTGGTCAGTCAGCACGCGGACATGTTGCGGCCCACCGGCCTGGCTCATGCCGATGTCACCTGGGTGAGCCACTGCGTGCCGGGCACCGAAGGCTTCACCTTGCTGGATGAATTGCCCACGCCCTATGCCTATGACTATTTCGTCTGGAAAGGCGTTGAGCCTGATTTGCACCCCTACGGTGCTTGCTACCACGACTTGCACGGCAAGTTGTCCACCGGAGTTATCGAATACCTGAAAAGTCAGGGAGTAGGACGAGTCATTGTTGGTGGATTGGCACTGGATTTTTGCGTTAAAACCACGGCGTTACAGCTGGTGGCAGCAGGGTTTGATGTGATCGTTTATCTTCCCGCCTGCCGGGCAATTAGCGAAGATGGCGCCACCCAGGCTGTCGCCGATATGCGCCACGCGCGTATTCGTATAGCGAGCAGCCGCGAACAGTTAGTTTCACTGGAAGGCCAATAAGGACATCACCATGGAAAGTGCATTCAGCCGCGACGGCGGGGTGATTCAGAGTCTTCTGGATAACCATGATGCAAGCGGTGTTGCACCAGCACCCGAACGTCGATGTGGAATATCAGTTTATCGTTCGCTCGAAGGAAAACCTCGGGCACCTGATTCCGGAAATTCGTGAGGAATTGGAGAAGTTAGCCAGTCTGCGGATGCGCGATGACGAGCTGCGCTTCTTGTTTAACCGCCGCTTTCGTGAATACCTCACGGCAGATTTCGAGCAGTTTCTCGGCCTATTCCGCTTCAACCTGCGATACATCCTGGTCAACGAAGTGGATGGTCAACTGAACATCCGCGTACGTGGGCCGATGCTGCATTGCATTATGTTCGAGCAGCCAGTGCTGGCATTGGTTAGTGAGCTGCGTAACCGCGAGAAGTATCCTGAGGTTGAGCTTGAGGACGTTACCCGCAAGCTTTATCAGAAGTTTGAATGGTTAGAGAAAAACGTCAGCAAGGAAGAACTTGCGGACTTTCGGGTTTCGGACTTTTCCACGCGTAGACGCCTGTCATTCAAGGCGCAGCGCGAAGTGGTCGACATCATGCGTCGCGACTTCCCCGGCGTGTTTGTCGGCACCAGCAATGCGCATTTGGCCTATGAGTTCGACCTGCCGTTGATTGGCACCATGGCGCACCAGTGGTTGATGGTGCACCAGCAACTCAGCCGTTTGCGTGAAAGCCAGAACGTGGCGTTGGAAAACTGGGTACATGAGTACCGCGGCCGCTTGGGCATTGCCTTGACCGACTGCATCAGCACAGACTTTTTCCTCAAGGACTTCGACCTGTATTTCGCCAAGCTCTACGACGGTCTGCGTCAGGATTCTGGAGACCCAATTGTCTGGGCCGACAAAGTGCTGACCCGCTATGCGCAACTGGGTATTGACCCCAAGACCAAAGACTTGATGTTCTCTGACGGGCTGAATTTTGAAAAATGCCTACCAATTCTGCGTCACGTGCGCGGCCGGGCGAAGTTCGGTTTTGGCATGGGCACGAGCCTTGCCTGTGATGTGGAAGGTGTCGAGCCGTTAAGCATTGTTATGAAGTTGGTGCGGGTGCATGGCGAACCGGTGGTGAAGTTCTCCGATGACCCGATCAAGAACGTCTGCGAAGACGCTTCCTTTCTGCAGTACGCCTCCAATGTGTTCGGCGTACACAGCGCTAATCAGCCAGTGGGAGTTTGAAATGAGCACGCCAAAGCAAGATGCGATTGCACGCGAACTGGGGGTAAACCGCGCTCTGGTAAGCGGCGGTGAGCAGGCCGAAATCGCTCGCCGTATCGACTTTATCAAGAGCGTATTGAGCAGCTCCGGCTGCAAGTCGCTGGTGCTGGGCATCAGCGGTGGTGTCGACTCGTTGACCGCTGGGCGCTTGTGTCAGCTAGCAGTCGAGCAATTGCGTAGCGAAGGCCAGGATGCGCAATTTATTGCCGTGCGGCTGCCGTATAAATCCCAGGCCGATGAGCATGATGCGCAAGCGTCTCTGAACTTTATCCAGGCCGACAAAACCACTACGGTCAATATCGCCGATGCGGTCGATGGCTTGATGGCAGCTGTGGCCATCGACGGGCTGCAGCCTAGCGAAGGCTTGGTCGACTTTACCAAAGGCAACGTCAAGGCGCGCTCACGCATGGTGGCGCAATACGCCATCGCCAACTTCACCAATGGTTTGGTGGTTGGCACCGACCACGCGGCCGAAGCGCTGATGGGCTTTTTCACCAAGTTTGGTGACGGCGCCTGCGATTTGGCACCGCTTAGTGGTTTGTGCAAAGGCCAGGTTAGGCTGCTGGCTACGGCCTTGGGTGCGCCGCAAAATCTCGTGTACAAGGCGCCTACCGCCGACTTGGAAGAATTGGTGCCGGGCAAGCTGGATGAAGACTCGTATGGCTGCACCTATGAGGATATCGACGGCTATTTGTTGGGCAACGTTGTGCCGGCGGCGGTCGTCGACATCATTGAGCGGGCGTTTGCCAAGACTGCGCACAAACGTGCATTGCCACGGGTTCCTGAGTAAACAGAAGGATCTGAACACGTTAAATAAAAAGCCCCGTGGACGGATAATCCACGGGGCTTTTTTCGTAGCAAGGTTTAGCGGTAAAACTATCGGTGTCTTATCAAGACACCGAAATGTTGACGTTACGGGGTGATCTGAATAATTGCGTTAGTTTTTTGTGCGTTCATCAAATCGTTTTTGAACGTTTGCGCAGACGTATTAAGTGCGTTGATAAAATTTGGGTAGGTCATGGAAATGATATTAGCTTTCCAATTTCCCGCAATATACTGAAGGCTAATGCTTGAGTTTCGAGGGATGGAGATTGGCGAGCCTTTTACAAACAGGTTAGTAGCCCAGAGAGAGTCTCGTACCAACTTAACTGTCGCACCTTCTTTTGCTGTGGCAGGGAGGTAAACATTCCCAACCCAGGAATGGTCTGCTACTCGTACTGTTGTGGTTGTCAGGTTGTTAGTGTAAGCGCTGAGGCCGTCCGCTTTATTGTCAATAAGGTTAAGCTGAGCTTGGTTATTGATGGTGATCGCGTCAGTAGTCCATTTGCCATTGAGATAGCTATAGGTACGGATTTCGCCCGCCAATGGTGTATCAGTACCAAATTCTGCAGTGACTATGTTAGTTGGCCATAGAGCGGTACGCTGGAATTCAAAAACACTTCCTTCAGGAATACCTGTTTGCGGCAACTTGACGGTGTCGGTCCAGGCAGTCCCATCCTGTGTGCTAGCGCTGATTTTTTTATACGTCTTGAACAGTTCTGTAGCGTCGATTTCGCGAAGTGTAGCATTGCTGCGCAGATAAATAACATCTTGGCGGGTAGCCGGTGGAGTGACGGAGTCAGTATTGGGTGGAGTAGTTTGACCATTGTTGGATGGAGTGACCGGGTCATTATTGGACGGTGGTACGGAGTTTGTTCCGCCGTCGGCCTGGCTAGCGCTCATTGCATCAATCATCGCGTTAGTAGTGCTGACTTGGTCGGCCATTGACATCTGATTAGAGTTTGCCCCAAGCGCCCAGATGAAAAAGCCGCCATAGCCGTTTTCCGATGCCCATTTAGCACGCTGAACATTGTTCGCTTGAGTTTCGGTGAACGGACCGGTAGATGCCCACTGCTGGTTGTTAGATGTGCCTACTAAAACTTTCGCCTTGCTGCCTACATGTTGGGCGTAGTTTTGCAAGGCCACTTGATATTTGAACGCATTGCCAGCGTCGTAGGTCATGGCGTTGAAAAAATTAAATACGTTTTTCGAGTCTTCCAGCAGTTTGATTACTTCGCCGTTGTGCGCGGAGCGGCTGCTTTCGACAAAGGAGCAGTTTTCGGTAACGGTGTTGTCGGCACAGTTCACTGGGTCTGCACCTACGTGATAGGTGGTCAGAGACATCAACTTGTTAGAGGGAATCAAAGCCTTCACGCGGGTAGCGAGGTCAAGCAGATTGGCACCTTCTTCATCGGTGAGCCGGGCAGCTTTTTCGAAGTCGAAGTCGATGCCGTCTAGCTGTACCGTACCAGCGGATTGATAGGTGGCGAAGTTGCAACTACCGTCCCAGTTCATACTTAGGCAGTCGCCGACTTGTTGCGAGGGCGACAGATTTTTACTGTAGACAGGGAAGTTTTGGGTCAGCAAAGCGGCGAGATTTTTAGCCACTGCTTGGCGCTGTTCGGGCGTAGAGATATAAGACCAAATACTTTCATAGGCCTGTCCGCCAAATGAAATGATCATTTTACGTTGTGGGTTGTTGAACTTTAGATTCGTCCAGGTGATATACGCTGGTGACATAAAGTAGGCGTTATATTCTGGAACGCTTGCGATGCCGTCGGAGGTTGAAATGACGCCCTGCGCATCCCATTGTCCGAAGGACAGCATATATGTATTGATTTTAGATTGTTCGAGAACTTCTGGATTGCTAAGACCCCAAGAAGTGAGGTACGCCATCTTATAAGAGTCAGCAGCGTGGGCGGTCAGCGAGGCACCAATTAGCATGCCTGTAACAATGGATTTTAATTTAAACATGGGAGTATCCGGTTTTTGATAATTTAGGTTTTTGTTGGCTTTTTTATATATAAGCCGCGAAGGATTTTAAGTGCTTTGCCTGCTGGAAATAAGTGAATGTGGCCGGAGTACTTGTAAGGGGATTCTTGTTGTTTGGGTGATTAGGGGCGCAAGGGCCCGGGATGTGCTGACGTCACGCAGCTTCATACTTGGGCTTGTTTTGTTTGGATTGCGCTTGGTTGACTGAGTATTGTAGGTCGTGAGCAACTATTGGCGATAAGCAAGCAGGGTCTATGAGGATGAAACTTGTAGTGTCAGTTGCACAGATAGCTGCTGATCTGCATTTACGTTTATCGACATGCTGCGGATCGTTACTCCTTGGCGACTTAGCTGCTCCAGCCATGGCATGAGGTTGGTTACGGAGCCGGTTAGACTCAGGTTGATTTGGGATGCGGTATCCATGTCCATGCGTTCCAGATTCAGCTGAGCTTCACTGCTTGAACGGGTCAAAAGTCCGGAAAGCGTTTCTGCAGATAGCTGTGATGACGTGTCGGATTTCACTTCCTCTGGCAATTGGCCGATCGTGGTTTGTAGTTCCACTTCCTCGGCATGAGCCAAGTCCGCTCTAACCAATGCTTGCCGCTGTGGCACCCAAACGCTTACCCACAGGGTGACAGTAAGTAAGGCCGCTAAAAGTACTAATATAAGTTTTCGTTCATGTTCGGCGCTCTGCTGCCAGCGGGCGTCAAACGTCGATAACAGTTGTTTGAGTGTAAGTTGCACGCTATTCCCCGATTCGAAATTGACTAGTAACACCGTTGGCATCACGCACGGTGGAGTTGCTTTGCACGGCCAAACCTTGCTGGGTGAGGCCTTGGCGGATCTGTTCGAGGTCTGCAAACGCGCGCGCGTTTACTTCGAAAGTCCACCCCTCACCTGCGCGGTATTGCACATGGCGAATTGCAGCCGCGCTGCCGCCGCTGGACGTCCATTGCTGAGCGAGCTGTTCCAGGCGTCGTGCGATGCCTTGGGAGTCTTTGCTGGGCTGCTGTTTGCGCAAGGACACTTGTTGGCGCAGGTTTACGATGCGCTGCTCGTCGGCGAAACGCTGTTGAAATTCGTGGACGTTTTGCTCATGCAGAGCTGCCGTTCGATGCTCAATGAGCAATCGATGACCGACGGTGTGTAGCAGCACTGCACCAAAGCAAAGAAATATAATTGCCGCGGGTAAATGCCAGGTCAGGCGTTGTGGTGGGGTGTAGCGAAACTCGCCTTGGCGCAGATCAATCGAACCTTTGTGCTGCAAGCTGTGCAGGGCTAAATCGTACTCAGTGGTTGTTTTGGCGTGGTCTGCTGGGAGGTCATCGGGATAGCCGTTGTTGACCCAACTGATATTCGCCGGCAACAACGTAGGTAGCTCACGTCTTTCCTCATCGCTAAGCGCCATGCGAATAGTGGGAATATTGCCCACTAACCAGCGGCCGTTGCACCAGATCGCGTTCGGCTCCTCGCCGGGTAGGCAGTCTGCATCCATGTAAACCTGTTGCGGCTCCATACCGTACTTCGCCAGATCGGCGAGTATGGCTTGCAGCCTTTCCCGGTTGATGACGAACAGGCCGCAGTAACGTCGTTGCTGCAGGGCGCTGCGGGCGATATGCACTGTGTCCAGTTCGTCGATCAGCTTTTCCTCCAGCGCCGACAGGATGGCTTGTTTAAGCCAACGTCCGCTGCGCACCGGCACTTCCACCTGGTGGTAGCTGGCCATTTCGATTGGCAACAAGAGGGTCACGGCGCTTCCAGCGAGGTCGTTGGCGGCTTCTTGCAAGGTGCCGCTGCGTGACGGCTGGTTGGCGTTCCACCAGGTGAAAAGACAATCCTGGGCAGTTGCAGCGGGTGTGGTCAGGTAAAGCCAGGCGTTCACGGTGTAATACTCTCGTTGTTGCTGGATGGAGGAATGTTGGTAAGGGTTCTGCTGATGACGATGGCTTGCCCACCGTTGTCCAGGTGCAAGGTGCTCAGCAGACGCATGCGGCGTTCGCCTAGCTCGACATCGATGGTGGCGAGGAAATCCTGGCTGCGCACACTCAGACTTCCGGCATTGATGTTGCGGCCAAGCAGCAGCGGATTGTCGAGAAACGCCTGCACGCTGGCGTAGCCTTCTTTAGGTCTGGATTGCACCAGCCCTTTGGCTACGGATAGGTCCATTCCTTCAAGGCTGGCAAGTACGGGGGCATCAACCGTGTTGAGGTTGATCTGCGTGTTCTTTTGGGTGGTCAACCAAGGGGCAAGGCGTTGCAGTGCGTCGTTATCCAGTTGCGGCAAGCGTTGCAATTCACTGCTGTTGGCAAATGGCAGCGGCTGGCCGTCGGCGCCAAGCCGTGTGGGCAAAACGCTTGGGTCATGGGGGGCAATGCCGATTTGGCTAAGCAGGCGCTGATAGCGGGCCCGGGCGATCAGGTCGCCACGCGCTTGCAGCGTATTGAGATTGAAACGTGCACTAAGGTCTTCCAGGTGAATATGGATTTTCCCTTCGCCGATTTTGAACACCGGTGTTGGCTGAGCCCAGGGTTGAGCGAGGTTAGTGCTTGCGAGGTGCGAATTTACAGTCGCCGCAGGCATCACTCGTTGCCTCGCCCATGCCTCGCCACTCAACGCCATTTGCCACATTTGTTGCTGGTAGGTCTGGTTGGCTGTGCTGTACAGCGTCAGGCGCTGGCGCGCGAGCATGTCGCTGATGATCAGGGTCACCAACGCGGTAATCAGCAGCACGGTAATCAGGGCCACGCCCTGTTGGTGTTTGCTATTAGGCACCGGGACTTCCTCCCCCGATTTGCGACTGCTGACCAGGCAGCAAAATGACGCGGCGGATATCGCTAAAAGCTGGTGAGTCCACTAGCAGTTCAATAGCCATGGGCAGGCCGCGCGCAATTCCGGCGTCGGGCCAATTGCTATGTGGCTGACCGGCAATGTCGATATAGCGCAGTTGCTTGATGGTTACGTTGGTTAGCAGCTGTTGCGAGCGTATCGGCGTGCTCTGCTGTTCAACCGGCGGTTGATCGTCAGCGGGAGGGCTCTGAAAGTCGCGCCGCCAGATCCCATCCTGCCAATAGTGGTGAACTTCCTGCAGATCGCTGCGAGGTTGGTTGAGCGGGTTGCTCCAGCCCGAACGAACCAGATACAGCTCGCGAGAGGTCCCGATCAAGGCGCTGGCGCGACCCGAGTCTTGGCTCAGGGGCACATTGGTGGCTTGCAGCAGATCGCGTTCAAATATGCCCAGTGCCCGTTGTAGCTGGCGTAGTTGCAACTCGTGGAGGCTGATGCTTTGTTCGCTGCGTTGGGTGCGCTCTAGGAGTTGATAACAGGCCATGCCAAGTAGGCTGAATAAGGCAATGGCGATCAGCATTTCCAGAAGGGTAAAACCGCGCTGGGTCATTGGTCCGCTCCGATATAGCCAAGCAGTTTCACTTCCCGAGCAGGGAGGGCAGGGGCCGTCGATACGGTCAGTTCAATTTTGCGTAGCTGGCGATCAGGCGCCTTGCTGATGTCACTGGTTAACTGCCAGGAGCGTCCGCCAACTCGATTTGCTCCTGCTGCACGCCATCGGTTATCGGGCGCATATTTGCCCGCAACTCGTTCATGCGGTTGTCGGCAATCCAGTGCATCAAGCTGCGCTCGGTTAGCCCTTCTGAGTTACTCGCCAGATGCTGCGCGGCGCTATACAGGGCGATCGATAGCAGGGCAAAAATGCTCAGGGCGACCATTACTTCAAGGAGCGTGAAACCTCTACTTGGTGCTTTCAATGTGCACCTCGCTCAGGCCATCGCTGGACATAGTTAGCAAGACCTTTTTGTCGCTTTCGAGCCAAAGCGTGAACGGTGAAGTTTCGTCGCTAGGCAGAACCAGCAGATCGGGCTGCCGGCCGATGGCTTTGGGCGCCACAACGCTGTTGGTAATTGGTGTTTTGCTGCTCGATAGGTCGAGGCGTAGATGCAGGTTTTCTTCTAACGTTTGCGGGCGAAATGCTTCAAGTGGTTGCCAGTGTCCGTCACTATCGAGCAGTTGCACGACGTAACGCTGGGCATCAATTTGCAGTCCATAAATCTGGTTGCGCTCCACCGCCTGCTGACGCAGCAGCTCGACCAACGTGGCAAACCGCTCAGCCTCGCGTCGCGCCTGCTGGCCGCTGGTGCCCAATGGCACCAAGCTGACCATTCCAATCAGCAATGCCATCAACAGCATCACCACCAGCACTTCTAGCAAGGTGAATCCGTCGGAACGGCTGATGTAGGGCGCGCGGTTCATGCGACCAACTGATTGAGGTCGAGGATCGGCAACAGAATCGCCAGCACAATAACTAATACGGCAGCGCCCATTAGTACGAGCGTTAATGGCTCGAATAGCCCCATAAGCACGGCAATGCGATTGGACAGGTATTGCTCTTGTTGGCGTGCCGCGCGGTCCAGCATGTTGTCCAGGCTACTGGAGCGCTCACCGCTGGCGATCATGTAAAGCATCATGGGCGGGAAGCCGCCGCTCTGCTCCAACGCCCGAGTCAAACTGCCGCCCTCATGGACACTTTGTGCGACGCGCTTCATGGCGCCGCGGATATGTTGGTTGGCTACTACTTCCGCGGCGATGTTCAAAGCATCCACCAGCGGCACGCCGCTGCGGCCGAGGATGGCCAACGTGCTGACAAAGCGCGTGCAGTTGCTGGCACGCACCAGCTTGCCGAACAGGGGTAGGTACAACTGAATCTGGTGCCAACGTTGGCGGATATGTGGCTGGCGCAGCGCGCTGTTGAGCCCTATTACAAGGCCGGAAATCAAAAGCAAGCCGACCCAGCCATAATCGCGCACCAAAGCGCTGGCCTGAATTAACGCGCGGGTTAGCAGCGGAAGCTGATGGCCGCTGTCGACGAAAACTTTAACGATATCCGGTACCACATAGCCAAGCAGGAAACTGACGATAGTCAGTGATGCCACTAGCAAGATTCCTGGATACAGCAACGCCAGTTGGATCTGTTGTGAGGCGGCTTGGCGGGATTCGGTGTAGTCGGCCAACTGCATCAGCACTTGGTCGAGATGACCGGATTTTTCGCCAGCGGCTACGGTGGCTTGGTAAAGCTTGGGAAACGCGCGAGGGTATTCAGCTAGCGCTGCGGCCAAACTGAAGCCCTGCTGCACGCGTGCGCGAACGCTCAACACGATGCTTTGCACGCGTCGTTTTTCGCTCTGCGCGGCGACGGCCGCAAGTACATCTTCAAGCGGTAATGCGGCCTGCACCAATGTCGCCAACTGGCGCGTCAGCAGCGCCAGCTCGGTGCTATTCAGACGCTGTGCCGACGACTTACCGGTTCCCTGGCCGCTATTGCCCTGCGCTCGTTTCACCTGCAGCGGAATCAGTTTTCGGTCACGCAGCATTTGCCGCGCCTGACGCACACTGTCGGCTTCCAATACACCCTGCGATTTGCTTCCAGCCTGGTTCATTGCCAGGTATTCATAAGCTGCCATTGCGTCAGCCCTCCCGCGTGACGCGTAACAGTTCCTCGAGGCTCGTGATACCGCCTCGCACTTTGTCGCAGCCATCGCTGAACATGCTGGTGCTGCTGCGGCGCGCATGGCGCAGCAGATCTGCTTCGCCGCTGCCGTCGTGAATCAGTTGGCGCAGGCCGTCGTCGATAAGTACCAGCTCATAAATACCGTGGCGACCCCGATAACCGGTGTTCTGGCAGTCGCTGCAACCAGTTGGTTTGTAGAGCGTAAGTACGGTTGTTGGGTCCAGACTCAGGTGCTGGCAGGCGTTGGCATCGGCCTGATAAGGCACCTTACAAGCCGGGCACAGAACCCGTACCAAACGTTGGGCAAGTACACCCACCAGCGAGGTGCAAAGCAGGAAGGGTTCGATGCCGATATCCACCAAGCGGGTGATGGCTCCGACAGCACTGTTGGTGTGCAGGGTCGACAGTACAAGGTGACCAGTGAGTGACGCCTGCACGGCGATTTCTGCAGTCTCGCGATCGCGGATTTCCCCGACCATGACCACATCTGGGTCTTGGCGCAGGATGGCGCGCAGGCCTCGGGCGAATGACATACCCGCTTTGTCATTGACCTGTGTTTGGCCAACACCGGGAAGGTGATACTCAACCGGGTCTTCAATGGTGAGAATGTTGTGAGTCAGGCAGTCGAGGCTCGCCAGGCCGGCGTATAACGTGGTGGTTTTGCCGGAGCCGGTGGGGCCGGTTACCAGCAGAATGCCGTGGGGGCGATGCAGGGCCTCTTCCAGGCGCGCTTGGTCAGCGGCTGACATACCCAAGTTGCCCAAACTCAAGCGTCCGGCCTGCTTATCCAGCAAGCGCATCACCACACGTTCTCCATGCGTGGCGGGTAATGTCGAAACCCGCACATCGACTTCATGGCCGGCAATACGCAGAGCAATACGTCCGTCCTGTGGGATGCGCTTTTCAGCGATGTCCATTTTCGCCATCACTTTGATGCGCGAGACCAACAGGGCGGCAAGTTCTCGTCGAGGACGGATAATTTCCCTCAGCAGACCGTCGATACGCAGTCGCACCAGCAAGGCGTGCTCAAAGGTTTCCAAGTGGATATCCGATGCTTTGGCTTTGACCGCTTCGCTGAGAATGGCGTTGATCAGGCGGATGATCGGCGCATCATTTTCCTGGTCCAGCAGGTCGACAGTTTGTTGTAGCTGTTCAGCCATGCTCGCCAGGTCAAAATCTTCCGATAGTTGCTCGCCTAGGCCCTCGGCCACCTGCATGGCGTCACTCTGACCATCGCGATAGAACTCCGCCAGTTGCCGGGAAAATTGCTCGTCATCGAGAAGCTGAGTGTGCAGAGGCGCCTCGTGATGGCGACGCACCTCGGCCAGAATCGACAAGGGTGTGGTGGCACAGCAATACAGCGTGGCGTTCTCGGCAGTATCGCTGCTGGAAACAAGCAATACACTGTGGCGCCGGGCATAGCTGAACGGCAGGCGGGCAGGCCGACTCATTGCTTGCCTCGCATATCGATAACGCGATCATCGCTGTCCTCAAACAGGCTGCGAGGATCCTTATGAATCAGCAAGCTATTGGGCTGCCCCTTACCGGCAGGCAGATTGTCCAAGCGGTTGTACTGCTTGCGGCTTACGCCATCCATATTCTCGCTGGTACGTAGCAGTGTTGGCCTGAGGAAGACCATCAGGTTGGTCTTCTCTTTAACTTCGCGCGTACTGCGAAAGAGAGCGCCTACGAGCGGAATATCACCCAAGAACGGCACCTTACTCTGTACTTCTTTGATGTTGTCTTTGATCAGGCCACCAAGCACGATGACCTGGCCGTTGTCAGCCAAAATGGTGCTTTTTACCAAGCGTTTGTTGGTGATCACGTCGCTAGTGGTGATGCCAGCCGGTGCGGCCACCAGCTCTGAGCTTTCTTGCTCAATCTTCAAACGCAACGTGTTGCCTTCGTTGATATGCGGCGTGACTTTCAGGGTAATGCCAATATCTTTGCGTTCCACCGTAGTAAACGGATTGCTCACGCCACTGGCGTCGGTGGTGTAGGAGCCGGTTTCAAACGGGACGTTTTGACCCACCAGAATTTCCGCCGGCTCGTTATCGAGCGTCAGCAGGCTAGGGGTTGATAACAGGTTGTTGTTGGAGTTCTTGGACAGGGCTGTGATCAGCGCGCCGAAGTTTTGGTCGGCAATGCCAATCACCGCGCCGCTTGGCAAGGTGGGCAATGCCGACCCTGCAATGCCTTGGATGAGGCTGCCAATAGACATGCCGTCGCCGGTACCGTCGAACCCGGTCACGGCATGCCCACTACGTCCGGCCCATTGCACACCGAGGGCATCGGTAATATCGCCGCTCACTTCTACAATGGCGGCTTCGACTAAGACTTGTGCACGTGGACGGTCGAGCTGGGCGATGATTTTATCGAACATCGCCAACTGAGCTGGATCGGCCATGATCACCAACGCATTCTGACTTTCGTCTGCGCTAATCAAAATACCGCTGTCTTGGCCTGCGCTTTCTTTGCCTGGGGCGGTTGCGCCCAAGCGTTTACCAATACCGGTCAACAGTGTTTCCAACTGCTTGGCATCGCTGTGGTGAAGGCGTACCACACGGGTGTTATCGCTGGCATCGCCAGGTACATCGAGCGTACTTGCCAACAGCTGCATTTGCCGTACGGCCGGCTCGGGGCCTACAAGAATGACGCGGTTGCTACGTACATCGCTAATTGCCTTGGCAGCGTTGTTACCTGTGTTGCCCTGAGAGACGCTTTCGCTTAGCGATTTGGCAACGTCAGCGGCCCATGCGTGTTGCAGTTTGAGCGTGACCATTTCTTTGTGACCGGCGCTGTCCAGCTGTTGCACGACTTCGCGGATGCGTTCGACGTTACTGGCGTTGTCCGATACCACCAAAGCATTGGAGCTAATTGCCGGTGCGATATAGGCATCGGGAGCCACCAGGGGGCGAACCACTGAGGCAACATCATTGGCCGAGGTGTTGTGCAGATCAATGATGCGCGTAACGAATGCTTCAGCTTCCTCACGGGTGGCACTACTAGCCATGGTCTTGGCTTTGTCGACGGGCACGATTACGGTGCGGTCGCCTTGATCAATCGCGGTAAAACCTTGCCGACGAAGAACGCTTAGGAACAGCGAGTAAATGTCCTCTTTACTCATTGCCGCTTGCGCCTGCACGGTGACGCGACCGTTGAGGTTAGGGTCGATAACGATGGTTTTTCCGGTGATCTTTCCAACCTCGCCAACCAAGTCGCGAAGTTCGGCGTTTTGCATATTGAGCGTCCACTGCGGTTTGTCATCCGAGATCTGAGCAGCGTTCAGCGTGTTACAAATCAGGCAGGCGGACAGCGCCGCAGCGACTAGCGAGAGCTTGTTCATAGTGGATTTTCGATAGTAGGGGAAGGAGTGGCTGAGGCTGCGGAGGCTTGCGGCGAATCTGGCGACGGCACAGCAATAAATAGGGGCGTTGCAGGGGCGGAGAACGTCAGTGTCTGACGTCGGCCATTGCGCAGAATGACCACCTCATGGGTGCTCACGCTGGTAAGCGTGCCGCCGCCGGGTAGGTTGTCGCCTGGGCGGTAAAAGGCGCTGGTATCAGGTGATTGGATGAGGGCTCGTGAGAGGTCTTGTCGACTTTCCACAAAGCAGGCCAGAAGCGTCAGCGGTGTAGCAGCGGCCGAGGTATCGGCTCCAGCTTGTTGTTGAATGCCGAGAAAGGACGCGACGGCGGCGATATTCAGTGGTTGAACTGCGAGGCTAGCCTGGCTTTCGGTGATAGTGGGAGCGGGCAGGCTCAGGGATAACACTTGCTGGAATCGCCAGATATCCAAAGCAAGCCAAGCCACCACGCTTAAAGCGATCGCGGCCATCGCAACGTAACGAACCTTGGGTATGCTCCAGGCTACAGTCGAAATGGGCAGATTCACGGAGACTCCAGTGCGTCGGATAAAAGCGCCACGCCGGGCGGCAGTGGAACGGGCGGCGATTATCGCGAGCGAACGAGTGTCGACGAGAGGGCTCTATCCCTGTTGGCGTGTAGGTGTTTTCCTATGGTTGGTACGGCCGGAGCCCATAAAGTGTTGAAATATTCGTGAGTCAAATATCGGTATCGCCGCTCATACAATTTGTAATGCGTTGAATAGGGCAACCGCTTTGCCTGATACTGCGCGGTAATTAATCTCAACCCGCGAAAGGGCTTCACGAATGAACTCTCGGGCGTTGAGAACGGGGCCAAGGATGGTGGTTAGACAGGTGGTGCAGTGGTGGCTTTGAGCTTTAGTTGAGGCGCCAATGCACAACGGCAATTCTTACTTCCAACCAATAAAAACAGGCGCCGCATAAGGACACTGTATGAAGCGTCTTTTGATACTGCTGACCGCTTTGGCAATTGCCGGCTGTTCTTCGGCACCAACGGTGCACAAGAAGTACGGCAAGAAAGCCGGTTTACACATTAGTTGTTCGGGGCTGAGTTCATCGTGGGAAGACTGCCTGAGCGAGGCCGCGAAGAATTGCGGTAGCGCCGGGTACAAAGTGCTGGCTAAGTCGGGTGTGGGGGAGGGCGATTACGCCGAAAACTATCCCTTTGGTTTGAACCCTGATGGTTTCTCCAGCCGCAATATGATTGTGCTTTGTCGTTAGATTTTTCTGCCAACAACACCGGCCAGCGCTTTGGCCTTAGCTGACTGAATGCTGCTACAGGAATAGACATGACAAAGTGGATTTTCGGGGCGCTATTTATAGCCCTCAGTGGTTGCGCAACGGTAAACGAGACCATCACCAAAGACGGTAACGAGGCGTTGAGCATCGATTGTTCCGGACAGGCGCTGAAGTGGGAGCACTGTTACGAAAAGGCAATGCAGAGCTGCCCATCTGGATACGACGTCGTGGGTAAAAAGGGTCGCGCTGATGCGGCACCCGATGACCGCGTTCTTGGTCTTGAGCCTGGCGACTACGCTTACCGCAGTCTGGTAGTGACCTGTAAATAAGCGCTTGTACATCGCCCATAAAAAAACCGGAGCCTGTTGCCACAGGCTCCGGTTTTTTTTCGCCCTGGCGGGCAATCAGACGGGTATGTAACTCATCACGCCGGCGTTATCCACCAACTGTTTTCTCATTTCTGTAGAAAGCGAGCCGGCACGTACGCAAAGCTCACGGCGCACGCCTTCTACCACTTGGCCGAATACTTCAGCGCTAACCACTTCGTCTGAACTGATGACGCGGCTATAGGCCATTTCATCGTTGCTGTCAGCGAGGGTGAGCACCACGCTGCCATCTGGGCGACGCTGGCCCAGAGAAGGGCGCAGCGGGTGGAAGGCTTTTTCGAGCAGGTCGAAATTAACATGACGCATATAAGCGCTCCGTCGCGGGTGAGTTAGCTCTGACCGTCCCGCGTGGCGGAGGTTCAGGCCGCCAGGCCTTTAGTTGCCAGAGTTTGCCGCGTACGGTCAATTACCTGTTGCAGCGAGCCATTAGCGTACTGCTCTGGGTAGAGACGTTCGCAGTGACGGGCAACGCCGCGATCGTTGACGATGGTGAAGCTGAAGCAGCCATTGCGCACGGCCTGGATATGGCAGGCCAGAGGAGCGAAGGCATTACGCAGGGTGCTGATAGCATCCTGAACTTGGGGTTGGGTGTTCATCATTATTAGATGTTCCTACTACACATGCGGCGTCGTTGCCGCTAACAAAAAAACTCCGATATTGGCCGCCAAATGGGCGAGCGCAAGTGACTCTGATCGGAGCAGGACCGCACGATAAAGTTCCACCAATTGGTAGCGCAGAAGGTGCAGGTAGGTACTTCGGAGGGCAGGCGCCACGGAACACGATTTAGGTGCGGTTCCAGTGGTAAACCTGATCAATCAACGGATGGTCTTGGCAGAGTTGGAGGCAACACGGCAGTCTTTTACAGAGGGCGGTGATGCTTTATC
>LNAP01002254.1_pt1 | contig 19502 bp, 17 predicted proteins | sample 602601 | NCBI WGS metagenome assembly LNAP01 (sample SAMN02440304, study PRJNA202911) | soil metagenome | biome: Subtropical and temperate rainforests or woodlands; isolation source: soil samples (1 kg each in a 20% v/v slurry with milli Q water) were... ...
TATTAATACTTCAGTATTTAAGCCTTATTACCAAAGCGTCCTTAAAGAAAAACTGAAAAGCTTAACAAGAATACTTGATATACCTCCCCTGGCAGAGGATGCCTATTGGGCAAGATATTTAATAAATATGGGAGAATGGGTAAACCAAGCGAAGGAGCAATTAAAAAAGTTAAGAAAGGGCTTAGTGTCTTTAAAGACCAAACCTGAAAAAAGCAAACAAGAAGATGAAGGAGAGGAAGAAGCAGAACCTGAAGAAGAAACAACATTTTCTAAAGAAGATTTCAAGAAAATACATTTAGAAATAGGAGAGATAGAAATGTTATACTTTCTATTAAAGGATGCCCATGATTATCCGGAAGAGTTTAAAGAAATAAGACAATTAGCTAAAGTATTGCATGAAGCTTATTTATAATTGATTACAGAAAAAAAATTTGTAGATAAGTTTTAAGTTTTTTCTCCAGGGAAAAGTTGATACACTGCATTTACTTTTTATGAAAGGAAATTTCAGGTGATATTTAACCTTGGTATTTTCTAGGTATGGCCCTTAATTAAATAATAAATAACGAGAAGAAAGAATACTTTTTATTATGAATGTGTTAAATTTAATTTTTTTTCTTCTGCTTCCTATCGGTAGTAACGCCGCTGATACAGAAAAAGAAAACTTGAACCCTAACCAACAACCCTCTGTCCTTAACCTTAAACCCCCAGCCAAAGAAAATATTGCTCCCCTCTCTTCAGAGCCTAATAAAGATAACCTACCCCTTCTCCCTTTTTCTTCGGAACTAGAAGAAGTTGAGTTTAGAGGAGAGCTGACAGGAAAAGAACTAGAAACGCTTAAGCAACCTTGGAAAAATATTTCCTTAGTAGCCGTGTTTGGAAAGGTTGAAGGAAGCTTTACCCGACACCGGAGCTTGCTAGTTTCAAGCAATACTCTTTTTAAAGGGGTAAAAAGTTTAACCATGCGTTCATGTGGTTTAGAAGATGTAAGCATTGCTAATATAGGAGAGTTTTTCCATATAAGAGAATTAAATTTAGCTGGTAATCAAATTACAGATGAAGGAGTTCGCATACTTTCTAAGCTTCCTCATCTCGAAAAATTAAACTTAAGTATGAATAAGATAACTGATAAAGGGATGGCTATAATAACCAATTCTATGCCTAATCTTACTTATTTAGATGTAAGTCTAAATGAAGAGGTAAGCAATGTGGGCGTAGATCCTTTTTTACATTCTACAAACCTGACTACTTTAATAATCGAATTCAATAATATTACTCGCGAAAAAGCGCAAGAACTGAAAGCTCACATAAACAAGGTAGTCTATTTCCCAGGAAAAAAAGTAGGTTCTCGTGAAATTATGATGGAATGGTAATTATATGTGGCTTTATTTGACAGAGTACAATTAAAGGCCCCATCTCTTCTTTTGGCAGGCTAACTAATTTAGTGATGAGGATCTCTTTAGACGAATGATACTTACTGACTAATTCGGCGTCGTCATCAACTTGTCTGTTTAAAATCCTATAAGATAATGCTTATCAAGGTAACTTGATGATTAGGGAGGAGCGGTCGTTCCTCCTTAATCGAAAGGGCATATTCGTTATCAACTTGCTTATTTGAGACCATCTAAAGCTTGGGGGGGATTACCCAATTAAACGCAGGGGGGAGAAATTAATGAAAATGACTTGAAACATCTATCACCAGCGAGGCGAGGACATATCAATCCTTACGGAAAATACCAATTCGATTTAAGCAACTCTTTGAAAGGTAGATTAAGGCCTTTGCGAGACTTCAAGATCGTTGGATTTCACAGAATATCTAAATGAACCCCTTAGAGTGTCATTTCGCCCTTTTCCAGACCGGGCCCCTTCTAAGATTTCCAGATCTTCTGCAATCTTCTGCAAAACACAACCCTACTTTTGTGGCAACTTTGTTCTCACTTCATTATTGTAGTTGTTGCAAGTGGGTCCTCTAGTATTGGTTCCGCAATTGATGGAAGCTTATGATACTCAAACTTCACATGACCTACAGGATAATTTCCTGGTAACTTTATGTAACCTTCTAAATCTGGCAACTTCATCAATTTATCTGCGTTGATCGCAGCCTTTTCTCTGCGCTGATCATTTAATGAGACGCCATCTCTCATTTGGTGGGCACCATAGGAAATGTTTTCAACAGATTCGGAGACCTCTTGTGATCCAAGCCATTTAGAGACTCGTTCAGCCACATCTGCTCCTGATACTCTGAAGACAACTTTTGTACTACATAAATTGGCTATGGATTTAACGAGATTGTTACCATATACATCATCAAGTAAGGACATATCTTGTGTTCCAACAACAGCACAACCTCCGTACTTTCTAGCTTCTGCCAACATTGTATGGAAATCTGGGAGTTTCTTTAATGCAGGTAACTCATCAATCACAAACCATAAACGCCGTTCATTGGATGGATTCAAGCTCATAAGAGCCGATGTTGCTATACTTGTCCAAGCAGTTAAAAGTGGTTTTAAAGCCTCACGCATCTCTGGAACTGATGCCAGAAACAACCAACCACCTTTATCATCTTCTTGGCTAACCCACTTTCGGATAGAAAACGGCGTTTCTGTTTCTTTGAGCCATTCCAGACATTTGATATTAGTCGAAAGAGTGGCTCTTACACTAACTGCCGTTCTATCTGCCTTTTCATTCATAAATGAAGCGGCAGCAGTTCCTTCATAGAAATCCACTACGTCATATAACGGATCGATGACTGCCTTACTCATGAACTCCTGAGTATTCAAGTTGTTATTGTTTTGAAGTTTTTGTGCAGTTGTCACAAATAAGGTTCTTGCTGAATTGATCCAGAAATCATCATCATGTTTGGATGGTAAAAAAGCTGCTGCAAGCGCGTCATAATGGTAGGGAGCAGTACAGTCTGACCATATAGTCCAATTCTCTGAGCGTTGATCTAAAGGATTCAGGATTTTATCTATTCCTGGGCGATAGTATTTTTCAATAAAACTGCCCGTGACATCAACGATAACAGCTCTTTGATTTTTCTTACGAATTTGTTGCAATAGTTCATGAATACAGTTGGATTTACCTGATCCAGTTGTCCCAATAATTAAAAGATGCTGAAGTTCTTTGTTTTTGATCAAGGGGACATTAGCTAGGGTAAAATCTGAAGCTTCCTTCTGACGGTGGATAAGCCGTCTCAACATATTTGAATCAACCACATGGGTACCAGACAGGATTTCTTTTTCTGACCCTGATTTACCCCGCCAGACCCAAAAAATGACAAACACTATGAAAGCACTTAACATTACCATGACAGATTGAATGAAGTTTTGAAAAGCGAGTGTTTTGATCTCTTGTATCCTTTGTTGCATCCAGGGATTTCGGAGAAGATCCACAGACCTGACTTTTTGAACATGCCCATTTGGGGACTTAAACATCTGAGTTGGTTTATTTGGATTTGCAAAAGGGATGTTTGTTTTAATGGATGCTTCTAAATAAGATTTTAAGATCTGCCTTTGATAGGGATGATGATCATGAAATGTTTTCAGGACAAAAAAACAAATGCTAATGATCCCACAACTGATCAGGGTTACAGATAAAACCTGTCGGATCATTCGTAGGTTATGTAATGTGACTTGCCCACCTTGAGTAAATTTCTTCATCAGATTCATGATGCTCTCCCAATCCTAAAACTATTGATTTTGTTGCCAAAACAGGCACATAGACTATGTTTTTCTTTGAAGTCTATAGATTTAGATGCTTTTCTTAAGGAATTGCTGTTAGCATGGTAATTGCGAGGAAAATTATGATCACAAGAACGTCTAAAATTGCTCAAGCAAAAGAACCCAGAACCTACAGAGAACAAAGGTTTAATAGGACAATTTTGACGACTATTGCGTTGATTGCTACATGTAATCCCTGGTTGGTGATTCTTTCTCATCCACTTGCTAGTATTTTCTGGGATTGGTGGTTCTACTCTTTCAGAGGTGCCAAAGAATCGTCTCGTCTTCCAGAATGGTTCCTTGAAATGCGCAGCGTTAGTCCACAACAAGTTGATCGTTACACGGATTTTGTAGTTAAAACCAAGCGAATTACTTTTGCTGTAGCATTGATTGCTGGGGCAATTGGAATCGCTATCAAAACTCCTAATTCCTTGTTTGCTTTTTGGGGAATTTATTATGGAGGAATGTTCTTGGTTGTTACTATTGCAATAGTATGTAGGTTCATCAGACTTCCTTACTTTATAGGGGGTTCCCAAAGTAATTTTAGATCTCGTGCCACTGACTATAATGATTTGACAAATCCTTTGAATCCAATTGGATATTTTAACACAGTTTCCCCTAACTATATTCATAGGGGCTGGAGATAATTGTTTTATCATTTTTTGTCACCTGAAATTCCGATGATGTTTTTTATTTTGTTTTTTGTATTTTTATAAGCATCAAACTCTTCTAGATTGTCATCAGCTTTTGAAAATGTCTTTCCCACAAGGCTTCTATCTTTCTCAGCAACATAATCATTTTTCATGGCGTTATGTTGATTATCAATAAGTGCACTTTGAGAATTTACATCCCCTTCTGTTTCTGAAAGGCTAGTTTGTGTTTTCCAGCTGATTTCGGATATTCTCTGATCTAGATTAGTTTCCTGTCCTGCGATGTTATTTTGACTTCGCATATGATCCAACTTTGAATTGTGCGTCGGCGCCGAGCCTATTCTTGAGATGTTATTTGCATGAAAACTATGGATATCATTTTGAGATCCCACACTACCATTTTGGTGTCTATCTGTTGAGTCAACCATCTTCTGCCCAGATTGTCGTCCAGCCTCTGAGTGATAGGCAAGATATTGAGCAGCAGCAGACTTATCCCCATTAAACTGACTTGCAATCCTCTCAACCATAGCGTCATTTGCATTCGTAACTGTACTTGTGCCACTTTGACGACTGTGACTTGCCATCTCGCTGAGAGATTTTGATTTGGTTAAGTTCGCAGCTACAGAGTCTGCATGGGTTTCAGCTTCACTGAAGTTAGCTTGAGCTTGACCTAAGGATTGAGTATTAAAAGCCTTACCAATGGAGGCTTTATTATCCAATGCATAATTAACCGCTTGATTAAGACCTTCACTGAATTGTTTACCTATGTCGCTACTCTTAGCCTTAGAAACAATTTCATTATCACTTGACCCTGTTTTGAAATTGGCCCCAAGCCCTGCCTGTGCGCTAAACAATTTACCTATTCCGCCACCAATTCCTATGCTGCCCTCAACAAGCGCTCCAAACGCAACATCTGTATTTAGATTATTATCTCTTCCAAATCTCTCCGCCATTCCCATCAAATTCTGCATCTGCTTTTGAAAATTTACAGACTCTGTACTCCCAAATGTTTCGTTGGTTCCTTTGTTCTCTGCAACACTTTTTGCAAAGCTAGCCAGTTCTTGGGATCCTTTGCTGACAGACCTTTGCAAACTGAGCCCCTCTTGATTTGCAGCACTTAAGGCATCTTGGCTTTGCATAGCGTACATCTGACTGAAGGCATCATTATGGCTGACATTGGTCCCAAAGTTATGTTGATGTTCTTGTGCTACAACTGATCCACTTGTGCCATGGAGGAGAGCAACCTTACCATCATCAAATCTTGAGCCATAGTTCATGCTTGCCCCTAGTTGTTGTTGTGCCATTTGGGTATTGGCAACTGATCTGTGATGGAGCGTTTGAGAGTCAAAGGATACGTTACCGTCAATGAGTTCATTACCAGCTTTACTGGCAAAGGATTCTCCGATCTGGCTGAAGGATGAGGATAGTTGAGAAAATGCATGCCCACCTTGCGAGATCAAAGTCCAAGACAGAAAAGAAATCACATATTGGAGTCCCATAACCAGGCAATAGGCACTATAAGCTGTATTCGCTAGGCCATTTTGAGTCTGAATCGTAAGGCCCTCCCCAAACCCCATCAGAGATGAATTGAGCGCTTTGGCTGCAAACATGTGACCAACACAGTTAATTACCGTAAAAAAGACTGGCCATGTTGTGACCCAAACCATCACCTTGATCCATGTCCCAAGATAGGTTAGCCCTCTCGGAAGGAATGTCAGAGGCGCAATAATTGCAAAAAATATCAACGCTAATGCCAGAATAATCGTATGTAAATTAGGTAGCTGGATAAGAGACAAAGACGATTTAACAAGAGAGGTAGTGTCTTGAACAGCCTGACCTCTCTCAGCCTCGAGATGGATGAGAGCAGCATCATACCGACCCAGATCAAGTTCATCCTTCTTATTTCGCGAAGCTGTATGATAGCTGTTGAGCATCAGTTGTTGTTGCACAACATTTGCTATATTACTTGATCCTTTGGCAAGCGTTCCCCAGGCATCTGAAGCATATTTTTTCAGATGGTTTGTGATAGCTTCTGGATCCCTTTTACTATCAAACAAACTGATCGCTAAGGATTGAAGGCCTCTATTCACCTCTACAGAAATCAATTCTCTTACTTTAACGGCACAGGCCTTACAATTGAGAAAGGAAGCCCGTCCATCTGATTCTCTCCAATAGATCCCTAGCATCGGATGCGGATTGGACTCTACAAACCCCAATATATCCGTTGAACTTTCGGCTGCTAATCTTCCCGGGGCAATATTGGACTTGATATAAGGCCATTCAAAACACTGGTAGACGAAATCTTTGATATTTAATCGAGTGAGAGGGTCTTTAATAGTCAGTTTTGAGGCTTCATGAATGAGTCGTGTCCCAAACATCGGTCCAACCTTTGAGAAGCGTTCTGAATCGCTCGTTGTAAGCACTGTCTCTAGGTTTTCAGACAGGTACTCGCCAATTCTGGAACTCAGAGAAGCAATGGCTGCAATTCCAATAGGGATATTATCAACCTTGTTGTATTTAAAGTTATCATCCACCTTGTCTACGATATTGATCGATGTTTTAAATCCAAAGAATAGACCCGTTAATAATAGGGTTGGTAAGAACCAATCTTTAAAGAATAAGGGGATAGCATTTAGATTTAATGCTCTCAAAGTGGCATAAGCTAATCCAGCTGCCATGGTAAGCATTCCTGCGGAAGTAAAGTAAGAATTATTGGTTTTAAACAAAAGCGCAATCGCATTCATGACATGTGAGAGAATCTCTCCTCCTCCAAAGGTATAGATGACATAATCTTCCATGGCTCTTCCTTATCCTGCTCTGGCTACAATTGACCGTTCAATTGCCTGAATTGTTTGATTGAGATTTTGAATAGAACCAGCATTAGCTCCAATTAACAAAGCCTGTACCCGAGATCTTGCCTGTTGAAGGTTCTGTTTGAATTGATCGATCGCTGTATCTTCCAGCTGAATCTTTTGTAAATCATCAACAGCTTGAATAACTTCGCTCATGATTTTGTCAAACTGAGTTAAAAGCACGCTGGCAGCTATATATTCTGCGGCATCCTGCATCATAAACGGCGTTCCAGCGGCAACACTCACCTGAATATACTTGTAGACAGGTAGATTGACTGAATCGTTGAGGAAATTAATGTCTTCTTCTGTAATAGAAGCTTTGGAAATATATTTCTCACGCAATTCACCAATCTTGTGAATAATTTTGGTTTTCATTGTTGTCTGAGGCGCATTAACATCGTTTTGAATCGTGACTGTTTTAACCAGAGGAGATAAGCACTTCTCTGTTTCATCACAAGCAAGTTGGGAGGTTGTTCCCCCTTTAAGATAAGCTGCTATAAACTCTTTTTGATCTGCTCTTGGCTCTAAAGATTTAAGACGATATCGTCCTCCCTCATTTTTTGAAATGAGAGTCCCAGTTATAGACATCACAAAATAGGCGAGCTCGTGATTGTCCTTATATTCTGGCATCTTCGTCAAGACATGCCAGACAAGATTATACTCTCCCGTTAAAAGATCTTTGTATTTACTCTGAGCTTTTTCAACTTGAGAGCTAACTTTCCCTTCATCATTACAGTGTTTGCGTGCTCCAAACCAATCGTTATTGCCGCCTCTTTGTACATCCATGCAGATTTGCTCACTGGCAGACGTCCCTTTCGGAAATAACCCCCCAACAATCTGTTGGCTTGCCTGACAGGAATTCAGCATCATATTATTCATGTCCTGCACTGTTTTTCGTAATTGAGCGACCAAGTTTTCTATTTGAGGAGCCTTTGTCTTTAAAAACAGCTGGGCTGCATAAACGGGCATGCCTGTTGCAATCTGTTTTCCCATTTGAATAAGTTCTTCCCCTTTAAGAAAAGACATCGATCCAAAATACATATCAAGGCTGTTACATCCAACCCCAATCCGAGGAAGACTAATGTTAATTGGATTGATTACTGTATTGCCTTGTCGCATTACATAACCCCCACCCGTGTAATAGCCTGCCGATTGGTCATGGAATGCCCCTGGTGTTGAATGATTAACCTGTCCTCCAAGGCTCTTGAAAAACTTATCTAAGGGGTTTGCAAATCCAGATGAATTACACTGAATGAGTAAAATAAAACTAAATAATATCTTGTTAACCATGGGATTTCCTTCCAAAGGATTCGATGATAAGTTTCATATTGCTACGGAGTTCTGTGAGGTTAACCAATCCTCGAGATAAGGGAATCACCTCACGCGTTTGCGGATTCACAAGGTAGAGTGCGGGATATATTCCTTCTTTATTGATTGTCTGGATTGCGCCATTGTCAGCAACAACATCTGGAAATTCCAGTAAAGGGTGTCCATCTGGAGAGATCGCTTTGTACTCAAATCCATAGGTATCAATAAATTCACGCACGATTGGAGCAAATTCATGGCAATAGGGACAGCTCTGTTTAAAGACAAAAAATAGCCCAAATGTTTTGGCAAAATTCTTGATCTGTTTATCGAGCTTCTTATCCTCTTTTTCTTTATAAACTTTGCGATGTAAGGGATACGGTTGTTCAGATTCACGGTAATTGCGTGCATCTAGAAGGGAGGCCAACATCCATAATTTCCCAAACCCCTCAGATTGGTTCATCAGGATATTTTGTGCCTGCTGTAAGGCTTGCACATTTTGTAAAGTCGGCTCAACAACAGCCCTTGCCTGAATTTCTTCGAATACATCCTGTTCTTTTTTAAGACGATCCCGATAACTGGTAGGGTTTGCTGTTTTCTCAACCGTTGATTTAGGTTTGATGCCTTCTTTTTCTGTCTGTTTAGATACACCCTTTTTCGGAGGATTCTTATACCACAGCCATCCTTTCATCCCCTGCTCATTCCAGGGAAGCGCCTGACAGAGAGAAGTAAGACAGATCATTGACAAGATAATTTTAAAAGTTTTCATGGGATCGTCCTTGGGTAATTTTGTTCTTCTTATCCGTTAGCAAACGTGATTTACCTTCCATGGAACTTTGGATTCCCTTAGTGATTGACGCGGGATTCGGAATTTTCGTTTTCGCGGCAATGTCCTCGAACAGTTCAGAAAAGTCGATCTTGCTAAAATCAAGCTTTATAAAATTTGAAAGAGTCAACACATCACATTTTGGGTGTTTTGGATCTCCAAAACTAAGCCCAAGCTGTTTTGCACCTTGCTCATTGATGAGTCGAGATAGTTTGCTTTGATAGCAGCAAAAACTTGTTTTCTTCCTTATACAAACGCTTAAATGCTTTTCAGCGCAGTAAGTGCCAACCTGAATGCATTTATTTTGTTGGCGTTGCTCCGCTAATAACTTTTCATCTGCATTACAATTGGCCAGACCTATTTTCAAGCCTCAACCTTTTTGGACACAGCAGTTCTTAGCATTTGCTATAACCCTTGAGCATTGCAAAGACTGACCTTTAAAAACCGTTTGAGTGTTAGGGTCCATATCTTTTTGCATTTCTTTGAAGATTGCCAATTTAGAGAGGGAGTCCGCCATATCGCGATTAGGTTCCCATGATTGATCAACACAATCTCCATTAAGACATGGTGTGTCATCCCATTTTAGCCGCGATTTGGCAAGGGAGTGTTTATCACCGTAGCATTCAAACGTTTGTTCCCACTCAATACACTCATCACCATCCTTTGTTTTACAAACAGAGCTAATTTGAATGCATCCTTTCTCCAACAAGGCTTTGCATGTGTTTATTTGATCAGAATGACATTGATAGGTTACTTCTTCTTCCCAGCAACCCGCTGTTATGGGGACTCCTTGAATGATTTTTGTTTGGGAACCACCAACACATTGATGAGATTTAACCTCACATCGACCTATATCGATCAAGCTTTCTAGCTCTGGGCAACTTTCCTCCCACACAAGTTCAAAGAGGGGGACTGTGCTTTTGGTTAGAACGCTCACTTGATGGTACTGAGGCCCCACAATGGTATGACCTCTATGATCTGCTTCAAAATTTATAAGAGGCACAGAAGGACCATAGATTTTCTTGAGATTCACCGATAAAATTGTTGTCGGATCTATATCAATTTTTTCTCCAGTTACCTCATCTATTCCCCTAAATACTTTTTTAAAAGTGTTGATAAGTTGGGTTTGAGTCGTTGGGCCTCCAAGATAGCTTTTTTTAAGGTTATCTAAAGGTTGAAGTGCTACCCAATCATTCCAATACATCCTTTGCCTAGAGAGGTTAATAATCCATTCTTTTGTTTCAATTTTTGTTCCAATTTGATGAGGGACTAATATCCTCCTACATTTGGACTCATAGACTTCCCGTCCCCGGGTACAGGTATGTCGGGTTGGTTTATTCGTCTCATCATTACCCTCTTCTTCCTCAGCATGTTCCGCTTCCGAAAGAATGTTATTAGAATGCTTAAACATTGGATCGTTGATGATATCAATTTCATAGGGCGCGCGTTTTTCTATGGACTCCTTGATCATATTAAAAGTATCGTCTTTTGCGGCTACCTCAAACTTGGCAGACTCCATATTATTATGGTTATACTTTGTTTCAGGGACATTCGTCCCCTCATAACCAGGCACATCTCCAACCTTAGTTGGGAGATAATTTGTCATCGTATCACCAAGAGTCTTCGCTTCTGCTGCAGCCTGAGACATGTCCGCAATAGCAGGACATGCTATGAAAGATAAAGAAATGAGAGTTAAAACTATCCTTGCCCCTAGCATTAAAAAATCCCTCCCAATGCCTGAAGAAATTTCTGAGCCAAGGTCTTTAGGTCACCTCTGTCTTTAAATTGGGTGAGAGCTTCAGCAATAGAGACATGACCTTGAAGACGATCGAACCGTTCTCCTTTTGCATCCATGAGGATAAATGTTGGAACAACAGAAACTTGGTAGGTTTCAAATTTGTCTGGGTCAATGTCAGCATTAATCTCTGTCTCTTTAAAATAGGCGTAAGTATCTTTAAACGAATTGTTGATTAATCCTTTAAAAACCAGTCTAGCTCCTATTTTTGAGGCATCCTGAAAGAGTTCTCTTAAAGCTTGCGGCGGCACACTAGAAGACACAAAAATTATGAGTTGCCCTGGACTATTTTTCTGAGTTTTTGCCTCTGGATTCTTAATTTTTGAATAACAAGCTTTTTGAGGCTTATTGGCATTATTAGAACCACGCGCTGACTGAGCTGATGGGTCAACTTGTTTAAGAAGATCAGACACGGACTTTTCTGCCAATTGAGTAAAATTGTTTGACGCAGATATAATTTCATTTCCCGCTTGTTCAGCTGAGGCAACTGCCGCCCAGAATATCATTAAATACTTCATATAAATCTCCCTCTCCTTAGATTGGCCTCAAACAACAATCCCGTTTACGCCAGACGAGATAACCAAAATCAGAGCCTTTGTACGGGAACTCTTTACCGGATTGCCATAGTGCCTCAGAGTGACCAAAAGCATAGCAATTCTTTGTCGAAGGAATGGGATAAGTCATCTGAAGACGATATTGGCTTTTCTTGATAATTGGCATGGGGTACTTTTCACATAGTCCAGAAACTCCAATGGTTCCCCATAAGAGGCCTTCTCGATGCAACTTGGCCATAAAACGCCCGGTGATCAATAGGCTTGCCTGAACGCCCCCCATATGTTCCATTATCGTCCCCGAGAAAGGGTACAAACTTCCTTGGCAGCCATTGCACCAAAATAAAGAATCTAAGGGGAGCTTGGCTGTTGCTGCCACACAATCGGCAACACACGCAGCTTGAGCGGCAATATTGCCGAACAGTCCCGCTTCAGGATTCAAAATGATGGACTTTTCATCATCATTCCACAAAGGATCCAGTTCCGTGAGATACGCCAGATCAATTGAGAGATTATCTAAGCAGATAAAATCGGTTAGTACTTCTAACCAATAAATGATTGGATAGACATACCAGTGCACATGGTAAAAACTATGATGCGTGGCATCGGATTGGTCTTCTGCTACATCTCCTCGATGAGCTATTCCTGTATCTAAAATTTGTTTTCCACCCATATTAACTAGACAATATGGAGTTCTCGTTACATCTACTAGCCTTACTGGTTCCCAGAAACTGATTGGAATTCCGGGCACATTAATTTTAAGAACTTTACTTGGGCAAGAGCATATCGGACTATTAGAACCTTTGGGACTTGGGTTCCCTTTGACAATCTCAACACCGGCAATTTTAAGCGGGAAAATGCACTTCCAACAAATATCGGTGATTGGATTTAAAAACCGTCCAACGCAGTTAGATCCCGCAGGAGCATTATTTATGAGACCAATCCATATTAAGACGAAGGCTACAATTTTCTTCATCTCTCCGGTCCCCTATTAGAAACAGGGATTGCCTCAATCAAAAGCCTCTGTCCCTTCTGACTCACTTTTGTAGGAATATCTTTAATGCCAAGTTTTTGGACCAAGGTACCCCCTTGATCAAAATAGAAATGAGTTTTGAACTCTCTCGTAAGCTTTAGGGGCTCTCCTTTGACCAGAACTATCTTACCTTTTTGTGCCTGGGCCCATAAAACTTGCTCTTTGTCGTCCCCATCAATGAATAAAAGTGGAGCTCCAAAAGAGGTATCTTTAAGGGGATTATAAATCGTCCCTTTTTTTATGATGGTTTTTCCTTGATGGTCTTTTATATCCTCAGGGAGTGAAACCGAAGGGTCATACAACTTGGCTGAATATGAAACTGAATTAGAGAGGCCATCCATTGCCTGTGGACGCTCTACTCTCGCTACAGCTCTTTTCTGGATTTCTTTTTGGTGTTTTTCTAACTCACCATTAGATTCCATTATTCCTAATTTCTTCTGAATAATCTCAATCAGGCTCTGTTCTTTAATGCTTAGGGTTGTTGATACGGTCCCAAGATCTTTTGCATAGCTATTTGCTATATCGAACAGAGTGATTAAAAGTATCGTTCTAAGCCGCATGACGCCCTGACTCCGATACCAATTTTGGGCGTTTAGATTGGAATGACATGACCATTTCAATAGCCTCTTCGACAGTTGCCCCCTCTGCTAGATAAGATTCAATCATTCTGAACTCTTCAGGGTTGGTCGAATACATCAATCTGCTAAAAGCATCTAAGCGCAAACGCCCAACCACGCCATTAACTCCTGGACCAAAAAGTATAACTTCAGAATAATGGGGCGGATGAGATCTAATTGATCGCATTAAAGCTTCTTTATACTCACTATCCACAAAATTTTGTAATTGGGGGTGATGCTTCATAGCGGTGATGACATCCCCTTCCTGATACAAAATGCACTTCCAGGCAGAGCAGTTGAATGCTTCTGTTGCCCCTGGGGCTTCCGGTTTAAAGTAGTCTGTTAATTGTTGTGTGGCAGTAAAGATTCCCCCTTTGTATTTACGGGCGGTACGGCTGGCTTCCGAGATAAATTGAGCTGTTCCTTGGCCGCTGAGCAATTTCCAAGCTTCGTCGATCATAATCAGAAATGGTGTTTTTCTGTCTCCTTTGGCCATCTCTTGATTGATCTGAATAATCATCATTTGGACGGTTACAGCCATAAGACTTGGATAGTTTCTAAGATGATCAGTTTCAATCACAATAATTCTGTTTTTTAGATCCACATTTGAGGGGCCATTAAAAAAGTGACCAAAAGATCCTTGTGTGGAGAAAGAAAAAAGCGTTTGCGCAAGATTTCTTGCCGCACTTTCCTCGTGGGATGATAGGAATTCACAAACCGTATCAACAGAGCTCTCATTCGCATATTTTTGCCAAGACCAACGAACTGCTTGCTCAATAAAGGCATTTTCCAAATCAGTTGTTCCATGCTTTGGAGCCGCCATCACTTGAAATATCGGACATACCAGAGCTATCATCTCCTCTCTTCCCTCTATCTCTTTTTTACTATTCCCTGTCGGAATATTGGAAAATGGATTAAGACAAAGTGGGTTACGTATATCAAACTCTATGTGTTGTCCTTGGAGGACCTGACAAGTTTTCTTAAAGCTGCGACCATAATCCAATACAAAAACACGGCCACCAACGCCCAGTGTCGTTGCCATAGTTTCATTCATGAAAACTGATTTACCTGATCCTGGTTGTCCCGCACAGGCACTATTGTAATTGTGATCTGCATGAATATTATTAGCGCCGGGTAACAAAAGAGTACTAAACGGGCTCCAGAAGAATAACTGACCTCTTGGGCCAACTAAAGGCGTTCCGGGTGTATTTTGACCTTTCCACTCTCCAATGATCGGCAACATATTTTGAGATTCTTTTGTAACGGTTCTTTTGGCCTTGTTGTAGCCTCTTAGAGCAGTGCCGAAACCATAGGCTTCTTTTTTAAAGCCAGCTGTTTTTTCTCCCAACGTCCACATCATTGGTAAGGACGAAAGCAAGAGCGCATCGTGATCATACCGCGTTGGTTGAAATGACCAGCCGCAACTCTGCCAAATGGTCTCTAAAGATTGCTCTATTTCATATATTTCTTCTTTAGGACTGAAGACCGTAAAATTCAATGTTGAGATGATAAATCGCTCACCAAGGAGCAATTGGTCGCAAAGTTCCACAGACTCATCATATTGATCTTTGAGGTTTGGCACAAACTTTGAAACACCCCCTCGCAATGATTTCTCTAGAGATTCTCGTTTGGCCAAGACTTTGCTTTTCGACATCCCCTGGTTGCATTCAACAAACAGTCCGTAATGAATAAAAAACGGGCAAGAAACTCGTTGTTTTTTCTCAAAGATATTTCCTAAAAAACGATCCATGCTACCCAGTGACCAATATTTGGGAGATGTCTTTGGAATATAACTCCGACACACGGTTTGACCGTCATTCAGGTAAACTCCATCTGCTTTTTTGATGAAATTCTTATCTAGATCGATCACCTGTTTTGAGATGGATTCATATTCATTCCAGTGACCAGAATACGGATTGGAAGACTTATCTATGTTTAAGATTGTCCCCACTTCTGTTATGAGTCCCTGAGCGTCTAAAGAAAACGTATATAGGCCGATCTCTTCTAAAACGGCTTGGAGCTCTTTACGAATCATAATAAGCTTTTGTTGAGAAATAGGGTCTTTGAGATGGCCAGGGATAGTGTATGAAATGATCAACCTATAATCTCTCACCAACAACCCAACATCATCTTTGAATGCTTTTTCCTCTAAAAATTCACGGCGCCGCTCTGCAAGTTTCTGGAAAATAGCTCCTTGCCTTATAGATTCCCAATCCCTTAACTGAGGTGAGATGGTTGGGCTTGCAAACAATAAAAACTGTAAAGATGTTCCCTCCGGCAGATTGTTTTCTTGTCTAAAGAATTGTGCCATGCGGTTTTGATCATCTAACCCGGCGCCAACAATTGGATGGGCTATTAAGACAAAACCAGTGGAATCTTGATTGTAAAAGAGCTGCGTATCAGCGTCATAACTTTCATAAGGTAAAAGGGTATGAAATCTTGGTAACGCTGCTGTCTGTTGAAAAAACTTGTCTAATTCTGATTCAATATGCATATCTGCTTATTCCTAACTCTAAAGATCAACTGGATCTTTGATGGTGATGACTTTATCCATTTTCTTTGGCCCATAATAAATATGGATTTGCCGTTTATTCTGGAGTGTTGGCACCGATATCTCCTCTGACGTATCAATCAGGTTTTGATCCAACATACGATTGACTTTAGAGAGAGACGAACATCCAACTCCCTCTCCATAAGGACAGTCAAAATGACTAGAATAACTGGAACATCCCGTTAATCCAAAAAGCATTAAAATACTGAGTTTCTTCATTTAAGAGTCTCCTTCTTCTTTATTGTCCCCTACCATTTTCATTTCAGCGGATTGATCTGGCTCTAAGCTAAATCCTGCTTTAAAACGCACATCAACAAGACGGCCTCCGGTGATAACGATCACTGGTTGCATCTGATCCAGACGTTTAATTGAACGATCCGCTAGTTTCTCCATGGCGTTACTAACGCCAGAAGCAGCGGCACCATGGACTGCATTACCAGGACTGAGAGCGTTTGTTACTCCAAATGGACTTGCGGGATAAACACTAGACTGTGCCTCAAACTTAAAGAAATTAGAAAAACCTGATAATACACCTGCAAAATAAGCTTCACGAGCCACATCGCCAGATCGGTCAACAACCTTCCCCCGAAGGCCTTCGCTTCCATCTTCACCGTAAATCCAACCTTCGATATTACGCTCAACGATAACCCCATTAGGTTCAATCCAGGTCATACTGACTAATCGGCATTCAACTCGCTCTGTTGAGATATCTCCGTGGCAGGCTGCGTTGACCTCAGCACCTCTTACTCTGCTCGTAAAACCTCTCGGTAATTTGCCATCATCGACAATACGTAATGTCACTGGTTTGGGATTATTTTTAGATTCAGGACCAGCTGGAGCCACAACCCCACTGGTCATCACCGCCTTGCAGGTTGTTGTTGCAGGTAAGTATGTCTCAACGGTTTTAAAGGGAGTAACAGACATACTCGTTCGACTAATATGACCAATTTTAGCTGGAGCATTGTCAGCTGAATAGGATTCCGGGATAGCCGAGTTTCCTATTTCACTTTGATCTACTTGAGGAAACTGGTTAGGCGCCTTATTTGCAGAAGAATTATAATGGCGCTCTGGTTTTTCCAAAGCTATTTGAGCTCTTTTGGCTGCTTCTTCATCGGCGATCTTCTGATCAATATTCCGTTCTTTAAATAATTCCTCTAAGACATCGATCCTTTTTTCTAAGATCTCGTTTTCTTTTCTAACTTTTTCAGCGTCTTCATGGATTTCTTTCGCTTGATTTTCGACTCTGCTCACCCAAATATCCCGCTCATCAACACTTTCTAAAGGGGTTGTAACAGTTTTAGGCGTTACAATAATTGCCTTTTCATTCTTCTCATGGGATTTCACAGAGTCAGCTCGCCAAAGAAGCACTGCCCCAACACTTAAGAATGATACAGCAATAACGCCACCAGACATTAAAAGTTGCTTACGGCGCACATTACTCATAGAAAAGTCAGGGGAGGAACCTCCCCTTATTTGATCTATAATTTCCCTTATTTTCTTTGGAAGATGCATCATTATTACCCTTTAAAGTATTCTGCTATTCCACCGGCAAAGATTTGATTGGCAATAACATCTGCTGCCGTACAAAGTCCTGCACGAGACAAGATTCCACCCCAATCGTTTTGTTTAAATAGAGGAAAAGATATAAAGGCAAACAGAATAGCTGCTGCATAATGGAATGGGTTCCCAAGCAATTTTTCTGAATAAACTTTCATTTCACTTTCAAAACCGGCATAAGCAAGCCCGCTCATCAGAGTCACACAGGCTAATCCTTGCAGTCCAATCTTCAAATATTGATGTGTTTTCACGTGTCTCTCCTTAAATCTTTTGAATGACATATAATTTTGCTGTTTGAGTGGGCTCAATTTTTAGGTGATCAAAAGCAAGAGCTAGGTCCCCTTCTCCCCAAAACAGCCTATTATCCAAGGCAACAACGTCACTGGTTTCATTCTTGACAGAATAGACAATCACCCTGAACGAAGAGCGCTGATAGGCGCCTTCAACGATACAGCTAATACTTCCCCCACTTCGGCTTGTTTCTTCTATGTCTATGGGATAGAAATCACTGGGTTGAATGCCTTGAATAAATTTTTCTAAGATTAGATTGGCTTGATCTACGTCATCCTTTGGCTGATCTGATAAATTAACAGGCTTAAGGATGATTGGTTCTGGGTTCTTGTTGGTCGGGCTGATTTTCAAGTCCTGGGTTAGACCTCTCTTGGTAATCAGCGTTAGATGCACATGGCTATCCATGTGATCAGTGACAACAAAAACCTGGCCTGTTTTATGGAGTTTTACATTATCTGTGAACTGGAAAGGATAAACGTAAACGTCATCGATTTCATCATTTTCAACAGAGATCCGAGTGATACCATCTCTGGCTATCTGAAAATTTAATACTTCTAACGTATTTGTCTGAGTCCTTGCAAAACATGCCCCAGCCATTAACCAGCTCATAAAAAATAAAGTTAATTTATTCATCATTTTTGATTTCCTTGAGATCTTTAAGAAGAATTACGCCGTGATTACTGGCAACCCACATCAATCGATAAGTTTTTTCTGTAGTTACCGGCACCAAATCTTTCCCGAAATACGCAATATGTTGCCCAATCACATCAATTGACTGTTTGGATTGGTTGACTTCAAATTTTTTAGGATAAAAAACGGTGCTGATTTTGTCTTTTTTAATGGCTTTGGCTTCTTCTAAAAGAGTTTCTTTCAGGTTGCCATACATCTCTGTTGTGATTTTTAAGATCTGCTGTGTTTTCCAATCAATGCTATCTGGATTAACGCACAAAATTATATTCAGGGCCCCATTGGCCCAATCGATAAAATACTCGTCGGAAAAATTACTCGCCGTCAGTTCAATTCGATGATCCACATTATCCTGCGGGAATATTACCCAATGCTCTTCTTGGCTCATAATCTTCATGACAAGGAGCGCATTAATCCCAACAAGTCCCAAACAAGACCATAATGACAAGTCACGTTGTTTCAGGACATTTTGTAAGGTTTGTTGATTAAATGAAAACTTCATGGCAACCAAACCCTCTTCCAAGATTCGGGCCAATTTCTTGGAAGCTTAAAGCGAACGCCAAATTGCCAGTGTAGAAATGAGTATAGAGAAAAACCTGAGGCCAATTTCTTGAATCGTTTGAGTCCATATATCCCCGCTGTCCCAGTGATAATAAATAGCCCCTTGTTGGTGATCGAATGGGCGAGCATTGCCCCTAGGATACATGTGCCCAGGATAATAAATTCATCAATTGTAAAACCAAAGATTCTTATTGGTTCTGACATATACTGGTAGATTCGATGTTCTTTTATTTGCATGTCTTATGTAGCTCGAAGTCACTAAATGTTGTTGTTCGTGTGCATATCAGTCTAAATTTTTACATTTATAAACGATTTTATATATGTAACTTAGTTTATAAAAATACATATGTCCACATAAAAACGACAAACTGGTCAAATTTTTTATTTTACAAACGACAAAGATGCGCTTATATTCGCTTCACTAGAAATTTAGGAAGAAAAATGTTATAAGATTGAAAAACCAACTTATTTTTTTAAAATACAAAATGAGAGAAGCTTGTGACTAAATCA
>LNAP01002255.1_pt1 | contig 19491 bp, 18 predicted proteins | sample 602601 | NCBI WGS metagenome assembly LNAP01 (sample SAMN02440304, study PRJNA202911) | soil metagenome | biome: Subtropical and temperate rainforests or woodlands; isolation source: soil samples (1 kg each in a 20% v/v slurry with milli Q water) were... ...
TCCGATGTGGCGCGCAAGATAGGCGCGGCCAACGTGCTGCGCCGCGAGCCCGACGGCAGGCTGACGGCGCACATGCTCGATGGCGAGGGCTTCGTGCGCGGGCTGCGCTCCACCGGCAATGAACTGGCGGGCAAGACGGCGTATCTGGCGGGCGCTGGCGGGGCGGCCAACGCGATCGGCTTTGCGCTGGTGCAGGCCGGCGTGGCCAGCCTGACGATCGCCAACCGGACGGCGGCCAAGGCCGAAGACCTCAAGGCGCGGATACTCGACTTGTTCCCGCAGGCGCGGATTCGTATCGGCACGCCGGACCCTTCCGGGCACGAGGTGGTCGTCAATGCCACTTCGCTGGGCATGAAAGAAGGGGACCCTTTGCCCATGGATGTATCCAGGCTGGAGGCGACGCAACTGGTGTGCGAAGTGATCATGCAGCCCGAGAATACGGCATTGCTGCAGGCGGCGCGGCAGCGCGGCTGCAAGGTGCAGTATGGCGCGCCCATGCTGGCCTGCCAGATTGAATTGATGGCCGAATTCCTGGGCGTTGGCGCGAAATAGCCGCCGCCGGCGGCAAGGCACACAGAGATTCCGGATGGTGCGATGACAAACTATGACTTCATTATCGCCGGCGGCGGCACGGCCGGTTGCATACTGGCCAACAGGTTGACCGAAAATGGCAAATACCGGGTCCTGATGATAGAGGCGGGCGACGAGCGCCAGAACATGTGGATTTCGATTCCCGCCGGCTTCAGCAAGCTGCTGACCAATCCCCGGTTCAACTGGCGCTTCCAGACCGAAGCGGATGACAACCTTTATGGGCGCACCATATCCGTGCCGCGCGGCAAGGGCGTGGGCGGCTCGTCCTTGATCAATGGCATGATTTATGTGCGCGGCCAGCCGCAGGATTACGACGCGTGGGAAGCCGGCGGGGCCCGAGGCTGGGGGTTCAGGGATATCGAGAAATACTTCCGCAAAATAGAGAACTACGCCCTGGGCGATGCCAGCCGCGGAAAAAACGGCCCCATGTACCTGGAGCAGGTGGGCGAGCGTTTTCCGGTGTCCGACGCATTCATGGCCGCGGCGGCCGAGGACGGCCAGCCCTTGAACCCGGACTACAACGGCAAAGAGCAGGAAGGCTTCGGCTACTACCAGGTCCTGCAGAAAGGCGGCAGGCGCTGGAGCGTCGTGGACGGCTACCTTGCGCCGGCGCGGCGCCGCTCCAACTTGACGGTCGAAACGCGCGCCCATATTACAAGACTGCTTTTCGAAGGCAAGCGCTGCGCCGGGCTGGTCTATCGCAAGAACGGCCGGGAGTTCACCGTCAGGGCGGGCAGGGAAACCATTCTGTGCATGGGCGCCATCCAGTCGCCGCAAGTCCTGGAGCTGTCCGGCGTCGGCAGGCCGGAGGTTCTGCGGCCGCTAGGCATTCCAGTCCTGCACGCTCGCGCCAATGTCGGGGAAAACTATATCGACCATTTCGCCACGCGCATGAACTGGCGGGTCAAGAATGCCGTCACGCTCAACGAGATGTCGCGCGGCTGGCGCCTGGCCAGGCAGGTGGCCAGCTACTATGCGGCGCACAAAGGCATTCTGACCCTGGGCACAGGCCTGGTGCATGGCTTTGTCAAGACTTCGCCCAGCCTGCCGGCTCCGGACGTGCAGTATTTCTTCGTCCATGCCAGCTATGCGAATGCCGCCGAGCGCATCCTGGACAAGCAGCCCGGCATGACGATAGGCGTGGCGCAGCTGCGCCCGGAATCGACCGGAACCATACATATCAAATCCGGCGACCCCTATGCGGGGCCGGCCATATGCCCCCACTTTCTGCGGGCGCGGGTCGACCAGGAGTGTCTGGTCAGGGGCATGCAGATCGCCCGCCGCATTGTCGGCCAGCCCAGCATGCAGCGCTACGTGGACTACGAGATGAGCCCCGGCGAGGATACCGGCTCTTTTGATGAATGGCTGGACTTCGCCCGCAGGAACGGCCAGACCATTTATCACCCCATAGGCACCTGCCGCATGGGCGCCGATGAGGACGCGGTGACGGACCTGCGCCTGCGGGTCCAGGGCATCGACGGGCTGCGCATCGTGGACGCCTCGGTAATGCCCAGGATGGTTTCCGGCAATACGCAGGGGGCGGTGATGATGGTGGCGGAAAAGGGGGCGGACATGATACTGGAGGATGCGGCGGCTTGAGAGCTATGTCGCCCCCGCAATCTGGGTTATGCTTTTGATGAGATTGGCATTCCATGCAATGATATTCACGTTCAACAGGCCGCCGACCGGCGCTTGTCGTATGATGGCCTGGCGCTATGCCGCCTTACGAATATGAAGGAGCCGTCCTGCATGGCCGCCGCGCCAGCCAGAATTCTGATTGTCGAAAATGACCTTACGATCGCCGAGAATCTGTACGCCTTTTTGGAGCTGAAGGGCTTTCTGCCCGACGCGGCATACGGCGGCCATGCCGCCGTAGCCTTGCTCGGCGATCAGCACTTCGATGCCATGGTTCTCGATATCGGGCTTCCCGGCATGGACGGCTACGCCGTCCTGCAGGCGCTGCAGCGCCGCAAGCAGACGATACCCGTACTCATGCTCACTGCCCGCAGCCAATTGGAGGATAAACTCGCCGCGTTTTCCCTGGGCGCGCAGGATTATCTGGTCAAGCCTTTTGCGCTGGAGGAACTCGAGGCGCGTCTGCGCGTGCTGCTGGGCCGCGCGCGCGGCGCGTCGAAGGATGAGACCTTGGAATTCGCGGGAATCGAGTACGACATCGGCTCGGCAAGCGTCACGCTGTACGGACAGCCCCTGCATTTGACGCACAAATCGCGCGCCATTCTGGAGGTGTTCATGCGCCATCCGGCGGCGCTGGTATCCCGGCGCATGCTGGAGCTTGCCCTGTGGGCGGATGGTTCTCCTTCGCCCGAAGCCTTGCGCAGCCAGATCCATTTGCTCAGAAAAGCGTTGCTGCAAAGAAACTTCGATGGCATCCAGACCGTGCCCGGCCTTGGCTGGAAGCTGGTCCCCTCCGCCCGGCAGCCATGAATCAGTCTGGCCATATTCCGGCGAAACCTTCCGTGCGCGGCAGGCGCTCTCTGACGGAGCGCGTCACCTGGGCGCTGACCGGACTGGTCGCCGTCTTCGCCATATTGCTTTGCACGGTGGCCTACCTGACCTTCGATCATATGGAAGACGAATTGGTCAATTCGATACTCGCCACCGAGGCGACGGACTTGCTGGCCGGCATCGAAGAGGGACGGGACTTTGTCGGGACCAACCATGAGACTGATTTAGGCCCTCTGATGCAATCCTGGCTCATAACGAACGACCAGGAACGCCGCAGTCTGCCGGCCGCGCTGCAGACACTGCCGCGGGGCATGCATTTGCTGGAGCCGGACGGGATGACATGGCATGTCCTGGTGGCGGAATCCGTCCGCGGCCCTCTTTATATCCTGTATGACGCGACGGGAAACGAACGGCGCGTGGTGGCGTTTGGCTTGATCGTCCTGGCGCTGGGAATGCTGAGCGTGGCCGCTGCGTATGCTCTCGCCCAGTGGCTGGCGAAACTTGCGGTGGGCCCCATGGTGGACCTAGCCGATCGCCTGTCCAGTTGGGCGCCCGGCGCGCCCGACCTCCAGGTCCGGCGCGACGATGAGGCCGGCCGCCTCATCGAGGCCTTCAATCGAGTACAAGCGAAGGTCGAGGAATCCATGGCCTTCGAAAGGGAGTTCGCCTCTAACCTGTCGCACGAAATCCGGACGGCGCTTGCCGCCTTGCGCACCGATGCCGAGATGCTATCGCTTCAGGCGCAGTTGCCGGACGGTGCAAAAAGGCGAGTGGATCGCATGCAACTCCACGTCGATGCGATCCAGACCAGCATTGCCGCCGCGGAAAACCTGGCCCATCGTTCGGAGATGAGCGTAAAGGAGGTCGGGCTGCGCCAGTGCCTGGACGAGGCCTGGATGGGCGTCGAAATGGAGGCGCAACGCCGCGGCTTGTCTTTGGTCAATAACGTTCCCGGCGAAGTGGTCGCCGTATTGGACCCCTACGCTTTGCTGATGGTGGCGCGAAACCTGATTCGCAATGCAATCGAACATGCCGCGCCGGCCACCTTGACCGTCGCGCTGCGCGGCGCAAACGCCATCTCGTTCCGGGACAACGGCCCGGGCATTCCAGCGGAGGTATTGCCGCTGATTTTCCAGCGCTACTACAGCGCAGGCCGGCGGGACACCGGAAGCGACGCGCCCGACGCCCGCCAGGGGGATCGCCGGCGCGGCCTGGGTTTGGCCATCGCCAAACAGATCTGCGATCACCATGGCTGGGGGCTGGCCGTGGAATCGGACCGGCGGGGGCCGGATCGGGGCGCGGAGTTCATCCTCTCCTTGGGTTCGATCGAAGCTAAGCCGACACCAGGACGGGAAATTTAACGCGGATTTCACGGGCGCCTGGTTATCCTGCGGACGATGCCTGACCATAGTCGTCCCCTTCCTCCGCCATGAAAACCGCAAGATGAATCGCAATCGCTACTTGCTGCTGCACGTCATCGCGCCGGTCGCTGTCTTCGCCTTGTTGGCCTGGCTGGCGCACCGGTCGGCCCTCGATTTCCAGATCGCCGCGGCGGTATATGATCCGGCCACTCGCCATTTTCCGTGGCGCGGCCACTATTGGCTGGAGGTGCTGGGGCACAAGGCGGTGCTGGCCTTGCCCATCGGCATGGCCGTGGCGGCGCTGGCGGCCGTCCTGGCGAGCTATCGCGTGGACCGGCTCAGGCCCTGGCGCGGCGCTTTGTGCGCGATGCTGCTGACTTGCCTTGTGGGCCAGGTCACCATCGCGCAAATGCAGGAGCTTACCGCTCTTCCCCGTCCCCACGAATTGCTGCGCTATGGCGGGGAACGCCTCTTGCCGGAGGGGTTCTGGGCCTCATCGCTCGCGCTCGCGGGGGGCGCCATGCCCAGCGGCCATGCCGGCGCTGGCTATTCGCTGTTGGTGCTTTATTTCGCGGGCTGGGCGCGCGGCATTCCCGCATTGCGCTGGAGCGGCCTGGCCGTGGGGCTGCTGGCCGGCGGGCTGTTTTCCGCCGTGCGCATGCTGCAAGGCATGCATTTCCTCAGCCAGACGCTGGCTTCGGCGGCCGTGATGTGGGCGCTCGCCAGCCTTATCTTCCTGCCGCTTATCTGCAGCCGAAGGCAGCCTTTGCCCGGTTCGCTCGACGCCGCATTGGGCCTACGGTAAGCCACCACAAACGCGGCTGCCCATTCGCGCATCACGCATGGCGCTCTCTAAGTATCGTTCGACATTGAGATGGACATCCGCGTCCTTACGATCTCGCCAAATACCCGAGTCAAACAGCAGGCTTCGGGTGACTGCGACAATCCCGTCCATGACACTCTTCTCCATTGCTCCCAGGTTGCGATGAATGGCGAGGGCGAACTGGACCCTGTATACGAAAGACGTGTCGACCAGAGGCCGGACATGTAGTTGTCCGTCGCACACTTCGTCGATGATCGCCCCTATGGGTACTACGGTCGCCAGGGACTTTCGAAGCAAAAGGCGCCTGATCAGGGAGAGGGATTGGACTTGGTGCCGTACATCCAATGCCACCCCATGCCGTTTGGCCGTTTCGGTAAGCAGACGGCCGACGCCTTCTTCGTCGGAAAGCGTGCTCAAGAACAGGGGGAATTTTGCGACTTCCAGGATGCTCACAGGTTCGGCATGCCGGAGGTGCCCAAACAATCCGGGCAGGCCAACCAGGCAAAACGGTTCATGTCCTAGCAGCCAAGTGCGCATCGCTCGGTCATCGTCATCGATGCCGTAGGTGACGGCACAGTCTATGCGCTCTTCGAGCAATAGGCCGCGCAGACGGCTCATGAAGGCTTCGATAATGATGACGTCCAGATTCGGGGCGGTTTGGCGCATATGGCGCAGCAAATGTTCACCGATCAGGTTGCTTATCCCCGGCGTGAGCCCCAAGACGATACGCCCAGGCTTGTTGGTCTGGAACCGCCGTATCTTTTCTCGGCTTTCCGCAATGGTCGCGGCAATCTGAGCGGCTTCCGCGGAAAAGACCAAGCCGGCGGCGGTCGGGGTGCACTTGCGGGAATTGCGGTCAAACAGCCGCAAGCCCAGATCTTCTTCCAAGGCGGCGACTGACTGGCTGATCGCCGGTTGAGCCACGCCCAGCGCCCTGGCCGCTGCTGAAAAGGATCCGTAACGTGCCACTGCGCTGAAGTGTTGGAGCTGAACGAGTGTAAAAGCCATAACCCCCGCCTATCGCATGTATAAGAAAAACTTTTAGATACTTGCTTAGCATGAAGTCCTTGGCCATCTGTAAGCACGGCGAAAAACAGGCCTGGATGGTTTCAGCTATCAACCAATTGTATTGCTAACACGGCGCATGCGAGCCTCTACATATGACAATTCCCATTCGTTCATTCTTGTTCGTTCCCGGCGATAGCCAGCGCAAGCTTGCCAAGGCGGACGACACCTCGGCGGACGCACTGATCCTTGATCTGGAAGATTCTGTTTCGGCGTCCAATGCACCGCTTGCGCGCCGCATGGTCAGAGAGTATCTGGACTCCCGTCAGCCTGGGGCCCGGACCAAGCAAGTATGGGTGCGTTGCAATCCTGTCCATGATGCTGGCGCGCTTGCCGACCTCGCTGCGATTGTCGCCGGCAATCCCGACGGCATCCTGGTGCCGAAAGTCCGTTCAGGTAGTGATCTGCTGGCGCTCGACCACTATCTATCGGCTTTAGAGGCACAGGCGGGTATCGCCTGCGGGACTATCCGCGTTCTTCCCACGCTGACCGAGACCGCGCGCTCGATCCTGGAGGCCCATACGTTTATAGGAGTCACTTCAAGGCTGGCGGGCTTTTCCTGGGGGCCGATCGACCTGATGGCTGCGCTGGGGGCAAGCACCAATCGCTGCGCCGATGGCTCTTTTGAGAGCTTGTATGCTTATGCGCGCGGCGTCTGCCTTCTGACTTCGAGCGCAGCCGAGGTGAGTCCCATCGACACCATCTGCGCCGACTTTCGCAATCTCGGCATATTGCGCGAGGAATGTGTCTTTGCCCGCCAGGCGGGATTCACCGGCAAGCTGGCCATACACCCGGATCAAGTGGACCTCATCAACGAGCTGTTCAGCCCCTCCGCCGAAGAAATCGAGCACGCGCGACGCGTCGTAAAAAGCTTCGAAGAGGGGGGAGTGGGCGTCGTCGGATTGGACGGGAAAATGCTTGACATGCCTCATTTGCGCCAGGCGCAGACGATACTCATGCGTTCCAACGATTATGCGCAGCGAGGAAGAACATGACTGTGGATGTGGAAGTTGAAGACGGGATCTGCACCATCACGATCAATCGTCCAGAAAAGCATAACGCGATGGACGGAGAACACTACTCTCTGTTGTCACAGGCCTGGATGCGTGTCCGGGATGATCCTGAGATACTCGCCGCCATTATCACGGGCGCGGGTGAAAAGACCTTTTCTGCCGGTGCCGATTTAAAGAACCTCGAGTCTGTGTTCAGTGGCACTTCGGATATGTTTCTCACTCAAAAGGATCAGCTTCTGAATCGGGGCCTGGAAGTCTGGAAACCGGTCATCGCTGCGGTCAACGGCAACTGCTTTGCCGGGGGCATAACACTCATGTTTGCAACCGATATCCGCGTATCGGTGGATACGGCAACGTTCGCCATTACCGAGGTCAAACGGGGCTTGCTGGCTGCTAACGGCGGCACGCAGCGGCCGCTACGCCAATTGCCATATGCCATCGCCATGGAAATGCTATTGACCGGCGACGCTATATCGGCCGCGGAGGCTTGTCGGTGGGGCCTGATAAATGCCGTGGTGCCGAGAGAGCAGTTGATGCAAAAGGCGCGCGACTATGCATACCGGATTATCCGCAACGGTCCTCTGGCGGTGCAAGCCACAAAAGAGCTTGCAATAAGAAGCCTCGATGTGGATATGGCCACCGGCTTCAGGATGGAGCAGGTCATGATACGCCATTTGCTTACAACCGAGGACGTCAAAGAAGGGCGGCGCGCTTTTGCCGAGAAGCGCGATCCGGTCTTCAAGGGCGCATGAGCCATATGCCGCTGCCGGACTGTGATGGCCCTTCATATTCATTGAATAAAAATTGTGAGCGACGGTGGACATTGTATGAATGAGCAGGTTCAGACCGCTGAATGGTTGAAAGGCATCCGGGTCATTGAGCTCGGGCAATTCCTTTCAGCGCCTTACGGAGGCATGATACTCGCGGACTTGGGGGCGCAGGTAATCAAGATCGAAGAGCCAGGCAGCGGCGATGGAGCGCGCCGCATGGGCATGCCTTATGGCGGAGGGGATGCCTTGCTGTTTCGCGATCTGAACCGGGGGAAGTGCTCGGTGACGCTGGACTTCAAGTCCGAGTCGGGACGCGCGGCGCTGCTTGAGCTGGTCGCGACCGCCGATATTGTCATCAGCAATCTCAGGCCAGGCATTGTCGCGCAATACAAAATCGATGGACCCACATTAACGGCGTTGAACGCGGGCCTGATTTATTGTGATCTGTCCGCATTTGGGCATTCTGGCCCGCTTTCCCCATTGCCGGGTTTCGAACCTCTGGCCCAGGCATACAGTGGACTGGCCAGCATCAATGGAACGCCGGAGGGCCCCCCATTGAGGACCGGCACGTCCATAGTGGACATGGGCTCGGGGATGTGGATCGCCATTTCCGCGATGGCTGCGCTGCAGCAACGCGCGCGCAGCGGCAAGGGCGCCATAATAAATCTGTCTTTGCTCGACACAGCCCTGGCATGGATCTCTATGGACATCAGTGGCTATCTGAACGAGGGGCGTACACCGCAGCGCCGGGCAAATGGGCACCCTCTGCTGGTCCCCTACGATGCCTTCGAGACCCAGGATGGCCCGCTTGTGATTGCAGCCGGAAACGATGCGCAATTTGCTCGCCTGGCCAATATATTGGGCCGCTCCGAATGGGCGGCGATGCCTCAATACTCCACTAATGCCGCCCGCTTGACAAACAAGGAGACGCTGATCGCAGAAATATCCCTCATCTTGAAAACCGGGACGCGCGAGCATTGGGTGCAGTTGCTTCAACAGGCTGGTGTGCCTTGCTCGAGTTACAACTCTATTCCGGAGGCGATCGCTTCGCCCCAGGTGCAACAGCAAGGCATCATAAAGCACTCTTGCAAGACCCATCGCGTAACGGTTTGCCTGCCATTCACAATTGACGGCCACCGGCCGGGCAGCCTCGAAGAAGCGCCGTCGCTCGGTCGGGACAATGGCCTCTTGGCCATCTGACTTTAAGCATTATCACAACTAGAAAGAACGGAGACAAGCTATGAAATTCATGATTGGATTGCTGCACGCCCTGCTATTGTTCGGCGCGACTCAGGCCATCGGGGAACCTTCCTGGAAACCTTCACGCCAGTTGCACGTCATCGTGCCATTTTCGCCCGGCGCGGCCGCCGATACGACCATTCGCATCGTTAGCGAGCAACTCGCTGCAGCATTGAACCAGGCGGTCGTCGTGGAGAACCGCGGCGGGGCGGCGGGGGTAATAGGAACGCGGGCCGGCGCGGCGTCGCCGCCCGATGGCTATACGCTGATAGGCGGCTCGGATCCCCCGTTCACGATTATTCCGCATCTTCAGGAAGTGCCTTACGATCCATTGAAGGCCTTTAGCCATGTGGCACTGGTCGCCGACGTACCTTTATTCCTGGTCGTAAGGAAAGACTTGGCTGTCAATGACGTGCGGGAACTCATGGCTCTGGCCGACAAGAAGCCAGGTGTATTGACGATAGGCTCTTCCGGCAACGGATCTTCGGGACATTTGGCCGCCGAGTTGTTCAAGATGAAGGCTCATGTGAACATGCTGCATGTTCCGTACAAAGGTCAAGTTGCGGCCGTGTCGGATGTGCTTGCAGGCAGGGTCGATGCAACATTCAGTTCGCTTGGCCCCGTTCGGCAACACGTCGAGGCCGGAAATCTCAAGATGCTGGCGGTCTCCACTTCAAAACGTTTTATCGGCCTGCCGGACGTGCCTACCGTTGACGAATCGGGAGTTCCAGGTTTTGACATTGCCGTCTGGGTGGGTTTTTCCGCGCCCGCGGGGACGCCGGAAAAAGCGATAGAGCGTATCAACGGGGAGATCAACCAGATTCTCGAGTCTCCGCAGATCAATAACAAGCTGACCGCCATGGGGTATGTGCCGGTCATGGGTACAGCCTCGGACATGGCGCGCCGGATCGAAAAGGACTACAAGCGCTTTGGGCAGTTGATCAGGGACGCAAAAATCTCGACGGATCAATAACCATTGCTTAGATATGGACGGCATGGCGCGCCGATAGGCCGCCCGGCGTCGCCTTTTTCGTTCGCTGGTTCGACAGATGGATATTGTCGCGTTCAATTGCGCGGCCGCCGTTCACTGCCGCGATCCAGTTTTCCGTGGTGGTGACAGCGGCAAAACTCGAGTGAAATACCGTGCTGAATACTCGATGTATTTCCTCGGCGCTGGCGCTGCCCGCGGCATTCTCGTAGGATGGCGCGCCGGCCGCATCGGCCAGGAACTCGACATTCAACCCGTCATGCGAAGCATGATAGATCGTGGCTGCGCAGCAATTGTGCGTCATGTATCCGACAACCGCGAGGGTGTCGATGGCCTTTTCCGCAAGCCATTGAGCCAGGCCAGTTCCGGTGAAGGCGCTTGCCATGCTTTTGTTCACCCGGTGGTCCGCGCGGCGTTCCGCGACGAGAGGGTGGAGTTCCCAGCCGGCGGATCCCTTGGCGAACAAGGGTGCATCCTTGGGCGCATCGTGCTGAACGACGATAACGGGAATACTTGCTGCGCGAGCCGCATCCATTGCGAGCCCGATATTGAACAGGGAGGTCTGCACGGGTGGATGCTCAATGAGCAGCTTGCCGGTGACATATTCGTTTTGCACGTCGATGACGACCAGGGCGCGGCGGGGGGAAACAGACATTTTGTTCTCCTGACATAGGTGGATGATTCGGGAACCGGACTTATTGCCCGGTAGTCGAAATTGTCCATTCGTTATGGATTGCCAGACATTGGCCTGAAGGCATATATTCGATAAAATCGGGCCATGAGAACATTCGCCCGCCAAGATCGATATAAAGTCGCTGTCATCGCATTTGACGGCATCACGCCGTTTCACCTGTCGGTGCCATGCCTGGTCTTCGGATCCCGATGCATAGGTCCCGGGGCGCCGGTTTTCGACGTACGTGTCTGCGCTGGCGCCGGCGTGCCATTAAGCACGTCGGCGGGTTTCGACATAGTCGTCAAGCATGATCTTTCCGTGGTGGATGCGGCCGATATTGTGATCATGCCCACCTGGCATGACGATTGCCGCGAGGCGCCGCATGCCCTTCTTGAGGCGCTGCGCGGCGCCCACGCGCGCGGCGCCCGGATAATGGGCTTATGTCTTGGCGCATTTCCTTTGGCGCAAGCCGGCTTGCTGGATGGCAAGTCCGCATCGACCCACTGGGCCTATGCCGCAACCTTGTCAGAGCGGTACCCCAAGGTGCGGGTCGATCGTGATGCGCTTTATGTCGATGAGGGGGATGTGCTCACATCCGCGGGTGTTGCGGCGGGCCTGGACTGCTGCCTGCATCTGTTGCGGCAGTTGTGCGGCGCCGAAATTGCCAATCAAATTGCCCGCCGGCTGGTGATCGCGCCGCAGCGCCAGGGCGGGCAGGCGCAGTTCATCGAGCGGCCGTTGCCAGTATCCGGCAGCGACCATCGGTTTTCCGAGGCGCTCCGGTGGGTGGCGCATCGCCTGGAGCAGGCGCACAGCATCGATTCGCTCGCCCAGCGCGCCGCGATGAGCCGGCGCAACTTTACGCGCCATTTTCGTCAGGCGACAGGGACGTCTTTCAAGCAGTGGCTTCTGAACGAGCGGCTGTCACACGCACAACGCATGCTGGAAACCAGTGATGCGTCTGTCGAGGTCGTGGCGCAAAAGGCGGGCTTCGGGTCGGCGCTCTCGCTCAGGCAGCATTTTCGGACGGCTTTTCAAACGTCGCCCATGGCGTACCGGAAATCGTTCCGTTCGAATGCGCAGGCCGAGGCAGCCCATTCGACCGCCTGAAACGGCTCCATGATGTTCCGGAAAGCACGGGCGCTGAACCGCCGATCGATGGCAGCCGCAAGTTTCACTGGCCCTTCAGCAATAGATCGCGCGTAAATGCCTCGGCAACGTCGCTGACTCGATGACTGCATTCTTCCGTCAGTTTCACGTCGCCCGAAGCGATGGCTCGCGACAGATCGGCATGCGAACTTCCAACTTCTTCCAGATTATTGAAGCGGCGGTAATGCATGAAATAAAAGCGCTGGGAAAAGGTATGCAGAGGCGCCAGGGACCGCGCTGCGTATGGGTTGCGCGCAAACTGCGCGACATAGCGCTTGGTTTCGAAATGGAATTGCAAATACGCGAACACATCGCCCCTGTGGCCTGCGGCTTCGATGGAATCGGCCACTTCTATAAGGTAGCGGCGCTCGTCTTCAAGCGCCGACCTCGCGGCCCGCATCGATACCAGGGCCTCCAGTGCGCGACGCGTTTCAAGCACCAGCAACTGGTCCTGGATGGATGTGGTGGAGATCATGATGCCGGCGCGCTGCAACACTGTGATCAATTGGTCGGACGCCATGCGTTGCAAGGCTTCGCGCACCGGAGTGCGGCCTATTCCTACCAGATCCGCCAGGTCACTTTCCTTCCAGATGGAGCCTGGGGCCAGCTCCAAAGTTACAAAGCGCTTCTCGAGTTCGCGATGCGCAATCTCGACTAAAGACTCTTTTTTTATCTCTCTTGCTTTGGCGGACTGAAGGAATGTGCGGTCACTTGTTATGGGCATTTGTATAGTTCCGGACATCTGCTGATATTAGCATGCAGATGTGCCGCATCTGGAGCCGCAGCGTATTGCACACGTGTGCATTGCATGCTACGATCCGGCCACCTACTCGGGTCAATATACCTCGGCGCCTTCTCTTCGCTAGGCCCCGGCACTGAAGGAAACTATGAATCCAACAGCTCTCGCAAGCCTCGAAGCCCGTCAAATCCTGGACTCTCGCGGACGCCCTACGATAGAAGTCGACGTTGTATTGTCCGACGGCAGCCATGGGCGCGCGGCCGTGCCCTCTGGCGCGTCGACCGGGACGGCGGAGGCGCATGAACTACGCGATGGCGATCCTGCGCGATACGCAGGCCTTGGCGTGCTGAAGGCCGCGGCGAACGTCAATACCGAGATATTTCACGCCCTCCAGGGGATGGACACGCTTGATCAACGGCGGCTCGATGACACCCTGCGGGAAGTCGACGGCACGCCGCAGCTGAAGCGCCTGGGCGCGAACGGCATTCTGGGCGTATCCATCGCAGCCTGCCGGGCAGCTGCAACATCCCTGAAGCAACCGTTATATGCGCGCATCGCCGAACTGGCCGGCAATCCCGCGCCACAGATGCCGCTGCCCATGGTCAATATCCTTAGCGGAGGCCTGCACGCGGGCCGCGGCATGGATGTACAGGACTTTCTGGCGATTCCGGCATCGGCGTCGTCGGTCGAAGACGCCATACACATCGCATCGAAGGTTCGCAATGCTGCGGCACAGGTGTGCGCGCAGGAAGGTATTCCAACACTGCTGGCCGACGAGGGTGGCCTCAGCCCCGGCTGCCAGGATGGCGATCACGCCTTGCGCCTCATGATCCGAGCCATAGAGGCGGCGGGCCTGAGGCCGGGCCTCGATGTACTGATCGCCATTGATGTCGCCGCGGCGTCCCTGCAACAAGCAGACAGCACGTATCGCCTCGCGCGCGAGGGCAAGACGCTGGATGCCGATGACATGATCGCGATGATGGAAAGATGGGTGCATGATTACCCGGTCGTCTCGATCGAAGACGGCCTGGGCGAAGAGGATTGGGATGGCTGGGCAGCGTTGACCACGCGGCTTGGGCGGCGTGTGCAACTGGTGGGCGACGATCTGTTCACCACCAATATGCAACGCTTGCGCAAGGGGATAGACCGCCACGCGGGCAACGGCATTCTGGTCAAGGTCAACCAAAACGGCACGCTGACCGGCACGCTGGACACCCTTGCCCATGCCAGGTCCAAGGGCTACACCGCCATCATTTCGGCACGCTCGGGCGAAACCGAAGATCCGTTCATCGCCGATCTGGCGGTTGGCACATCGGCAGGGCAAATCAAAATCGGATCGCTGCGCACGTCAAGCACGGTCTGCAAGTACAACCAGCTGTTGCGCATCGAAGCGGCCACCGGCTTTCCTTATAGCGGCATCGGCGCACTCAACGGGAAAGGCGCCTGATGGCTACGCCCGACGCACCCGATCCGCGGCTGGTGGATTTTCTTCGCGCCAGTGGCCTGTGTCCGGCCGGCAGTGACGCCACATGGACGCCTCTGACCGGCGGCGTGTCGTCCGACATATGGCGCGTCGATCTTCCCGACCGCAGGCTTTGTGTCAAGTGCGCACTACCCAAGTTGAAAGTGGCGCGCGACTGGCATGCGCCCACGGCTCGCAACACTTACGAATGGGCCTGGATCCAGTTTGCATCGGCCCACGCTCCGGGCTGTACCCCGCAACCCCTGGCCCACGACCGCGAGTTGGGCGCGTTCGCGATGGAATTCATTCCACCCGACACCCACCCGGTGTGGAAGGACCAGCTCCTGGCCGGACAGGTCCATATTGATAGCGCTCGCCGTGTCGCAAGGATTCTGGGCCATTTGCACAGCGCCTCCACACGGCTCGCCGAGCTGCCGTCCCGGTTCGACTCTGATGACATTTTTTATCCAATACGGCTGGAGCCCTACCTGGTCGCAACGGGCGAACTGCATTCCGACCTGAAATCCAGGCTCAACCAGATCGCCGACGAAACACTCGCGACCCATATTGCGCTCGTCCACGGCGACGTCAGCCCCAAGAATATCCTCATCGGGCCGCGGGCGCCCGTCTTTCTGGATGCCGAGTGCGCCTGGTTCGGGGACCCTGCTTTCGATCTGGCATTTTGCCTGAACCACTTCCTGCTCAAATGCATACCGCAACGCGCGCACACGCATCGTCTGCTCGAGTGCTTCAGCATCTTTACCGAGGCCTATCTGGCCCAGGTTGACTGGGAAGCGCCTGCGGAGCTTGAAGCGCGTGCCGCCAGGCTGTTGCCCGCCTTGTTTCTTGCGCGTATCGACGGCAAGTCGCCCGTGGAGTATGTAAACGACGAAGCAGACAGGCAGCGGGTTCGCCAGGCCGCAAGGCCGTTGATAAAGTCAGCGCCGACCAGGCTGGCACAGGTCGCGGCTGCTTGGCGCGAGGCACTGGCATGCGCAATGAGCACGTAAAAGACGTCACGATAAAGGACATTGCCCAGCATCTCGGCATTTCGCATCCGACCGTGTCGCGTGCTTTGCGCGATCATCCGTCCATACGAGCCGAGACCAGGCTGGCGGTCAAAGAAGCCGCCAGGCAGCTAGGCTATATCGCCAATTCCGGTGCCCGGACGCTGAGCCGGACACGCAGTGAACTGGTCGGTGTGATTTTTCCCGACGTGCAAAACGATTTCTATAGCCGCACCATGTCGACGCTGGCTTCAATGTTTCTGGAGCGCGGATTCAAGTTGGTATTGGCGACATCGGAAGACAGCGCCGAAACCGAATTCAAGCATATACAGAGCCTGCGCGAGGCTCGTGTCGCAGGAGTGATCATCGCTCCCACGGCGAATCTCAAGAACGAGTCGGTCGAACTCCTGCGGTCCATCCCCACCGTGCAGCTATTGCGGAGTCATCCCCTATTGGAGTGCTCCATTATCAAACTGGACGAGCGTAGCGGCATCGCCACGGCGATGGAGCATCTTATTGAGAAAGGCCATTCCCGGATCGGATTTATCGGAGGCTCGGGCACTCTCAGCACTGGCGTCGATCGCGCGGCCGGTTATATCGATGCCCTGCAAGGCCACGGCATCCCCCTCATGCGCGCTTTGTTGCGCCAAGGACCGCCACGCCCGCATTTCGGCTACCAGGCCATGTCCGACATGCTGTCGATGAAGGCGCCCCCCTCGGCTGTGGTCATGGCAAGCTCGGAACTCACTTTGGGCGGCATCGAGGCCATCCAGGAACGCAAGATCAGCGTACCCGCCGACCTGGCCTTGATTGCCTACCATGACCCGGCCTGGTTCAAGCTGTGGGGCGCCGGGATCACATGCCTGCGGCTTCCCATCGAGCAAATGGCGGCGGCCGCAGCGATGCGCCTGTTGAACCAGATCCTGGCAGACGCCAAGAGCCCCATGTGCGCCGGCTCTGAAACGTTGGATGCAGATACTCCTTTTGCATCGCAACTGGTAGTGCGCGGCACCACCTGACGCTCGCTCCCCCTTCACTTCGATTTTTTAGGGGGCTCAACTCTTGACTTTAGATATATCACAGATATAATTTAGACGTATCAAAGACAAGATGCGCCTGAAGAGCGCATTCCATAACTCTGGAGACAAACATGACTATTACCCGTCGCACACTCTTAAAGGCTGCGTCCGCAGCCGCTGCCACATCCGTCATCGGTGTGCCCGCGCTGGCCTTGGCCGAGAAAAACCACAAATGGAAAGTCCAGGTCTTGTGGGGAGCCGGCGAAGACACCTACAAAATGTTCCAGACTTTCTGCGACAACATCAAGAAGAACACTGGCGGCCGCCTTGAAATTACCCCGTTCTCGGCGGGCGCCATCGTAGGCACGTTTGAAACGCTGGATGCCGTTGGGCAAAATGTGCTGCAAGGGCACTCGACCTATCCCGGCTATTTCGCCGGCAAAGAACCCGCGCTGGCGGTGATCGGTGATTTTGCCTTCGGATACCAGGAACCCATGCAGCAGAATGCCTGGTTGAACGAGAAAGGCGGCATGGAAATGATGCGTACGGCCTACGACAAGTTCAATGCGTATACCGTAGGCTGCACATGGTGGGGCGTGGAATCGCTGGTATGCAAGGTACCGGTCCGCCGGCCTGAAGATTTCAAGGGGCTGAAGCATCGCGGAGCCCAGGGACTGGCTGCCGAAACGATCGCAAGAATGGGCGCGTCAATTGTCGTGATTCCTGGCGGAGAGGCCTATTCCGCGCTCGAAAAGGGTGTTGTCGACACCGTCGACTGGTCGACCTTGTCGGTCAACAACAAGATCGGCTTCTTCGAAATTGCCAAGTTCGCCACCTATCCCGGCTTCCACTCCATGCCCATCCAGGACTTCACCGTCAATAAAACGGCCTGGAATGCGCTGCCGGACGACGTCAAGGCCATCGTCGAGAAAACGTGGGCCGATTTTTCACAATATCAGGTCAAGACCATTGCGGAAAACGACGTGGTCGTCGCAGAGGAAGTCCAGAAGAAAGGCGTGGAACTTATCGCGTGGAGCGACGAAGACCGCGGCCGGGCCCGCGGGATGGCTCATGAGGTATGGAGCGACTGGGCAAAGAAGAGCCCTCTTGCCAAGCAAGCGGTCGAGTCGCAGCAGGCTTATCTGCGTGAACTGAAACTACTGGCCTGATCATCATGCATTCATTCGTACACATCATTGGTCGTGTGAACGAGTGGGTAGGGCGGGCGGCCGGCCTGCTCATCCTGCTCGTGGTCTTCATCATTGCGCGCGAAGTCATCGCACGCAGCGTGTTCCACTCGCCGTCCCTATGGGCCGATGAATCCATGACCTATATCGCGGGATTCGTTTATGTACTGGGTGGCGGATACGCCCTGCTGCACCGGCGCCATGTCACCGTCGACATCGTCTATGGACTTCTAGGATGGCGTGGCCGCCGTGTTTGCGACGTGCTCGCCTTCGTTCTGTTCACGGCCTATTGCCTGACGCTGATCTGGTTCGGGTGGGACATGGCGATGACCTCGCTGGGGCAAGGCGAAACATCGGGCACGCTGTGGAATCCCCTTATTTGGCCGGTCAAATTCGCGATACCTCTGGGCGGCCTCCTGCTGCTTCTGCAAGGCATAGCGAATCTTGTCCAGGATTTCTCCTCCAGGCCGTAATCGCCGCTATCTACCCTACATAACAAGCAAGGCTCCTCATGTCCTTAGGTTACCTCACGCTTCTCGTATTCGGAGCGCTGATCAGCGCCCTGATCGTCGGCCTGCCGATTGCCTTCTCGACCGGCGCCATTGCCGTCGTCATGGCGGTATGGCTCTTCGACCTCAACACGCTCAACATTATTGTCAGCCGCGTTTTTACCCTGATGGGCAACAACATCCTGTTGGCGGTCCCTCTCTTCATCCTTATGGCCAGCATCCTGGAGAAAGCCGGGATTGCCGAAGATATTTTCAAGGCGGCTTATATCTGGTCGGGAAAAATCCGCGGCGGCCTGGCCGTTGCGGTCGTCATCTCCTGCGCGCTCATGGCTACGATGGTCGGTGTCATTGGCGCGGAAATCGTCACGATGGGCGTCGTTGCCTTGCCCGCCATGCTTAAACGCGGATACGGCAAATCGCTGACGCTCGGATCCATATGCGCAGGCGGTGGACTCTCGACCTTGATCCCGCCCAGCGTCGTGTTCATTATGTATGCCTTGACGGCCGGTACATCGATCGGCCAGTTGTACATGGCCGGTGTCTTCCCTGGACTGTTGCTGGCCAGCCTGTATATTGGCTACATCATCCTGATCAGCTACCTGAAGCCGGAAATCGCGCCCAGCGCACCGCCCGAAGAATTGAATATATCTTTCGTCGAGAAACTGGCTTACCTGAAGAACCTGGTTCTTCCCGGCCTCGTCGCGTTCTCCGTGCTGGGTTCGCTCTACCTGGGGTGGGCAACACCTACCGAAGCGGCCGGCATAGGCGTCGTGGGCGCGCTGATCGCAGCCATCATAAACCGGCGATTCACCTGGCGCGGCCTGTATCTGGCGGTGATCGACACCACCAAGGTCACGTGCATGCTGTATTGGCTGTTCTTCGGGGCATCGGTGCTGGTGGGCGTCTACACCATGGCCGGCGGGACGGCATACCTGAAGGAACTGCTGCTGGATCTGCCTGGCGGACGGTGGGGCGTGCTGATCACCATGAATCTCATCTGGATCGTGCTCGGCTGCGTCATCGACTGGATCGGCATCCTGCTTCTGACCGCTCCGGTGTTCGTACCCGTAGCGATTGCATTGGGCTTCGATCCCATCTGGCTTGGCGTGCTGTTCTGCATGAACATGCAAATCAGCTATATATCCCCACCCTTTGGCCCCGCGGCGTTCTACCTCAAGGGCGCGGCGCCCGACAACATTTCGATAGGCGATATCTTCAAATCCGTCTGGCCGTTCCTGGGCCTGCAGCTTGTAGCGCTTGGGCTGGTGATGGCCTTCCCCGCCATCGCCTTGTGGCTGCCACAAACCATGTTAGCGAGGTAATGATATGTCTTACTCTCACAGCATCTCGGCGGAGGCTGCTGTCCGCGATGACCGCCCGCGCTCCGTCCTGGAAACCGACGTGCTGGTCGTCGGCGGCGGCGCCGCAGG
>LNAP01004475.1_pt2 | contig 19491 bp, 22 predicted proteins | sample 602601 | NCBI WGS metagenome assembly LNAP01 (sample SAMN02440304, study PRJNA202911) | soil metagenome | biome: Subtropical and temperate rainforests or woodlands; isolation source: soil samples (1 kg each in a 20% v/v slurry with milli Q water) were... ...
TTTGTTCCAGTCGGGTTCTTCGTTCGACCAATGGTGGTCGTCGTCACTGGAACGTTTTAACTTTGCACGGTTCTTATCCGTGTCGCTTGTAGGAACACCCATTAAATGACTACTCAAATCCACACCCAGGATGCTATCCGCACCCTAACCAACGCTTTTGCCCCAATGAACTGCCTGATCATGGCCGCTCGCAAAGGCTGCTTCAGCTTCACACTGGTCAACGAACACGGCATCGCTCGTCACAGCGAACGCCTGTACCCCGATCAATACTCCAGCGCCGAGCCGCTGCAGGCTGTGATCGAGCGTACCCGTCAGGCACTGGTTGCCTGATACGCCGCAAAGGCTGAAAACCTCAGAAGCCTCGCTGAAAAGCGGGGCTTTTTATTGCCCGATATTTCTGTTTTCGCGCCCGCCGCGTAAGCACTAACCGATATAACGGTTATAACTGGCTGCCGGAAATATTTTAAAAACAGTCCTTTACAGCGCGAATATGACACTACACTTCAACTCAAGCGGCCTGAGCCGCTTCCGGCGAGCCTGATTCGATCCACCCGCTGCCAACGCTACCTTCAGGACTCGCCGACCACTTCATGTTCGAGGGTTTTATGGGTATCGCTGCCAGCGAACTGTGCCGCTATGTGATACGTCCGACATTGATCTACCTTGGGCGCCATAGCGCAACCGCCGAATCCCTGCTGCTGGGCATCGCCGCCAGTCAGTCAGCCTTGGGCTCCGCCCTGCACGATCGCCGTGGACACGGCCTGTACCGAATCGCCGAACCCCGCCACCAGGCACTCTGGGACCATTACCTGGCACTTGATCCGGAGCGCGCCAGCCTGGTCCGCGGCCTGGCCAGCCAGCATGCTTTCCTGAGCGGCCCGCACCTCGAACTGACCGTCAACCTGCGTTATGCCACCGCCATCGCCTGGCTGCTGGTCGAAGAACAGAACACTCCGCTTCCCGAAGCAGACGACCTGCTGGGAATGGCCCGCATCTGGCGCCAGACCTTCCAGCCTCAAGGACGCCTGAGAGACTTCACCTATGCCTGGCAAACCTGTGTTTCACCATTGAATCAGGTTGCCTGCTAATCCCCCCCTTTTCCGAAGATCGCGCAACACGCCGCGATTTGGTCGGATTGTCCTACAAAACCGCTCTAAATCAAGGCATACAGCCTATGGCGCTGGGACGAAAATGTTGGTAATTTTCGGCCCGGTGATCACCAAGAGTTCTAATAATGAAAAAAGTAATGCTCAAAACCACCCTTAGCCTTGCCGTTGCCGTGGCCTCCACCCAAATCTTCGCAAGTGGCTTCGCCCTCAATGAGCAAAGCATCAGCGGAATGGGGACAGGTTTTGCCGGGCGATCTTCTTCTGCCGACGACGCTTCCACCGTTTTTGGCAACCCTGCCGGTATGTCTCGCCTCAAGCGCGAACAAGTAACCGGTGGCGTTGCATTTATTGACGCACACACAGACATCAGTGATGCCAGTTCCCGCCCTAATGGTGGCTCCAACAAAGGTGACATGGTCCCTTTCATGGGCGTCCCTATGGGTTACTACGTCAAGCCTATCGACGATCATTGGGCATTCGGTCTCGGTGTATACGCACCGTTCGGCCTGGTGACCGACTATGAGAACAACTTTGCCGGTCGTTACTTCGGTAGCAAGAGCGAAGTCAAAATCGTCACCCTGCAGCCAACCGTCAGCTATGCCTTCAACGACAAGGTGTCGATCGGTTTCGGTCCGACCATCAACCGTATTGACGGCACTCTGGAATCGAACCTGTCGGCAACGCAGGCCCGTCCAGACGGCAAGGTCAAGATCGAAGGTGACGACACTGCGCTTGGCTACAACTTCGGTATCCTGGTTCAAGCCACCGATAGCACTCGCGTCGGCCTGACCTATCACTCGAAAGTGAAATACAAGCTCGAGGGCAACACCAAGGTCAACTACCAACTCTTCGCGCTGCAGGGTCAGAACCCGAGCCAGAAGTACGACGCGTCGCTGGACATCACCACGCCTGAATCGGTCGACTTCTCGTTGACTCATAAGCTGGACGACCAATGGACGCTCTACGCCGGTAGCACCTGGACTCGCTGGAGCCGCCTGAAAGAGATCTCCGTCGAGAACGAAGGCGTTCCAGCGGCCCTGCGCCCTCAGTTTGGCACCATCACCGAAGAACAGAACTGGCATGACACCTGGGCTCACGCCATCGGTGCTTCGTATCAAGTGAACAAGCAATGGGTCCTGCGTACCGGTTTCTCCGTCGATCAGGCGCCGACCAACAACGAGAACCGTTCCCCACGCATTCCGACTGGCGATCGCAAGATTTTCAGCCTGGGCGCCGGCTGGAGCCCGACCGACGACCTGACCATCGACGTCGCGTATTCGTACCTGGTCGAAGAGTCGGTCAAGATCAACGAGACCAACGCTCGCAACCAGAACTACACCGCCAAGTATGAAAACTCGGCAAACGGTTTCGGTGTGGGTGCAACCTACCGCTTCTGATGACTCACGGCGAGCCTGAACCGCTCGCCGCTTGAATCAAAAAAGCCCCGCGCTCTTGTACAGAGGCGGGGCTTTTTAGTGGGTATCGATCAGGGCTGCGAGGCCAGTGCTTTCTCCACCGCCTCGATAAACTCGGGGTCATCAGGCTTGGTCAGGCTGGAAAAATTGGCGATCACTTTGCCCTTGCGATCGACCACGTATTTGTAGAAGTTCCACTTCGGCGCATCACTCTGCGCAGCGAGCACCCGGAACAGGTGGGTCGCGTCGTCACCGCGGACTTTCTGCGGTTCGGTCATGGTGAAGGTCACACCGTAATTGACGTAGCACACCTTGGCGGTCTCTTCGCCGTCCTTGGACTCCTGCTTGAAGTCGTTGGAAGGCACACCGATTACCTCCAGGCCCTGGCCCTTGTAACGCTGGTTCAGCGCCTCAAGGCTTTTGAACTGGGGGGCGAAACCGCAAAAGCTGGCGGTATTGACCACCACCAGCGGTTTACCGGCAAAGCGCTGACACAGGTCGATGGATTCCTTGGCGCGCAGCTTGGGCAACGAGCCTTGCAACAGCTCCGGGCACTCGGTGGCTTGTGACAATCCGGTAAACGCCACCAGTAACGCGGGAACGGCCAGCCAGCGCATCAGCATGTCCATACCTCCTTGAAAAGTCGCCTGAAACGAACTTACTCGCCCTCACCTCGTGCTAGCAAGCACCCATACCCAATTGCATCAACGCCAGCCCGCCCTGATGCCAACCCCACCACGCCAACGCCAGCAGTAACACGCCGCCCGTTGCCACGGCGATCCGCGGCCAGAGGCTGTTCATGTCGCACTCATCCGGGTTTGCAGGCGCGCCACCGGCCGCTCACGCACCGGCCAGTTCAGGGCAGCCGCCAACAGACTCAAGAGAATCGCTACCTGCCAGATCAAGTCATAGCTCCCGGTCCGGTCATACACCACCCCGCCCAACCAGCCACCCAGGAATGATCCGAGCTGGTGGAACAGGAAAACAATCCCACCGAGCATGGACAGATTTCGCACGCCAAACAAGGTCGCCACGGTGCCGTTGGTCAATGGCACCGTCGACAGCCACAGGAAGCCCATGGCCATGCCAAACAGATACGCCGTGGTCGTCGTCACCGGCGCCCACAGAAACAGGACAATGACCACGGCCCGCAGTAAATACAGGCCGGTGAGCAAACGCGGCTTGGACATCCGCCCGCCGAGCCAGCCCGCCGTGTAAGTACCGAAGATGTTAAACAAGCCGATCAGCGCCAGCACCGTCGTGCCGACCGTGGCGGGCAAATGCTGATCCACCAGATACGCCGGCAAGTGCACGCCGATGAACACGACCTGGAAACCGCAGACAAAAAAGCCGAACGACAGCAGCCAGAAGCCCGAATGGGAACAGGCTTCACGCAAGGCTTCGGAGAGGGTCTGTTCATGACCGAAAACTGGCAACGGCTTGTCCTTGAGCATGCTCACCAGCGGCACGATCAGCGCGACCAGCAGGCCCAGCGCCAGCAATGCCGCCGACCAGCCGAGCCAACCGATCAAACCCAGCGTGCCAGGCACCATCGCGAACTGGCCAAAAGAGCCGGCTGCGCTGGCGATGCCCATGCCCATGCTACGTTTCTCTGGGGGTACCACGCGGCCAACCACGCCCAGGATCACCGAAAATGAGGTGCCCGACAGCCCGATACCGATCAACAGGCCCGCGCTCAACGACAGGGTGACCGCCGAATCGGACAACCCCATGAACAGCAGGCCCATCGCGTAGAGCACGCCGCCGATCAGCACCACTTTCGCCGCGCCGAAGCGGTCGGCCAGCGCACCGGTGAAGGGCTGCGCCAGCCCCCAGATCAGGTTTTGCAGGGCGATGGCAAAGGCAAACGTCTCACGCCCCCAGCCAAATTCGGCACTCATCGGCGCCAGGAACAACCCGAAGCCGTGTCGCACGCCCAGAGACAACGCAAGGATCAGCGCACTCCCCACTAAAACCCAACCGCAAGTACGCCACATCGATGTCATTCTTATTCTCCGGTAGCGGGTATATACCCGCTTAAGATCGGAAAAACCGGCGTCACGCCAGTTCGTCCAGCAACTTCAGCAAAATTTCGCGTTTTTCGGCACCCAGTCGATCAACCAGTCGCTGCTGCGCCGCCTCCCAGGCTGGCAACGCCGCGGTCAAACGCTCAGCGCCAGCCTCGGTCAGCTTGACGATGCGATTGCGCATGTCTTCGCCCTCGACCAGCCTGACCAGGCCTTCGCCCTCCAGCACTCGCAGATTACGACCGAGGGTACTGCGGTCCAGGCCCATGGCCTCCGCCAGGACGGAAATACTCGGTTCATTCAGACGCTGCAGATTGCACAGCAAAGAATACTGGGCAACGTTGATTCCGAAGCCGTCGAGAGCGCCGTCGTAATGCCTGCTGACGCCACGGGCGGCGCGACGCAGGTTGATGCATAAACATTGGGATTCGAGCATGGTGCGTGTATATACCCGCGGTTAAATGAAAGCAAATTTTTAAAACATGTTACCCGTAGGAGCAAGCGGTGCGGCGATCCTACAAAACTAATGCAAGCCCTACGATCACCGTCATTTCCAGCAACTCTAGCAATGCACCGGCCGTATCGCCCGTGGTCCCGGCCAGTCGCCGCAGCATCACCTGTCGCAACCAAAAGAAGACCAGTAAAGCGATTACCAACGCCAAAACACCGCCGAGACCTGCAATCAGCACACACGCCAACGCACTGACCGCCAGCACCCACTTGCCCGCCAATCGCGGAAGATGATCGGCCAGTGCCTGCCCCAAACCACCGGCCCGCACATAGGGCGTGGTCAGGAACAACCCCAGCAACGCGGCACGGCCAATCAACGGAACGACGATCAGGAAAACGCTGTGTTGTTGCTCGATCAATGCCAGCAGCGCAGCGAACTTGAGCAGCAACACCAGCACCAGCGTCACCACCGCGATCGGACCGCTGCGCGGGTCTTTCATGATCGTCAGCGTGCGTTCACGGTCGCCGAATCCACCGAGCCAGGCGTCGGCGCTATCGGCCAGACCGTCGAGGTGCAACGCTCCGCTGAGCAATACCCAAACCGTCAGCAACAGCGCTGCGTGCAGTATCAAAGGCGTGCCGAGCAACAGCCAATTCAGCGCCCACAAGATCGCGCCAAACAGCAGCCCCACCAACGGATAAAACAGCAGGGAGCGCCCCAACTCCTCGGGCGCCGGCATGCCCGGCAGACGAATCGGCAGACTGCTCAAAAATTGCAGGGCGATCCAGAACGGCAACATGATCAGATCGCTTCCTTGAGGATGACGCCAGTCTCGATGCTCAGAGAAAACAGCGCACCATGGCCGACTTCAACGTTCAGCAACTGCTCACGTGGCAAGCCCCGCGCCTGCGCCAGCAACAAACGCATGACGCCGCCATGGCTGATCAGCAAAACACGTTCGCCCGCATACGCCGCATGCAACCGGGCGACAGCCGCCAATACCCGCGTCGAAAAATCCTCGACCCGCTCCCCTTGAGGTGGCGTAAACGAATAAGGGTCAGCCCAGAACAGGCCCAGCGCTTCGGCATCGGTTTGCATCAACGCCAACGCGCTCTGCCCTTCCCACGCACCGAAATGCAGTTCCTGCAGATCCTTATCCAGCTGCACGGGCAAGCCCAGTTGCGCCCCGAGCTCTTGCGCGAACCGCGCACAACGTTGCAACGGCGAACTGACCAGACGATCCCAAGGCCCCTGCTCGACCACCGCCGCGCGCATCTGCGCCCAACCTGTGTCGGTCAACGCGTCGTCGAGGCTGCCGCGCAGGCCGCCACCGAGTTCGGTTTCGCCGTGGCGCAACAGATCAAGGCGCAAAGTCATGCCGGACGATCCGCCACGGCCGCTTCGGCGAACGTCGCCATTTGTCCGTGAAGGTCGCACGCCAGGCGCAGCAGCGGCACGGCCAACGCAGCGCCGCTGCCTTCACCCAGACGCAGGCCGAGGTCGAGCAACGGTTCGGCGTTCAAGGTTTCCAGCACATGACGATGACCCGGCTCGGCGCCGCGATGACCGAACAACAGCCACGGGCGGCAGTCAGGATTCAGGCGCACCGCCACCAACGCGGCAACGCTGCAAATGAACCCGTCGACCAGCACTGCGATGCCTTCCTGGGCACACGCCAGGTACGCGCCGACCAACGCTCCAATTTCGAAACCGCCGAGGCTGAACAGTGTTTGCAGCGCGTCGTCACGCTGAGCGCGGTGCAAAGCCAAAGCGCGTTCGATGACCTGGGCTTTATGGCTGACACCCGCCGCGCTCAGGCCGGTGCCCGGCCCGGTCAAGTGCAGCACCGGGCAATCCAGCAACGCACAAGCCAACGCGCTGGCCGCCGTGGTATTGCCGATGCCCATTTCGCCACCGATGAACAACTGCGTACCGGCGGCGCTGGCACGCTGCACACTGTCACGACCGGCCTGCAAGGCGAGCGAGCCCTGCGCTTGAGTCATGGCGGGACCTTCAACAAAATTCGCGGTGCCTGCGCCGATGTTCAAGTGCCGCACGCCCGGCAGATTCAACGATGGCGTCACGGTCCCGAGGTCGACCACTTCGAGGGAAGCGCCGAGCTGGCGCGCCAGCACACTGATCGCCGCGCCACCGCTGACGAAGTTGTGCAGCATCTGCCCGGTGACTTCCTGGGGAAACGCCGACACGCCTTCGGCGACCACGCCATGGTCACCGGCAAAAATCGCAATCCACAACTGATCCAGGCTCGGTTTGACCTGCCCCTGCAACCCGGCCAATTGCACCGCTACCGACTCGAGCCGCCCAAGAGAGCCGGCGGGCTTGGTCAGCTGCTGTTGCCGTGCCTGAGCCTGTTCGACGGCTTGAGCGTCAACCGGCTTGCACGGGTTCAGCCACCAGGTTTGAGTCATAACGCAGTTCCTTTCAAGGTCAGGGGCAGGCCGGCGACGGTCAGGACGACTCGCTGACAGCGCTCGGCCAAGGCTTGATGCAGCCAACCGGCTTCATCGACATAGCGGCGAGTCAATGCACGACACCCATTCCGGTCTCGTTGCTGACAAAAATGATTTCACCCGGCAATTCGGCCAGGCAGTCCAGCAAGGCTTCGCGCTCGGCGGTCAGTCGCTCGGCGTCGTCGAGCATCAGCAGATTGGTCATCCACAGGGTCAGGCAATCCACCAGCAGGCAACGATCGGCGCGGGCGGATTCGCGCAGGACGCGGGCGAGTTCAACGGGCTCTTCGATCAGAGCCCACTCGGCCGGACGGCGTGCACGGTGATGGGCGACCCGTTCGTTCATTTCCCCGTCCAGGGGTTGGCTGGTGGCGATGTAGGTCACGCTCAGGTGGCTGTCGGACGCGAGTTTCTCGGCCAGGCGACTTTTGCCGGAGCGGGCACCGCCGAGGATCAGTTGCAGCATGGTTCATTCCTTTCAATCTTCGGTGACTGTGCCGGCCTCATCAAATCCCGCAGAGCTCACGAAGTAGCCGGGTATCCAGATGCTTCTCCACCAGATCCGCCAGACGTTCGATATCCCGCTCGCGCAACCCGTGGTAATCCACGTCCTGCACCTCCTGCAAACCCGCCCAACGCAACAGCGCACTGCACGCCGCAGGCGATTCGAACAGGCCATGCAGGTAGGTGCCGAAAATCTGTCCGTCGCCACTTTGCGCGCCGTCGCAACGACCATCGTCCAACTGCACGGCGGCATTTTCCAACGCGGGTCCGGTGGTCACGCCAGCATGAATTTCATAACCGCTGACTTCAGCGTTCTCCAGCGTCAGGCGCCCGCGCACATTGCGCAGTTGCTTCTCTTCTTCGAGCTGCGTTTCGAACGCCAACAAACCCAGACCGGCACTGGAGCCCGGCGCACCTTCGAGGCCCAACGGGTCGTGCACCTGCTCGCCGAGCATCTGCAGGCCGCCGCAAATCCCCAACACCTTTCCGCCATAGCGCAAATGCCGGGCGATGGCGGTGTCCCAGCCATTGGCGCGCAAATACGCGAGGTCGCTGCGCACGCTTTTCGAGCCGGGAAGAACGATCAGGTCAGCGGGTGGAATCGCCTGGCCGGGGCCGATGAATTGCAGGTCCACTTGCGGGTGCAGGCGCAGCGGATCGAAATCGGTGTGGTTGCTGATGCGCGGCAACACCGGCACAACGACCTTCAGCACCTCGTCGGCCTTGTCGGTCTGGCGTTGATCGATGCCGTCCTCGGCCTCAAGGTGCAGGTCCATCACGTACGGCAGCACGCCGATCACCGGTTTGCCGGTGCGCGCTTCCAGCCAGTCGAGACCGGGTTGCAGCAAGGCAATGTCGCCGCGAAAACGGTTGATGATGAAGCCTTTGATCCGCGCCTGCTCGGTGGGAGAAAGCAATTCCAGCGTGCCCACCAGATGTGCGAAAACGCCGCCGCGATTGATGTCGGCGATCAGCAGCACCGGGCAATCCACCGCCTCGGCGAACCCCATGTTGGCGATGTCGCCGGCCCGCAAATTGATCTCGGCCGGCGAGCCTGCGCCTTCGACCATCACCACCGGATACGCCGCGCTCAGCCGCTCATGGGACGCGAGCACCGCTTGCATGGCGATGGCTTTGTAGTCGTGATACGCAACCGCGTTCATCGTCGTGACAGCGCGCCCGTGAATGATCACTTGGGCGCCAGTGTCGCTGTTGGGTTTGAGCAGCACCGGGTTCATGTCGGTGTGCGGGTCGAGATAAGCGGCCTGAGCCTGCACCGCTTGTGCACGTCCGATCTCGCCACCGTCGGCGGTCACGGCACTGTTGAGCGCCATGTTCTGCGGCTTGAACGGCACGACGCGTACGCCCTGCCGCGTGACCCAGCGACACAGCGCCGTCACCAGTGTGCTTTTACCGGCGTCCGAAGTCGTGCCCTGCACCATCAACGTTGTCATCGGGTTTCCCTGGCGTAGGCGTCGAACGCTTGATCAAGTCGTGCCCAGTCGGCTTCTTCACCGGGCAGGCCGAACCGCAGGCTGCTGTTGTGGGTGAACAACCGCAGCAGAATGCCGTGGCGGGCCATGAATTCATGGAGTGCTTCGGCGTGTTCGGTGGTCAGCCACTGAAACAGGGCACAACCGCCCTGAGGTTTGAAACCGTGCTTTTCCAACAGTGCAGCCAAACGCTCGCTGGCCGCTTCGGTGCGCACACGCTGTCTGGCGTGGCCTTCGGTATCCTGCAGACAGGCTTGCCCCAACACGCGAGTCGGTCCGCTGACGGCCCAGGGCCCGACTTGTTCGGCGAGCAGCTTGAGCAGCTTGCGCTCCGCCAGCACGAACCCCAGCCGGACACCGGCCAGGCCAAAAAACTTGCCGAAGGAGCGCAACACGATCAAGCCGACCTGATGGGCGCACGGCGCCAGGCTCAGCTGTGGCGTGTTGTCCATGAACGCTTCGTCCACCACCAGCCAGCCACCGCGCTGGGCCAGTCTGGAATGCCAGTCGAGCAGACGGCTCGGGGTCAGGCTCAGGCCCGTCGGATTGTTGGGGTTGACCACCACCAGCACATCGAGACTGTCGAGGAAAAAGTCGACCTCTTGCTCCAGCACTTCACGCACGATGTAGCCGCTGCGGCGCCAGGCTTCGGCGTGCTCGGCGTAACACGGCGACAGCACGCCGACCTTGCCGACCCGGCGCAAACGCGGCAGCAACTGGATCGCCATTTGCGAACCGGCCACTGGCAGCACCTGCGCGGCACCGTAGTAATCGCAGGCGGCTTGTTCCAGTCCGTCATCGGTTTCCGGCAATCGCGCCCAGGCGCGCAACGGAATGTCGGGGACCGGAAACGGCCAGGGCGCGAGGCCGCTGGACAGATCAAGCCAATCAGCTTCGGCGATGCCGTATTCGAGCGCCGCCTTGCGCAACCGTCCACCATGCTCAAGCATAGAATTCAGCCCCCACGCAGAGAATCAGCAGCCATAACCATACCCCGCGCTGGACCAATTGCCAGCCTCGGTCGATGGAGTCGGCGTCCGCCGGCGCGCCCTCGCCCAGTTGCGGACGCTGATGCAGTTCACCGTGATAAATCGCCGCCCCGCCCAACTCGACGCCCAGCGAACCAGCACCCGCGGCCATCACCGGGCCGGCGTTCGGACTGTCCCATGTCGGACCCTGGGTGCGCCAGCATTTCAAGGCGAGTCGGGTTTTGCCCAGCAGCGCGTAGGTCAACGCCACCAGTCGCGCAGGAATGTAGTTGAGCACGTCGTCGATCTTCGCCGCGGCCCAGCCAAAACGTTCGAAGCGCTCGGTGCGATAACCCCACATCGCATCCAGCGTATTGCTCAATCGGTAGAGCACCACTCCGGGCGCGCCGGCCACTGCAAACCAGAACAGCGCGGCAAACACCGCGTCGCTGCCGTTCTCCAGGACGGATTCGGTGGCGGCGCGGGCGACCTCGGTTTTATCCAGCTCACTGGTCTGGCGGCTGACCAGGTAACCGACACGCGTGCGCGCTTCCTCCAGATCATCACTGCGCAGCGCCGTGGCCACCGGCGTGACGTGTTCACCGAGGCTACGCAGGCCGAGGGCGCAATAGAGCGCGAGAATCTCGACGATCCAGCCGACATAAGGCGCCCAGGAAAAAGCCGTGGCGAGCAAGGTCAGCGGCACGACCGCGATCACCCAGGCGGTAACGCCGTGGCTGCGCCAGCCGCGTCCTTCACCATTGAAACGTTGTTCGATGCGGTCGGCAAAACGGCCGAACGCCACCAGCGGATGCCAGCGTTTGGGTTCACCCAGCAGCGCATCCAGCGCCACTGCGGCGACACTCAACAACGCCACACTCATTGACTCACTCCCCAATAATTCTCATACAGCAATTCGCTTAGCGGACGCGCCTGCGCCCAGCCTTCGAGTACCAGCATCGGCGCCGGATAGAATTCCTTGACCGGCCCGAGGCAAAGAATCGCCAAAGGTTTGGCCCCTGCGGGCAAACCCAGCAGGTCGGCCAGGGCTTGCGGTTCGAATAAAGAGACCCAGCCCATGCCCAGTCCTTCGGCGCGGGAGGCCAGCCACAGGTTCTGGATCGCGCAGGACAACGAGGCCATGTCCATTTCCGGCAGGGTGCGGCGGCCGAAAATGTGGCGTTCGCGGTCGTCCATCAGCGCGGCGACCAACACTTCCGCGCAGTCGTTGATGCCTTCGACTTTCAGCTTCATGAATTCGTCGGTGCGTTCGCCGAGGGCTTCGGCGGTGCGGATGCGTTCTTCTTCCACCAGCACTTGGATCTTGCCGCGCAGGGTGCGATCGCTGATGCGGATGAATCGCCAGGGCTGCATCAGGCCGACGCTTGGGGCCTGATGCGCGGCTTCGAGCAGTCGCCGGAGCAACTCAGGTTCGACGGTGCCGCCGCTGAAGTGGCGCATGTCGCGGCGTTCGGCTATCGCGCGATACACTGCTTCCCGCTCGGCTTCACTGAATGCGTTGTCGGTCATGGCCTCATCGCTGGCAGGCCAGCTCCCACAGGGATCTGCGTTTCTTCAGGTAATACACGGTCAACTGTGGGAGCTGGCCTGCCAGCGATGGCAGCTTCACGGTCAGGCGCAAACAGCGCAGCTACAGCGCTCGGATTCGACGGGAAATAGAAGTGCACATAGGAAGCCGTCATCCGCCCCTCACGATAAACCGCCTCCGCCCCACGCCCGCCGTTAGGACTGAGGCCACGGGCAATCGGCTCAAGTTCGGTGCTGGTCAACGAATGATGATAGGTGTGGCCGCGCAGCGAACCTTCGGGCAATTCCACCGCCTGCAACGCCAGCGCCGCCAGCCGTTTCTGCATCACCGCATCACCGGCCAGCAACCCCACCAGTTCTGCGCGAGTACCTTCGACATCGGTCAGCGAATCGAGCAGATACAGCATGCCGCCACACTCGGCCAGCAACGGTTTGCCCGCCGCATGGTGAGCGCGAATGGCGCCAAGCATGGAGGTGTTCTGTGCCAGCGCGACATGGTGCAATTCCGGGTAACCGCCCGGCAGATAGAGACTGTCTGCCTCCGGCAATTGCATGTCGCGGATCGGCGAGAAGAATGACAATTCGGCGCCCATGGCTCGCAGCAAATCCAGGCTCGCGCCGTAGGTGAAAGCGAAGGCTTCATCACGGGCCACGGCAATCCGTACACCGGCCAGCAACGGTTCGGCGGCGATCACTTCTGGAGCGGCGAACTCCACAGGTGGCGGCAGCGCAACGTCACAGCTGTTGGCCAGTGATTCGGCCGCCGCATCGAGACGCAGGTCGAGATCGTTCAACTCGCTGGCCTGAACCAGACCGAGGTGCCGACTCGGCAATTCAATCCCGGTCTCCCGGGACAATGCGCCGTACCAGCGCAAGCCTTCAGTCAGGCTGCCTTCAAGCAACTGCGCATGGCGCAAGGTGCCCACCCGGTTGGCCAGCACGCCAGCGAACGGCAGGTCCGGCTGATACTTCGCCAACCCCAACGCCAGCGCACCAAAGGTCTGCGCCATCGCCGTGCCGTCGATCACCCCGAGCACCGGCACACCGAAATGCCGCGCCAGGTCAGCGCTGGACGGCGTACCGTCAAACAGCCCCATGACGCCTTCGATCAGGATCAGATCGGCTTCACCGGCGGCTTCCCACAACAGTCGACGACTTTCCTGCTCGCCGACCATCCACATGTCCAGTTGGTAGACCGGCGCACCGCTGGCGCGCTCGAGAATCATCGGGTCGAGAAAGTCCGGACCGCATTTGAACACGCGCACCTTGCGCCCCTGATTGCGATGCAAACGGGCCAGCGCGGCGGTGACGGTGGTCTTGCCCTGACCGGAAGCCGGCGCGGCAATCAAGACCGCCGGGCAATGACGTGGTTGACTCACAATTCGACGCCTTTTTGCGCTTTGATGCCGGCCTGGAAGGCGTGCTTGATGACGCCCATTTCTGTAACGGTGTCGGCCAGTTCAATCATTTCCGGCTTGGCGCCGCGACCGGTGACCACCACGTGCTGCATCGGCGGCCGCGCCTGCAAGTCGCTGAGCACCTGATCGAGATCGAGGTAACCGTGCTTGAGGGCAATGTTCAGTTCATCCAGCACCACCAGGCCGATCGACGGATCCTGAAGCAGTTCACGGGACACTGCCCAGGCGGCTTCGGCGGCGGCGATGTCGCGTTGGCGGTCCTGGGTTTCCCAGGTAAAGCCCTCGCCCATCACATGAAAACGCACCTGCTCGGGAAAGCGCCGGAAAAACAGTTCTTCGCCCGTGCTGTTGCGGCCCTTGATGAACTGCACCACGCCGCATTGCATGCCATGGCCCAGGGAGCGGGCGAGCATGCCGAACGCCGAGCTGCTTTTGCCTTTGCCGTTGCCGGTCAGCACCAGCAGCAGGCCGCATTCATTCGGCGAGTTGGCGATGCGTTCGTCGATCACGGCTTTTTTGCGCAGCATGCGCGCCAGATGGCGTTCGTCACGATCGGGAGTATCAGTCATGGGGAGCTCTCCGTTGAGGCTGGATAACGGCGGGCAGGCACAAGAATAGACGGCAAGAAGCCTGGCATCGCCCACCGTGATGCCGCTGGATGGATCAGGCCGGTCTCCGGGCTCATGAGCGGCACTCCGCCTGACTGCGCGCCTTCCCATGCCGATATCGACACAGTGGCAACAATGCTCAGTCTTCACTCATTTACCGTTGCGGGGGCAGCGCCGGGATCGTGATTGTTCATGAATGGAACGAATGCACTCACCGGCTTCCCTGTTTCACTCTGTCGACCAAGGCCACAGAGCACCTGAAACAAGCCGCGAAGGTTAGAGGGTTGGGGGTGGAGCGTCAATTAAAGCCGGGACGCCGTCGGGCGATTAACTGCCGTTGATCAATTAACTGACGCCAATCTTGTGCCACACTCTCAGCAGTGATATCAAAGCGCCACAACCTGACAACACAATAACAAGGGTGAGCCACATGCAAGGCATGATCATCAGCAATCCGAAGCTGGAATTCCTGCGCCCGGTGCTGGAGCGCTGGTTTGACTGTATCGACCGTTACAACGCCGTGCGCGGCGATAACGACACGCCTTACTGGTACGACGAAAAAGCCAACCTCGGCTTGCTCTCCGCCGCCGCATGGGCGGCGGAAATGGTCACGCTGCAACAGACACCGACCCGCAAACAGAACGAGGAAGGCGAACGCAACGCCCGCGCCGACCTGTTCATCGCCACCAGCGAAGAACGCGCCTACCTTCAAGCCACGCAGCGTTGGCCACGGGTCAACAACCTGAACCTGACACAGGCGCTGGCCGATATCACCAGCGACGCCAGGCGAATCAGCTACGCCAGTGACCTGAAACTCGGCTGCCTGTTCGTTGCACCGCAAAAAGCCCAGCATGGCGCCACCCCGGAAGAACTCCAGGACATGGTCGACGATCTGCAAAAGGAACACTCCTGCGCCGTCGCCTGGTATTTCCCCTACGCCTACCGCAAGTTGCGTAATGAAGCGGGCAACTATCACCCTGGCATCGCCGTGCTGTTCAAGGAAGCCCGCGGCTGACCGGTTGAACCATCGCGGGTGTGCGCTTCTCTATTGATCAGGTCACTGCATTTATAGGGAAGATCAGCATGCACAAGCCCCCGTTCGTTCTCGTCATCGCCCTGGCCGGAGGGCTCGCCGCCTGCGGTGAAACCTCCAGCCTGCAAGTCTCCGACGGCACCGGCCCGTCACCCAAATTGCCAGAACCGAACAAAACCCTGATCCCGACGGTGAACATCGCCCCGGCAATCGGCTGGCCGGACGGTGCGAAACCCACCACCGCAGCGGGCACCCAGGTGGCGGCGTTCGCCGAAGATCTCGATCATCCGCGCTGGCTGTACGTGCTGCCGAACGGTGACGTGCTCGTCGCCGAAACCAACGCGCCGCCCAAACCCGACGATGGCAAAGGCGTTAAAGGCTGGGTCATGAAGAAAGTCATGGGCCGCGCCGGTGCCGGTGTACCGAGCCCGAACCGCATTACGCTGTTACGGGACAAGGACCATGACGGCATCGCCGAAACCCGTACGGTGTTTCTGGAAAACCTCAATTCGCCCTTCGGCATGACCTTGGTTGGCAATGACCTGTATGTCGCCGACACGGATCGCTTGCTGCGCTTCCATTATGAGAATGGCGACACGGCCATCAAGTCGCAGCCGATCAAAGTGGTTGATCTGCCGGGCGGCACACTGAATCACCACTGGACCAAAAACGTCATTGCCAGCAAGGACGGCAGCAAGCTGTACGTCACGGTGGGTTCCAACAGCAATGTCGCCGAAAACGGCATGGACCAGGAAGAAGGTCGCGCGGCGATCTGGGAAGTGGATCGCGCCACCGGCAATCACCGGATCTTCGCCTCGGGGATTCGCAATCCAAATGGCCTGGCCTGGGAGCCGCAGACCGGCGCACTGTGGACGGCCGTCAACGAGCGGGATGAAATCGGCAGCGACCTGGTGCCGGACTACATCACTTCAGTGAAGGACGGCGGATTCTACGGCTGGCCTTACAGCTATTACGGCCAGCACGTCGACATTCGCGTCGAACCGCAAAATCCGGACCTGGTCGCCAAGGCCATCGCGCCGGACTACGCGGTCGGCCCGCACACCGCATCGCTGGGCCTGACGTTCGCTGAAGGCAACTCGCTGCCAGCGCAATTCAAGGAAGGCGCATTCATTGGGCAGCACGGTTCGTGGAACCGTAAACCGCACAGTGGCTACAAAGTGATTTTCGTACCGTTCAGTGCCGGCAAGCCGATTGGGCAACCGATTGATGTACTCACGGGCTTCCTCAATGACGAAGAGAAAGCCATGGGTCGGCCGGTGGGTGTGGTGATCGATCAGCAGGGTAGCTTGCTGGTGGCGGATGATGTGGGGAACAAAGTGTGGCGGGTTTCTGCGGCAAAGTAGCTGCCACACGCAAGACCTGTGGGAGCAAGCCTGCTAGCGATAGGGTCAGCACATCCGACATTGATGTACCTGGCGCACTGCTATCGCGAGCAGGCTCGCTCCCACAGGGGACCGCGTTTAGCGCTTGCGGCAAAGCGTCAATCCATCGCCCAACGGCAACAGCGACAGATCCACACGAGCATCATCCTTCAAGGCGAGATTAAGCGCCTGGATGGCTCGGGTGTCTTCGCTCTCGGGATTCTGCTCCAGCACCCGCCCGCTCCACAGGGTGTTATCGAACACTGCCAGGCCTCCAACGCGCAGCAGTCTCACCGCGTGCTCCAGGTAGGCCGGATAGTTGGCCTTGTCGGCATCAATGAACATCAAATCGAATTGTCCGGGCTGATCCAACAGAGCCAGGGTTTCCAGCGCAGGCGCCAGGCGCAGGTCAATTCGTTCGGCGAGCCCTGCTTCCTGCCAGTAACGGCGCGCCGTGGCGTTGTAGTCACCAGGCATGTCACAGCAGATCAGTGAACCGCCATCCGGCAACGCCGCCGCCATGCACAACGCGCTGTAACCGGTGAAGGTGCCGACTTCCAGCAGGCGCCTGGCGCCGGTGAGTTTCACCAGCAATGCGAGGAATTGCCCCTGCTCCGGCGCCACCTGCCAGCGCGCCATCGGCAGGGCCTGGGTTTCATCGCGCAAACGCTTGAGCAGCGGCGTTTCCCTCAGGGAAACGTCGAGCAGGTATTGATACAGGGAATCATCGAGATTGAGCGTGCGAGCGGTCATGACGACCTCTGCGAATCAAGGGTTACGCGCCAGATGCTCAGGTTGCAGGACACGCTTGGCGCTGAGGTAGGCTTTCTGCCAATAAGCTTTGGACAAGCTGTCGAGCTTCACCGTGCCGCCCGTGGCTGGCGCATGGACGAAGCGGCCTTCACCGACGTAGATCCCGGCGTGGCTGACCTGAGAGCCGCCATTGGTGGCGAAGAAAATCAGGTCGCCGGTTTGCAGGCCTTCCTTGCCGACACTGGCCGCTTGCATGCTGATCATCTCGCGGGTGGTGCGCGGCAGCGAGATGCCGGTGACGTCACGGTAGACATAACCGATCAGGCCGCTGCAATCGAACCCGGAATCCGGCGTGTTGCCGCCCCAGCGATAAGGCGTGCCCACCAGACCCAACGCGCGAAACAGCACGTCTTCGGCCTCAGGGGAAAAGGGTTGGGGTGACCCGAAAACAATCGGCGCACGAACCACCGGCGCAGGTGGCGGTGTACGGCTGGCGCATGCGCTGAGCAGCGCTGCGAAGAACATGAGTGCGAGGCGGGCCGACATCGTCATAAGCAGAACATCCTGATCTGGCTGCGGCTTTTTTCTGCCGACAGGGCAGAAAAGAAAACCGCCTGCGCAGGACGCAGGCGGTTTGCCATCAATAATAGATCAGGATTCTAGCGGCTATGCGGCAAACTTCAAGTAAGACTTTAAGTTCGCCTTACAAACTATCCGCCTACTCTGTTGCAGAGAGGCTTTTTGTCGCCACTGACGTGGCGACAGGATCAAGCATTACTTGCGTGCCGTGACCACGGTCGGGGCCATCGCGAGTGCGCGCTTGGCTTCGATGAAGGTCTTGCTCCAGTAGCTGTCGCCCAGGCTATCGACCCGGACCCCACCGCTTTTGCGGCTGCTGGAGTGGATGAACTGGTTGTCACCGAGGTAGATCCCGGCGTGACTGACACGACCGCGGCGGCCATTGGTGGCGAAGAACAGCAGATCGCCCGGCTTGAGCGCACTGCGAGCAACCAGCGGCGCGTCCACGTTGATCATTTCGCGAGTTGAGCGCGGCAGGTTCATGCCGGCCTCTTCCCGGAACAGGTAACCGATGAAACCGCTGCAATCAAAACCAGCCTCGGAGGTGCCGCCGAAACGGTAACGGGTACCGATCAGGGACATGCCACGCTCAAGGATGCTGTCGGCGAGCACCGGAAGCTGGTACGACTTGCCGTCGGCGAAGTCAGCCAGCTCTTTATCGGTGGCCAGCTCTTCCTGGAAAAGAACGGAAGAGGATTGCGCAGTAACTGAATTTTTTACCTGCTGTTGAGGCGCTTGCTCCGACACTGGAGAGTGGGCAGCGCAACCGAACAACAGGGTGACGAGTGCGAGAGGCACGAGGGGTGCAAAGCGATTTAGCATGGGCACGACCGTGGCTGATAGTTGTAAAGAAGCCGAGACTATGCCCGCTATCATCCTCATTTGCAAATTCAATCGAACTTTATGTGACTTTCCGGTTTCGCGTTTCCATCTAAGCGCTTAAGCCCCATTTAGACGCTTGCGCGGCCTACACCCTGTAGGAACGCGAACTTTTTGGCGCCTGAAATATGCCAAAAGCCTTGTGGGACTTGGGCTTTACCAGCCCAGCGTCTCTTTGAGAAACGGAATGGTCAGCTTGCGCTGAGCTTGAAGGGAGGCCTGATCGAGACGCTCAAGCAGCTCGAACAGCGCACTCATGCTGCGAGTGCCACGGGTCAAGATAAAATGTCCGACTTCGTCGGTCAGGTGCAATCCGCGACGGGACGCACGCAGTTGCAGGGCGCGCAATTTGTCTTCGTCGGACAGCGGTCGCATCTGGAAGATCAGCGCCAGCGTGAGTCGGGATTTCAGGTCCGCCAGCTTCACCGGCAGTTCACGCGGTGACGTCGATGCGGCAATCAGCAGGCGCCGACCGCTGTCACGCAGGCGATTGAACAGATGGAACAACGCCTCTTCCCAGTCCGCCTTGCCGGCCACCGCCTGCAGATCATCCAGGCAGACCAGTTCGTACTGTTCGAGGTTGTCGAGAATTTCGATGCCGCGATCCATCAACTCGGCCAGTGGCAGATACACCGCCGTCTCACCCATCTGTTCGAAGCGCAAGCAGGCCGCCTGCAACAAATGCGTGCGCCCTACCCCGTGCTTGCCCCAGAGATAAATCAGGCTTTCGGTCCAGCCGGCGTCGGCTTCGCACAGCCGCTCGACATAGCCGAGTGCAGCGGCATTGGCGCCTGGGTAGTAATTGATAAAGGTAGCGTCATCACGCAGACGCACACCTAGGGGCAGCTGAATC